>Ga0315273_10007464_pt1 | contig 13707 bp, 11 predicted proteins | sample YL17G02_0_MG_FD_205753 | JGI IMG/M metagenome (GOLD analysis project Ga0315273, IMG submission 205753) | Sediment microbial communities from Yellowstone Lake, YNP, Wyoming, USA - YL17G02_0 | ecosystem: Environmental > Aquatic > Freshwater > Lake > Sediment | place: USA: Wyoming | collected... | reverse complement strand
ACGCTGATTGAGCTGTAAAAAAAATGACCGGACTTCGAATAAAAATCCTTCTCTGCCTCGCCGTTACCGTCCCCCTTGGTTTCGGTTTCAAATTCTATTCAGGGCCGGGCGCCGGCTGGTTTAACGCTCACGGCGCCGCGATCTTCTATGAAGTCTTCTGGTGTCTTACCGCGCTTTTCTTTTTTCCCGAACGCCGGAACATTCCGGTCATTGCGGCAGCGGTTTTCATCGTCACCTGCCTATTAGAAACAATACAGCTCTGGCATCCGCCGCTTCTTGAAGCAATCCGGAGCACCCACGTCGGCGTCTGGCTCATCGGCGACAGCTTCGACTGGCTGGATTTTCCACATTATATACTTGGAAGCGGGCTCGGCTGGGCGACCATGCGGATGCTTGTCATAAGCAAATAACGCGTCCTTGTATACCTGTTTCGGTATCCTTGTACGCTGCGCCGCATTTTATATTCTCCATCATGGAAAAACAATACAACCCTTCCAGCGTCGAAGACCGGTGGTACGCTTTCTGGAGCGAAAAGAATTTTTTTCACGCCGACGAATCTTCGGCAAAGCCGAAATTCTCGATAGTCATTCCCCCGCCGAACGTGACCGGGGTCCTGCACATGGGCCACGCGCTCAACAACACCCTGCAGGACATTCTTATCCGCTACCGGAAAATGACCGGGTGCGAAACACTCTGGATGCCGGGGACCGATCATGCCGGCATAGCCACCCAGAACGTGGTGGAGCGGAAACTCGCAAAGGAGAAAAAAACGCGGCACGATCTCGGCCGCGAGGCGTTCATCGAAGAAGTGTGGAAGTGGAAAGCCGAGCACCATGCCACGATCTCGAACCAGCTTAAAAAACTCGGCTGCTCCTGCGACTGGAACCGCGAACGCTTCACCATGGACGAGGGGCTGTCGCGCGCGGTGCGCAGGGTGTTCGTACAGCTCTATAAGGAAGGGTTGATTTACAAAGGCAAGTATATCATCAACTGGTGCCCGCGGTGCCGCACCGCGCTCTCCGACGAAGAGGCCGAACATAAAGAGGTCAACGGCAAACTCTACCATTTCCGCTACCCCTATGCCGACGGCTCCGGCCACGTGACCGTAGTCACCACCCGGCCCGAAACCATGCTCGGCGACACCGCCGTGGCCGTAAACCCCAAGGACGAACGCTACAAAACGCTCGTGGGCAAAAAGCTCTTGCTGCCGCTCGTAAATCGCGAGATCCCTGTTATCGCCGACGATTTCGTGGACCGGGAATTCGGCACCGGCGCGGTCAAAGTGACTCCGGCGCACGACCCGAACGACTTTAACATGGGCAAACGCCACGCCATGGAACCGATCGTGGTCATGGACGAAGGCGGGTTCATGACCGGCCCGATCCCGAAGAAATATATCGGGACCGACCGCTTTGCGTGCAGAAAACAGATCGTCGAGGACATGACCGGCCTCGGTCTCGTAGAGAAAATAGAAGACCATCACCACGCCGTGGGCCACTGCTACCGCTGTCACACGGTAGTGGAGCCCTACTATTCGGACCAGTGGTTTGTCCGCATGAAACCACTGGCAAAGAACGCGCTCCGGGCAGCGCTTGACGATCGCGTCAAATTCTATCCGGTACGGTGGAGGAAAACCTACATCGAATGGATGGAAAATATCCGTGACTGGTGCATCTCGCGCCAGATCTGGTGGGGACACCGCCTGCCGGTATGGTACTGCCGGTGCGGCGAAACAACGGTTGAAGAGGACGCTCCCAAAAAATGCCTGAAATGCGGCGCCACGGAACTGAGGCAGGAAACCGACGTTCTTGACACATGGTTCTCGTCATGGCTCTGGCCGTTTTCCACCATGGGCTGGCCCGACGACACCGGGCTCTATAAAAAATTCTACCCGACCGATGTTCTCGTCACTGCGCCGGAAATCCTCTTTTTCTGGGTGGCGCGCATGATCATGGCCGGCCTGCATTTCACCGGCAAACTGCCCTTTACCGACGTCCTGCTCCATGGCACGGTGCGCGATAAAACCGGCCGGAAAATGAGCAAGTCGCTCGGCAACGCGCTCGACCCCATGGAAGTCATCCCGGCGTACGGCGCCGATGCGCTCCGGTTCTCCATGATAATGATCACCGCCCAGGGCGCCGACGTTTTCCTGAGCAAGGACACTTTCGCCCTCGGCCGGAACTTCGCGAACAAACTCTGGAACGCGTCGCGTTTTCTCTTGTCAAACATCAGCGGCACCGCTTCATTCTCCGTGCTTCCTCCTGCGGAAAGACGCAAGGCCGAAGACCGCTGGATCCTTTCGCGACTGCAGAACGTGACCAGCGCAATGACCGGCGCTATTAACGGCTACCGTTTCAACGAAGCGGCGCACACCGTCTACGACTTTATCTGGCACGAATTCTGCGACTGGTATGTGGAAGCAAAAAAAGCCGACCTCTATCAGGAGGATGATCCGCAGCGAAAAGAAGACGCGCTTGCCATCATCTGCCATGTACACGCCTCGCTTTTAAAGCTTCTGCACCCGTTTATGCCCTTTATCACTGAAGAAATCTGGTCGCACCTGCGCGGAAAGGTTTCCTTTCAGTCAATTATCGATTCGGACACCATCATGACCGCTTCGTATCCGAAAACGGACGCCGCGCTTTCCGACCCTGCCATTGAACAGAAATTCGACCTGCTCATCGAGCTGGTCACCGCCCTGCGCACGATCCGGTCAGAAAACAACGTGCCGCCCGACAAGACCGGTAAAGCGGTCATCATCCCGGAATCGAGCGACGATGTTTCGTGGCTCCGCTCGCAAGTCCCTCTTATCAATCAGCTCGCCAGGCTTTCTGAGACCGCCATCGACAGCGCGGCCGCAAAACCCTCTTTTGCCTGTACCGCGGTCGTCAAGGGGATGCACGTGTATCTTCTGCTGGAAGGCCTCATCGACCGTAACATAGAAATTGAGCGCTTGTCAAAAGATATAACACGTACAACAGCGCTTATTGAAATCGCGCGGAACAAGCTCGAACGCGGCACGTTCGCCTCCCGCGCGCCCGAGGCAGTGGTGGCAAAGGAAAAAGAAAAATTTGCCGGGCTTTTACTCAACAAAGATAAACTTGAAAAAAGCCTCGCGGCGCTCAAGTAGCGCCGTTCCCCCCTCATTATTCATCGTATCTTCAGGAACAGCGCGAGACCCACTATGAGAAGGACCACTGAGAGAATATGGAACCGCCAGATGATTTTTGATTTGATCTGAAATTCGCCGCCGAAACTGCCGCTGTTGCGCATTCCTATCTGAAAATGGTGGTGGAGCGGCGCCATAAGGAAAATCCGCCTGCGGGTTATCTTGAAATGGCCGATCTGCAGCAGCACCGATACGAACTCCAGAAGAAAAACAAAACCGACGATCGGCAGATAGAAACCGGCCTTGGTGAAAACGAACAGTATGCCGACCAGCCCGCCGAGCCCCACGGCGCCGGAATCCCCCATAATAATGGTTGACGGCGGCGCGTTGAACCAGAGATAGGCTAAAAGCGTCCCGATCACGGCGCCCACGAGCGGGAGGAGTTCCATAAGGCCCGGGATATGCGGGATCAGCAGGTACGTGCACCATGCGCTGTTGCAGGATACGAACGAAATGACCCCGAGAAATATCAGGCACGTGATGACCGGCACTGCGGCAAGCGTATCGAAACCGTCGGTAAAATTGACGCCGTTTGCCAGAACGGCGATGGTGATCGTCATGAAGGGTATGAAAAGCCAGAACGGCATATAGGGAAATTTCTTGGCAATGCTGACAAAAGGCAATGTGATGGCACCGTTGATATTGGGTATATACTCGTACGCAAGCACCGCGACAATGAGCGAAATGATGATGTAGAGCGACAGGCGCAGAGAGGCGGAGAGTCCGTCGGCCTTGTACTGGTAGCTCTGTTTGGCGATAAGCCCGCGGGCAACGCGTCGCTTGTTGACCACCTTGACGATATCGTCGATGGCGCCGATAACGCTGAAAAAGACATAAATGACGAGCGCTGAAACAACGTACGAATTGAACCTGACCGTAATGAGCGTCGTCACTGCGATAATAAATAAGAACAGAATTCCCGCCGGCATGACCGGTTCGGTCCCTCCCTCCTTGGCCTCGAACTCCGATGAAAACTGTAGCCGACGCAGGTAACGGATATACGGCGGGAACAGGAGCATCGCAAGGATAAAAGATATGACCGTGGCCGCGCTCATGCTGAAAAGCCGGCTCGTGAGCAGGTGCATGCCGGTATGCTGGAATAAATACTCAATAAGCATAATAAAAAAATACGTTAGGGAATGGTGCGACGCGGGTAATTATACTGAGAAAGCATTGCCGGATTTTATTTTAATAAAGAATCACAACAAAGGACAACCATAATGACAACACCTCTCATTCTCGACGGGAAAGCCCTCGCAAACAAGATAGAAGAAGAGCTCAAGCCCCGCGTTGAGGCATACAAAAAAAAGAACGGCGGGCGGCCGCCGGTCCTCGCCACCATCCTTGTGGGCAGCGACCCGGCCTCGGCCACCTATGTGAAAATGAAAGGAAACGCCTGCGCCCGGGTCGGCATGGAGTCGAGAAAAATCCACCTCGGCGAAACGACGGCCACGGCCGGACTGCTCGCTGAAATCGAACGGTGCAACAGGGATCCCCTTGTGCACGGCATCCTTCTTCAGCATCCGGTGCCGAAACAGATTGACGAACGCGCAGCTTTCGAGGCGATCGCGCCTGAAAAAGACGTTGACGGCGTCACCTGTCTCGGTTTCGGCCGCATGGCGATGGGCGAACCCGCCTTCGGCAGCGCCACGCCGGCCGGCATCATGAAAATCCTCGACCACTATAAAATCCCCCTTGAAGGAAAACGCGCGGTCGTGGTCGGCAGAAGCCCTATCCTCGGCAAACCCCTGACGCTCATGCTCCTCAACCGGAACGCGACCGTAACGGTGTGCCACTCAAAAACACGCGACCTTGCCGCGGTGGTTCGGGAGGGAGACATAGTCGTGGGCGCGGTCGGCAGGCCGAAATTCATCCAGGCCGGCTGGATAAAAGAGGGGGCGGTCGTCATTGACGCAGGGTATCATCCGGGTGGCGTGGGTGATGTCGATCTCGAAGCCGCGGCCGCGCGCGCTTCGGCGTATACGCCGGTGCCCGGCGGCGTGGGCCCCATGACCATTGCCTCGCTCCTCGCTCAGACCATGGACGCCGCGGAGCGGAGTTCCGGCAAGCCATGACAAAGAAAAAAGTGCTCGTCACCGGCGCGGGCGGGTTTCTCGGATGGAACCTCTGCAGAACCGCCGTAGAGGATTTTAATGTTATCGGCGTTTACCATGCGCGGCCTGTCGTCGTAAAGGGTGTTCAAGGTGAAAAGTGCGACATCACCGATTTTCGTGCTTTACGGGAACTTTTCCTCCGCATAAAACCGGACGCCGTCATCCACGCCGCCGCGGAATCAAAACCGGATGTCTGCCAGGAGCGTCCGGACCTGACAAAAAAAATAAACGTCGACGCCTCGCTGGCGATAGCCGGACTGTGCAACGATCTCCAGATACCGTGCGCCTTCACCTCCTCAGACCTCGTGTTCGACGGCGCCTCCCCTCCCTACAAGGAAGAATGCGCTCTCTCGCCCATCAGCGTGTACGGCGAACAGAAAGCCGCGGCCGAAGCGGGGATGCGCGACCGCCACGGCGGAACCGTCATTTGCCGCATGCCGCTCATGTACGGCGATGCGCCGCCGCAGGCTTTCAGCTTCATTCAGCCGCACATCAGCTCTATTCTTGCGGGTAAAAAACTCCGGCTCTTCTTCGATGCGTTCCGCACTCCGGTGAGCGGTAGCGCGGCCGCGCGTGGCCTGCTCCTCGCGCTCGGCCACACTCCGGACATTCTGCATCTCGGGGGCAGGGAACGGTTATCGCGCTACGACTTCGGCATCAAACTCGCCCGCGCTCTCGGCCGGCCCGATACACCGCTCACGGCGATCCGTCAAAAAGACGTCGTTTTGCGGGCGCCCCGTCCTCTCGATGTTTCACTCGACAGTTCAAAAGCAATGGCACTCGGGTACAACCCCCTGCCTGTCGACGATGAATTAAACGCGATGGAATGCGTGAAAAAGGCGCTCAAACGCGCCTGAGGGTCAGCACTTGTAGTATTCCCGGTACCAGTCAACAAACGCTTTCACACCCTTGTCAATATTCGTCCGGGGTTCATAGCCGAGCTTCCGCAGTTTGGCGATGTCCGCCACCGTTGCGGCCACGTCGCCGGCCTGCATGGGCAGATAGTTGATGGCTGCTTTTTTTTCGAGATTCTTTTCTATCTCACGGATGAAATCCATAAGCTCTTCGGCCCTGCCGTTCCCGACGTTGTAGATTTCATACGGGACCGGACGATCGAGCGCCAGCAGCACCCCCTGAACGACATCATCAACATAGGTGAAATTCCGGCGCATTTTCCCGTTATTGTAGACGTCGATCGGCTCTCCGGCGAGTATTGCCTTTGTAAATTTGAAAAGCGCCATGTCGGGCCGACCCCAGGGGCCGTAGACGGTAAAAAAACGCAGTCCCGTCACGGGGATCCCGAACAGATGGCTGTAACAGCGGGCGGTGAGTTCGTTCGACCGCTTGGTCGCCGCATACAGGGAAATCGGCTCGTCGGTGCGGTCGGACTCTGAGAACGGCAGTTTGGCGTTGGCGCCGTACACCGACGAAGAAGACGCATAAACAAAATTTTTAACGGCAGCGTGCCGCGCGCATTCAAGAATATTCAGGAAACCCTCGTTGTTTGATTTCTGATAGGCAAAGGGGTCGGTGATCGAATACCGCACTCCCGCCTGCGCCGCAAGGTGGCATATCCGGTCAAAACGGTGCCGGCTGAAAATTTTCCTGAGCCCCTCGTAATCGCATATGTCAAGCTTGTAAAACACGAAGTCTTTCATCGTTTTCAGCACCGCAAGGCGCGCCTCCTTGAGCGCCGGATCGTAATAGCTGTTGACGTTGTCAATGCCGACCACCGTTTCGCCCGCTTCGCACAATCTCTTCGCGAGGTGAAATCCGATGAATCCTGCCGCTCCGGTAACGAGGACCATAGTGTTATCCTTTCTGGGAACCTCTAAAAATTGCCACATCATCCTTCGACGAGTTCAGGATGAACGGAAAATTGCTGAAATTCGTCAGAAAATGCCGCTCATGGTGAGCCTGTCGAACCATGAGATTAATTTTTAGAGGTGCCTTTCAATAATAAATAATATACATATCCGAATCGAACTCATACATTAATGACCTTTCACGGAACCGTGTATTTATCTATATTTTACTTGTTTCACAACGCCTTTTTTAAGAATAAAACGCGAACGACGGGGAGCATGGTCATGTCGCTTGTGCTCGAATCATTGAAAAACCACTTAGCGGCAGTTCAAAAACTCGAATCGCTCCAACCGTCCATTATTGCCGTTGCCGATAAACTCATCGACACGCTCAAAAGCGGCGGCAAGGTGATCCTCATGGGCAACGGCGGGAGCGCGGCGGATGCCCAGCATATTGCCGCGGAACTGGTCGGCCGTTACAAAATGGAACGGAAAGCGTTTCCCGCAATCGCCCTTACCACCGATTCGTCCATCGTCACCGCGGTGGCGAACGATTACGGCGCGGCCCACATTTTTACACGCCAGATCGAGGCGCACGCGAAACCGGGTGACAGCGTCATCGGCATTTCAACGTCCGGGAACAGCGCCAACGTTATCGAGGCGATCAAGGTCGCCCGTGAACTCGGCTGCAGAACATTCGCTTTCCTCGGGTGCGACGGCGGACCGATGAAAGACCTGGTGGACATCCCGGTCCTGGTTGACTCAAAAGACACGCCGCGCATACAGGAGTGCCATATTCTGATCGGCCATATTATATGCGACCTTGTGGAGCGGGGGATGACCGGGAATGCGCTTTGATTTCAGAAAAGCACCGGTGTGTGTCATCGGCGACCTCATGCTCGACCGGTACTGTGCCGGCTCGGTGTCAAGGATCTCGCCCGAGGCACCGGTGCCTGTTGTCAAGGTTTCGCGGAGTTTCGACACGCTCGGCGGCGCCGGCAATGTCGCCTTTAACTGCGCAAGTCTCGGAGCGCCGGCCGGCCTTGTCGGAACGCTCGGCAGGGACGCGGCCGGAGACATCGTCCACCGGCTCTGCGTCAACAACGGCATCCGCTTAAGCGCGCTCCCTTCAGGCAGCCCCACCATCACAAAAACGCGCGTTGTCGGCGAACGTCAGCAGATTGTGCGAATAGATTTTGAGGAAGAGCCCCGGCCGGCCACGGGCAGGGACCTGTCACGCGCAATAAAAACGATCGCGCGGCACCTGAAAAAAGCGCGCGCCGCCGTCCTCTCCGACTACGGAAAAGGGTTCTGCTCGCCGGAACTTTCGTCTTTTGTCATCACCGAGGCCCGGAAGAGAAACATTCCGGTCATTGTGGACCCCAAGGGACACCAGTGGGAGAAATACCGCGGCGCGGACATCGTTACACCTAATGTCAAGGAGCTTTCGGAAATTTCCGGCAGACCCGTCAAAAACGATGACGGCGCAATAGCCGCGGCCGCAAAAGAAGTCCGCGCCCGCTACGGCTTTCGCGCCCTCCTGGTCACGCGTTCCGAAAAAGGCATGACGCTCGTTAGCGCGCGCTGCGTCGAGCACTTCCCTACCGAGGCGCGCGAGGTTTTCGACGTTTCCGGCGCCGGGGACACGGTGGCCGCAACGCTCGCCGCTTGCCTGGCGAACGGCTTCCCGCTGCGCGAAGCCGTGACCATGGCCAACAAGGCCGCCGGTATCGTGGTCGGCAAAATCGGCACGGCGCCGGTGCTGCTTTCCGAACTTCAATCGTCGCTTGACAATAACAATAATCCCAAACTGCTCGACGCCGGTGCGCTTATCGAGCGGTGCGCGCGCGAACGGCAGAACGGCAAAACAATCGTGTTCACCAACGGCTGCTTCAACATCCTGCACCGTGGCCACGTGCATCTCCTTGAGGAGGCGAAAAAACTCGGCGACGTTCTGGTGGTCGCGCTCAACAGCGACCGGTCGGTCAAAGCGGTCAAGGGGGCGTCGTTTTCCGTAAACAACGAGATAGACCGTGCTCACCTTGTCGCGGCGGTGAACACGGTTGACTGGGTCTCCATCTTCAATGAAAAAACGCCGATCCGGCTTATACGGCGGATCCGGCCGGACGTGATTGTAAAGGGAGGTAATTACCGCAAAGACCAGGTCGTCGGCAGGAAATTTGCAAAAAAAATCGCCATTATTACGCACCTTGCCGGCTATTCCACCAAAGAAATCACGCAAACGGTCTTCGGGAAAGAAGGAAAGCGATGAACCAGTGTACGAATTCCGGAACACCAATAGTCATAGGCAGCGACCATGCCGGCTGGGAACTCAAGGAAGAGGTCAAGGAATATCTTACCGGTAAAGGATTCGCCGTTGAGGACGTGAGCGAGCCGAAGCTCAATCGTGAAGACGACTACCCGAAATATGCTTTCAGGGTCGCAAAGAAAGTGGCCTCCGGGCAGTTCGAAAAAGGAATCGCGGTCTGCGGAACCGGGATCGGCGCCTCGATCGCCGCCAACAGGGTAAGGGGCGCAAGGGCAGCGCTCTGCCTGACGCCCGAAATGGCGCGCATGGCAAAGCGGCACAATAATGCCAATGTGCTGGTACTGGGCGGCAGGATCACCCAGCCCCGCGAGGCGTCCATGATCATTGACGCGTGGACATCCGCGAAATTCGAAGGCGGCCGCCATTTGCGGCGTGTCGAGCTTCTGGACAGTGTGGAGTGACAAATGGCAGCCCGCAAAGTAAAAGGCAGGCGCGCGAAGCGCGCCTCGTGGGACGAATACTTCATGCGGATCGCGATCCAGGCCGCGACCCGCTCGACCTGCGACCGTAAGCACGTGGGCGCCGTGATCGTCCGTGATAAAACCATTCTCTCGACCGGCTACAACGGCAGCATCCGCGGCATGCCCCACTGCGACGACGTGGGCCACATACTTGAAAACGGCCACTGCGTGGCCACCGTGCACGCGGAGGCGAACGCGATACTACAAGCGGCGAAAAACGGCACCGCGATAAACGGCGCGGACGTGTATATCACGGCCTCGCCCTGCTGGAACTGCTTCAAGCTCGTTGCCAACAGCGGGATAAAACGGATTTTCTACCTCGAGTTTTACCGCGACGCAAGAATCCTGAAAGTAGCGAAGCAGGCGGGGATTGAATTAAAGCATGTGGAATTAAAGTAAGTACACAAACGTCCAAGCAGTGTCGTAATTCACCCGGGCGGTTGATTTTTTAAAAGGTTTTACGACCTTGTTGCGCCCGGCGTGCCGTGCGAGTTTATTTATATGCAGGTGAATAAACTCGCGAGTAATTTCATCCGGAGGTGAAAATGTCAGTATATCGTCACCGCGCTATCGAACCACAGGTGTGGCGCGACCTGCAGAGGAAAATGGTATTTCTGTCCGGGCCGCGCCAGAGCGGAAAAACGAGCCTTGCCAGGCAGATGTGCCGCAGGGCCGGGGTCGACCCGAAAAAATGGTACCTTAACTGGGACTCGCTTGCACACCGCGATAACATCATGAGCGAATCGTTCCCGTCTGGAAAGGGCCTGCTTGTGCTGGACGAGGTCCATAAATACCGCCGCTGGCGCCAGACCGTCAAGGGATTGTATGACACAAGGGGCGATGAACTGCGCATCCTTGTCACCGGCAGCGCCCGGCTCGACCATTATCGGAGGGGCGGCGATTCGCTGCAGGGACGCTACCATTTTCTGAGGCTCCTGCCGTTTTCAGCTGCAGAACTCGGAAAGCCCGACCCGGCCTGCATCAGGGACCTCATGCGGTTCGGCCCTTTTCCCGAGCCTTTTCTTGCCGCCTCGCTCACCGAGAGCCGGCGCTGGAGCCGCGACTACCGCTCCCGGCTCGTGCGCGAAGACCTCCGCGACCTTGAGCGGGTAGTCGACCTTGACCTTATCGACCGGCTGGCCATGCGGCTGCCGAGTCTCGTCGGTTCACCGTTGTCCATCAACGCGCTCCGCGAAGAGCTTCAGGTGGCGCACGCGAGCGTCGCGCGATGGATCACCATGCTCGAAAACATGTTCCTTATTTTCCGCGTCTATCCCTTCGGCGGCCCCAGGATACGCGCCGTAAAAAAAGAAGCGAAACATTACCATTTCGACTGGACGACCGTGCAGGATGATGCCGCCCGGTTCGAAAACCTTATCGGTTATCATCTGCTCAAATGGTGCTGGTACCGGCAGGACTGCGAAGGTATCGACACGGAACTGAGGTATTTCCGGGATATTGACAAGAGAGAGGTCGATTTCGTCGTGGTGGAAAACGGCGCGCCGGTGCGGTGCGTCGAATGCACGCTTAAAAGGCGCGACATCAATCCGGCGCTGCGTTATTTCAAGCATAAGTTTCCGGGCGTCGATGCTGTGCAGGTTTCACTCGAAAACGGCCCTGACCTCAGGACAAAAGACGGCCTGCGCATCGTCAGCGCCACTGATTTTACCGCAGAACTCGTGTAGGCGCGGCTCGCCGATCTCTACTCACTGTTCACCAGGGCCACGGCCTCGCCGTGCTGGAACTGCTTCAAGCTCGTGGCAAACTGCGGGATAAAACGGATCTTCTACCTCGAGTTCTACCGCGACGCGCGGATACTCAAGGTCGCAAAAGAGGCGGGTATTGAGTTAATGCAGGTAAAACTGATAAATTAAATATTTTGTATTTGTCAGCTATTTTACTATCATTATCCTGTCCTTACGCAACATCTCTCCTGCCTCAAACACCTGAACATACGCGCCGGTGCCCCAGGACAAGACAGGAAGGCGCAGCGAATAACTCCCCGCTCCCTGCACCCGGCCCACATACGACCCCATCATCCTGCCCCGTATGTCGTAATACCTGATGCTCACAAAACATTGCCCGGGAAGCGTATAGTGTAGGACGCCGGATGTGTTCTTAAGTGAGAAGGCATGCAAAGCACTCCCGCCGAACAACACGCCGGAGAATGACGTAACGAAACGCGTTTCACTGCTGTAGGTTCCCCACCCGGCGGTATTATGCGCCTTCACCCGCCAATAATACGTCGTGTTGTTTACAAGCGAAGTAATACGTCTCGTGGTATCGGTCACCGAAGAGTCCTGTACCACAATGCTGGTCATCGCGGAATCGGTCGCAACCTCAACCTGGTACCGGTCGACTGCAGGCGCGGCAATGTTCCATGCCAGCCGTACGCTGTCCACAGTAATTATCGCGCTGTCTAATGGCGTTAATGTTATTACCTGACCCGGCAGGGCAGCAATCACGGTAAAACTCCGGTAGCTCGCCCAGGCGCTGACAGCACCGCCCGCGTTTTTCGCCCGCACGCGCCAGTAGTAGGTGGTATTGTTCGCAAGGCCGCTGATTGTTTTCAGGGAATCAACGAGCGTTGAGTCCTGCATGACTATGCTCAAAAAGCCCGTGTCAGTCGCCACCTGCACATGATAGCTTGCTGCCGTGCTCACCGTGTCCCAGATAAGCGTGAGCGAAAGGGGCTGGTTGATTGCGCCGGCAACGGGAGAGGACAAGGCAGGCGCCTCTATGGCAATGGTCGAGAATCTCCACACCCGCGACCAATCACTGCGACCGTTGGTATTTTCCGCCCCCACCCGCCAGAAATAGGTCGTATTGACTGACAGGCCGGTTACAACCCGTGAGGTGTCGTAAGTGCCTCCACCGAACATAAACGTTGAAAAAAGAGAATCGTTTGACACCGAAAGCACATAAAACGTCGCTTCATTTACCGCATTCCACGAGAACGTGAGCGAAAGCGGCTGGCCCACCGACATGTCAAGAGGCGACACGAGGGTCGGCGGCGTCGGGTTAATACGGTATACGGGATACACCATGAGGTTTCCGGCGAAAGGAGTACCAAGACCAAGGTTGTTCGTGGTCGCAGCGTCGGACTCCATTGCCACGCACAGAACAAAGTTCTCGCCCTTCATCAGCGAATCGGTCCCCCAGCTCATGGCCCAGCCTATTGAGTCTGTTCCGGCCATGCTCGCGATTGTCGTCCAGGCCCAGGGACTGTATACCGATTTCAGGTTCCGCATCACGCCCTCGATCCGGGTCGTGGGTTTGGGTGTGGCGCGGTTCACGCCTTTCCCTATGAGGGAAGGACGGGCCAGACAAGTGGCATGATTAGGAAGGGAGTCGACAACAGCCCAGACCCTGGTATCCGAAATTGATATATTATCGAACTCCGTGACATTGTTGCTGCCATTGTTCGCCACGTAGACCTTGCCGGTCACCGGATCCACCACAATCGCTTCGGGATGGTGTCCTGCCGGCACAGTGGTCGTCATGTTCGTGAGCCCGTCAATCACCGTGACATTGTCGCTGCCGTAATTCGCCACGAAGATCTTGTTCCTAATCGGGTCCACGGTCACGGCCCAAGGCTGTAAGCCTGCGGCCACCGTTGTCGTGCCGTTCGTGGCCCCGTCGATCACCGTGACGTTGTTACTGCCGTAGTTCACCACGTAGATCTTGTTCGTCACCGGGTTCACTGCCACAGCCTGAGGATTGGTCCCCACGGCAACCGTGGCTATTGAGGAGGCTATAGTGCATACCGTGACATTGGCGCTGCTGTAGTTCGCCACATAGGCCCTGCCCGTCACAGTGTTCACGGCCA
>Ga0315273_10007463_pt1 | contig 13708 bp, 1 predicted proteins | sample YL17G02_0_MG_FD_205753 | JGI IMG/M metagenome (GOLD analysis project Ga0315273, IMG submission 205753) | Sediment microbial communities from Yellowstone Lake, YNP, Wyoming, USA - YL17G02_0 | ecosystem: Environmental > Aquatic > Freshwater > Lake > Sediment | place: USA: Wyoming | collected... | reverse complement strand
AACAATAATCTCTTGATATTGATTATCAGCTGGAACAATTTTAGGCAAATCAAATATTTCTCGATGTATTTTTTCGTGAAAAGCAACCGAGGCAAGATCCTCATCGGTTATGCCGGTTTTTGAAATATTTATTATACCTCCACCAAGCGCGTTGTGATCTTCATTTCCATTTTTAACAATCACCAGGTCGTTGATCGGATCAGCAGGATCATCGGGATCATAGCGGTATCCCGGATGTAATGCCCCAAGTAACTGCTCAAGTTTTTGCCGCATTTCCAAAGGCATTTCAAATTTTAACGCCTCTTTCCCCACCACAGCGGCAATAAGCTTTTGGATGTGACTCGGATTTTCCAAAAGTAACTCAGTAGAGCTCTGTATCTCCGAATCCCGAACGACATAGTTGAGACTCGCAGTAATAGCTCCAACCTCATGTGGGTGAAGAAAACCCGGGAAGTCTTTTACCATCATATCAATCCAATACCACATGCGGGGCTCACGCACATTTACGGAAAGAAGCACGCGAATTATATATTTTGCAACTCTTGCCTGTTGGTCCATGGTCAAACTCGGATACTTTGCAAGCTCGGCCAAAATTTGTGCACGCATCGCATCATCAATAACGATGAAGTTGGTATCATTACGAACTAATTTATTTTTTAATACATTCTTCGCGATTTGTTCCTCATCGTTCATCGTTTTTATTAAAGCCGCTTGCTGGAGGGTTAATACCGGCGCAAACGACTTTGTTTTTAGCGCCTCAGCCGCTTTATATATCTCCGTTGCCCTGGCCGAAATCATTGCATCAAGGGGAAGCTTCGCATAATTAGGTACAAGACCGAGGAGAGTATTCTTGATGCTCGCAATCGAACTGGTATCCGTTATCGTTTTCGCCGTTTGACTGGTGACAGCTTCAACTGCACGACGGATTTGTAGCGCAAGTGTAATAGCATCCACGCTAGTATTCGGAGCAGTAATCAACTTTGAATAGCTTTTTACTACAGCATCAAGTTTTGCCTGAAACGGAGTTGTTGAAATAGCTGATAATGTATAGTTTGTAGCATCCGCCAATATCGCATCCTTGGCAGCTTGATACTCGGCATCAAATCGCGCCTGCATAGCTTGAATCGCTTGAGGATCTCGGCGGGTAAACGTGTCTTCAAAGAATTGTTTAGCTGCATCGTTAATTGAGGTTTCTTGTGCCTTTGCTTTGGCGGTGGCATCCGGAGCTGTTGGTTTTTTGTATTCCTGCACGGACATCTGAGTTGGACTTACTTCTAGAACTAAAAATACAAATTCTTCGTTTCCTATTTGCGAAATGCGGTAGACTCTACCTTTAATTGCTGTACTTGACAAATAGATTAAATTAATCGCATCGGTGTTCTGAGTACTCGCCAATACAAACTGACTTCCATTCAACAAATAGGTTTCTAATGTGATATCTTTCGTTCCGTCAAACCGCAAGGACAATGCATCCGAAAATGCGCTGCCATTCATTGGCGCAGGTTCTTTTTTATACTCCGCATCCGAAATTTTGATTGTGGCCGGGGCAGTGATGGGAACAGATGGCACGCCAACATCGCGCACGAGAATTCGCCCATCTGTGTTTACCATATCTGCCTCAACACGAATCTCTCTCGTGCCATACCCAATGCTATTTCCAACGTCAAGCCATTCGAACGCGCCCGCTTTGATTACAACATCTTTCCCTTGTATTTTTACGGTGATAGGTGCTGTGCTCGTGTTTGTCAACTTCACACTCTGTTGTTCAAGAGAATCTCGAATAGATAGAGCCAATCCAACTTGTGGCCCCGTAGAAGAAATAACTCCACGGCTTGGATCAAACGTGATTGACGTATCGCTCGGATTAATTGCCCATATGGTATTGTTCCCGTCTTTCTTGGACGTAGTATCTGGAAATATCCGCGGGGGAAGGATGTCGTTTGCCTCTAATTCAAACGCCTCACCATTCGCTGCTGTAATATTTATTGTCGTATCGTGATAAATAGTGGACAACAGAATCTCTGTACCAACCTGCATCGTGATTATTTGAGGGATCATACTCCTGCTTGGATTTCGCAAACTTACCTGTATTTTTGTTCCTTCTTGTATGGGTAATGTTCCCTTTTGCCCAGTAATTATATTTTTGACCAATAACGTATCCCCCACTTGAATTTTTGTCTTATCTTTAAGTTGAGTTTGCGTTGCCGTATTTGTTGGCCAGTTTGGCGTTGCGATGGCGGCCACTTCATTCGCTTTTGTCTGAACCGCGGCTTGTATTATTGGGTCTAATCCGCCGGTTCCCGTTAACCTTGCTTCTTTGGCAACCAGCGCAAAAGCAAGATCAGAAATCTTCCCCGCATCCTCCGGCTTCGCCGTCAAAAGTAATGTATCAGCGAGTGTTTTTGCATCAAGTCCCTTAATTTTCGCCACCGTTTGGGCGGGAGTTTCCGATATGGGCGCGTTGGTAAATACGTCGAGGTTATCCGAATCATGAATAAGCGTCAGGTCATTGCCGATTTTTCGAACGGTAAACTTTTCTCCGCTTCCTTCCAGGCCTACAACAACTTTCTCCCCGTCGTGGAGTTCTACGGGATCCTGAAATACCTGACTCCCGTTGATATACGTACCATTGGTAGATCCGTGATCGGCAATCCAAAGCGATCCGTTGGCGTACCGATTGACCGACGCATGTTGTCGCGAGACCGTACTATTGGACAACACAAATGTACTCGACGAACGGTGCCGTCCTATATTTGCCTTCACCACGGGTTTATCCGTTCTCCCCCACCGACTTCCCTCAATGCCGTAGAGCAAATCATTCGCTTTTTCGGCAATTTGCTGATATCCATCCGCACCAAATTCCGCCGCCAGCAGTTTAGCGATCACATCCTTATTTCGTACTTCATTCTTCGACGCATCTCTAAGAGTAAATGTAGCAGTATCTACCGTATAGTTTTTCACGCTTTCAAAATAGGCTTTAATGAATTTATCTAGTCCACTTTTCCCATGGAGATCGCCGATTGCTTTGAGTAAAAATCCACCGGTTGTATAGGAGTAGTTATATGCAATCTTAAATTGCTGAAACTTGTCTTTCTGTGCTGCTGAAACGGCATCGAGTGGAAACGGTACTCCGAACGCTTCATATGCGCTGGATTCCATTCTTCCCTTTTCATACACTGCTTTTGCATACGGTGAATCCGGAACCACTAAACTCGCGATATACACGGCAATCCCTTCTTGAAAATCCGCAATCGGAGACGGGCCGAGAAGTTCGTGTACATATTCATGAGAGACAACCCCTTCGAATTTTAATAAATCATTCGTCATGGACATCAAAATCCTATTTGTTGTCTTACTCAGAGAATATCCTGATGCTATTCCTTCGGCACCAGCACCAGATGGAACAATAAGAACCTCCGTGGATAAACCATTGTTATACCCAAGCGCTGCTTCTGTTTGAAGCATAATAGCGACAGACTGTGCTGCAATCAGTTGGGCATCTTGCAGACCATTGGGCGCTTCAGCTACATTTTTCGTAATGTGGAAAGTAAATTCAGCACCAACCACGTTCACATCATAAGAAACAAGTTCTCCGACTTTCGTTTCGTCTAATGCTTTTATTCCATCCGGAAGTACGCTTGATGAAAATGTTTTGATACTCTCCTGAGGATTTTTTGTCGACGACTTTATTGTTAATTCTTTTATTTGTCCTTCCCGTCCAATCCATACCCACGATGCGTCTCCGGTTTTGATGAGTGCATTGGCGAGTGGCTTTGTGGCGCCTGGATTCCAGGGAGTTTCTGTATTCGTCGCCAAATCCCGTACGGTCATGATCGTGGCCGTCGTATTTTTAAATGTTTTATCGCTGAATGCCTGAATACCGGCGATTGGTGTCCCGGTTGGCGTCACCGGCGCTGCCGGTGCGGGTGTTCGCGCAGCGAACCTTGCTCGAATGCCTTGCCACCATGTAGATATTTTTGCTCCAAGGGACGCAACCCAACTTCGAACATTTATTGTACTCACTTTGGGTGCTGCGGCGACTTTGTTTTGCGCGCGCCAGGAGGCAATCAAACTTTTGGAAACATCGTCCAATGTTTGTTCCGGATCCGCTATGCCGGCGGCTGTAAGCGCCGCTATCACTAATGGTTTTTTCGGATCAGTTGTATCTTCGGGATGCAATGCGATAGTAAGTTCCCGATCCATGATCGCCGATACCGCAACAGGATCGGCATTTTTCAAACGAAATTCGACATCTTTTTTGTAGGCGGCATCCAACTGTGGTTTTACCGTCTGATCCAGTGTCGGATCATTTGCAAGTGCAACTAGACCACCAAGAAGTGCCATTCGCGCAGCACCCGGAATATCATTAATGGTATTGGCGTTCTCAATAACAGCTGCGGCAGCAATTGCATCGGCAACACGCGTTGCTGGGATTTTGGCGGGAACAACCGGGGCGGGTTGTGGCAGCAACGAGGCGACTGCTTCTTTTCGCGCTTCCCACCAGGATTGCTTGATCGCTCCGGCCAGTTGCGACCGGAGGGCGGCGAGAAATGCATTGGATACACCGTCAAACGCAGGGTCCAGCGTAATTGCTGCTTTTGGATCAGCATACAGATCACTTTGCAATTTTGTTTCATACGCAATCACGTCATCGACAGATTTTGTACTTCCCGCTTTTGTAATCCGATTCTGCACATCAACCCGATACGCCGCTTCTATCTTCTCCCCCGCCGTCTGCGTGGGAGTAGTTTTCATAGACGCTTTGTTATCGACAAAATCAGCAAGAGTAACCGGCCCGGTCTGATATGTTTTATTTGCTCCATCGGTCACCGTTACTTGCATGGTGCCAACGGTAAAGTATGCATTTGTTGCCATGTACGCCTTCACTTCAGCGGGCGTTGAGCCCATTTCGGCCCCGGTTGGCGACAAAATACTTACTGCAACGGTTGCACCTGTAGGTTTTGTAATTTTCTGTCCGCCGGGAAGGGTGATAATTTCGCCACTCGCGACTGCCCCAATGGCTGCCGCATCATCTTTGGCCCGGTAGCCGGCGATAAGATTGGCGCGATCGCTCGTCGAAAGATCACCGACTGTTTTCTGTTTTTCCGCAACCCCTACCGCAAGATTTATTTGGCTCGTGGCGCGATTTGCCGTCGCCTCCGATTGCAACTGTGTTATTTCATCTGCAGAAAGTGTCTTGAGTGCCATCGGGGTAAAAAATCTGCCGATCAGTGGAATCCGTGTCGTCCACGGTTGCGTTTGACCAATCGTGACCTCAAGTCCTTTGAGATAACTTTCTTGATACGCTTGTTGGCGAACTGCCAGCTCTAACTGCGCATCGCGTATGGATTGGACAATATTTAATTTTGGTTCCGGACTCGTCGCGATCTTCTCCTCCACCATGGTGGATTCGATCGCGCGTTTATGTGCCAAATTATATTCGGCCATGTTTCGCGCCTCACTAAGCATGTGAAGCTGTTCGATTTCCGCATTCCCTTTGGGCGCAAAATCTAAAAACTTTGGATCAAATCCGGCATTGAGAGACACATCGTTTGCGAGCGCTTTCTTTGCTCCGCCAGCGTCATTAAATTCATCAACGATTGCTTTAAATTCAGGATTTTTAAGCGCTTTGGCATACCCGTCTCTCACTGCTGTTTCCTGTGCTTGGCGCACTACAAGATAGTCTCCCTGCGGTTTGAGGAAACTCGTATGACCGGGAATCTCCGGAGATTTTGCAGCAGCAGCTTCTGCCCCTTTTATCGTATTCTTAAATCCGTCCAACACTTTTATTTTTGCCGCGATTGCATTTTTTGCTTCTTGCGTCGTCGCCGCTTCGAGTTCTTTGGCAAGTATGTCTTTCATCCCCGCGATCGCTTTGGTTGCCACGTTTTCTTGCACCAGACCAGTGCCCTCAGTCAATTTTGCACGGTTTACGATGGCATCATTTTTGGTAAATTCGATGTACATTTCCCGAGTCTTTGTCGGCGTGTTTTCAAAAGATACATCTGCGGTTGCAACGAGCGTCAGATGCACTTCCTGCGGCTGAGAAGATTCGCGGCCCGCACGGTTTAACCCCTGCGCATAGGTACCTTTTGGCAAATTGTTATCGGCGATGAGGTCATACGATTGACTGCTTCCTAAAATCACATTCACGCCTTCCGGCTCGAAATTAATAATAATACTATGATCAGGAATTCCCCGCCCTGCGGCTATGTCATCGATACTGGGTTTGACTGCGTGGTTTGGCCCGGATACGGCGCTATCGGCAAGTGCGCCGCGGATTGCACGGCCCTGTGCATCAAACGTAATTTCATGAAAACTCGACTTCTCAAATCTCCCGTACATCGGACGCGCTTGCCCACCATTTGCAATAATCTGATCGTTAATGCGCTTTGCCGCTTGTTCCATGGTGAGACTGCCATCATGAACGATGGTAACCATGTGAATATCCCGCGTATTATCTGCGCCGTAATTTTTCGCACGATTTCCCTTTGCAATATTCTCTCCGTACTGATCAAGCGCTCTCCAGACGTCTTGCGCTTTCGTCGCTTCCGTAAATAGTCCCCTACCATTCTTTCCATTCCACGTATTTGGCGTATAGACCCCGCCTTCTTCTTTCCCAAAAAACTGCGCGGCAGCGACCTGATCGGTTTTGACGCTGTTAAACTCCAGGCGCGCCATGGATTCCTGCTGGGCAAGCGTACCGGTCGAACCGGAAATAGCGCTTTGGCCGCTGGCTTTAAATCTGGCTATAAGATCGACAACGGATGTTTTGACAAACTGTTCGTTGACGGAAATTTTTTCAAGACTCGGGGCCTTGTCGTACAAATACGATCCGACCATTTCGCGCGCAAGGGCGAGCGTTATTTCTCCGTCACGCATGGACGGCTGCACCACACGGTTGGTACCAATCTGTACCTGTCCGCTTGCCGGATCGGTAAATACATCCGTACCGGGCTTGAGCTTAAACATCGTCGCAAAACTATCAAGCATTTTGTTGTAGTTTTCGACTTTTACTTTGAGATCGTTTGATATTTTGTGATCGACAATATATTGTTCGGCGGCAGCTTTATCAAATCCAAGAAGCTTGGCAAGCTCAACAACTTCCGCGCGACGGGCCGGGTCAACGCGCCCGCCTTCATCAAAAATACCCTGATCGGTCAGATGTTTATAAAACAAATCAACGCCATGGTCCGTAAGCTGTAATTGTTTGCCGGATGACTCTACAATCGGTTGTCCGCCAACTTCATGCGCAATCGTTCGCCCGTGGGCGTCCATCGTAAACGCGCCGATATCTTTTGCAGCACGGCCAAGCTGATTTGCCGCCTGAATTTCGGCAGATGTGGCAAACCGGGGCTTCCCGAACGGGCTGATGTACTGAATATCGGGATTCAGGTGATCTGGAAGTTCATCCCAGAATGAATGCGAACGGTTTGCAAGGTAATCAAGAAGTTTATTCGCCGCTTCCTGAGCGACAGGGTTGGTTGAACGCTGTGTTTCGTTATCCAAATATGCCAAATCTCCAAGACTTGCCGTGACATGTTTGATTTTCCCCGACTGGATATCCTGCCACATTTGGATATAATCGCCGCCGGATTTAAATTCGTAGAGGTCACTGCCTAAATTGCGCTGCATGGTAGTATAGGCATCACTCTTAAGCGAATCTTTTGTCACATACACTCCGTTCTTTCCATAGAGATCATATCCGAGACGCATAAGAAGCGGACCGACCGCAGATGTTTTGCCACCGGCGGTGGTCAGGACTTCCACAGTGTAATCCCCGGTCAAAAATCTGGAGACCAGTCCTATCTGCTCATCACGGAAACTAAAGAGCTGTTTGACCCCCTGAGCCGCCCGCCACGCATTCACATTCACTTCCTGAGCAAGAATCGCGTGGTTGATGACACGGTCAACGTCCGCATTCCCCGTATTCACTTCAATTTGTGCTTTTGCTTTAAGCGCGGTTATTTCCCCAAGTGCTTCCGGCGTACCTACTGCTGCTAACTCTTCAATGCGGGTAAGCATCATTTGTTGTTTTTTTGTGCGATTGAGATTGTTTTCTGTATCAAGAAGCTCTGCATATGCCTTTTTAGCCGTCGCAACGTCGCCGGCATCAGTAAAATCTTTCGCTTTGGCTTCCATGGTTTTTGTAAGCGCGTCGATATTTACATCTTTAACCGCAGGATCATAAATCTTTTTTGTTGTTTCTGTCTTCGCTTCAATTTTTTTCGCAAATGCATCTACCGCGGCCTTATTCGCATCGGTCGTCCCCCTTATCTCCTCTTTAAACTTACTTCCGTCAAGAGCACTGTCGGCAAGAGATTTTGTCGGAGATTCTTTCACGGTCGATGCAATTTCCTCGCGCCGGAATATTTTTCCCGTTAGGGAACTTGCATCCGAAAAATTCTTTTGGGCTGCCGAAAGCTCCACATTCCTCGTCCCGATTTCCCCTTCAAAATCTATTTGCTGATTCTTGAGGTTATTGAGGTGATCAACTGCGGCTTTCTCATTGGCAGCGACTTTTTGCGCAGAAATTTTTGCATCGGCTAGGAATTTTGCCTGCACATCCATTTTCCCAATAGTGTTATCGAGGGCGTTTCGGAACTCCGTCAGCCGCTGGTTTTGTGCGTACGCTGCTTCTTCCGGCTTAAGCGTGTTCCCTTTTGCTGATTTCCAAAGATTTGTTGCAGCGTCAAAAGTATAATCACCGCGGATTAAATCCGCAATCGGGTGCCCGTCAAGTTCCCAGTGATCTTTCGCCCAAATTGCTTCGCCGTTCCCCAGATCCGCACGGTTTTTTTGCATCTGCGCAAGCTGTTTTTCAGCTTCGATTCGTTGCGAATCGACTTTTGCCGGATCTTTTAGCAAATCAATTTCCGCTTGCACACGATCACGCTGTGCCTGCAAATCCGCAAGTTCCGTTCCCTTATTTCCGATAATCGTCATTTGCTGCAACTGGCGGGGGGTGTATGCGACGTGGTTGCGGACGTTTGTCAAAATCGCGACTTCCTGATCAAAAGACGCTTTTCCTGCATCAGTTTTAAGATCCAACCCTTTTGTCCTATCCAAAAAGATTTGTTTTGCTTCTTCATAGGCGGTGACTTTTGCCGGAGAAGCCACGCGATCAATAATTTTTTGCAACCCCGACCGCGGACTTTCCAATACCCCCGCTTGTTTGTCCACGTACACTTTTGCATCAACGAGTGCTTTTTTGGCAGATTCGAGTGCTTCATACTGTTTACTATTCAACCGTTCTGGAAGCGCCATGCTGTCTTTGACTGCGTTATATACATCGAGTTTTGCTTGATAATCCCCTTGTTTTCTGGCTAAATCAATAGTCGCACCAGTTTCCGATAAATTCTTTATTGGTTTTGCCGCTTCTTTCACCGACGCTTCATACTGAGAATTGGATAGGATAGATAAGCGGAGCGCCTTGGTTGCCGCGGCAACCTCCGGAATGGTTTCCGGGCGCGGATTCCCTTGCGCGTCATAAAGTACCGTACGCAAATTTTCTTTTGCAAGTTCAAACTGCGCGTTCGTGCGGACGTTCTCGGGCTTCACATCCGCCGAAATTTCCGTCTGCGCCGTTTTCCCTTCTTTACTCACGAGGCCACCGATACTACCCAAACCAAACGAGGCTCCATAAAAGCATCCAAGGTAGTCACTCGAGCTTCCGTCGGCGAGCCCTTTACACGATTCATACGCAAAGCCGACACCAACCGCAAGAGACTCCGCAGGCTGCGCAACTGCTGCAAAAGAAGTAAGCGCATTTGATGTTTGTGGTGTGAGAAATCTACTCACAGCGCTAGCTACCGGCGCGCCGGCTAATCGACCTACTGCTCCTGTAGCCGCCACAACATTTACGACACACCCCACACTCATTCCTTCACCACACGCTTTGATCGCGCCATTGGTAAAAAGCACTGCCCCCAATCCGCCGGTTATCTTTTGTGCTACATTGATACCTACTGATGCTGTTTGAGCTACTTTAACTGCTTGCAGTCCTTCATTAATCGTATCTGCTCCCTGAAGAAGCTTTGCTCCGCCTTGCGCAAGATCTTTCCCGACTTCAACCATTTTTACCCCGTTGACCATTTCCGCTCCGCCGACTATTTGTGCTGCGGTCCGCGCGCCGCTGCCCAATGCACCAAGTCCGGTCGACAGCCCGCTAAATACCGTCCATCCGGCAGCTTCTGCACAGGCTAATCCCGGCGATTCCACATAACAACTTTCTGCAGTATTTGCAAGACTATTAACCGTAAACGATGTACCCACCGTCGTCATGGCAATTGACCCGATTGCTGCGCCACCAACAAGTGCCGGAGCAGCTAAAATCACAAAAGGTGCAGCAACCACCGCGGCAAGCGCTGCCGGCGCGGCGCCTTGCGTGACCGCGCCCGCGAGACATTCACCCGCTGTTCCCCCACCAAAACATCCACTCATTACTTGCGTATTACCCCGCATGGTGGCACCGGAGGTAAGTTCGTTAAACGAAGCTAAAAGCCATGTCCCGACATTGGCATTTTTTGCGGATTTATAATTGCCTTCAATCTCCGTCCCTACAAAATCTCCGCGCTGAATCGCGAGAATGTATGGATCATTCGGGTCATTCGGATCTTTTACCTTGCCAAACGCAAGAAGCTTTGGCATCATACGCTTCCACGCTTCGGCCTGCTCTTTTTCAAATGTAGCCTGTGCCACAGCCGCGCTCATTTCCGGATGTGCGGCCAGATATTTTTCAAAAACCTCCTGATAATGCGTTTTGCCGGTCAGAATCGGCACTCCGCTTACTACCGATTTCGTCAGATCCGTAAATTGGGCCAGAGCCGCGGTTGATACACCGGACGGATACGCCGGCCCACTGACTGCAGCCTGAGCATCACCGGCGCATTTCAGCGATGTGCCGCCTGCAGCTAAACAATCGTTGTATGCTTCAACCATTGCGGTCGTCGCCTGCAAAAGAAGGTCGCTTTGTTTTGCGGCAAGTTCTTTTTGATACGTGGAATCCGGCTTTCGTGCCCACTCCGGCACATACCCGTCGGAAAATAAACAATCTTCGCAATCATGCCATAGACCATCTGCGCCGCACTGCGCGCGGCCGCCTGATCGCGGGCCTTCCGCAACCGTCCCTGCATCTACGGAAATATTGTTTATCCCCGCACATTTTGCACCGGTTTTGATCGTCGGCTTTGGGGTCACTGCCGGCGACGGCGTGACCACCGGCGTCGTGATCGCTGTTGGCACTGGCGTTGTTCCCGCCGGAACAGGAGTTGTCGCAGTCGTATAGGTATTCGGACTCTCTATTCCGTTAATGGTCGTTTTGATCGCACCGGTTGTATTATCCTTGGTATTGACCATCGTATACGTTTCTTTTTGCGGAATTCCTCCAACAATCGTATGCCCTATGATTGTGGTTGTTGTTACCCCGTCTTTTGTGGTCATCGTGAGGCTCACCGGTGGATTCCGTTGACATATGACCGCCGCCTCATCATGCATTGCACTGCATGCGTCGATACCGGTTAATGTTGTCGTTTCCGGCGTTGGGGCGACCGTGGTTTTGGCTGTCACCGCTAAATCTTTTGCGGCCTGAGAATCCGGGTTTGCCGCAAGCCACTGGCCGATAGCCGTACTCCCTTTATCTTTTGCATCCGCATATTCCTTTTGTGCGCGGGAAGAGCCCAATTTCACGACATCTTTTTGATTAAATTTTGCGAAACTCCGCACCTCCTGATTTTGTACCTGCACCTGGCGCATGATGATTGCTGTCGTCACTCCTACCAAAACAAGAATAAGAAACGGAAAAAATCGGGGAAATTTTTTAAGAACAATATATATAGTAATGATACAGATGAGTGCAAGTAAGATAATAGATATGAAGGAATAATTCGATACCAGAGTAATTACTTGGCTTATTAATATATATTGACGCGCGTGTAAACTCTTTGCAAGAAGCAACTTCCCTATTGACAACATATTGTCATATATTTCACACTGGTATGGTATGAAGAAAAGAAAACACGTGCATCATGTTGTTCACCGCGCCGCTAAACCAAATGAAAATTATTTAGTGGTTGTGCGCGGATGGATGCTGGTCGTGGCTTTTGCCCTCATGTTGGGTATCGGCGCACTGGTCGGGCAATTTATCAATACCCAGCTGGATGCCTCTACCCCCTCGGTCGCGGGAGCTTCAACGAGTAAATAACCTCTTCAAAAATTTTTCTGGTATAATAATCAGGTTCTTGGAGTAAAGAAGGGTTTACCCTGAGACCGTTCATACGGCGAAGGGCCTGTAGCACAGTTGGTAATGCGCCGCATTCGCATTGCGGAGATCAGCGGTTCGACTCCGCTCAGGTCCACAAAAAATAAATTTTCAATTTCTAATTTTCAATTTTCAATCAATGACTCAATGAATCATTGAAAATTCAATGAAAATTGCAAATTGAAAATTGTAAATTCATTCTGGGCCCGTCGTACACCGGTAGTATGAATCTATGGCATAGATTAGAAGAGGGTTCAATTCCCTCCGGGTCCACAAAATTATTTAAAATACTGCCCGGGGTTGACGGGGGCGCCGTTGACGCGCGTTTCAAAGTGGAGATGGGAGCCGGTTGAACGGCCGGTGGAACCCATTTTTGCAATCACTTGTCCGCGCGATACCCGATCCCCCACTTTCACGTAATATTCCGTAAGATGTCCGTAGAGCGTCGAGAGCCCGCCGCCATGGTCGACAATTACATGATTGCCGTATCCGTACCGGCTATATTCCGCCAGCACCACCACCCCGGTATCCGCTGCCATCACGCCCGGCAACCCGGGATTGGCGATATCAAATGCCATATGGTACCAAATCGGATACTGCGTAATCATTCCGGCAGTCGGCCACAAAAGCCGTCCGGTTCCCATGGGTGCGGAGGCGTAGGATGGAACGCTAAACGCAATTGCCGCTGCCTGCGGCTGTACGCCGTCGGGTACTATAAGTGTCTGACCGACCGCAAGTGAAAATGTTTCAAGATCAGTAAAATCGTTAAACGGAAAGTTTACGATCTTTTGTGCATCTGTTTTATACTTTTTAGATATACTTTGTATCGTTTCCCCTTCTGCTACTTTGTGAACAATACCGGAAACCGGGGGAATCTTCAGTTCCTGACCGATAGCAATATCATCGTTTGTTAAATCATTTTCCCAGCGAATAGTATCTACCGATACTCCAAACTTATCTGCAATGGTCGAAAGCGTATCACCTTTCATCGCTTGATACGATATAATTTGATCCCGCGGCTTCTCCGACACTTGTGTTTGGATGCCATATTCGGAAAAATCCAACGTGGTGGCAACTGCAGACGACGGCGTATATAACGCAAGTTCGCTTGGCAATCCCCCACTGTAGCTTTGTGCAATTGCGGGCGCAGATACGACACCCGTAAGAATCAGTATCGCAAGGGAAATCAGTAAAAATGGCCGTTGATAGGTGCCGCGCCTGGCCATCAAAATATCGACGACGATATTTTTCTGTGCTTCAAAGACTACGCCAAACCGTTTAAACTTCCGCTCAAGATAATTCCCCCACCCCTGCCACCAAATCGTGATATCTTCAAAGAGGAGTTTGATATTTTTTGACATATTTAGCCCTGGGCTAATGACTCGAGGAATTCGTTGTTGGTTTTGGTTTTGCCGAGGCGTTCGATAAGCATCATGGTGCGCTCTTCAT
>Ga0315273_10007462_pt1 | contig 13709 bp, 16 predicted proteins | sample YL17G02_0_MG_FD_205753 | JGI IMG/M metagenome (GOLD analysis project Ga0315273, IMG submission 205753) | Sediment microbial communities from Yellowstone Lake, YNP, Wyoming, USA - YL17G02_0 | ecosystem: Environmental > Aquatic > Freshwater > Lake > Sediment | place: USA: Wyoming | collected... | reverse complement strand
TCATGGCAACGATGCTGCACGCAGAGTGGGCCGGCCCGATCGAGCCGCCGGAGGAGTCGATGTGACTCCCGACCGCTTCATCATATTCCTCCTCGGCGTCACCCTCGGTGTGAGCTACGTCGAGATCCGCGACCTCCGCTCCCGCACCTGCGAGGTCGCCGCGCAGGAGCCCAGCCCCCCGCAGTTCCATGTAGACACCGAAAACAACTGCGTCTGGATTCACACATCCGGGAACAGCACCATGTGTTGGCCCCTAGGCCCGAAGGAACAACCGTGACTAACACCTGCAGCTTCTTACTCGGCTTCATCGTCGGCACAGCCGCCGTAGCCATTGGTATCTACATCGGAAGGAACCGCCCGTGAAGCACCGACTCCAGCAATTTGAGATCCCCCTCCGCCGCATCCGGGAGCGCCTGGGGCTGCCCCGGGAGCACCTAGCCGTCCGGGCCCACACAACGTCCCGGACACTGTACCGGTTGGAGTCCAGCCCCAGTGCCTACCTGGGCACGTCGTTGGGGATGCTGCGGGGGATTGCCGACGCCCTGGACGTGACCGTGTTGGACCTGTGTCCGTGGTTGGCATCCTCCGCACCGTTCCCCCCTAGCTCACCTAGTGACCCCCTTGACACAGACCCTGCGGAGGTTATTCTAGAGTAATGGTGCTCTCAAACCTACCGAAAGTCCTAGAGAACGTGACCCGCCCCATCCCCGCACCCGTAGGCAAGCCGCCCAAACCCCCGAAGGCCCCGAAGGTGCCCAAACCGCGCAAGCCCCGAACGACGCGAAAGAAGAAGGTGACCCCGTGACTACCCCCGCCGCCCCCCTAGGTCCCAGTAGGTTCGGCTCGCATTTTTTGGGAGAGTTCCGTACTTGCCCTGCACGTCACTACTTCAGTCACCTCGCTCCCCACGCTGACAGCGAGACGTCTAGGGGACTCCAGACCTTCACGACATCGTCCCCGCTGCTGGTGGGTGCGGCGGTCCATGAAGGGCTGGCCGCCTGGTACAGGTCCCGCTGTGCCCACGGGGCTGACTCGGGCCTGCCCGACCTCGACGGGGCTATCGCTGCTGCTGAGGCCCACTTTACCCTGCGTCGGGCCGAGTTTGTGGACGACGAGACGTTTGTGGCCGACCTAGCCCTGACTACCCGTTTGCTGCGGGAGTACCACGAGTACTACGGCCCCAACGGCCTGACCCCTGAGTACCCCGACTTGCGGGTCGTCTGCGACAACGCCGGGCCGGTGATTGAGCGGGAGCTATCGTTGGACCTGGGCGACGGCCACGAGTTCACCGCCCGCCTAGACGCCCTGGTCACCTATCACGGTCGCACCTACACCTTGGAGCACAAGACAACTAGCGCCCAGGGCCTGTCCAAACTGTTCACGTCAATGGGCATGTCCACGCAGGCACTGGGGCAGCACACCATCCTCCACAGCTTGGGTGACCCACTGCTGCGCCCAGAAGGTGTGCTGGTCAACGCCTTGGTGAAGAACCGCAGTGCCAAGTCGGGACGGCCCCCCTTCGAGAGGCAGATCGTGACGTTTGACACCAACATGGATGGGTGGAAGTTCCGGCAAGACGCCATTCGCACATTAGGGCAGATCAAAGCAGCCAAAGCCGAGTACACCATGTTGGTAGACGGGGCGGACGATCCCTACGACGCCGCACGGTGGGTGTACGAACAGCGCGGCCGTTCCACCGGAGCTTGCTTCAGCTTTAGCCGCTGCCCCTACTTGGACTTGTGTCGCAGCCCCGGACGCGAACTGACCCTAACCAGGTCGTTCAAGCCGCGCCCTGCGGAAGTGGCCCCTGTAGACCCCCACCAACCCGAGGAGAATGACCTAGCATGAGCACTGCACCCATTCGACCCACTCCCGTACCGATTGAGATCCCCCTAGCCCACCGGGGCGATGCCCGGAACCGCCGAGCTTCGGTCCTGCTCTACGGCGTGCCCAAGTCGGGCAAAACCCACAACGCCCTGACGTTCCCAGTCCCCCTAGTCCTGGCCTTTGGGGCCAACACAGGCACTGTGGACGTCAGCGAGTACCCCTACATGACACCAGCTAGCTGGGGTGGGACGTGGCAGGGGTTCCGTAGCCGCATCCTCCCCGTCCTAAAAGCCCGGGAGGCCCATCTGCTGCTGGGACCGGGAGCCAGCCCTGATGATGTCCAGACCATCGTCATCGATGAGGTGAACACTATGGCCAAGCTACTGGAAGAGGCCATCACCGCGGGAGACCCAGGCCGAAAGTGGGCTCACAGTGACTTTGGCCGGCTGGGTGGGGAGCTAACCTCCACCCTCCGCGATCTAACCCAACTGAAGAACCCCGCTGGACCCAAGCCCAGGTACAACGTCATCGCTTGCTGCCACATTCGGGAAGCCAACGACCCGGATGGCAACCTGGTCGCCGTGCAGCCGATGATTATGGGTCAGACCCGGGACGTCCTCGGCTCCTATTTCGACACCGTGCTGTTGCTGGCCAACGAGATCACCAAGTCCATCGACCCGACCACCAAGCTGGTAGTCCAGCAGCAGCAGTTCGTCGCCTACTCCACACCCCCTGACAAGTTCCACGCCCGGCTGGGCCTCGGTGGCTCAATCGGCAAAGACTTCCCGGTCAAGATCGTTCTGACCGAGAAGACGGCACTGCGGGACACCATCCTGCGGTACCTGGGCACACTGCCCACCAACACCAACAAATAAGGACCACAAAAATCCAATGGCAAACGAAAACGAAGTCTTTGATGCCCCGCTGGTAGACCCCGACGAGATGGAGATCCGCCCAGTACTCCAACCCGGCACCCACGGGCTGGACGGCACCGCTACGCTGCAGATGATGGAGGGTCGGAAGGGCCGAAAGTGGCTGCCCGATCCCAGCGGCAATGGCGGCACCTGGGTCGACGATGCGACCAACCCCGTAGCCCACATGGAGATCCTCGTCATCGACCCCGAGGTGGGCCCCATCCGGCTGTTCCACGACGAGTCAGTGGGATCTCGCAGCGCGTCCCGGTTCCCCAAGTGGGCCATGAACCTTGGGTTTCCCCGGGAGTCACTGAAGGGTTCCACTGTGGGCTCCATCGCTGGCTTCCTTGAGCTGCCGAAGAAGGTCGTCGTGGAGGTGACGCTGAACAGTGCTGGTGACCGAAACCGGGTCAAGAACATCATGCCCCTGGAGTAGGGGCGGGTGAGAGGGTTGGGCTGCTCAGCTACACCGGTCCCCCCGGTGCTGAACGGCGGGTTGGCATCAACCCCTGGACAGGGCCAGTGATCCTGGCTCTGTCCTGCCTCCCTTACCTATCCAACCTAAAGGAGACCTGAATGTCTAGAGTGCTGACCGACGAAGAAGCTGAACGATCCCTATCCCCAGGGTCTCCGATCTCGGTGGAAGACCTCAAAGACCCGGAGATCATGGCGCGCATTGCTCGTTGGCAGGCGTATCCTGATGGCGGAGGGTTCGTAGCCAACCAAGCCAAGCTAGAGGCCCTACTGGGCCGGAAGCTCCCAGACGAGTTGTTCCAGTTCCAACCTTGGGGATACCGGGTCGTCGTCACTAGAGACGAGCCGCTACGGAAGATCGGCGGCATTCACCTGCCCGATTCGTCCCTAGTCCCCCCGGCCCGGGGAACCGTCGTCAGCGTGGGCCACCAAGTAGGCCGCAACTTCAACGCTGCTACCAACATCTGCCCCCTACCTGCCTCCCAACTGCTGGGAGCGACGGTGCTGTTTGGCAACTACGCCGGTCAGTCGTTGAAGATTGACCCCCGGGACGATGACTACCTCACCTACAACGTCATCCTCACAGAGGGTGAGATTTGGGGGCTCGTCGGCGAGCTACCGAAGGAGTCACTTCTGTGATCGCTGCATCCCCGAAAGTTCATTGGAACCGCAAACGCCGAATCCCGTTCCGGGGAGCCGCCGCCCACCAGCACAAGCTGTGGAACCCGGTGTTCACTGAGCTGACCGGCAAGCCGGGCACTTGGGCGGTGATTGACGACTGCTTCACCCGGGCTGGGGCCAACCGCCAAATCACCTCCCTACGGAAGTACCTAAAGAAGACCCGACAGGGCTCAGCGGTGTACTTTCAGATGGAGCGGGATGGGACCGCAGTCTACTGCCGCTACATGCCGCCCAGCGTCACCGACCGGTACGAGCCGTGAGCTACGCCCAGCGCCCTCCCACCTGCGTCGGGTGCCCAGCCTACGAAGCTGGAGTGTCCTACGTCCCCGGTGTGGGCCCAGCCACGGCCCGTTACGCCCTGGTGGGGCAGGGCCCGGGGGAGGTGGAAGCTCACAGTCACAGGCCCTTTTGTGGGCCCAGTGGGTGGAAGCTGGACCTGTGGCTCACGAAGGCGGGACTGAACCGCCACCAAGCTTGGGTAGACAACGTCATCCGTTGCCAACTCCCCAAGAACCGCACCCCCAAGGCCAGTGAGTTGGCTTGGTGTACCCGGGCGCACCTTTGGCCCTCCCTATTGCAGCTCGATAATCTAGAACTAATTGTGCCGATTGGTGTTCCGGCGATGAAGGCATTGATGGGCCCCAAAGCCAGTGAACGCACCGCCGGCACCCTAACCACAGTGGAGGTCCCCAAGTGGACGCAGTTCTGATGGCGAAGATGGAAGCGTTGGTGTTGGAGTGTCTGGAGCCCCTAGTCAGGTTGTGGGAGGAAGAGTTCCCTGATGGGATGCCCGACGCACCGCATATCACGTACATCATGGAACAGATTTCCGAATCAGTGCGTGGGCTCCGCCAGCTGCGAGGTCGAGATGACAACTAAACGCCCCACCCTACCCGCCACTGCGACGTATGACCCGATGATAGAGGAGTTGGCCAGTCAGGTGGCGCAGCTGCAGAAGCGCGTCGCTGCTTTGGAGACCCGCGCCGCCATCAACCCCAACCAACGCAACTGCAAACGGTGCGGGCGGCTGATCCCGACCCGGTCGGGGAAATGCACGTTGTGTGGAGGAGAAGCGGTGTCGGTGTGAACACATTGAAGTGTATCGGGATTTTGCATCCCGCTCACATACTCCGCGGAAAATGGGGCCTGGAACCGGCCCAGGTGATGTACCTCAAACGGGTGAAGCAGGTGCTGGATGGCACCCACCCACCCATATTGGACCCCAATGTCACACCCGCAAACTTCCTTACTGCACCGACTCTACGGGACCTGGATATATGGGCCGCTGGGGGAAACCTCAAGCTCGGTGTTACGTGTGACATCGAAGCAGCGGGTGATCTGCTTGTGGCTATTGGATTCTGCCGCCTCAGTGATCTTGCGTGCGTCTGCGTTCCATTTCGTAGAGCGGGCGGTGCACCGTACTGGGAGCGGCCCGAAGACGCGGTGATGGCTGCCCGGTGGTGTGCCGTAATTCTAGAATCACTGGACGTACCTTTGATTTTCCACAACGGCAGTTATGACGTGACTGAGTTGCGCAAGTACGGGTTCGTGGTGCGGGGGTGGGTGGACGACACGATGGTGATGGTGCACACGGCCTACCCGGAGTTCCCGAAGCGGCTGGGATTCCTAGGCTCCCTAGTGGGGATGCCCGAGTGGAAGCAGTTGGCCAAGGCCGACGATACAACGGAGGATAAAGAATGAACCCCTATCCTAGACACCTAAACCCTTGGGACCCTCGTGAGTACCGGGATAACTATGATGAGTCCGACATGCGTCTACGGCTGTTCATGCACAAGTACCAAATCAAGCCGTCTAATGCGGTAGCTTGTATGTACAAGCTCGCACGTCTGACACGTAGCTGTAGCCACGGCTATCACAAGACGTACTGTGAACGGGGCGTAGGTATCCAAGGGTTCGACCATACTCATGTGTGGAACTCACTCGACAGGATACACCTGCGCCCGTGGGTCATAACGACCCAGCCGTACCATCTCTACGACGAGGACCTGAAGTTCTGGGAAAAGATGTGTCGGGATCTGGGCCTAAAGTACGAGGTCTTTCCTGAGCTTTCCTGGCACTGCCCCGCGTCACCCTTCTACGCAGAGGTCGGGACTAAGCTAGTTGTGTTCAGCCCTGTAGGGCACAGCCACCAATGACCCGCGGTCCCACCCTCAACACCTCCCACAAGTGGCTCAACATCCCCGACACGGAGCTGTCTCGGTACAACTGCTACGACACGTTGGCCACCGCCCTGGGCTGGCAGATGCTGACGCAGGCGATGGAGACCAACGGCCAGTGGCAATACTACAAAGAACGGGTCCGACCTTTCGTGCCAGCGGTGCTGGAGATGCAGACCCGGGGGCTGCGGATCGACACAGCTGAGCTGCAGCGGCTACGAACCGACCTGGGACAGGAGTTGGCGGACACTGAAGCCAAGGTGCGTAGTGTGGCAAGTTGCCCCTACACGCTGAACCTGAACTCCCCGCCCCAGCGAGCCCAGTTCCTGTACGACGAGGTGGGGTTCAAGGTCCCACCGGCCACCCGCAAACGTCCCGCCCGCTCCACCAATCAAGATGCGCTGCTATGGATACTGAAGGGGTTGAGGAAGTCCGATCCGCGGGAGCTATTGGAGCAGATGTTCCACCGGTCCCGGCTCAACACCATCCTCACCCGCTACCTCACACTGGACGTGGACCCGGACGGACGCATCAGACCCCGGATCAAGCTCACCGGGGCGGAGACGGGCCGGCTGGCCTACGCAGACCCGGCAGTGCAGCAGTGGCCGAGGGAAATACGGACGCTGGTGGTAGCTGCCCCCGGTCACACGTTGGTGGCTGCTGATTACAGCCAGATCGAAGCCCGGATCTTGGCCAAGCTGAGCGGGGATAGGGTTAGTCTAGAAGTATTCCACGCCGGTGGTGATGTCCATGCGGCCAACGCGCAGGACCTGTTTGCGGTGAGCCCAGGGGCGTGGGCGGATCTGCCTGCGGGATTGAGGGAGGAGTACCGCAACTTCGCCAAGACGTTCCTCTACGGCATCAGCTACGGCGGCTCCCCCGAGACCATGCACACGAAGACGTTCTGCCCTTGCCCCCAGTGTGCGGGGAAGGTGCCCCCCACGGCGAAGATGACCACCGCACAGGTGACAGCGGCTGCGAATCGTTGGTTCGCCCACCATCAGCCGGTGGTACAATGGCGGGATGCCCTGGTGGCCGACGTCCGCCGCACCCACACCTACACCACCCCCTGTGGGCGCAAACGGTACTTCTGCGAACCCTACCCCGCGTTCGTCAGGCCGCTGATGAACTTCCCCATGCAAGCCACCGCTGCCGACATCATCAACGAAGCCACAGTACGCCTACACCACATCCACGCCGCACCCATCGTCCTCCAACACCACGACATGTTGACTCTAGAAGTACCCACAGCGGATGTTCCGCGCTGGGCGCAGGTTCTGCGTACCGAGATGGAACGCCCGGTCCCTGAGCTAGGGGGGATGGTGTTCCCTGTGGACATGAAACGGGGGGACTCGTGGGGACGAATGGAGAAGATACCAGCGACAACGTAGTGGCACTGCGACCCACTCTACCTCCGCGCATGTCGATGTTGGAAGACGTGCGGCAGCGGAAGCTGGAGACGGGCAATCGGGTAGAGGAGATGATCGACGTCGTGCGGTCCCCGCAGTGGGCCAGCGACATCACGATGCAGCTCAACACCGTCACCATGTTGCGACTGGGCATCGACGGCGGGAAGCCCATCCCGGTGGAGACGTGGAACCGGCTCAACGCAGAGTCCCGGCTGGCGTTTGCCCGCATCCCCCACCAAACCGCGCACCGCTGGGACCGACTGCTTGTCCTCACTTCCGAAGAGGACATCATCCGGGCGTTGAAGTGGGAGCCGCGGAACTCCATGCGCTACCCCGGTGAGGATGTCTATCCCACCGACGGCTGGATCGGGACCTACCTGCGGTGGGTACAAGAGGGGGAGGTGCCGCTGGGCTTCCATTTCTGGAGTGCCATCACCGCTATCGGAGCGTGCTGCCACCGTAATGTGTTCATGGACCGGGGCTCATTCTACCTGTACCTCGCCCACTCTGTGCTGTTCGTCGGTCCACCGGGCGTGCGGAAGACCCAGGCCGTTAGCACTGCGATGAACGTGATTGGGGTGGTGAATCGGCAGCTGAGCCGGGAGTGGGCCACGCAGCTGCGGACCCGCCCGCTGGACCCCTACACCATCGACCCGCGCATCAACATCCTCCCCAACGACGCCAGCTTTCTCAGCATCCTAACGCAGCTCCAAGGCAGCACCAGTGTGTTTGTGGAGGGGGACCCGCTGGTGTTGACGATGGAGCAAGATGCGTGTGGGATCATGGGGTTAGACGAGTTGGGGACGCTGCTTTCTAAAGATGGATTTGCCGTCGGGAAAACTATAGACACGCTCATAGCCCTGTGCGATGCGCCGCAGCAGTACCGCTACCACACGGACAAGCAGGGGGAGTTGACGCTGAACAACGTCGCGTTGTCGTTCGTAGCCGCCACCACGCCCCATTGGATGCGGGAAAACCTCACAACTAGGATGTTCCTGGGGGGGTTCTCGTCCCGCATTCTGTTCGTTTACCGGCTGGACAGTGGGGGTCGGGTGTACCCAACGCCGGCTCCGTTGGACCCGGTGGCCCGGGAAGACCTAGCTGGGTGGCTGTCCCGGCTGTGCCACAGGGGGAAGACGCCGATGGAGATGACGCCCCACGCCACCGACCGGTTCAACCAGTGGTACGTGGAGAACCACGCCATTGTGGATGGGAAGGACCTGGACGAGCGCCTAGGTGGGTACTACCGCCGGAAGGACGGGCACCTGCTGCGGTTGGCGATGGCGCTGGCCCTGTCGTATGACGAAGCACCGTGGGTCACCTTGGAGCGGTTGGAGCAGGCACTGATCCTGCTGAACTTCGAGGAGGTGACCATGCTGGAATGTTTCGGGGAGGTGGGTCGTCACCCCGACGCACCGGTGCTGAACATCCTGTTAGGGGTGCTGCGGAAGTTCCAAGGGGAGATGGTGTACTCGGACTGGATGCGGAAGTGCCATCACTACGAAGGGGTGGGCAAGCGGTTCCCGGAGCTGGTCGCCACCCTAGTCGCCATGAACAAGGTGGTGCAGGTGGTGCCGACGGGGAAGGTCCGGGCGAACTCGGCGAAGGTGTACCGGGTGGTGGCGGAGAGTGAGGATGGGATGCCGCAGTCACTGGCAGTGACGCCGGTGGACTTGGGGGTCTAGCCCACCCCTAGCCCCAGTTGCTCCAACGCCCGCATCACCTGCGGAACGTGCCCCCCACAGTCAACACGAAATTGGCCGCCAGGCAAGCGGGCCAGTAGGGCCCCTGAAGCGTCAGCCAGTGCAGCCCTGCACAGCTCCCAATGCCTGCCCGCGGCCGTCACCACTCCCACCAGCCCGTCGATGCCGGCAGTTTCCAGCTTCCCCTCCCCCACTACCCGCACGTCATGCCACATGGTGGCAGCGAGGGTGGGTTGGGGTAGTTGTTCTAGAACTACCTTGGCGGGGCTGACGTTGCACAACTGGGGCCACGGAGGGATGCTCACCGGTGCGGCCATCGCAAACGTCCCTAGTCCAGAGGATTCGGTGCCTTCTAGGGCAGCGGTGATGCGCCCAGTGGCGGCGGCCCAGGCATGGTAGAACCCGAAGTGCCACCCGTGGGCAGACCCTACGGTGTAGAGCTTGCCCTCTTCGTCCACCTGCAATCCCACCCGGACCAGCCCGTGGGTGGGATGGGTGTCCCCCAGGAGTAGTAGCTTCCCCATCTCCGCCGGGACCCGCAGCAGCGTCACCGCGGCTGGGTGGGACTGGGGCCCCTGCCCGCCCGGCCACATGCCCAGGTCCGCGACGGCGACGTAGACCGGCCCCACCACCTGCCCTTCGTGCAACCACCCCAGAAGCTGCAACGGAGGGAGTTGGGGGGCCGGCAGGGTCGGGTACACCCGCAGGCCGGTAGGGAGACGGTCAGCCCAGATGTAGCTGTCAGTGAGGACGTAGGCCCCAGCGTCTAGGGCGGCTGTGACGGTGGCCAGGTCCCGGTGAATGGCGTCCTTCCCCCCGGGCGGGAAGGCGGGCTGGAACTTCCCCTCCCACGCCCCGGCGAACCGGGTGCGTTGGATGGATACGGAGACGTCGCAGCCCTCCCGGACCAGCCGCCAGGCGAGGGGAAGCAAGCCGTGTTCGTGCGAGAGGACGATGACCTTGGTGGTCACATGGGCTCCTTAGCGTAGTTTGAGATGGTCCCGCAAGCTTCCGGCACTCACCGTGGGCACGTCGGGCATGGGTTCGGTGGGGTCCATGGCCCCCTCCGCTGCGTCGTAAAGCTCAGTGATCTTGGTGGCACCCAGCCAAGCTGCCCCACCTGCGACGTGTCCGAGGCCCCGACCAAGCAAGTAGGTGGGCTTGCGGGTGATCTCTCGGGTGAGGGACTGAGCGATGTTACCGCTAGCCATCGCCTCCAAGCCGTTCTGAAGGTCGGAGAAGGTGGGGCCGAGGGCGAAGCCGGCGAAGTCCTTGTACGACAGGGCTTGCACGCCAGAGAGGGCGAGCCCGAACGCCCCCATGGAGGCCATGTCCTCTACCACCCGAGTCAGCCCCGACGAGGTCCGACCTTTGTCCCTAAACATGCTCTGGGCGCTGGCCACAGCTTCGCCGGCCACCGGGTAGACCGACAACAACCCCATCAACGGCTTTAGGTTGCCGTTACCGGCCTCCTTGAGCACGGTGTCACGGATGAGCTTGGCCTGGTTGAACGCGAACGACTTGAACTGGAACACCAACCGTCCTGTTGGGTGGGTCCACCACTCCGGGAGGCGGGTGATGTCGGGGACGAACTGCAGCAGCTTGGTGGCGTTGGAGATGCCAGAGTGCATGGCCTTGGTGGTGACGAGGGTGTCGATCTGCGCCACTGACAGGTGCTGTCCCATGTACCCGTTGGCTTTGGCGGTGGCGTGGATGGCTCGCATGTTGATGCCTAGCTGGTCAAGCAGCCGTTCGGCCTCGGCGTACCGGGCCCCCCTAAGCCTGCCCTGAACCAACTTACCGACGGTGTCGCGGATGACGTACTGACCGACGTGGCCCGACATGAGTCGGTTGAACTCTTCCCCCTTGTTGAAGCCGGTATAGCTGAGGAACTTCTGAACCGCCCAGCTCATGGGCCCAGGCTTCTCAACCCCGTTGATGACGTCAGCGATGGAGTCTCCAAGGCCCTGGGTGACCCCAAGAGCTTTGGTTACCTGGTCCCGGTCCACCCCACGCAGACCTTCCCACAACCCGTGGAACCCCTTCTGCATTCCCAACATCACCGGGGCGTTGAGGGACTGGGTTAGGTTGGGGAGCCACGCCAGACCCAACTTGCTGAGCACCTGGGCGTTGCCGAGGAACCGGGACACCTCCCGCATCGCCGACTCCTGGTACTTCACGCCCAGGAGGTTGTCTAGAACTTCCCGGGCTGCCCGGGGATCTGCGCCCTCGGCGACCGCGGCCTCCAGGAACTTCGACTTCAACTCCATGTTGGGACCGAAGACCTGGCCCCAGGCGAACCGGTGGGCGTGGCCCTGGCCGTAGGCGAGGATGGCCCGACGGGGGTCGGACTCCATCTCAAACCCCAGGCCGTTGGTGGGGTCCAGCTTCTCCGCGGTGGTGCCAGGCATGGTGCGCTGGAAGTCCAGGGACCCGGCCCGCTTGAGCCCCTGGTCCATGGTGTCAGCGAGCTTTTCCATCTCCGCTCGAGCTTCGTCCCAGTTGAGGTCCCGCCCGCGGACCTTCCAGTACCGAATGACCTTGGCGATGCCTGCGTCGTCAATCATCTCCTTGGTGAAGCGGATGTGGTGGGGGAAGTAGTTGCCTAGGCCGAGGGCGTCCAGGGCTGCCCGGTTGAGCTTGGGCTCCACCCCGTACGCCGCCATGATGTCGTTGGCTTTAGCCATACGAGTCATAAGTTCGTGCCAAATGTTCGCAGCGGGAGCACCGTACTTGGCTTTGATGGCCGGGAGCCCCTGCCCCTTGGCCTCCCACATGTCCCGAAATGGGATGAGCCAGTCCGCATCGCCGTGGGCCCGGTGCTTCACCCCGACAGCTGCGCCCAGTCGGGTGAGGTCCTGGTCCACTTGGTTGCCCCACATCACCCCCCACGCTCGGGCCTGCTGGGCAGCTTCCGAAGTGAGGTTCACCACTCGGGTCATGGTGACGCCCAGCTTACGAGCGGTGGTGCTGGGGGACTCGGCCAGCTTACGAGTCATTGAGCTGACGTATTCGTTGATGCGGGCGGCGACGGGAATGAACCCAAACAGCTTAGTGTCTTTGGCTGCGCCGCTGGGCAGGCCGAAGTAGAACTGGGTGGCAGTGTGGTCGGCCTCGGGGTTGCGGAGGAACTGAGAAGCGGTGCGGCTGGCCAAGCTACTCATGTACGCCTGACGGCTCGCCATAGTGGCTTCGGTGATCATGCGTTCGTGGGCGACTAGGTCGTCCGCTTTCATCCCAGCGGTGGATTGCTTCTGCAGGAAGTTGATCTGATCTAACGCTTCCCGGTGGTTCTGACCGAACATGTCCGCGGCACGGTCCATTGTCTTCTGAGCGGTGCCGAGGGGACGCACAGGGAGCTGGTCGATCTGAGCCTGTAGCACCTTCTGACGGTCCATCAGCTTGACCAGCTGCGCTGCGGGCATGGAGTTGTGGGGGTTGAGACGGGTGGCTGCGACGTTGCCGGTAAGGGTTGAGGTGATGGTGTCCAGCTCCAACTGCAGCGGTTTAGCGGTAGCCAGTGCAGCTTCGTTGACTCGGGAGACCATCTCGGATAGGTGGATGGGACGTCCCCACAAGGCACGGGAGCCACCCCACATCGCACCCTCTACGCCACCAACGAGGGCAGTGGAGAGAGCCCCACGTTGGAGGGCTTCTCCCTGATCCCCGCCTTCGGCGAGAGTGCGGGTGTAGCCTTCAGCACCAGCCCCAAGGGACATCCCAGCAATCTCCGCCCCGCGGAGTAGGTTGGGGATCGCTGCGATCCCACGGGCCGCACCCAGTCCGCCTTGTTCGGCGAACGCAGCGACGGTGGGGGATAGCAACCGAGCGGCGGCTGCGCCGCCAGCACGGCCTGCCATCATGGCCCCAGCTCCGGTGGCGAACATGGGTAGGAGGTTGCCGGCCAGCTCAAAGAACTTGTCCCCGGGCTGGCCGCGCATCTCCTGCAATGTGGACAAGACCTTGTCGGGCGCGGCGCTGGGGAACTCCTTGGACACCAGCTCCATGGCACCGCCAATGAACGGGTCGGAGATGATGCCCGAAGCGACTGCTGCGCCGGTGCCTTTGAGCCAGTTACCGGCGGACTCCCACAAAGAATCGCTGGACTGGGTGTCTGCCGTCGGACGGGGTGTGCGGGTGAGCCCTAGCGGTGCGCCAGGCTGGGCGAGGGCGAGCTTGTTGAGGTCGAGCGGCACCTAGTCCCCCTAGTCCGCCGACCCACCTTGGGTGGAACGGTACGCTTCCTCAGCAGACATGGGAGCTGTGGACCGTCCACGGCTACCGTAAGACGCCAGTCGTTCGGCCTGACTGGGCACCCTCGCAGGCTTGCTCGCAGGTAGCTGACGGGAGCGCGGGCGGTAGGCAAACTCATCCTGGACTGCCTGGGCTACTTGTCCCGGCACCCTAGCAACCTGCTCTTGCACCGTAGGCCCGCGGGCAGCGACGATCTCAGCTTTGCGCTGTTCGATTCCCACTCGAATTGGGTGATCTGGCGGTAGATGCGACCGAGCCCACCGCAGGTCC
>Ga0315273_10007461_pt1 | contig 13709 bp, 8 predicted proteins | sample YL17G02_0_MG_FD_205753 | JGI IMG/M metagenome (GOLD analysis project Ga0315273, IMG submission 205753) | Sediment microbial communities from Yellowstone Lake, YNP, Wyoming, USA - YL17G02_0 | ecosystem: Environmental > Aquatic > Freshwater > Lake > Sediment | place: USA: Wyoming | collected... | reverse complement strand
CCGGACGCAGGACGCCGTGGCGGCGGGGAGAGAGAGCATCATCAAAGGCTGGGCCTGAGGAGGACCGAGAGCGCTGGGACGGCCGCTCTGGGCGAGTAGACGGCAAAAATGAAAGAAGTGCTCTCTCTCGCAGTGCTCTCTCTCGCAGATGACGCAAAATACGGAAAAGCAGTCGGCGTGCGGTGCAGCCCACGCTCCGCCTGCTGCTTGCACATTTGGTGCATGCTCGTCATCCTCATCACCCCGCCCACCTCTCACCCGGGCGAGGCCGCCACGCTCGCGTCGCTCGTGAACCCGACGAGGCCGACGCAGGCGCGCCCGCCAACGGCCATCCACGTGCGCAAGCCGGGCTGGGACCGGGACCGGCTTGCGGCGTACGTCAGCGGCCTGGATCCGGCTGTCAGGGCGCTGGTGGTCCTGCACAGCCATCACGACCTGGTTTCTCGCCTTGGGTTGAAGGTGAGGAGGACGATAGGGAGAGAGCGTGGCGGGTCGAGAGAAGAAGCGGGGGCACCCCGACCCTCATTTCATGTCCCATCCATTCTCTAACTCTCTCTCTCTCCTCAGGGCGCCCACTACACGGAGACCCTCCGCGCCGCCGGGCCCGTCACACCCCCGCCCGGCACCCAGACCGTCTCCGCCTCACTGCACTCCCTGGCGGACGTGCCGCGAGGAGGAGGAGACCTGACCTTTCCCTGGGCCTACGCGTTCCTGTCACCGGTCTGGCCATCTGTCTCCAAGGCCGGCCACGCGCCCGGCCCGGACCTCGGCCCGGCCCTCATCGCTGCCTCCTTCGCCGCCCACCCGCCGGCCGTGCCTGTGGTGGCCCTAGGAGGCCTTACCCCGGACAGTGCCCGGGCCGTGCGGGGGCTGGGCTGCGCGGGCGGGGCGGCCATCGGGTGCGTGTGGGGGGCAGCCGACCCGGTCGCTGCCTGGGGCGCCTTCGTGGAGGGGCTGGACGCCGGGACCACCGGGCGCGTGACACGCAATGACTGCTGAGGCTGCCACCACAGCCAGACCTCCTCTGGGCTTGACCCACCCGCACTTTACGGCGGCCTCCTCCTTTTCCCTCGCTCTCCTCGTCGCCCTGTTCTGCCTGCCCCCCCTCCACGCGTCCGTCCGCGCCCTGGCCCGCCCCGCCGTCACCCGCCGCGTCCGTTCCGGTCTGACCGTCGTATCTTGGCTGCAAGCCCGCCGCACGCCGGGGCTGACGGCACTCTTCTCGGCAGCGTCCGCGACGGTGTCCGTCCCGTTTTACGTGGCGGCCCTGCCTGCCCTGCAATGGTGCGGGTCGCCCGCGCTGGGGGCCCGGCTCTCCTTTGCGCTGGGGGTGGCCCTGTACGTGGGGAACGCGTTAAAAGACCTGGTGTGCGCGCCGAGGCCTCTCGGGCTGGTGGCTGGGAGTTGTGAGGGTGGGGAGCGGCGCCCAGCGCGGTCGTCGCCCCGCCGGCCACGGCGGTCGGCCTCTGCCCCTGCCCTCCATGCCTCCTCCCCCGTCATCACCTCCGCCTCGTCCGGCCCCGCCGGCGCGGCCGCGGAAGCCGTGTCCGCCCGGGAGTACGGCCTGCCATCCTCCCACGTCATGAACACGCTGGTCCTGGCGGCGTACGCGGCGCATTACGGGCTGGGGCACACGGCGGTGGGGAGAGGGTGGGTCGCGCGCACGCCGGTGGCCGCCCCACTGCTCGCGTACGGCGGGGCCGGCCTTGCGACGGCGGTCGTCGCCCTCGCCCGCATGTATGCGGGTATGCACACACCCGTGGACGTGCTCGCCGGCGCGGCCGCCGGGGTTGCCGTCTTCTCGGCGTGGACGGCCTTTGACGAACCGCACGAAGCTTTTCTGGTCGCCCCCGGCACAACGGGCGTGGCCGTCCTCGCGACGCACGCCCTCACCTCCGCCCTCCTCCTCCGTCTCCACCCACGCCCACTGGTGCACACGCCCTCCTATGAAGCTTCCGCGACTTTCCTGGGCGCCTGCACGGGCGTGGCGGGCGGGGTGTGGCGGAGCAGGGGGCAGCACCTGGTGAGCGGGGGGTGGGCGTCGCTGCCCCACGCGCGCGGGGCGGGCGCGGTCGCGGCGGCGGTCGCCTTGCGCCTGGCGTGCGGCTTTGGTACCGCAGCGCTTGTTCACGTAGCCGCCAAAGCGACCGCAAGAACGTGCGTCCCTTTCGCCTACCGGGCCGTCCCGCTCGCCCTCCGCCGCCTGTGGCAGCCGCCATTGCACTCTTTAATGACCGACCGCAAGTGGACGGCCCTGCGCATCCCGCTAGACGCGAGGGGCCGCCCCTGGGATGTGAGCATCACCACCCGGTTCCTGAGCTACGCGGCCCTGGGGTGGGGCGTGTCGGACGGCGCGTTCGGGGTGATGGGGTGGGCGGAGAGGAGGTGGTGGTTGACCCAACCCTAGGGAGCGAGCGCCAGCGTGGTGGCCACTCCAGGCTCCTTTGCACGCCCTTTACACGCGCGCGTGAACGACGGGAGGGGGGATCACCCGTCAGAGAGACGCATGGGGGGCTGCGTGTATGGAGGGGTAATTATTCGATTCCATATACGTCTCAAAACTGTCCGTGGCCGTGACGATTCATGCAGCAGCAATGGATGGTGTGAATGTGTTTGCGTACAAACGCACACGTTTTCTGATACATGCCCTTTCCTCCCCACACCAGCCCCTCCTCTCGCCCCTCCTCACTGACTCAACTGCCGCGCAAAACGTTGCAGCGACCGAATGGTCCCGCCAATGGACGACAGGATGCCCTGGCCACCGCCGCCGCCGTCGCCACCCCGCCCATCCCCACCGTCCCCACCCGACCCACTCCCTCCACCACCCGCCGCGTCCTCAAAGATGCGGTCCAGCGCCTCCCCCGCCGGCGGGGTCGCCTGCTCCGCGGCCAGCAGGTACCGCCCCGGGCTGGCCGGGTCGGCCGCGAACACCTGCCAGGGCGCCGGGTACCGGCGGAAGACGGTGCCCGCGTCGCCGACGGGCCTGAGGGCGTAGGTGACGGTGAAGGTCCCCAAAAAGTCTTCCCGCAGGCGCCGCACGTTGAGGCCGATGCCCACGTCGCCCGACACCAGGCGCGGGTTGAACATGACGAGCGGGATGCCGGCCGCGACGGTGGCGGCGGCAGCGGCGGAGGCGGCCGCCAGGGCGGGCGGGTCGGGGGCGGCCAGGATGACGACCTCGGCCGCGCTGTCCCCGCCGGGCGCGTAGGCCGCCCGGGCGCGCGGATCGCCCAGGGCCGCGATCTCGAAGCCCGCGTCCGGCCACTGGTTGCGCAGCATGGCTGCCACGCCGGCGTCCGGGTACAGGGCCACGATGCGGGGGTTGCCCGCGCAGGCCGCCAGCTCATCCGCAAACCGGCGGGTCAGCTTCCAGAAGCGCTGCTGGTCGCCCGACTCGGCAAAGACGGCCCCCGAGTTTGAGTCCCAAAACTCGGGGAGCAGGAGTTCGACCAGGGTGCGGCCGCACCCATCCTGGATGGCGCGGTGGGTGGCCTCGGAGGCCTGGACGAGGGCGTCCAGGAGAGAGTCGGGGAGGACCTGGGAAAAGGGGATCAGGTTGTTTTGAGAGATGATGGGATGAGAGGGTCGGGGGGGGGGGGGGGGGGCGCCCCCCCCCCCTGGGTTTTTGGGTTTTTCGGTTACGGGGGGTAATTACCCCCCCCCCCCCCCCCCGCCCATGCGTTTTTCGTGTTGTCGTGTCCGTGTCGTCTTTCCCGCCCCTGCACCCGCACTCCATTGAAAGTTGCACTCACATCATCCGACCGGGCGGGCTTGGCTCCTTTATTGCCGCTGCTTTCAGAGGGCGACATCGGCTCCACAGCCCGCGGCGCTGGTGGGCCGCGGCGTAGAGCAGGCATGGCGGCGGCAGCAGCGGGCGCCCGCCCGGCTAGCTTGGCCGCGCGCCCTGCCGCCCGCGGCGCCCGGCTCACGCCCAGCCTGGGGGTGGTGCCGATGGCCAGGGTGGACTGCATCTAGGTATGTGTGTGCGTGTGTGTGCGTGTGAATGTGCGTAGGCTGCCGCACACAGGAGAGAGAGATGAAAAGAAACTTTTGACACTCACCCCTCCCCCTTCCACATTTTTCTCACAGCCGCTCCAGCAGCCGGTCACACTTCCGCTCTAGGATCTCCAGCGACCGGGACACAATGGCTTCGGGGGGCAGCGACCCCGCGCTCTCGACCGTGAAAATGAAGTGGTCTTTCGCCCGAGCCACCTCCAGCCCGCCCCCGGCAAAGGGCGCCTCCCCGCCCAGGCGCCGCGCTTTTTCCAGCAGCTTCTCATTCCCGCGGGCGGGGGCTGCGGGCACGGCGGCCCGGGCAGGGCCGCTCCCGCTCACCCTCACCAGCCCCGGCAGCTCGGACGCCAACAAGTCGGCGGCGGCGCCCGTGAAGGCGCCCGGCTTGATGGCCAGCTCCGGGTGGAGGCGGTACCAGGCGGTGGCCACGGGGCTCCACTTGGCGTGCACGCTGCCCGCCCCCACCACCGCGTGCGCTTCCAGCTCCACCTCCTGCCCCGGCCGCAGCTTGGCGAGCAGGATGTCCGGGTGCACAGGGGCGGCCCCGCCCGGGCCGAATCGGGTGGCCTGGGAGGCCCCAAAGGCGCAGCCCGTCTCGCCCGGCATGCCCGACCCGCCTGGCGCCCACTCCAGGTCGCCGCTCGTGACGCGGTCCCCGCTGACGCTGCCGTCCGGGTGGCGCACGCACTTGACGTGCAGCTTGAAGACAACCGTGTTGGCCTCGGAGGCCGGGGTGGGCGCGCCGGCGGGCGGGGCGCCGGGCGGGGCGCCCTCTCCCGCGGGAATGCCAGTGGCCGCCGAGCGCGGGGCCAGGAGGGCTGGGTCGAGCCTGAGCGGCACCAACCCCAGCCGGTGCGCCAGGATCTCGCACGGCATGATTGAGGTATTGTTGACGATGAAGACGGCCTCGATCGCGACGGAGGGCGCGTCCGCCAGCATGACCCGGCGCAGGGCGTTGGCCAAGGCCGCGTCCGCACCGACCAGGTCGAAACAGAGCGCGTCGCCCACGTCGGGCGGGGCGCCTTTTTCGGCAGCCGGCCCCGTCACCCGGACGCCCAGCCTCTGCTTGAAAGAGGCCTCATCCCAGGCGTTGTCGATGCCGAGGGCCATGTACGCGTTGGCGGCGGTCACGGTCGCGGTCTAAGGCGGGGAGAAGGTTTGCATAAAAAAAAAACGAGAGAGAGACGGGTTGGCTAGGAAGTGCCAGGCGCGGCGGCCGCCGTCTTTGTGTCCCCCCTCCTGTTCTCGCGCTGCCTAGCCCCCTCTCTCATCCTTCTCTGCTCGCTCTTACATTGTAGTTTGCGTCTGCTCCGCACGTGACATGCGTGTGCTGGCGGCGCACGGCCGGGGGGAGGCCGTCCGGGGCGAGGGGGAGTGGGGCGTCGGTGTCTGCTGCCGGTGCGCCCGCATTGGAGGGGCCAGCCCGGCCGCCGCGTGCCATTGGATGGCTTCCTCTACGAGAGAGAGCGGGAGTGAGAAGGGGATTGTGCGCGCGCGTGTGCACGCACAGTTAAACCACCAGCGTGCGTGCAGGAGGAGGGGCGTCGCGCCCGTCGTGCAAAAGAGAGAGTGCCGCCCACAACTCGACTCGACCGAACCTCGACCGAAAACGCTCTCGCTCGCTCGCAACGTGCTTATTTTCATTCCTCAAGCGTTTGTGTGCGCTCCGGGAAAGCGAGCGTGGAGAGTGAGAGAGGGAGAGAGACTCGCACACTCTCTATTCGCCCATCATGCCCCCTACCACCCGCCGCTCCGGCCCCGCCGCCGGCGGCGGCCGCGGCAGCAATTGGACGGCGACGCCCGCATCGCGAGCCCGCGCTCGCCCGTCAACAACAACATCTCCCTCCTCCCTCGCCCTGTCCAAGCACGCCCAGGTCTCCTTCATGGCCCTGGCCGGCATGCTCGTCGCCCTGTGGCCCGCCTTGAGCGTGCGGGATCCGGCCATCCAGTGGGCGGTCGCCGCGTCCGCCGCAATGTCCGGCGCCGGTTTCTTCCTCACCCGGGCGGCCGTCCCCATCATCGCCCGCCGGACGGCGGCGGCCGGGCTCAGCGGCATGGACATCAACAAGAAAGGTAGACGAGAAGAATGGGGGCGCTGCTTGCTGATGGGGCGAATTGGTCGAAGAAGCAGGTGTGGGGCGCGGAGAGAGAGAGAACCAATCCCCGCGCCGCGCGCGCGGGCGCGCTCGTCTCTCATTTGCCCTCTCCATAATTATTTTCTCAACCCAGGCACCCCCGGCGGCGCCATCCCCATCCCGGAATCCCTGGGCCTCGCCCCCGCCTCTATCTTCCTGGTGTCCATCGCCCTCTTCCAGCACGCCCACCACAGCGGCGGCCTGGGGCGGAGCGCGAGCGAGGCGTGGCTGGTGGATTACAATGCCGCCCTCGCCGCCATAGCCTGCTCCGCGTTCCTGGGGTTTGCTGACGACGTCCTCGACATCCCCTGGCGGGTCAAGCTCGTCCTCCCCGTCCTGGCCTCCCTGCCGTTGGTCGTCGCCTATGGCGGCGGCACCGGCATCGCCGTCCCCAAACCCCTGCGAAGCCTGCTGCACCTGCCCTCCTTCCTGGAATTGGGCCCGGTCTACAAGCTCTACATGGTGTTGCTGGCTGTCTTTTGCACCAACGCCATCAACATCCTGGCCGGCGTCAACGGCCTCGAGGTGGGGCAGACGGTCGTCATCGCGGTCGCGGTCGCCTGCCACAACCTGCTGGCCATCCGGGCGGGGACGGACCGCATCGCGGCCAGCGAGAAGGGGGGCGGCCTCTTTTCTGCTGCCTCGGCCACCCCGCCCCCCGCCCTCGCGGCCGCGCGCGCGGCCGTTGACGGCCACCTCTTCTCCCTCTACCTCATGCTCCCCCTGGCCGGCACGTCCCTGGGCCTCCTGTCCCACAACTGGTTCCCGGCGGCCGTGTTCGTGGGCGACACCTACACCTACTTCGCGGGGATGACCCTGGCGGTGGCCGGCATCCTGGGCCACTTTTCGGAGACCCTGCTGATCTTCCTCATCCCCCAAGTCTTCAACTTTGCGTACTCCCTGCCCCAGCTGCTGAAGGTCGTGCCCTGCCCGCGCCACCGCCTGCCGACCCTGGACCCGGCGACTGGCCTGCTCCACGCGACGCCCAACTGGAACCTCGTCAACCTGGCGCTGCGCGTGCGGGGCCCCCTGAGCGAGCGCCGCCTGTGCATCGAGCTGTTGGCCCTGCAGGCCGCCTGCTGCGGGGCCGGGTTCGCGGCCCGCCACCTGCTGCAGGGGGTGTACAAGTAGAGAGAGGGGGAGAGAAGCACGGAAGGAGTAGGGGTGGGTGTGGGGGCGTGCCGTGCGCGCGCACGCGTGTGAAACGAATCTTGACCCTCTTTACCAGACGTAACGAAACTTTCTCGACCCCCCCCCCCTCACTTACTTCACCTCCGTTTTGCAGTGCATTTATCTCTCCCCCACTCTGGGGTTGTTTAGAAAAGTAGATCACGCGCACAGTGCGCGAGCGCACAGCGACTCACGCCACGCTAGCAGGAAGGCGACCTCATCCCCCGCCATGTGTGTTCGTATATAAAAAAAACGCCACCTTCTCTTTCACTCATTCACCACCCCGAGTTGGAGAACTGGCCGTCGGCGCTAATGCGCCCCCGCCCGCTGCCCTCCTTGACATCGCACAGGCAGGTGTGGCAGGACGCCTTGCAGAAGCCGTACATGAAGCCCTCCGTGCACTTGCCCCAGGCGGCCTGCTGGGCGCAGGTGTGGGGGCCCCCGGCCGGCGGGGGCACGTCGTCACAGTCGCACGCCGGGTCAAACGGAATGGGGACGCGCTTGGCGCCGTCCGCCGCGCTCCCCTTGCCATCCCCAGTCGACCCGGCAAAGGTAATGACCACCTCGTGCGGGCACGCCAGGGCCAGGTTGATGCCCGTCAAGGTGAGGGTGTCGGTGGCCGCGTCGTATTCGACCGCCTCGGGGACGGCGGCCCCGCCAGTGGCGGGCACGCTGACCTTGACGCCCTTTACGTCGACCGCGCCCACGCCCCGCACGACCAGGCCGCCCAGCTTGGGCCAGGTCACGCCCGCCGGGCAGGTAAGGGACGCGCCGGGGGAGGAGCCGGGCTTGGAAGCCGCCGCCGCCGCCGCCGCCGCGGCGCCCGTGTTGGCGCCCGGCCAGGAGAGCGTGACCCGCCCCGAAAACCCGGGCGCGCCGTCGGGGCGGGGTGCGACGACCGCGTCGAACGCCGCCCGGTTGCCCGCGACGGGCGGGCCGACCTCCACGCTCTCCCCGTCGCCGTCATAGTACATGGACCCGGCCGCGGTGCGGGCTTCCGGGGTGGCGCCCGCGGCGGGCGAGGGCTTGACGACCCCGCACCGCAGCCAGGTGGGCTTCGCTTCCCGCGGCATCGCCACCACCAGCGTCAGGTCGCCCTCCCGCGCGGCCTTGGTCGTCAGCCCGCCCGGGCCCAGGGGCAGGATGACCCCGCCCGCGATGTGGAGGGGCACATCGTCCGTCACGCCCGCGGAGAGCGTCACCCACCGCCCGGTGCCGGCGGAATTGTCGATGACCTGCCCAGTGTACACATCGTACCAGGTCCCCCCCGGGAAGTAGGCGTCGGTCGCGTTGCGCCCGCCGCGCAGGACGGGCGAGACCAGGAGACCGTCCCCCATGTACCACTGGCCACTGATGTTCTCGACTTCCGCGTCAGCAGGGTGCGCGAAGAAGAGCGGGCGGGCGACGGGGCAGCCGGCCGCGCGCGCGTCGGCAAACGCGGTGTACAGGTGAGGGAGGGCCCGGTACCGCCAGTGCAGCACTTTCCGGGACACCTCAGCCACCGCCGGCCACCGCCACAACTCCTGAAAGCCGTCGGCGTGGTGGTCCCGGGCGTAGGGGTACCAGGCGCCCGCCGCAATCCAGCGGGCGCACAACTCCTCGCTCGCGTACTTCATGAAACCGCAAATGTCTGCCCCCGTGAACGGGATGCCCGCCATGCCCGCCGACATGATGGCGGGGAGCGTGTCACGCAGGTCGTCCCAGGAGGACAGGGTGTCGCCCGTCCAGTGCGCGGCGTACGCGCCCGTCCCCACAAAGGAGGAACGGGTGAACAGGAAGTGGCGCTTGTCGTTGATGGAGGACAGGGCGGACGCAGTCGCGATCGACTGGTAGTGGCCGTACAGGTTGTGGACGTCATAGTCCAGGACGCCGCCCGCGTGGACGGCGGTGGGAGGCAGGGTCTTCACTGCAAGCGGCACCTCCGCGTCCCCGTTGTTGATGGCGTAGGGTGGGGACCAGATGCCGGCCGGGATGGGGACGGGCGCGGCCTTGCCGGCCAACGACCCCGGCCCCGACGCGCACTCCAGCTCGCACACAAACTTGTTGTTGGCCGCGATCTCCTTCCCCGCGGGCACCGCGCACACGTCGCCGGTGCAATAATTGGAGACCTCGTTCATATCCAGCCAGATGCCGTCGATGGGAAAGCCCATGTCGACGACCGACTGGATTTGATCCGCCCACCAGGTGTGTGTCTGGGGTTTCATAAAGTCAGGCAGGTGGGACGCGCCCGGCCAGAGCTGGGCGACGTAGGGGCCCCCCGCCGCGTCTTTAACAAACACATCCGCCGCCAGGCCTTCGTCGTAGGGCTTGTACCCCTTTTTGATGTGGATGACCGGGTCCAGGATCGGCACCCACCGCTGGCCGTGGGCGTGCAGGTCGGCGACAAACGCTTTCAGCTTGGACTCGGCAAACCGGTCGCCTTCCTTCCCAAATGTGAAGCCCTGGTCCTCATCCATGTACTGGGAGTCCGACACGAACGTTTCCAGAGGGATGGCCGCGTCCCGGTAGCCCTGCACCGCGGTCACGCACTCCTCCACCGTCCAGTACCCGTACTTGGACTGCATCAGCCCGAGGGACCAGTACGGGGGCAGCCAGGGCCGCCCCACGACCCGGGTGAGCTGGTCGATGACGGCCATGGGGGTGGGGCCCGCGAAGAAGTAGAAGTCGAGGACACCCCCGATGACGCGGTAGGTGAGGGTTTCGTTTGTGAGGGTCACGTCCATGCCGTTGGAGTTGAGCAGCAAAACGCCGTGGCTCGACCCGTCCTCCCGCACTTCCAGGAGGATGGGCCACGAACTGTACATGTTCGGCCCCGGCCAGGCGGCGGGCGAGTCGTGGTTCCACAGCGTGTGCGGCCGGCCGTCGGGCTGGATGCGGATGCCGGAGGGCGAGGTCGCCTCGCCCAAGCCGTACAGGCGGGAGCCGGCCGGGACAGCGGACGAGATTTCGAGGTACTGATCTTTGAAGACAAACCGGCTGCCCGCGGTGTCAAAAAGGGGCGCGTCATCGCCCGCCTTGCCCGTCCGCTTGACGGCCATGGCAAAGGGCGAGTAGGTGACGTCGATGTCCAGGGCGGGCGGGGCCGCCCGGTCCGCGGGCGACGGCGGGACCGTGTTCTTGAAGATGGAGGGCGGGACCTCCCACCGGCCGGGCGCCCCAATCTTGACGCGCAGGATGTCGGCGCCGACCTGCTCCATGCTCAGGTCCAGATCCTTCACGTCCACGCCCAAGGCTGGCTGGGTGGTGGACGCGGCCGTCAGCTTGGCGGACTTGATGTAGGGCGAGTCGGCGGCTTAAAGGGTGAAACGAGACGAGAAGAATAGAGGATGAGATGATGAGTTGAGGTCGGGAGAGAGAGCAAAGACACGCCCCGCACGCCGCCCGGACTCTCTCTTTACTCTCCTATGCATCTCTCTATCATTTACCAGTGACCATGGAGGATTGCACCAAATCATACCCGGCCTCGCACCGCCCGCACGTCTCCGCGCAAAAGCCGGCGTACGCGGGCTTGGAGCAGTTGCCCCACAGGGTGGCGCCCTTGCAGGTGGCCACGCCCGGGGGCGGGGCGTCCGAGCAGGTCGGCGTGGGCAGGTGGGCCGGGCGGGGGGCGGCCGCCGCGCCGGAGGCCAGGGCCAGCAGCAGGGCGGCCGTGGTCCAGGAGGTGGCTGGCATGTTTTTTTTTGGGGGGGGTTTGTTGGCAGGTCCGAGGTAGGGCCTTCCAAAAGGCAGGAGGCGCTTGTTTCAGAGCCCTTTTTCAGAGAAAGAGAGCAGGCTCAAGACTCACAGCAGTCCTGTGCATGGGAGGAGCGGGGGGTCGAGGGAGAGGGTGGGGCAGGGTGAGTGTGCGGGGCATGCGGAAGGAGAGGACCAGCGCTCGCGCCGGCTGTGGGTGTGAATGCGGCGCCCAGCACCCTAGGGGCCCGTTGACACGGAGTCGTTGCCCGACAGAGTTAGAACGGTTGGTATTTTTATCGACCAGTGGGCAACCAGATAGAAGCACAGCTCCCGCGCGGCCCCACTGGCGGCGCCAGGTCTGACCTGGCGCGGCACCGCAGCGTCAGTTTTTCTTCGGCTGTGGCGGGCTGGAGTGGCTGCGGCTAGCTTTGAGCGTCCCGCCCCTCCCACGCGTGTTCTCTCCTCCCGGGGAGTGTCCTGGCGTCCTGGTGTCCTGGAAACCGGGCGTGGCAGAGGTGACAAGGCGGCGGGCGCGCCACTGAAAGTCTCACGGACCTGAGGGAGTGAATGGGGGAGTGGCGAGTGCACAGCTGCGGGCGCGCGACTCTCCTCTCCACCCTTCTCGCGTCCAAAGAGAAAAGCAAACACACGCACATTGTTCACACACGCAGACCCGCGGCACACACGAGGACGACCGGGAAGCACACGCAGGCTCTCTCTCCCTCCCAACCACACGCTCTATAACTTAAGTAAAAGGATGAGAAGCAGCAGAACTCAGCCTCCATCCCCCATCCCCCCATCCCCCCTCTTTTTTCTCAGGGTTGTCCCTCCTCTCTCCCTCTCTCATTCTTCTCTCACGCGTACAGCGTGGACGCGCTGTTGAGCGTGTCCCCCAAGCTCATCACCTTCAGGGACGCCTTCAGGGCGGCCGCGTCCACAGCCGCGCCCACGCCCGAGTTGGGCGCGGACGAGGCGGTGAAGGTCAGGGCCAGTGGCTCCCAGGGCATGAGGAAAAAGTTGTTGTCGCTGAAGGTGCCGGGCAGGGCCGTGTCCAGGGCGACGTACGGGGCGACGCCGGACGCCGAGACGGTGAAGGTGACCTTGTCGGCACCCACCTGCGTGAAGTTGGTGAAGGACACCCGGGGCTTGGGGTTGATGGCCGCGTCTTTCAGCTCCGTGAAGAAGAGCGGGTAGGAACCCTCCCAGGAGGCAGACACCTTGGGCGCGGGCGACGCCTTGGTCGCCAGCAGGGCCCGCCCACCAGCCGCCGGCGCGCCGCCCGCCTTGGCAGCCGGCTTGGGCGCGTGGTGGGCCGCATTGGTGGGCGCGAAGGACGCCACGGAGGACGGCTCGTCCTCCTCCTCGGTCTCCAAAACGAGTTCCGGCACGGCCGTCTGCGTGGCCGCGCCCGCCGGCCCGGGGCCCGCCTTGAAGGTCAGCCGCGCAAACACCCGGTCCTTCGGCCACCCGCCCGCTGCTTTCAGCAGGACGTCCACGCCCGACTGCCAGACGGTGGCCGAGTCGAGCGGGGCGAGGGTGAAGGGGAGGGTGACCGTGTGGACGGGCCCGTCCCCGGGGCCCGACGCCCAGTCAATCACCTCGACCGTGGCCGTCCCAGTGATCGCCGCGTTGATGTCACTCGTCACGGCCGCCGTCGCCACGCCGCCGCCGTACTGGCTGGGGTCGACCTGGCCGGAGATGATGACGGGCGCGAAGAAGCGTTTGACGGTGTAGTGCAGCAGCTTCCAGTGGCCGCCATAGTCGAGGGAGGACCAGGAGAAACCCTGAGAAAAAGGGAGAGAGGGCCGGGGGGCGGGGTGTGATGAGAGATCGGTGCGCGCGCGGGGCGGCCACCCACAGTCTCATCGCTCTCTCTTTCTCTGCTCTCCGCCTCTCTCCGCCCTCCATTCTCCTTACCGGCCAGATGTCGTTGAGCTGCCAGTAGAGCACGCCCATCGTCTGCGCGTCGGGCGCGGTCTTGATGCGGCGCCAGTACGTGGACGCCGTCTCGTACGTGGCCGCCTGGTAGACCTGGGTCAGGTAGATGAACTTCTCAAACAGGGTGCGTTGCGCGCCCGGCTTGGACCCGGGCGGCACCCAGGCGGGCGGGACCTGGTAGTGGATGGCCATCTGTTTCAGCATGTCCTCCGTGTCGCCCGGGTGGCGCTGGCGGAAGACGGTCATGGGGGCCTCGTACGACCAGTCGTCCGGGTTGGAGGCATTCTCGTACACCACAAAGGAGGGGAAGGACTGGAACCCAAACTCGGACACGAACTTGGCGCGCGGGAAGGTGGACACGTTGAGCGCGTTGTCGGTGGTCGTGTAAAAGTGTACGTCGCCCCGCTTCCAGTCGCCCACGTCGCCCCAGCGCTTGACGTAGAAGTCGGGGCCGGACGCGATGGCGCCCTTGGACGGGGAGGAGTCCAGGTACGTGATGCCCGGGGACACGCCCAGCAGCGCATCCCGCACGGTGTCGACAAAGAGCGCGGTGTAGTCGTTACTGTATAGCTCCCGGTTGGCGCGGGAGGCGTCGTACCACCCCAGGGAGGCTTCCACCTCGTTGTTGCCGCCCCAAATGGCCATGGACGCGTGGTAGTTGAGCCGGCGCGCCTGGTAGGCGACCTCCTGGCGGACCTCCGACAGGAAGGCCGGGTCGCGCGGGTACATGGCGCACGCGAACATGGCCTCCTGCCACACTAGTAGGCCCGCCTCGTC
>Ga0315273_10007460_pt1 | contig 13711 bp, 13 predicted proteins | sample YL17G02_0_MG_FD_205753 | JGI IMG/M metagenome (GOLD analysis project Ga0315273, IMG submission 205753) | Sediment microbial communities from Yellowstone Lake, YNP, Wyoming, USA - YL17G02_0 | ecosystem: Environmental > Aquatic > Freshwater > Lake > Sediment | place: USA: Wyoming | collected... | reverse complement strand
AGTGGGGACTTGATCAGCGTGGCGGACAATATTTTGCAATACGAGTTTGCACTAAGAAACTTGGAGATGATGGCAAGTTTAAAATAGTTGAAAGAACTCTTCAATCCACCAGGCCACTTGGAATGGATAGCAATATTTACGTCGAACAAATAATCCACTGGGTGAAAAATTTGTTACCCGATGAGTATGTCCTTCCAAACATCAGGACTATCAGACGTCTGAATCATGTGATGCACGCGATTTCAAAGCCGATAGGCAAGGACTGGGCGCCCTATCATTGGCGCCATTCGACGATGACACACCTTGCCAGAAGCGGCTTGGGTTTGACCCAGCTCCAGTACTGGAAGGGGGCGAAGACGATCCATTCCGTTTCAATGTATCTGCACGCCGTGCCGGCATACATCGCCATCGAGAACATCCGAAAGGAAAGGGAGAGGCTGGTGAACGTCGGCGGCGGAGCGACGAAAAGAGGGGAGTCAAATGGAGTGGGTAACGAGTCTTGAGGCACTGTGCCTTGGGCTTATTTTATGGGTAGTTGTATCTTTTTTCCTCCCGGAACCATGGGGATGCAAAAAAGAGATGAGAGGTGGGACAAATGGACAGAGTGAAACCGATGGGAAGGCTTGAGAAGATTGCGCTGAAGGCGAAATACTTTGTCAAATCGCAACTGACCGGAGCGAACTCGTTTGACGAGGGCAAGTACATGACGCTCGCCGAGCTCAAAGAGGGCATGCCGTTCACGGACAAGGAGATGGACGAGCACATCAAGAAGATGATAGACCAGGATCTCATACTGCGGGTCTTTGACAAAAAGAAGAACGAAATGGGTTATGTCCTGAACATCGACAAGATCGACGAGATAGAGAAGATAATCAAGACCGAGGTGGTGCAATGAGCGTTAAGCTTGTGTCCTTAACATCGGCTGAAGGGATGAAGCCTGAGGAAATAATATCATACTGCGCCAGGGTTTCAAATCCAAAAAACCAAAGCAACTTTGGAACGGCGCCGGCTCTTTTGAAATACTGCATCGAGAACAAGCACTGGAGCCCGTTTGAGATGGCGGATATGACGGTCGAGATAACCACGAGCCGGGCGATTGCCCAGCAGATCCTGAGGCATCGGTCATTCCAGTTCCAGGAGTTCAGCCAAAGGTATGCCAAGGCATTTGAATACGTGGAATGCCAGGCAAGGCGGCAGGATTCGACCAACCGCCAGAATTCGATCGACGACCTATCACCTGAAACAAAGATGTGGTTCAAGGCCATGCAAGCGCAGGTTTGGAGCAATAGCGAATCGCTTTACAAGGAGGCGCTGGAGCGTGGAATTGCCAAGGAATGCGCCAGGTTCCTCCTTCCGCTCAACACCATGACAAAGCTATATATGAAGGGGTCTGTGAGGTCATGGATTCATTATCTTCAGATACGGACTGATGCGGCGACGCAGAAGGAGCACCGAGATATAGCCGAAGGAGTAAAGAAGATATTCGTTGCAAACTTCCCTTCGATATCTGAGGCAATGGGGTGGAAAAATGGTTAAGAAAACAAACTGGGTCAAACTGCCTAATGACTATGAGCCGAATACAAACTTTGAGTATAAGGTCATAGCCGGGGAGATAGATGGAAAACTGTTTAGGGTATCCCAGATGGCGCCTGATGCGTGGAAACTTGAGATAGATTCCAAGCCAATTCTGTATAATGTTCCAAAGATGGAGCTGGTCGCAAAATTTCCCGAGCTTAGGCGAGCCATGAAAGAAGTGAAAAGCGGGCTTGCGGCATCCAAGAAGAAAGAAAAATTTGGACTTTGAGGTGATACGATGAGCTGCGGCAGATCTTTGACAAGAATCGTTCCATATTCGGAAATACAGTGCGGCGAGATGGGCCTGATGGATCCATACCTCGACGTTGAGTGCGACGCTGACAATCAGGTGGTGAGGATATACAGAAGAGCCACTGCGTGTCGTGATTGAATGCTGCGCGTGGGATCACTTTTTTCGGGAGTTGGTTGCATTGAAAAAGGCCTTGAAGCAACAGGAGGGTTCGTCACAGCCTGGAACAGCGAAATCAATCCATACGCCTGCGAAGTGCTCAGAAAGCACTGGCCAGACGTTCCTAACCTTGGAGACATCACCAAAATCGACTGGGCCACAGTCGAACCTGTCGATGTTCTGTGCGGAGGATTTCCTTGCGTTGACCTCAGCTTTGCCGGAAAAGGCGCTGGAATCAAAGAAGGCACAAGAAGCGGACTGTGGTTTGAATACGCTAAAGCAATTGGGATTCTACGACCAAAATACGCGGTCATTGAAAACGTTGGCGCAATCGCCAGGAGAGGCCTCGACATCGTCCTTGCGGATCTTGCCGCGGCGAGGTATAATGCTATCTGGTTTGATCTTCGCGCCTCTGATTTTGGAGCCCCGCACAGGCGCGAAAGGATATTCATTGTGGCCTACCCCGACAGCCTCGGATGCCCATTTCAAAAGGGATATGAGCAAATACGAACTGAGCAAGAACGGGCGGTGGATAAGAAAGACCAGAAAGAACGGAGGCTGTTCCCCGAACCTAAGCACAGCTCTTGGTGGGACACCGAATCCGACGTGGGAAGAGTGGCTGATGAACCTGCCACCGAATTGGACAAGTATATCCTCGGAGAGCGCATCAAGGCTATTGGCAACGCAGTCGTCCCGGCCTGCGCCCAAACCATCGGGGAAACGATCCTCGCGATTGAAAATCTCAAAGAGATGAAAATCCAGCCGGGTGCTTGATCAAAATAGTTTGATTATGTGTCGACTTGCATGAAGGGCACTGCGGAGGAACCAGCAGGGGATGATATTCCCTTTGGCAAAGTTCGCAGTATCTCCAATATCGACTGTACAAAAAATCGCCTTTTTCATTCAACTGCTCAATAGATATACCCATAAAAAATGGATAGCCAGCATTGCTATTACATGTGAAGATAAAAAAACAGCCATCGCCGTTAGGGACTGGCTGGTAAACGCCCGCGATGCAAGCGGAATCTAGATTTATCTCTTACGGCAGAAAACATCTCCCTTGCCATCGACCCAACACATCGACTTGACGGGCCTTGAAACTTGTCCGACCTTTGCCTTCCTGCCCTTGTGCCCTTTCATTGGAGTCTTAAAAACTCCTCCCGCGCCGTCCACGTAAAATAAAAATCCGGGCTCGCGCGTAACGTGCCCTATTTTCGTCGTCATCAAATCTCCTCCTATTTCGTTTCCTCTTCTTTCTCGACTTTCTTTTCCACTTTCTTCTTAGCTGCTTTGAGCTTGCCTTTCACAGGCTTGCCCTTTGCTTTCTTTGCAGCAAACAGTTTATTTTTCTTTGCCATAGTCTACCTCTTTATTCCTTTATTCCTTTCAGTGCGTGCGGCAGTACCACTTTTGCCGACGTAAGTATGTGCGGGAACTTCTGGAGCAAAGACTTTGAATACTCGCGCACGTGGGCGATGTGGAATCCGCTGACGTGGATATGCACCTTAGGCCCGGCGTAGTATTCAACCTTATGGACGACCAGCCCGTGATGCGCCGCGTTCGCGTGGAGCGCGACGTGGAAGTTGATCGGGGGCTTGTCCCTAAGCGAGCAGACGATGGCTGCGAGCTTCCTGTTCTCTGCAGTTGTATATGCCATTGGCATCACCTTTGATTAATTCTCTTTCAGGCTATATAAACCTTAATCATTGCGTTGGAGCTATCTCTTTCTTTTCCTCGTCCTCATCGTCGTCATCTTTGTCATCGTCCTTCTCGTCATCGGCTTCCTCCAACGCCTCTTGTCTTTTTTGGGCGGTCAAATATTCGTTCAGCAACAGCTCGTCGGCAAGCTCGTCGGCTTGGACATCGGACAGATCCGGCTCTTCGGCGACGACGACTTGCTCGTCTGGATTGAGCTGCAAAGGGCGTCTCGGCTGCGCAACAGCCGCACCCTGGAACTCCAATTCAGACATTTCCCTCAGATAGTTTTGATATCCGACCGGCCCGAACTCTTTATCCTGTTCTTGGGTATACACGTCGGCATCGGAGTGTTCTTCGCCAGTGATATCAAAATCCTCGCCTTTCTTTACTTTGGCTGGCCAATATTCACTGATTATAGGTTCACCAGTTGGACTTTGCTTGGAGGCGTCACCCCTGCGAAGAAGGGCAAAGTGCTCTCCCGGTTTTGCCTGGTCTGTCGGCGCATATTGAACCAGAACTTTGTCTCCGGGCTTGCGGTAGCGCTGAACGTAATCCAAAGACGTTTCCAGGCTTCCAGGAAGATTTCCAGCTAACGGGATGGCGGACGTCCTAGTCATTGTGTTGTATTTCTTATCTGCGACTGCCTGTGCTTCGGCTTCGGCTCCAAGGACACGCCTGATTGCATTGGTATCTGGCCGTATCTGTTCTATGCCTCCAATGGTTCGCTTGACTAGGTTGATATCTGGATGGGTTAGCAGTGTGTTCATAGAAACCCAATTATATGGAACCTTTTGAGATATAAGTTCCTTCCTGGGCAGCAAACTGAGGTTATTGATGACGCCATGACGGAACCGTGCTGGAGTCTCGTGCCTCAGATATTCATTCTTTGCACCAGCCAAAGGTGACACTGCAACTATCGCGCTTACCGGGATCTTGTCTGTCGTGAACCATTCCCGCTCGAAGGAAAATGCCGGGGCGGTCCAAGGCATTTGCCTTGGCTTCAAAGTGTCGTAGTTGATCTGGAGCGGGGGTTTGTTGAGCTTGGTCACGTCCACAACCACGGCTACCTCGCGCGGATGCCTATTCGATTCTATGTGCGGCCCGGCAACCGATGATAACGAAACTGTGCTTCCGATGATTGATTTACGGGTTTTGAAGTCCATTTTTGGGGACGGGAGAATGGCCCCTGCTTTTATGATGCCGCCCAGATTTTCAAAGGATGTGACATGAACCAAATGTCCAAAAGGCAGATGTAGCGATTTTGGCAGCAATGCCTCGACCTCATCGTTGGAGTGGGGCGAGTCAAATTTATTATAGTCTGCAGCAACCACAAAACGGAAGGGGCCAGTGCGGAGAGAGCCAGTACGTCTAATGGGCTGGGTCATTTTTGATGGGAGAATAATTGGAGGCGCTCGCAATATAAAAGATGGTTTGTAGTTTTCGCTGAACTTCTCGAATATTGGGGCGGCGCGCTGAGGCTGCCTCGGCGCATATTTGTCATTGTACCTTTCCCAAAACCGGCTTGAGGGATGATGGCTCCGCCCAGCTTGATAACCAAACTCCTGATTGAATCTGCGGCGATCCTCTGCTGCACGGGCACGATCGATGGCATAATCGTATTCGTCTTTTGGTACCTCCGTTTTTCCGATGAAATATTTCTTTTCTCCAGTCTTAGGGTTGACCCTGCTCCTAAAATTGGTCTGCCCATATTCCGCCCTTTTGAATAGCCTATCTTTTGCAGCTTTCGCCTGCTTCTCCTTTACCCACGCCTCTCTTTGTCTGTCTTCATATGCCTTTTTCCTGGCTTGCTCTCTTACCCACTCATCTCTTTGCCTGTCTTCATACGCCTTTTGCCTTGCATACTCAGCCGCCCTTTTTGCCTCATCAGGTGTAGGTTCGGAATAGACAACGTGCGGAGGCTCGGGTCGAGTATCGGGACCACGATCTTGGCTTTTCCAGGGTTCCGATTTTGAAAATGGCGGCTCGTAGCGATTCTTCTTCTTCGATCCGAATATATCTCCAAGCAACCCCATTTACCTCGCCTCCTCGTCTCCGCTTCCTATGCGGAGCATCTTTGAACTCGAGCTCGGGAAAGCCGGCGGCTCGTCCGGCGGCTCCCCTACAAATGACAGCTCTTCCTCGGTCGGCTCGGCGCCGTATTCTTTTATCTCTTCCTCAGTTGCTAGTTCTGGGTGAGATGCCTCATAATCGTACGCAGATGCATCCGGCTCTTCCTGCAAAAACTTTGGCGCCCTGATGCTGGGCTCGTTTGGAAACTTTTTGTATGGGTCGAGATAAGAGACTCTTCCAAGCCTGTCTTCCCTCACGGTCACCTCGGCAAGTCCTTGCAGTTTGGCGGCTGCATAGCGGTGATGTCCGTCGACCAGATGATATTCGTCAGAAGACTCAAAGCCGGACAACGTCGAATCCGCAACAACAAAAAGCTTGCCTTGATTGTCTTTGCTCAGACGCCTTACATGCAATGCCGGGAAAAATGCACCTGGCTGTTGAAAGAGATTTCCATCATAGCCTGTTCTCGCGTATTCTGGCCGATTATCTGAGGTCATCCCCTGAAAATCAAGCTCCTTTGCAGCATGAGGAGATAGAAATCCCTTTAGCTTGTTCCTGTAATCCTGCGCGATGGATGCCCCGGTCAAATTACCAAGGTATGACTTCATGCTCTCTTTGTCCTTAGCCCACCAAAAAGCAGGCTTGACATTTTCGATCGGAACTGTCCTGAATGCAACCGTCCAAGGAGCCGCCTTTTGCTGCCTTGATGCTTGTTCCTTGGAAGGCTCCCAGTAAGCTGGCTTGCGCAGCTCCTGATAGACCGCCTCGACCTCCTCGTCGGAAGGTGGCTCACTGTGCACATTTTCAGGTTGGTCAAACGTTTGCTGTACCCCAGATGCGATATTTTTATATCGGTCTGGAATTAGATCAGACGCCCTGGCATCCTCTTCCCTATAACGGTCGATATGCGCCTTATCATCTGCAATTGTTTTCATGCTGGCGTACCATGGAATGTGGCGCCCATGATATTCCCCGAATCCTGACATCGTTTTACCAATTGCTTTATCCTCCCTCTGCTCGAGTTTATTTTCCCTATACCTTCTGTCCTGGGAAGCATACTCAAATTTTCGGCTGGCTTCTTCCAGGCGTTTCGCTTCTGCCCGTGCCTCCCTGTATTTGGCTTCCTTCTCTTTGTTCAATATGTCGTTCAGGTATATGTCAAACAGCTTGTCTGCTTTTTCTTTCTGTTTGCTTGCAAGCTCACTGCCCTCTGCGAAACGGGACTTGTCTGCCTGCTCCAATTTGAGCCTTTCAGAATCGGTTCTTTTTTTCTTTCCCAGGAGCGTGTATGGGGCATTAAGTTCCTTAACGTACTTCGCGGCTGGAACGCCCCAAAAAACTATCTTTTCCTGCCGTATGGATGAGATGGGCTTGCTGAACTTTGAAACTGGATGGTCCTGCACCCTCAATACAACCGGGATTTTCTCGATCCCGACAAGCTGGGCGGCAACCGCACGATGGCGCCCCTCATGGGAGACCGCCTGCCATCTTCCGCGCTCATTTTTGATGGTCAAGAATGGACGCTCCCAATAGTTATTCTCGTTTTTTTTAGTATCAACGGCGCGGTCAAATCTCTTCAGTTTGTCTTCCTTATTAAGTTCAGCCGACCGTTTCATCCTTTCTGCAAGTTTATTGATATACCCAGACTCGAGAATCAAATCGTCCGCGCTGCCCATCGACCTGGCTTTTGTCAGGAACTCGTGCGGCTTCATCATGACAATTTTCTCGTCTTGAGAGTTTTCATAGTTAGGATTTGCCGGATATGCCAGCCTTTCGTGGCGCGTAGGCTTGTTTTCAAAGAGTGACTCAGCGTCCTTTTCCGGATCCCCGTCGCTCCACACGTCGGTGACCGTGCCCTTCTCGTTGATCGCGGCGCCTCCTGATACTTTGATGGAGATCGGCGTTTTCCTTGACAGGACGAACCGCATGGCGCTGAACGGCTCTTTCTCTTTTTCATTCAAAGGGCGCTCATCAAACGCCTGGACTTGTTCCTGCTTCACGTCATAATGCGACTTGAGCTTCCCAATTATGTTTTTTGCCTGCCTGTATTGGTCTATGCTCCAGCCAAGAGGGACTTCCTTGCCCAATGGTGTTTTGTCCCTGAGCCAAAATTCTTTGCCTGTCGTTCTGCGATATTTTGGCTCGATGACAAATGAGGGTGCCGAGTTCAGAAGAAGAACCCCAGGGATATTCCTTATCCTGTCCCCTGAAAGACTTCTCATCATATTCTGCATCTTTGGATAATAGAGTGGATTTTCACCATTGTCTATCTGCGTATAAAGATACGGATACATTCCAGCTCCATATAACTTGACGCGGGTTATGCTCAATGACTGTGGGGTTTGGTGCGGATGCTTGACTGTTACCCGCCCTTTTCCTCCAGGATAGATGGCATTGTACTTTGACAGAACGGAAAACAGCCCCTTCAAACTAGGCAATTTGACCATTTATTTCCTGTCCTCCTTTTTGGCTATCTGCGTTGATATCTCTTCGTTTGCGGCTTCCGCGAGCTCGGGGGTTTCCGCATGAGAATCAGCCAGGTACTGGCGCATGTCTTCATCGGAAAGATCCGGGGGTCTATCATCAGGCGCCACGGGCCTGGCTAATGGGATGATCTCCTCTTCTGGGTATTCATGCTCGTGGAACGATTCAAGCTCTGTAGCTCCGATATCCTCCTCAGGACTGACATAAGAATGCATTTTTTCCTCGTAACGGCGCCTTATTTCCTTAGGCTTGGATGTGATCATGCTTCCGCCCGGGCTCAGCTTGCCAAGGCGCGTTCCCTGGTAGCTGCCCATGCCTTCCTTTGAATAGATCAAATGCTTTGCCCCGTATCCTATGCGCGAGGTGTCTACGGCTCTCCAGCCATATTCCTTTGGAACTTTTTCTACCGGCACCTTTTCCCTTGCTGGCAAATGCTCCGGATGCAATCCGCCGTATGGTCCATAGGTCCAATTCTTGAGATGCGCGGCTTCAAATCCTGCACGTGTGATCCTCATCGGGATCCGCTCGCTTGATTCATGATACGTGGTCGTGTCCGTGTGCGGCATCGCCATCAAGATGGCGCTCGGCTCTTCGGTGCGTTCCGCGCCCATGCCTTCCCACCACTTCCTTTCAGTGCCGATTGGTTGAGCCTCTATCGGGCCGCGCTTCTTCAAAAGGTCGTAGATGATCTCCTGCTTGAGCGCCCGGTTTGGATAGATCAACTCCATGCGATTGATCTTGTTCGGGGATTCAGCCGAGCGGATCATGAACCCGAGCGGGACATACGTCTTTTTCTCCTTTGGCTTGACGTCGATGTCGTAGTCGCGCGTGCCGAGTATGAACGGTGTTTTCCGGATGTCATGCTCCAGCTCGATGGATTCGGCCACCTCGCCCTGGTTCCTAAGGAGGATCGGCTCCAAAGTCTTTCCGCTGCGGAACGTTAGCTGGCTGGTCGCCGGGCGATAGTTGAACTCCATCGGGCGTAGGACGGCACGCTCTGCTTTGTCGTGATCCCTCTCCTCGACGTTCCTGTCTTCATACATTCCTATCTTGTCGGTTCGGAGCTTTTTCTGTTCGGCTTTGATTGCTGCCAGATCAAGCTTGCCACCTGGACCATAAAAACGTGCCTCGTTGCGTTTTCCCTGTTCTATTTCCTCTCTTGATGGAGTTACCATCTTAGCTGTTATCATCTTAGCCCGCCTGCGGATAGCTGCCCCAAAACTCCCTGTTCTTGGGAGAGGCATGAATTTGCCCTGCATAAGATCGGCGTGCTCCTCGCGCATGCGCTCGTTGCGCCATTCTTCGATGTCGCGACCAAGGTAATCAGCCAAAGCCTCGAGCCTGCGGATCTGGCGAACAGTTGGATTGTCCAGCCCAAGAAGATGTTGATATTCTGACACCGTTTCTTTCATAAGAGTCTTTTGATATCGGTTAGCAAAATATGGCTTTCTCTTAGCCTGGACTTCCGGGCGCTGGAAATATTCCTTCAAATTTGCCTTATACTCTGGGTCAACGGCGCTTCTCATTCTTCTGTATGCCGACAGCCGTTCACTCCTATTAAGACGTTCCTCTGGAAAACTAGGTGTCAGCTTTGACTGCTCGACTATGCCTGGTATCAGATTGAATGAAAGCGTCGGGAGCCTTATCTTTGGAAACTTTGCCATTCATTTCCCCTCCTTGTCTTCGCTGCTTGGACCGAGCTGCTTCCTGTTTTCAAAGAGGGAATTTATTTCATTCCCCTGCCTCAGCTCTGAGCCTGGCTCTTCCGGCTCTTCGGATACCGTGATCTTTCCGTGCGACTCGCCAGGCTCTTCCTCGAAGCTTTCCGGGAGGAAATCAAAGCTCTCGGCGTTTTCATCCCGCTCGTGGCGGCGCTTTGTCCATTCCCTTGTTTCCTTCAAAGCGTGCGCAAGCTCCTTTTCGCGGTATTCCTTGTCCAGTATATTCGACGGATAGCCAGCGTAGCCATGGAACACTGCTTCAGCTTCCTCTTCTGACGGCATCGCAGCCTCTTTTTTATATGTGGGGGAGACTATGAGTCTTGGAGTTCTTGGTGGCTCAAGCCCAACAAGGTCATATCCAGGAACCTTTGGAGCAAATGTCTGGCGGTGATATTCAATTCTCTTATCAAGATTTTGCCTTTGGGTTGACTCTTTGTCATCCGCGTCAGCATCCTCCTTTGCCTTTCTGCGGGCATCATCTTCCAATTTCTTCAATTCATCTGCACGTATCGGAGGCATTTCAAATGTTGATGGTTTGTATTCTATCGGAGCCGCGGCAACATCCTTCCTTCTCGCTACCTTTTTGATCTCCTTGACATAGACGTCGCCAAGCTCGCCGTCAGGAGTGTATGGCGATTTGACATTGCAGAACCAGCGGGCATATGGATTCTTGTCCTCGTTCTCAGGCTTCTGGTATTTCTTCAGGACTTCCCAGGTCCAGCTGCCGTCTGGGGTAGACCAAATCTCCAAGGGTTCCTTGCGCTTCGGAGTAGCCATGCTATCGGTTCTAAGCTTCTTTGCTTCTGCCGCAGCAAGTTCTTTTTTCTTGGCGTCTGATTCAAAGGTGACTGCTGGCTTGAACGGCTTTTCCGAATTCGGGGTTTCCGTTAGGCTAGCTTTGACCTCGCGCGAATATGCAGCCATCGTCATCTGCCCGCCTTCTTTTCTGTATTGCCAGTATGATTTCATGAAGTCAGATTTTGTTTTGGCTTTCTCTTCCTTGCGCGCGGCTTCAAGCTCCAGCTCGCGCTTCAACTCGGCTTCCACCTCTATCTTTTTGTTGGCTTCAAACTCTGTTCCGGAGCCACGCTTCCTTTGGTTGTTTAACCATGACCTGAGTTCCGTTCGCCGTTTCAAATGCGGGTCGTCGTACCATTTTGGAGACGCCATCTGGTCCGTCCTCGATTTGGCTTTTGCCACTTTGAGCCGGGCTCGTGTCTCATCGTACGGGATCTTGCCAAAGGCTGCGCTTATGTTTGAGGCGATATTCTTGTAGGGATCGGAAATCAAAGGCGAACGTCTTGAGGCAGCTTGTTCTGTTTCACGTTCCTCTCTTATTTCAGGCGGATGCCAGCGGCTGCCGAATGAATGCCTCCCGCCCAATGGAAGATCAGCTGGCGCTTTTTTATCGGTCAAATTCCTGGCTTGTGTGTTGGCAAGCCAGGTTTTGTACTGAAATGATTGCTTGTATACATCGTCCTTGAGTTGCTGTGGAGCCTTGAACAGCCCTCCAAATGCTGAGATGTCTCCTTTTCTGATAACCTGTTCGCGTTGCTGACCCGAGATTGGGGGCGGCTCTTTGTATTCCGGATGCGCGGCGTATTCGATACCTTTTTGGAGTTTTGAGAGAGGAGTGTATTTCTTTGAACTGAAACGGGTAAGATCGGAGTAAACATAATCATACCCATGCTGCTGCAGCCATTTCAAGTGGGCAGGACGATCTAATTCAACCCTATCTCTAAATTCATGCTGACCTGAAGATACCTCACTTGAAGGCTTTTCTGCTTTATCTTTTGCATCCGAATCATCAAGGGGGGGCAATGCGCTTATATTTATAAAAATGCCACGACGTGTCCAGAGATCTCCACCATGCTCTACATTCCCATGTATTGTTGGTTTTACTGGAACCCAGATTTTCTTTCCTTTCATATAAAGTGTATTGGTTTCTGCAGATGCCTCCTCTTTTTTATCTTTCTTCAAAGTAGGCATTGGTTGTATCTTAAGAGCATGTTCGATGAGCTTCAGCCTGTCTGGAGTCAGTTTTTTTTCCTCGCCTCGTAGATGTAATACTCCAGACTCGGCGAAATCCTCATGCTCGTTTGTCTTTCCATAATCTGTCGGAGCGTTTTTGGTATCTATTTTCTCCCACTGTTTTTTCAAGCCAGGAATGACACGAGGGAGATGATGGAGCAGTTCATGGGACATTGATGATCTTAAATCGGCAGGAGTCAGCGTACCAAGAATGGGAAGATTCGCACGCCCGTAAACATGCATTGATCTGTATTGATCCGAGTAATTTCCGCCTGTGCCTAAGCCAACCATGGAGTTTGAAGGAACCAAATGAATTTTAGGATGACTTACATTTTTTGGAACACGGGCGTACCAGTCAGCCGCCGCGTAAATGATTTCAGGAGACAATGCTGGACCTTTTTTGATCATTGGCAGCGCTGGAAGATAGATTGTTTTGCCAAGGGAGCTGCCGCTCGTACCTTCCAAAATGGCACCACCATACACCTTTTTGTAGACAAACCCTGCGTAGTCGCGCCCAGGTATAAGTTTGGATGGCCCGCGGAGATTCTTTCTATGGAGCCGCTCGGCTGCACCGTGCATCCCTTCAGCCCTTATCCCGAAATATTTTGAAATGAGACTCGGTAGCTTCGCCATAGGCTTCTCCTCCTATTTCTTCGCCCGCATGTGCTTAAACATTTCTACCTGACGCAAACGTATCTTAGCCTTCGCGAGGGATGGATATGTCCCCATGCTTCGCCCGGTCTCTGCCAGCACGCGGAAACCGCCTTTGACCTTGCGGATCATAGCCTCACCTCTCTCATTGGGTCTCCCAGTAGCAGGTGTTGCAGACCGCCGGATGCCCTGGCTTCGGTGAGAAGCCCAGCGGGACCCCGCAACGCTCGCACCGGGGGAACGGATCCATGTAAGTAGTTGCCGCTTCCAGCTATTTAAACGTTAATGTCACGTCATCGACTTGTACGCCGCCGTCCAGTTTCTGGCTATCATCTCCTGGGCCTGAGAGATGTTCATACCGTGCTGGCACACCTGATCGTGCAGCCAGTTCTCCAGCCTGTCCTTTTCATGGAAGCCAGGCTTTGGCAACGCCGGCTCAGGAAACAGGTTCTTGATGTCGTTGCTGCCTCCAAGCTCGAGCGGTATTATATGGTCCATCTCGTATTGCCCGGTAGTCCTATTTACAACGCCATAATCAGCATAGACCCCATCCTTCTTTTTTTCTGATACATTGCGGACTGACGCAGAATACCCTGAGACACAGATCACGGATGTATCATTTGTCAGCACATCGCCCGGAGAGCATATCGGATCCGGTAGATAGCCATCAGGTCCTATGACCCAGGTGCATTTGGCGATGGTGCTATTTGCAATTGGAGTTGATGAGTTATAGACGGTTATCGTAATCTTTTGCTCCGCATACCGCTGGGCATCGTCCATCTTTGCCGATATGTTGTCAAGCTTGGTGCCGATCACATCCAGCTCATGGATGGTCTGGATAGTCACATCCGGAATTGGATTTAACGCAACGCATTCAAAGCAATCGTGCATCCCGACGAACATGCTTTCGATGTCCTCCTTCCCGGTGCAGCTATGCCCGTTCTCGAAGCCCCAGTTGCCCTTGCCAAACCTTTCGTCGCAGGACTTTGACATCTTTTCCAAGCCGCCATTCGTGGTTGTCACCATGACCCATCCGACATATGAGATGACCGAGATGATGAGGAAGAAACCT
>Ga0315273_10007459_pt1 | contig 13712 bp, 12 predicted proteins | sample YL17G02_0_MG_FD_205753 | JGI IMG/M metagenome (GOLD analysis project Ga0315273, IMG submission 205753) | Sediment microbial communities from Yellowstone Lake, YNP, Wyoming, USA - YL17G02_0 | ecosystem: Environmental > Aquatic > Freshwater > Lake > Sediment | place: USA: Wyoming | collected... | reverse complement strand
GCGGTGGGAAACGATCTGACTCGGCGCGATCTGCAGCTCGAGGCACGAGACAAGGGCCGCCCGTGGGACACGGGCAAGGCATTCGATCGTTCCGCGGCGATCACCGCCATCCGGCCCGTCGCCGACGACGGGCACGTCGCGAGCGGCACGATCTGGCTCGCGGTCAACGGCGAGATCCGTCAGAAAGCGGACGTCCGCGAGCTGATCTGGGGCGTACCCGAGCTGATCGCCGAGCTGTCGACCCTGTTCGAGCTGGCGCCGGGCGACCTCATCTACACGGGAACGCCCGCCGGCGTCAGCGCGGTCAAGCCCGGCGACCGCATGGAGGGCGCAGTCGAAGGGCTCGACACGCTTGTGACGACCATTCAACTAGGGACCGACTGACGTCTCCCCCTGCCGATCGAATGACGATGAAGACATCCCTCAGTCGTCGCCTCGGTCGCTCGAGCTTCCGAAGCGCAAGCGCGGAAGGCCATAGACCAACTCGCGGGTTATTGCCTTCCGCGCTCTTCATCGTTTCGAAGCATTCGAGGCGAAGACTGAGGCCGTACCGATGAAGCTCTATTCCTACTTTCGCAGCTCCGCCGCCTACCGCGTGCGCATCGCGCTCGAAGTGAAGGGCCTCGCGTACGAGTACGTCGCCAAGCACTTGCGCCGCAATGGCGGCGAGCACCGCGAGCCCGAGTACCTCGCCGTCAATCCGCAAGGGCTGATCCCGGCGCTGGACGATGACGGCGTCGTGGTTTCGCAGTCGCTGGCGATCCTCGAGTACCTCGAGGAAGCCTACCCGAAGACGCCGCGCCTGCTGCCGGCGAGTCCGGCGGATCGCGCGCGGGTGCGCGCCATGGCGCAGGCGATCGCCTGCGACGTGCACCCATTGAACAATCTGCGCGTGCTCGACTATCTCAAGTCGCAGATGGGGCAGAACGAGGACGCGACGAACCTCTGGTACCGGCACTGGGTCGCCGAAGGTTTCCGGGCGCTGGAGCAATCGATCGGCAAGCATACGGGCGACGGAAGGCATTGCTTCGGCGACACGGTCACCGTGGCCGACGTCTGCCTGGTGCCTCAGGTCTACAACGCGCGGCGCTTCGCGGTGGATCTCGCTCCGTATCCCGTGCTGGTCCGCGTGAGCGAATCTCTCGAGAGCCTGCCCGCCTTCGCCAAGGCGCGCCCCGAAGTGCAGCCGGACGCGGAATGAGCTAGCAGGGCGCGATGACTCACTTCCACACCAAGACATGAGATACGATACTTCAGTAGGCCGACGGCGTTTCGGTTGCCGCTCCGAGGGTCCACTATCATGAACAAGGTCGTCGAATCCCCAGCACTCGCGGTCGAGGGAATCGAAGACGGCGCCACCGTGTCGATCGGCGGCTTCGGCGTGCTCCATGGCTGGCCCTCGAGCGCCATCCAGGCGCTTCGCGATCGCGGCACGCGCAAGCTCACCGTGATCGCCAACACGCCCGGCTTCGGTCCCTCGTCGCCCCAGATCCTCTTCGAGAACGGGCAGGTCGCGAAGCTGGTGGCGTCCTTCGGCGGCTTTCCCTACCGCTTGACCCCCGCCGAGGAGATGATCGGCCGCGGCGAAGTCGATCTCGAGCTCGTGCCGCAGGGGACGCTCGTCGAGCGCGTGCGCGCCGGCGGATCCGGGATCGCCGGTTTCTACACGCCGACCGGCGTCGGCACGGAAATCGAGCGCGGCAAGGAAGTCCGCGAGATCGACGGCCGCCGGGTGCTCTTCGAGCGCGCGCTCCGCGCCGACGTGGCACTGGTGCGCGCCGCTGCGGCGGATCCCGCGGGGAATCTGGTCTTTCGTGGCGGCAGCCGAAACTTCAATCCGATCTGGGCGATGGGCGCGAAGCGGACCATCGCGGAAGTGGACGAGATCGTCGCGCTCGGCGATCTCGACCCGGAGACGGTCGTCACCCCCGGGATCTTCGTCGATCGCGTCTTTCGCGCCACAGTCCGGATGGATCGAGCGGAAGTCATCGAGATGATCCGCAAGCTGGGCCGGCAGGCACCAGAAGGCGGTCAGCTACCGGGCATTCCCGCCGACCTGATGGCGATGCGGACGGCGGCGCTGTTCGAAGAGGGAGACGTCGTGAACCTGGGCATCGGGCTGCCGACGCAATGCTCGAACTACGTTCAGGGCCGAGGCGTCGTCCTGCACGCGGAGAACGGAGTCCTCGGCTACGGCCCCTTCCCCGAGCCCGGCCAAGAAGACGTCGATCTCTACAGCGCCGGCGGACAGCTGGTGACGGCGCTACCCGGCGCGGCGTTCTTCCATTCGGCGGACGCGTTCGCGATGGCGCGCGGAGGGCGCGTCGGCAAGATCGTCCTCGGCGGCTTCCAGGTGGCGGCGAACGGCGACCTCGCGAACTGGAAGGCGCCGCACCAGCGTGCCGGGACGATCGGCGGCGCGATGGATCTCGCCGTGGGCGGCGGCGAGCTCATCGTTCTCATGTATCACACGACGAAGAAGGACGAGTCGAAGCTCGTCGCCGAGTGCAGCTATCCGATCACCGCGCTCGCCTGCGTCTCCAAGGTGGTGACGAATCTCGCGCTGATCGAGATCGTCCGCGGCAGCGGGTTCGTGCTTCGCGAAGTCGCACCCGGAGTCAGCGTCGACGACGTGCGGCGCGCGACGGCCGCCCCGCTGCACGTGGCCTCCGACGTGCGTGAGATGGAATTCCGTTAGCGGTCCGGTTTTCGACGGGCTGCTGAGCTCGTGATCGCGATCGTTCGATGCCCGCTCGGGCAAGTGCTGACGATGACGGCACGCTCTTCGGCCACGTCGACGCTCGCCATCGCAAGGTAGACCTGGCGCTCGTGACGCGGCCTGCGCCAGGCGCGAGCCCGCCGCGTTTCGCCCCGCCGGATAACTTCGCTTCGGGGCTAGCTCGGCAGGATGTTGCATCCCCTTTGATCGCGCCCAACGGGCGCGATCCGTGGCGCACGCTCCTAGCGCCGCCGCCGCGGGGGCTTTCTCCCGAGCACGGCGATCCCCTCGATCTCGACGAGCGCCTCTTTCTGGAAGAGCCCACTCACCTCGAATAGCGCCATTGCGGGATAGTGGCCGCCGAAGTGCTCGCGGAACACTTCGCCGAGCGGCTTGAGCTTCGCCACGTAGTCGTCGCGGCTCCGCACGAAGACGTTGAGCTTCACCACGTCCCCGAGCACGCCTCCGGCATCGCTCACCACCGCGCCGAGATTGGCGATCGCCAGGTCGAACTGGCGTACGAGATCGCTCGGGTCGGCGATCCGACCCGTGGCATCGCTGCCGGTCTGCCCGGCGAGGAAGAGAATCCGCCCGCCTTCGACGAGGATCCCGTGGCTGAAGCCGGAGGGCCGCGAGAGGGCCGACGGGTTGATGATCCGCTGTTTCATACGGGGCGCTCCTCCGGCGATCGATGACGCAGCTTGAAGCGCTGGATCTTGCCGGTCGCCGTCTTCGGAAGCTCGTCGACGAAATCGATCCAGCGCGGATACTTGTACGGCGCGAGCCGGCTTTTCACGAATCCCTTGAGCTCCTCGGCGAGGCCCGGCGATGCGAGCGCGCGCTCCTTGAGCACCACGAACGCTTGCGGCTTGAGGAGCCCGTCCCGGTCGTCACGACCGACGACCGCCGATTCGAGCACGGCGGGATGCTCGACGAGGGCCGCCTCGACCTCGGCGGGAGAGACCCAGATTCCGCCCACCTTGAGCATGTCGTCGCTCCGGCCGCAGTACCAGTAGTAGCCATCCTCGTCGCGATAGTACTTGTCGCCGGTCTCGATCCACCGTCCGCGCAGCGCGTCCTTCGTTTGCTCGTGCTTGTTCCAGTAGCAGGCCATCGTCGAATCGCCCTTGACGCGCAGGTTGCCGATCGTCCCCGAGCTGACCGGCGCTCCTTGCTCGTCGAGGATCGTCACCTCGTAACCCGGCACGGGGACCCCGGAGGAGCCCGGACGCGCGGCCCCCGGACGATTGGAGAGAAAGATGTGCAGGATCTCGGTGGTGCCGATGCCGTCGAGGATCTCGACGCCGAAGCGATCGAGCCAGCGGCGGTAGATCTCGGCGGGAAGAGGCTCGCCGGCAGAGGCGCAGAGCCTGAGCGAGGAGAGATCATAGCGGCTCTCGGCGTCCGCGAGCGCCAGCATCCCGGCATAGAGCGTCGGCACGCCGAAGAAGACCGTCGGACGATGGCGGCTCAGAACTTCGAAGACGCGCTCTGCCGTCGGCCTCTCGGGATAGAGCACCGCCTCTGCGCCAACGCTCAACGGAAAGTAGCCCGAATTGCCGAGACCGTAGGCGAAGAACAGCTTGGCGGCGGAGTAGATGCGGTCGTTCGCGGTGAGGCCGAGCACGTGGCGGGCATAGCACTCGGCGGCCACCACCATGTCGTGCTGCAGATGAACGACGCCCTTCGGAAAACCGGTCGAGCCCGACGAATACAGCCAGAACGCGACGTCATCGCGCGAGGTGCGTGCCGGCTCGAGCGCAGATGAGGCGCGTTCCAGCAGGGCCTCGTACGAGAGACAGCCCGGAGCATCGCCTCCCGCGATCAGCACGTGCCTCAGACCGGGCGCTTGGCCGAGCGCCGGAGCGACCTCCGCGAAGAGCGGCGCCGAAACCACCATCACCTTGGCACGGCTGTCGTTCAGGAAATACTCATAGTCGCGCCAGCGCATGAGCGTGTTGACCGGCACCGGAACCGCTCCGATCTTGATCGCGCCCCAGAACGTTCCGAGGAACTCGGCGGCGTCGAGGCAGACCATCAGCACGCGATCCTCGAGACCAACGCCTAGCTCGCGGAGCGCGTTGCCGGTACGGTTGGCGAGCTCCGCGACGTCTCGGTAACGAAGCGAGCGTTCGCCGGTAGAAGAAGGGACGACTGTACTCTGGCTGCAGAGATACGCGAGCCGGTCGCCGTGCCCCTCGGCGAGGTTCCGATCGACGAAATGGGCCGCCGCGTTGAACTCCGCGGGCAGGACGTCGGCGGCGTTCATTGCGCCTTCATCATCGCGACGGCCACCTTCGAAAGGTCGCCGAGGTATTCGCCGATCGGCATCATAGGCTCATCATAGGCTCAGTATGGCCAGATGCTAGCTCGATCCGTGGCGCAGCCCCCTGACCGGCTCTTTCGCTTCCGAAGGTCTTCCTGTAGTTCGCGGTCGTTGATCGACGCGCGAACATTCGCCGCGGATGCGGTGCTGCGCGACGGTGGATCGATCCACCTGCGCGCGATTCGCCCGGACGACAAGGCCCGGCTCGTCGACCACTTCAAGCGGCTGAGCGCGCGCTCGGTCTACTTCCGGTTCTTCGGCTCGAAGCTCCGGCTCACCGACGACGAGCTCCGGCGCTTCACCGAGCTCGACTTCGTTCGCCACGTGGCGCTGGTGGCGACGCTGCGGGAGCGGGGCGAGGAGCAGATCATCGGCGTGGCCCGCTACATCATGGCGCCGACCGCGAGCGGCGAGCCGAAGCGGGCGGAGGTGGCGTTCGCGGTCCCCGATGCGCACCAGGGCCGCGGCATCGCGACGCTGCTCCTCGAAGAACTCGCGCGTATCGCCCGAGGTAACGGCGTCGACGAGTTCGAGGCCAACGTGCTCGGCGAGAACAACCGCATGTTGGAAGTCTTCGGCACGAGCGGCTTTCGCGTCCGGCGCGCGATCGACGGTGGCGTCTTCTACGTCACGTTTCCGACGGAAGCCACCGAAGAAGCCGATCAGGCAAGCGCCGCGCGGGAGCGTTCCGCGGTCGCACGCAGCATTCGGCCGTTCCTGAATCCTGCCTCGGTCGCGGTCGTCGGCGCGTCCCCTCGCCGGGGCACGATCGGCAACGCGCTCGTCCGCAACCTGAAGCGCTGCGGCTTCACCGGACGGCTCTATCCGGTTCACCTTGCAGCACGCGAGGTGGAAGGCCTGCCGGCGTATCCGCGTATCTCCGCGATCGGCGCACCGGTCGATCTCGCGATCGTCGCCGTTCCGGCTCGGGCCGTCGAGGACGTGGTCTTGGATGCGACCCGTGCCGGGGTCCACGGCCTCGTCGTCGTTTCGGCGGGATTCGCCGAGGTCTCGCCCGAGGGACGTGCCGCCCAGGACCGGCTGCGTGATCTCGTGCGCTCTTCAGGCATGCGGATGATCGGCCCCAACTCCCTCGGCGTGCTGAATACGGATCCCGCCATCTTGCTGAACGCCACGTTCGCGCCGCCTTGGCCGCCGGCCGGCAACATCGGAATGCTCTCGCAGAGCGGGGCGCTCGGGCTCGCCCTCCTAGACTATGCACGCGGCCGAAACCTCGGGCTCTCGACGTTCGTGTCCGTCGGCAACAAGGCCGACGTCTCGAGCAACGATCTGCTCGCGTATTGGGCCGAGGACCCGCGCACTCGGGTCATCGCCATGTATCTGGAGAGCTTCGGAAACCCCCGCAAGTTCGCCCGGGTCGCTCCCGAGGTTGCGCGGCAAAAGCCGATCGTAGCGGTCAAGTCGGGCCGTTCGAGAGCCGGGGCGCGCGCGGCGTTGAGCCACTCCGCGGCCCTCGCCGAGCTCGACGTAGCCGTCGATGCGCTCTTCGATCAAGCGGGCGTGATTCGTACCAACACGATGGAGGAGCTGTTCGACGTAATCGAGTTCTTCTCCTCCCAGCCGATCCCGGCCGGGCCGAGAGTCGCGATCATCTCCAACGCCGGGGGCCCGGCGATCCTCGCGGCGGATACCTGCGAGGCGCGCGGCCTGGAGCTTCCCTCGCTGGCCCCCGAGACCCTCGACCAGCTCCGCGGCTTCCTACCTGCCGAAGCCGCGCTCGGAAACCCGATCGACATGATCTCCTCGGCGAGCCCCGAGGACTACGCGCGAACGATCGCCGCCGTCGGGACCGATCCGAACGTCGATGCGATCGTCGTCGCGCACGTGCCGACGATGGTCAGCGTCCCGGAGGAAATCGGCAGGGGTATCGCGAGCGGCGTCGCCGAGATGCCGCCGGAGAAGCCGGTGCTCGTCGTCTACATCTCCTCGCTAGGCGCGCCGGCGTCGCTCCACGAGGGCAAGCGTGGTTCGCTTCCCTGTTACGTATTCCCGGAGAACGCCGCGCTCGCGCTAGCCGCCGCTTCGCGCTATTCGCGCTGGCGCCGGCGGCCGCCCGGCCAGATGTTCGAGCTCGAACGTTTCGCGGCCAGCAGCATCCGCGCGGTGATCGATCGCGCGATCGCGGCAGGCAGCGGGCCGGCGTGGCTTTCGCCCGAAGACGTCGCCTCTGTGCTCTGCGCGGCAGGCATCGGCCATGCCGCCTGGGAGCGGGTGACCCTCGAAGACGCCGCGTCCGCCGCCGAGCGCATGGGCTACCCGCTGGTCGCAAAGCTGCTGTCCCCGGACGTACTCCACAAGACCGAGGTCGGGGGGGTGATCCTCGGCCTCGATTCGGCTGAGGACGTCGCCCGCGCCGCATCCACCCTCGCCGAACGTGCTCGAGCCCACGGGGCTCGCTTCGAAGGCATACTGCTTCAGCGCGAGATCCGCGGAGGCATCGAGGCGCTCGTCGGCGTCACGACAGACCCCGTCTTCGGTCCACTGCTGGTTTGCGGGCTCGGTGGGATTCTCGTCGAGCTCCTGCGCGATGTCGCCTTCCGGCTGACACCAGTGAGCGATCTCGATGCGCTCGAGATGGTCGGCAGCCTCCGCTCGGCACGGCTGCTCGACGGCTACCGTGGCGCGCCGGCTGGCGATCGCCAGGCCCTCGTGAGTGTGATCGAGCGTGTGTCGGCGCTCGTCGAGATGGTGCCCGAGATTCGCGAGCTCGACCTGAACCCGGTCAAGGTGCTCGAGCCGGGGAAAGGCGCGATCGCCGTAGACGCGCGGATCCGAGTTGCCCCGCAGTAGGGGGGATCATCAATCGCCCCGCTGCTGGTGGAAAGGAGCTAGGCGCGCGTTCGCGGTCGAGCCGTACTCGGGTCGACCGCGAACGCACGCCACCGCGCGAAGCGCGGAAGCTGCAATTCCCGAGCGCTGGCTCTGGGGTATCCACTTAACCGGACTAGAGCCTGGCGTAGGTTGGGAAGGATGGGTTCGCACCGCTGGCAGACCAAGAGGAACCCAATTTCGCCTCGAAACCGCCCCTGGAGAACCGCTGAGCCCCTTGACCTGGGGAGGTCCGGTTAAATGGATACCCCATCGCTGGCTATTGCTTTCCGCGCTTCGCGCGGCAGGTGGATCTTCCGGTCGACCCGAGTACGGCTCGACCGGAAGATCCACCGTTGTAGTTGAGTTAACGTGGCGGAGCGTTAGGCGCCGACGGTGGATCGCAGCCCTCCCCCGTCTCGGAACGAAGGTTGCTAGGCAGAAGCTCGTGGCGCGTCAGCGCCCGAAAGGATCGGCCACGATGAAAGTTCTGGAGATCATGCAGAAGGAAGTCGCCACCCTCGGCCTCGAAGATTCCCTAGACGTCGCCGAAGACATCATGACCCTCGGCCGCGTTCGCCATCTTCCGGTATTGGCCGGCAATCGGCGTCTCGTCGGTCTCGTAACCCAGCGAGATCTCTTGAAAGCGTCCGTCGCATCCGTGCTCGAGCTCAGCCGATCGATCGAGCACGACTGGCTGAAGGCAATCCCAGTCCGCTTGGTGATGAGCACGGAGCTTTCGACGGTTTCGCCTGAAGACACACTGGAAGAGGCCGTTCGTTTGATGATCTCCAAGAAATTCGGGTGCTTACCTGTGGTCGAGAACGGAAAGCTCGTGGGACTCCTGACCGAGACGGACTGCCTTCAGGTGTTGGCCGGATTTCTCAAGGACGTACCCGGTGGTCAGATCCATTGAAAAATTCCCAATATCAAGAATCTTTCGATATGGATTCTCTGATTCGAGAATGGAGCTGATCGACCATGCACCCACAAGAAGCGGACGTACAGGGCCCCTTGGATAGACAATCGACACCGACCGCCTCCGGCGTCGCCACCGGCCGCATCCTGTTGGCGGATGACGAAAATACCAGCCGTGAGACCCTCGCCGAGGTGCTGCGCGAAGAAGGCTACGAGATCGATACCGCCGCCGATGGCCTGGAAGCGCTCGCCGCGCTCGGCGAAAAGACCTACGACGTGGTGATCACCGACCTGCGCATGCCAGGCGCCGACGGACTGGCCGTGCTCCGTCGCGTGCGCGAGATCGCTCCGCAGACGCTGGTATTGCTGATCACCGCCTACGCCTCGGTCGAGACGGCGGTCGAGGCGCTGCGACGGGGAGCTCACGACTACATTCTGAAGCCTCTGATCCTCGAAGACGTCCTCGGCAAGATCAACCGGCTTTTCGAGCATCGTCAGCTCGCCTGGGAGAGCCAGATGCTGCGGCAGGAGCTCGCGGCACGCTACGACTTCGAGCAGATGATCATCGGCCAGAGTCAGGCGATGCGCGAGATCCTCGGCCTGATTCGCAAGGTCGCGCCGACCAACAGCAACGTCCTCATCACCGGCGAGAGCGGCGTCGGCAAGGAAGTCGTGGCACGCGCCCTCCATCACTACAGCCATCTCCACGACAAGCTCTTCTTGCCCGTGAATTGCGGAGCCATCCCCTCCGAGCTCCTCGAGAGCCACCTCTTCGGGCACACGAAGGGATCGTTCACCGGCGCCGTCGCCGCGCAGGAAGGACTGTTCCAGCGTGCGCGCGGAGGAACGATCTTCCTCGACGAGATCGGCGATCTGCCGCTCAACCTACAGGTCAAGCTGCTGCGCGCGATCCAGGAAAAGGAGATCTTGCCCGTCGGCACGGCCACACCGATCAAGATCGACGTGCGGATCATCGCCGCCACCAACCGCGATCTCCAGAAGACCGTCGAGGAGGGCCGCTTCCGCGAGGATCTCTTCTATCGGCTGAACGTGGTGAACATCGAGATCCCGCCGCTGCGCGAGCGCCGCGACGACATCCCGCGACTCGTCGAATACCTGGTGCGGCGACACAACGCGGAGCTCAAAAAAAACTACAAGGGCGTCGACAACGCGACCATGAAGGTGCTCATGTCGCTCCCCTGGAAGGGCAACATCCGCGAGCTCGAGAATGTGATCGAGCACGCGATGATCCTCGGCAACGGCGAGTGGATTACGCTCGCCGATCTACCCCGCTCGGTTCCTCGTGAGACGGGCGACATGCCGGCCTTCGGCGACAACTTGAAGGAAGCCGTGCACGCCTACGAGAAGATCCACATCGAGAACGTTCTGCGCCGCATCGGCCACGACAAGCGAAAGGCTGCGGAGCTGCTCGGCCTGGGGCTGTCCTCGCTCTATCGGAAGATCGAAGAACTGCACATCTCGCTCGGCCACTGAGCGAGTCGACGAGCCAAGGCCTGCGGAAGCCGCTTCAGGCGGGCCGCGCGGCGGTCGCTTTAGATGCGGCGGCGCGGCGGAGCGCCGTGACGACGTCCTCGCGGGAGATGATGCCCACCAGCGTGTCGCCCTCGACGACGGGGAAGGATCGGTAACGAGTCGCGACGATCTTCTCGAGCACTTTGGTGAGTGGCATGTCAGGCGACACGGTCATGGGATTTCGCATCATGAACGCACCAACCTGTTGTTCAAGGATCTCCCGGTAATGCGGCACCAGCCGACCTGGGCCGAAGCTGAACGCCTTCAGGAAGTCCAGCTTGGTCAGCACTCCCACCAAGCGCCGACCCTCGACGACGGGAAGCAGGTTGAAGTCGTGCCGCTCGAAAAGTCGCTCCGCCTCCTTAAGCGGGGTTTTGGACCCCACCATGACGCCGTTACGACTCATGAAGTCGCTCACGCGGTATTCGAGAAATTCGTGCATGACCTTTGCTCCCTGCCAATCAAGCCTTGCAATTGGACTGCCAGACCGGACGCACTTCGCTTCCCGAACGCCGGGGTCGTCGGTGACCAGTTCTGAGAAACACGCTTAGAGGAGTTCTCAGCGACGAGAAAAACGCGCATGAATGTTGCCTCGATCGCACGGCCGGATCGTGGCATGTGATTTGCGGATAGGTTACCCGACGGTTGATTCTGCGTAGGAAAAACCATGCCGAAGATCAAACTCATTCTAGTCCCGGTAGACTTCTCCGAGCCGTCGCTCGCGGCTCTGCGTTACGCGGTGGATCTAGCCCGCATGTTGAAGGCCCGTCTCGAAATCGTCCACGTCGTCGAAGCCGTGACGTACGCACCGATGATCGGCTCCGCGGTCGATCTCGACAGGTTTCGCGAGGAGCAGGAGCGTGCCGCCCAGCGCCGCCTCGCCCAGCTGGCCGCCGACCTCCGTCGGCGACGGGTCCGCTGCCGCACTGCGCTCAAGATCGGAGCGGCGTCGAGCGCCATCGTTGATCTCGCCAAGCGAAGCTCCGCCGACCTGATCGTGATGGCGACCGAGGGCCGACACGGCGTCGGGCGGCTCTTGCTCGGCAGCGTCGCCGAGCGTGTGGTACGGAGCGCGGGCTGTCCCGTGCTCACGGTGCGTGCTGGTGCGAGCCGATAGGAGCCATCGAGCCCCCCCCTGCAGGAGATTGGCATGAAGATTCGACGGATTCTTGCGCCCACGGATTTCTCCGAAATCTCCGACGGCTGCGTGGATCAGGCGGTCGAGCTGGCTCGTGCCCTCGGGTCGGAGGTCGTGCTGCTCCACGCGGTCGAGCCCGTCGTGTTGGCGGGCGACCTGTTCGGCGCTTCGGCGGTCGCCAACGTCATGGAAGAACTGCAGCGCGCTGCTCGGCAGGGTTTGGCGCTTCGGCTCGAGCGCCTCAGAAAGAGGCGCGGCATTCGCTGCCGGAGCGTCCTCGTCAACGGCACGGCTGCGGCGGCCATCGTCGACACCGCGGTGCGGCTTGGCGTCGATTTGATCATGATGGCGACGCATGGTCGCAGCGGGCTATCCCACCTTTTTCTCGGAAGCGTCGCGGAGCGCGTCCTGCGCGGCGCGCGCTGCCCGGTGTTGACGGTGCCGGCCACGAGCGTTCGCACGCAAAAACGGACGCGCCGGCGCGCACGACGCACCGCTTGACGCTCGGAGCACCGGCGCCGCCCCTCTCTCCTCGCCAATTCCGAAGTCCGAGAGAATCGCATCGCGAGATTTGCCAGGAATGAGAAGAGTTCTGGCAAAACTATAGAAAAACTCCGGAAATCGCGTGGCACGCCGCTCGCTTCACGAAGCGGCATGGGAGACCCGCGAAGAATGATCGTCCGGCTCGCGGTCGCGATGATGGCCGCCGATGGCAGGATCACCCCGAATGAGTTGTCCGCTGTGCAGCAACTCGATCGTCTCGGGCTCGGGCCGCTCTCTGCGCTCGCACGGGAGGAGATCGAGCGAGCCGTGGAGCAGCCGATCGATCTCCGCGACACCTGCGCAGGGCTCGCCCAGCTGAGCCCTCAGGGTGGACGCATCATCCTGTCGATTCTTGCCGAGATCGCGGCAGCCGACGGGGTGGTTTCATCCCGGGAGCGAGAGATACTGCGCGAGATAGCCGCCCTCATGGTGCTTCCAGCCGATGCCGCGGATGAGGCCCTTGCCAGCCACGCGCTCGGCCCGCTCGAAGCGTCGCAGCCATCGGAACCGCCACGGCGCGAGGAGGAGGAGGCAATCGCCGTAGCCGAAAGCTCCCGCATGGAGGCAGAAGCCCGTCGTCGGTCTTCCAACCTGCCGACGGGTGTAGCCAGCGCCGAATCGCTCGCGCATGCTTACGCGCTGCTCGGCGTAAGACCGGGCGCGAGTCGCGTCGAGCTCGAGAACGCCTACCGCGCGGCGCTCGAACGCTACAATCCCAACAAAGTCATCGACCTCGGTACGGAGTTTGCGTCACTCGCGGTGCAGAAGCTCGCTCAGGCAACGGCGGCTTTCGAGTTCGCGCTCGCCGCCGCAGAGCACGCGGTCGTGTGAAGAGGAGAATCGGATGATCGTCGCAGACGCGATCGGCACCCTCGAGACGATCGTCGTCCGACCATCGCGCGGGCGACTATCGCTATCGGAAGTCTCGACGATCATCCGCGACGAGGGAGGCGACCTCGTGGCGACCGCGCCAGCAAAGGATCCCATGCAGAGCGGAGCGTACCGACTGCGCGTCCGCACGCCCAGCCTCGAGGGTCTGGTGGCAGCGCTGATTGCTCGAGGCCATCGCGTGCTCGACGCCGCTGCCGAAGCTGGATGCCCGCACACGGGCTACGAGCGTTGAGGAGGATCGACCCCTGACGTCCGCACTCCCGCTGACATTCGTGGTGACGCTGATGCTCTTCGGCGCCTTTTGGGTCTCGATCGGTGGCTTCGCCACGGCGAGGGCGACGCCCGCTCTCGCAGCATCGCTAAGATGAGGGGCCCGCAAGTGATCCGCAAGATCCTCGTCGGTTTGGATGGATCGGAGTTCAGCGTGAGCGCGGTCGATCTGGGCATCGGCTGGGCGCGCCATTTCGGGGCGGAGCTCGTCGGAATCGGGATCGTCGACGAGCCGACGATCGCCAAGAGCGCGCCGGTGCCGATCGGCGGAGCGGCCTTCAAGCACCACCGCGACGAGACCTTGCTAGCCGATGCGCGGCGTCGGGTCGAAGAATTCCTGGAGCATTTCGGCGATCGCTGTCGCGAAAGCGGCGTCGCCTGGCGCGCGCTCGAAGACGTCGGTTTGCCTCACGATCAGATCAACCTCGAGGCGCAATCGCACGACGTGATCCTGCTCGGCCAGCAGACGTACTTTCATTTCGAGACGCAGCGGCGTCACTGCGAGACTCTCGAGCGGGTGTTGAAGAGCGCCCCGCGGCCCGTGG
>Ga0315273_10007458_pt1 | contig 13713 bp, 6 predicted proteins | sample YL17G02_0_MG_FD_205753 | JGI IMG/M metagenome (GOLD analysis project Ga0315273, IMG submission 205753) | Sediment microbial communities from Yellowstone Lake, YNP, Wyoming, USA - YL17G02_0 | ecosystem: Environmental > Aquatic > Freshwater > Lake > Sediment | place: USA: Wyoming | collected... | reverse complement strand
CATCCAACCTACTGTGGAAAACGTTCGATGCCGATTTCACATCGGAGCCGGGCGCGACCATAGATTTCGAGCTTCTGGGCGCGGACGGGACGTTGCTTCGGACATGCCGCGGGCAGGACCTTCCGGCGGGAGGACTGGACATCTCCGACCTGAAGGTCCGGTCCCTGAGGCTGCGCGCCGTCATGCTGGCCAACGGGTCCTCTGGCGCGGCGCTCGACGGCTGGAACCTCAGCTGGTACACCATCGCCAACAGGGACCCGCTGGCCCCCGGTGGGCTTTCGGCCGACGGCCACCCGTCGGGAAACCCCGCCATCATGAACCTCACGGACCCAACTCCCCTTTTCCGCTGGAAGTTCCAGGACCCCGACGAGGGCCAGTTGCAGGGGGCATTCAACGTCTCGGTCCACAGCGGGCCCGGGCATTCAGGGACGCTCATGTGGGAATACGAGTCGGTCTCGGGGGCGCAATGCGTTACATACGGTAGCGGCGGCGGGGCGCGCCCGCTGGAGAACGGCTCCGACTACTATTTCTCGGCGCGCGTCCGCGATGATTTCCCGCCCGCGCCGGGATGGAGCTTCACATCGGAACTGGCGTTCCACATCGACGCACCCCCTGCCATTCCCGAGAGGATGGCGCCCGACGGCACCGCGCCGGTATCATCTCCTATCAGGCTCGAGTGGGCCCCGGCCGCAGACATGGAGGGAAGTTTTGTCACATACGAATTCCAGGTCAGCCAAAACGGCGATTTCTCCCGTCCGGCCGCAAACGGCACCACCGAGGCCACCGGAGCCCTGGTCGCACTTCCGGCGGCAGGGGAATACCGCTGGCGCCTCAGGGCCTATGACGATTACGCCTCTTCGGGCTGGAGCCCTGTCTGGGCGTTCAACTGTTCCGGGCCGGACCGGCCCCCGTCCGTGGGCCCCATCCCGGATTTCCCGATGCATTTCAACCAGACGGCCGATCTGGACCTCTCCATCTTCTGCTCAGACCCCGAGGACGGCACCGATCTCACGTTCGAGGCGGAAAGGACAGGCGGGCCCCCGGCAGGGTTGGAAGTCAAAATCGAAGGCCGGATGCTTGGGCTCGCGTCTGGTTCGGTCGAGGGCAACTTCACCGTCGGGGTAATAGTCATGGATTCTTGGGGCGCTTCGGCCCGTGGAAACCTGACCGTTAGGGTCACCTTCATGCCCCCCATCGTCTCCATGATGGCCCCAATCGTCATCAACAGCTCATCCTCCTTCACGGTCGACATTGGCGGGCGCGTGAGCCCGCAGGCAGGTGGCGGGATAAGGATCGAGCTTCTGCGGCAAGGCGAGCTGGCCGACGCCTCGATTTCGGGTTTGAACCTGACCCTGACCGCCGGAGCCCGGGCCGGGAACGGGACGGTGGTGCTGGGGATTTCCGACGACTTCGGCCAAAAGACCGTCTGGGAGCTGGCCTTCGATGTCGTGCCATCGCCCGGCAGCGGGCCGCGCCTGGCGCTGGATGGTTCCGTCCTGGAGAGGGGACAGGTATTCCGGGTGGACATGCGGGGCCACACAACCGGCTCGGGACCTTTCAGGTGGGAAGCCTCGTCCTCCAATCCCGGGGCCTTGGCCGTAACCGTCGAGGGATACTTCCTGGTCCTCAGCGCGGGGAGGCCGTCGGCGGATACCAGTGTGACGGTGACCGTGACCGTCTACGACCAAAACGACCTGACCGGCGGCGCATCTGCAGTGTTCACCGTGAGGGGGCAGGGCGAGCCGTCCGTCAGCCTGGAGGCGCTGTCACCATTGCTGGCGGTCGGAGTGATCGTGGTGGTGGCTGTCATAGTCGCCCTTTTTGTCATGATGAGAAGAACGGGTGGGCCAAAAATCCGCTGAGCCGTCGGGCCTGTGAGCCGGCCCGCCCCTCTTTTTCCCGATCTCCCGACTCCCGCGTCGTTCTACCCTTCATTCCCCTTCGGAAGTCCCAGGGCCCGGGAGATGACCAGCTTTTGTATCTCGGAGGTGCCTTCGCCTATCTCGGCGAGCTTGGCGTCGCGGGTGAGCCTCTCGACGGCGTACTTCCTGGTCAGTCCTGCCTGGCCCATGAGCTGGACGCAGGCCATGCCGTTGCGAGACGCCGTCTCGGAGGCCAGGAGCTTTGCCATGGCACTTTGCATGCTGTAGGGCTCGTGGGCGTCCTTCATGCAGGCGCATTTGTAGACCAGCAAACGGGCCGCCTCGGTCTCGGTGGCCATCCGCGCAAGGGCGAACTGCGCCGCCTGCGACTTGGCGAGCCGGGCCCCCTCCGGTTCGCGCATGAAGCGAAGGCACTCGTCGATAATGCCCTGGGCCATCCCCAGCGCGAATGAGGCGATGCTTATCCTGCCGCCGTCGAGGTTCTTGAGGGCCTGCTTGAAGCCCTCGCCCTCCTTGCCGATGAGGTTCTCCCGGGGTACGGGGCTGTCCTCGAAGAACAGCTCCGCGGTTATGGAGGCGCGCACGCCCAGCTTGTCCTCGTGCTCCCCGACCCTGAAACCGGGGGTGTCGCTATCGACGATGAACGCGCTTATGCCGCGCGTTCCCTTGCTTTTGTCTGTGGAGGCCATTATCACGAACGTTTTGGCAACGTTGCCGGTGGTGATGAAAAGCTTGCTCCCGTTGAGGATGTAGTTGTCGCCTTTCAGGACCGCTGTGGTGGCGGTGCCGCCGGCGTCCGACCCGGCGCTGGCCTCGGTGAGGCCCCAGGCGCTCATTGACCGGCCGCTCGCTATCTGTGGAAGGTATTTTTTCTTCTGCTCCTCGGATGCGAAGGAGCTGATGTGGGCGTTCCCCAGTGAGTTGTGGGCGGCCAGGGTCAGCCCGATGCCGCCGCATTTGCTCGACACCTCCTCCACGGCCAGGACGTAGCTGAGGGTGTCGGTGAAGCTGCCACCGTATTCCGGGGGAACGGTCAGGCCCAGAAGGCCCAGCCGGGCCATACCCTTGACGATATCCTCCGGAAAGACCGAGGAAGAGTCGTATTTCACCGCGGCCGGCGCGATTATTTCCTCGGCGAACTGGCGCACCCTGCGCCTCATCTGCTCCTGTGATTGCGAAAGGCAAAAATCCATCCCGGTCCCCCGGTGACAATCGGGCGGGGGAATATATTTATTTCGGGTGCCGGGTGCCGGGTGCCGAGTTTTGGGTGCCTCGACAATGATGGCCAACGACCACGCAGTCGGTTTCGTTCCCGGCCCCGGCACCCGGCCCCCGGCCCCCGGCACCCGCCTTCCATGCTATGATATGGCAATGCCCACAACATGGAAATACCGCCCGCGCCATGTGTCGCCGGGTGGGTCGGTGGGTTACAGATTCGCGGCGCGCACCGAAAGCGTCCAGGAGTCCGGAATCCGCAAGATGCTTGGCATGGTCAAGCCGGGCACGATAAACCTCAGCATCGGAGAGCCCAACATCGAGCCCCCGGCAAACGTCCGGGCCGCGTTGAAGAAGGCCATCGACGAGAACAAGAGCAACTACGGCCCGTCGGGCGGCATCCCGGAGCTCCGGGAGGCCATCGCCCAGAAGCTTCGGGGCAGATGGGCATCGGTGAAGAAGGAGAACGTGGTGGTCACAGTGGGGGCCACCGAGGCCCTTTTTTTGGTCGCCCAGACATTCTACGACAAGGGCGACGAGATAATGGTCCCGGACCCCGGATTCATGCTATACCCGGCCCAGGCGCAGCTCCAGGGCGCCAGGCCGGTGCCCTACCGCCTGCATCCCGATAAAGGCTTCAGGCCGGACGAGGAGGAACTGAAATCCAGGATGGGCCCGGCGACAAGGGCGATAATCGTCAACTCCCCCTCAAACCCGACGGGCCATGCGCTTGGCCCTTCGGACATCAGGCTCATATCCGACATCGCCCGCGACAGGGATGTCCCCGTCATCTCGGACGAGGTATACGACGAGCTCATGTTCGACCGGCCCCATGAATCGTTTTTGGGGGTGGCAGACAAGCTGGTCTACATCAACTCCTTTTCGAAGACATACTCGGCCACGGGCTGGAGGCTGGGGTACGTGGCGGCCGAAGAGACGGTCGCCAAAAAGATGGAGCTTATGAGCTACCACGCGCTCGCATGCCCTCCGACCATGACGCAGTACGCTGCCATCGAGGCCCTCAGACCCGAAACATCGGTCTTTGTCCGCAAGATGGTCGAGGAGTTCCGGCAAAGGAGGGACCTGATGGTGAAGGGGCTGAATGCCATCCCGGGCTTCCACTGCCCCGCGCCCGAGGGCACCATCTACGTCTTCCCTTCCTACGATTTCAAACTGTCGTCGGTAGAGATGGCCAGGCAGCTTCTCGACGTAGGGGTCGCAATCGTCCCCGGGAGCACTTTCGGCGCCATGGGCGAGGGGCACATCCGAATATGCCTCGGGGCCAAGCGCGCCGACCTCGAGGAGGCGCTCAGGCGGATGGCCGCATCTTGCAAGAAATTGTGAAGCGTCTTTCGCAAAATCTATGAGCTATCCGGCCCTTACCTTCCAGGGCACATGACGACCCAGGTGAAAAGGCCGATAATCAAGGACGATGCTGTATTCAGTTTCAACTTCGTCCCTCCCACCCTGCCCCATCGCACGGAAGAGCTGGCGGGCCTCCACTCCCTCTTCTCCCAGGTGGTTCGCTCCGGGGTGCCCCAGAGCGCGTTCATCACCGGTCCTGTGGGTACCGGCAAGACCGTCCTTGCAAAGAAGCTCTGCTCCGAGCTGGAAACGGCGGGTCAGGCCGCCGGAAGGGGCATAATCGCCGAGGTGGTCAACTGCCGCAACCGCGACTCTCCCCCCGAGATACTTCACCGGGTGATAACCGCCCGCTTCCAGGAGCATCTCCAAGAAAGAGGTTTCTCGGTCGCCCAGATGCTCAACATCCTCCGGGGGAAGCTCCAGAAGGGCCGCTCCCACCTGGTGCTGGTCCTTGACGAGGCCAACGCCCTTTTAAAAAAGGGGCCCGGTGGCTCCGACCTCGTCTACAACCTGTCCCGCTTCGACGAGGACACTGGGGGCGCGGCGGGCAGCCTGTCTCTCATATTGGTCTCGCAGCTCAACGTCTACGAGTTCCTGGACGCCGCCACCGCATCCACGTTCAAGCGCTCCAACACGATCGTCCTCAAGCCCTACGGCGCGGCAGAACTGGCGGACATTCTCCTGGAACGCGCCCGCCTGGGTCTTTATCCCGGGACATACGGCCGGGAGGTGCTAGCGCTGGCGGCCAGGCTTGCAAGCTCGGAGGGCGGCGATGCCCGCAGGGCCATCGAGACGGTGCATGCCGCCGCCCGGAAGGCGGAGGACGAGGGGGACGAGCATGTGCGTGCGGACCACATTCACGGCGCCGATGCCGCCGGCCACGGGGGGCTGCCCATCGAGCGCCTGGACGCCCTCGAGGAAGGTCCGATGCTGGTTGGCCTGGCCATCGCCAGGGCCATCCGTGACAGGGAGTTCATCACGACCGGGGAGGCCGAGAGGGCCTACGCGGTGGTGTGCGAGGAGATGGGACGGAAGAGGAGGGCGCACACGCAGTTCTGGAAATATCTGAAGGTGCTCGACGCGCATGGCGTGATAGACACGGGGACCGTGCGGGAATCCTTTGGCGCGACCACTGCCATCTCCCTCCATGACATAACCTCGGAGCGCCTGGAGGAGATGCTGGGCCGGTTCCTGGGCAAGGGGACTGCTGGATGAGGTGGATGATGGACTTCTGGAGGAAAAAGAAAAGCGCCGCAGGCGAAGGGCCGCCGGAAAATTCCGTCCCCCCCGGTCCGCCGGCCGCCTTGGAGGCGACCGGGACCGGTGAGCCGCCGGTGAAGGCCGGCTGGTCGAGGAAGAGCAAGGGTCTGGCGGTCCTCGTCCTGATAGTGGCCGTGTCCCTGATGGCGGTGAGCGCCAACTCGCTTCAGGGAATGCTTTTCCAGCGCCATGCGACATACCACATACTGAGGGTGGATCCGGACATGGCCTACGGCGACATCAATTCGCTGACCAACATCGGGCCCCGTCTTACAGGGACCCCGGGCGAGCTTGCAGGAGCGGAGTACATAGCCCAGATGTTCAAAAACTCAGGCCTCACCGGGGTAGAGATACAGGAATATTACGTCACCTGCTACGAGGTCAACCACGCCTCGCTTGCGCTCGTGCAGTATACAAAAGGGCCGCTGGGGCTGATACCCAATCCCATGGTCTCGCCACTGCAGTTGGCGCACAAGACCGACTTTGCGGTCGGGGCCTACTCCGGTTCGTACAGCTTCTCGCGCTGGACGGATGATGTCCCGATGGTCTTTGTGGGCAATGGCTCGGACCAATCGCAGTATTCCTCGGCCCAGGGAAGGGCCGTGATCGCAACCAACGATGGGAACATTGGGAACACCCAGCTGTACCTCCAGGCCTGGGAGGCAGGGGCGGCCGCAAGCATCATCCACAATGTGGTGATGGACGCGGAGATCGGCTGTCCGGCGTTCTCCTATTCGGCGGACGGGGTGGACAGCGCAGGGCACACCATCCCTCTTCCGGACAACTACTCGGGCAACGGCCCGGACATCCCCAACATCATGGTCTCGAAGAAGACCGGCGAGGCGCTTTTGGCCGGCATCGGGGAGCAGTCGCGGCTGAGGACGGACCTCCAGGTGACGGTCGAAAAAAGGCCCTGCCGCGTGGTGGTCGGCGACAAGAAGGGGAGCGTCCATCCCGACAAGATAATCATGATCGGCGCCCATCACGACACATCCTACCTGAGCCCGGGGGCGGTGGACAACACCGCCGGCACGGCCGGGCTTTTGGGCATCGCACGCGAGATAGGAAGGCTCAACCCCGAAAAGACCGTCCGGTTCGCCACCTTCGGCGGTGAGGAGGAGGGGCTTTTAGGCTCCTACGAGTATTACAAGGCCTATTCAACGAAGCTCCAGGGCAACCTTGAGATGATGCTCAACATGGATATGTGCAACATCGACACCAAGCGGGGCTACGACCTCCCCATAGTCGTGTCCGATCCGCACTACATCCCGGTCCTCGAAGGGATAAAGGCCGAGGCAAACCGCCAGCTCTCCCAGATGTCCGGGTACAATGTCCGTTTCTATCAGGGGAACCTTTCCAGCGCCAGCGACATGGCCACATTCTCCATCGAGCACTACAAGGTCGCCTCGTGCTGGGGATCGGGAAGCTACGAATACCATACCACGCTGGACACCGCGGAACATATCAACCCCGAATCCTTCCTCATCGTCGGGGCCGTGTACGGATCGTTCGCCTACTATCTGGCCGGAGGAAGGCCCTAACGCTGCGCGATTGTTGAACAGGGTGTCGGGTGTAGGGTGGCGGGTGTCGGGACGATGACGGTTCCCCGTTCGCATCCCCCGCATATTGTTCCGTCATCCGTCATCGCACGACACCATTTGTCGTTGCCCGACACCCTACACCCGCCACCCGACACCCTTTTTTAATAATGTCTCAATCGCTTGCACCTGTGTTATCCGATATGGTAAAACACATGATACAGATCGCGCCACCACGATCGCGGTTGGTAACAGACCTGCTTTGGAAAATCATTTATGCCTGACCCATCATACCCCACCCTACAACCAAAAAAACGACCGCGTCAGTGGATTATAGGCTGGCATGACGAGGGCGAGCAATGGCCACCGACCGTCGGAAGCTGGGAAGGAGGGAAAGGCGATGCAGAATCCAAAAGGTGCCGAGATGAGGAGGCGAAGCAGCCTCAAGATGGAGGTCACACCCAACGCCAGGAGCGTCCTGGAGAAGAGGTACCTGAAAAAGGACAACGACGGCAGGATAATAGAGACCCCCGAGGAGATGCTCTGGCGGGTGGCCGCAACCATCGCCTCCGCCGACACGGCGTATGGAATGTCCAGGGACCAGGTCCAGGCCCTCGCCGAGGAGTTCTACGATATGATGGCCAGGCTGGAGTTCATGCCCAACAGCCCCACCCTCATGAACGCCGGGCGGGAGCTGGGCCAGCTTTCCGCCTGTTTCGTTCTCCCCATAGATGACTCCATGGAGAGCATCTTCGACGCGCTCAAAAACACCGCCCTGATACACAAGTCCGGCGGGGGAACTGGATTTTCATTTTCCCGCCTTAGGCCGGCCCACGACCTGGTGGCCTCCACGAAGGGGGTCTCAAGCGGGCCGATATCGTTCATGGAGGTCTTCAACTCGGCCACGGAGGCCATCAAGCAGGGCGGGACGCGCCGGGGGGCCAACATGGGCTGCCTGAGGGTGGACCACCCCGACATATTGGAGTTCATCACCTGCAAGAGGCAGTCCGACAGGCTCAACAACTTCAACATATCGGTGCTGCTCACCGACAAGTTCATGCATGCACTGGAGAAGGACGAGGAGTACGACCTGGTCAATCCCCGCGGGGGCAAGGTGGAGAAGCGCTACAACGCCCGCAAGGTCTTCGAGCTCATCGTCGATTCGGCCTGGCGCAACGGCGAGCCGGGCGTGATATTCATAGACAGGATGAACGCCGCCAATCCGACCCCGGCGCTGGGGCAGATAGAGAGCACAAATCCCTGCGTGACCGGAGACACTCTCGTCTACACGGGCGCCGGGCTCATGAGCGCCGCTCGCCTGGCGGGCTCTCCTCTTGCCATGATGAGCATCACCGCCGACAGCCGGAGAAGCCCCCACGATTCGCTTCTGGCCAGCAACGTTTTCAGCACCGGCCGCCGGAAGGTCTTCAGGCTCAGGACCAAGGAGGGCTATTCGATCCGCCTTACCGGCAATCACCGCGTCATGACCGGCCACGGATGGGTCGAGGCAAAAGACCTCGTGCCCGGCGACAGGCTCCACATCCTTCGCGGCAAGGGGGGATTCGGCAAGGCGGGCGACCTGGACACCGGCCGAATCCTGGGATGGCTGGTCGGCGACGGCACCGTCAAATCCGACCGCATCGTGCTTTCATTCTTCGGGGACGAGAAACGGCGGCTAGCACCCATGTTCGCGGAAATGGTCAACCGGAAGGTCGACGGCCTGCAAAAGCTAGGCAGGGAGTATCCTGTGGGCGTCGTGCAGGTCAAGGGCCGCGACGAAGCCAGGGTATCCGCTAAAAGGCTCATTGGTATCGCCGAGGAGTTCGGCCTTCTGACCGACAAGCATCGAATCCCCGATGAGATCCTCACTGCATCCGAGGGTTTCCAAAGGGGCTTCCTTCAGGCCCTGTTCACGGCTGACGGCGGCGTGCAGGGCAGCCCGGCCAAGGGCGTCAGCGTCAGACTGGCACAGAGCGATCTGGGAATGCTGGAGCGCGTCCAGCAGATGCTTCTCAACTTCGGTGTGGCCTCGCGAATCTACAAGGACCGGCGGAAAGAATCAAGGAAGATGATGCCGGACGGAAAGGGGGGCTCCAAAGAATACACCTGCAGGCCGCAGCACGAGCTGGTCATCTCCAAGGAGAACCTGAGGGTCTTCAGGGAGCAGATAGGATTCCTGGACGATAAAAAGAGCCAAAAGCTGGCCTCTGCCGCCGAAAGGGGGCCGAGGGGCTTTTACAGCGAGCATTTCACCGCCCGCTTCTATGGTCTGGAGGCCGACGGCGAGGAAGAGGTCTTTGACCTGACCGAGCCGCTGACGCGAAGCTTCGTCGCCAACGGCTTCGTGGTCCACAATTGCGGCGAACAGCCGCTTTTGCCGTACGAATCATGCAACCTCGGCTCCATCAACCTGGCCACGATGGTGAAAAACACCACGGACGGCCATGATGTGGACTACGAGAAGCTCAAAAAGACGGTCCACAAGGTGGTCAGGTTCCTCGACAATGTCATCGACGTCAACAAGTACCCCATCGAGGCCATCGAGAGAAACACCAAGGGCAACCGCAAGATAGGCCTTGGGGTCATGGGATTTGCGGACATGCTCTTCATGCTCGACATCTCCTACAACTCCGACGAGGCCGTGGCACTCGGGGAAAAGCTCATGGAGTTCATAGACGGGGAGGCAATGAAGGCCTCCATTGCCCTGGGAGCCGAGAAGGGCAACATGCCCAACTTCGAAAAAAGTATCTTTTCCGGGAAGTACGCCAGCATGCGCAACGCCACCCGCACCACCATCGCCCCCACGGGCACCATAAGCATCATCTCCAAATGCTCCAGCGGGATAGAACCGCTGTTTGCCGTGGTCTTCGTCCGCAATGTAATGGACAAGACCGAGATGCTCGAGATCAACCCGGTCTTCGAGCAACGCCTCAGGGACCTGGGGCTCTACTCCGACGAGCTCATGAAAGAGATCGCTTCCAAGGGCACGCTTCAGGACATCGCGGCGCTTCCGCCCCAGATAAGAAGGGTGTTTGTCACCGCCCACGACATCGTGCCCTCCTGGCACATAAGGATGCAGGCCACATTCCAGAAGCACACCGACAACGCAGTCTCCAAGACGGTCAACTTTCCCCACGACGCCACCCCGCAGGACATCGAGGAGGTCTACGTAATGGCATTCAAGCTCGGCTGCAAGGGCGTGACGGTCTACAGGGACCGCAGCCGGGATGAGCAGGTGCTCAACATCGGTGGGGTGCAGAGGGCCAGCGGCGAAAAGGCGGTCGAACGCGGTATTACGCCAAGGCCAAGGCCCGTCGAGACCACGGGCACCACCCTGAAGGCGGGCACCGGTTGCGGCAACCTGTACATCACCATAAACCGCGACGGGGAAGGGATGTTCGAGCTTTTCGCCACCATGGGCAAGTCGGGCGGTTGCGCCGCTTCCCAGATAGAGGCCATAGGCCGCCTCACATCATTGGCGCTTCGGGCCGGGATGGAGGCAGATTCCATCGTCAAGCAGCTCAAGGGAATCCGCTGCCCGTCGCCGCTTCTGGGCCGCGGGGGAATGACATATTCATGCGCCGACGCCATCGGGAAGGCACTGGAGCGCGAGATGCGAAAGGACGAGGGCCAGGCACCCGGGGAGGCGCCTGCCGAGACCACGCTCGACGCCTTTTCGACCCATACCAACGGCCACGGCAACGTCGTGGGCGCCTGCCCCGACTGCGGAGGACCGCTGCGCCACGAGGCGGGATGCATGGTGTGTAAATTCTGCGGATACTCTAAATGCGGTTGAACGATCGGCAGTCGGGAGACGGCAGTCGGCAGTCGGGTAACCACGACGGAAGCGGGAGTCGGGCGATCGGGCCGTAGACGAATGCCGGGGCATTCGTCCTAGGCGAGGAGGACTTGGAATGCATGGACAGGTCCTCCGGGCGTCAGGCGGTCGGGACGAAATCACGGGCGACCGTCGTTGCCCGAGTCCCAACCGCCGTCCCGATCGCCCGAACGGCCGACCGCCCGACTGCCGGCTGCCTGCTGCCGACTGCCTCTACCCAACTTTATTGCGCTGCTTCGCCTGCTTTAGCGCCTCGATGCCTGGAAGCTTCTTTCCCAGGATGAACTCCTCCAGCGCGCCCCCGCCGGTGGAGATGTAGTCGAACCGCTTGCGCAGGCCGAAGCGGTCTATGGCCGATGTCGTATGGCCGCCTCCAGCGACCTTGAATGCCGACGATTCCACTATGGCCTTAAGAATCGCCGATGTGCCCTGGTCGAAAGGAGGCCTTTCGAAAAGGCCGGCCGGCCCGCTGATGAAGATGCTTTTGGATTCCGCGATAACCGGCTCGAAGCGGCGCACGGAATCCATCGAGATGTCCAAAAGCGGCAGGTCCACCGGCAGCTGGTCCACGGTTATGTCCCATCTTCGGCCGTTGTCGTCGGCGCCAAAGCCCGTCGGGAGCAGGACCCTGTCGCTCCACGATTTGAGGATGGCGTCCGAGGCACGGACGGCCGCATCTCCCGCCTTTGCGAGGATGTCCTCGGTCGGCTTGCCCAATGATTTGCCCTGCGCCTTCAAAAAAGACATCGGGACCAGCCCGGCAAGGATCACCCTGTCGGCGCAGCGGTTGTCCAGAAGATGGCTGATGAGGGTCGTGGCGTCCTCGAACTTGGCGCCGCCCAAAATGATCGTCATGGGCCTTTGGGGGTTTTTGAATATCCTGGTCATCGCGGATATCTCGGCGTCCATGAGGATGCCTGCGGCGCTGGGGAGCACCTGGGGGAAGCCCACCATCGAGGCCTGGGCCCGGTGCGCGGCGGCGAACGCGTCGTTGACGAAGAAATCGGCCAGGGGGGCGAGATTGCTGACCAGCTCCGACCTGGAAAACTCCTCGGGCGTCTTCTTTGCGGTCTCCCCGTCCCAGCCGCGGACATTTTCCAGCATGATGGCCTCGCCCGGCGCCAGGGCCTTGATGGCCGACTTGGCCTTCTCGCCGAAGAGGTCCGGGACGAACTTCACCTTCAGCCATAGCTCCTTGTTCAGGACGGCAACGTGTTTCTCGAGCGAGCAAAAGTCCCAGTCGCCCTTCTTGCCCTGGTGGGCGATTATCACTATTTTGGCCTTCCTGTCCGTCAGCTTGCGCAGGGTCGGCTCCACGGCCTTTATCCGGGCGGCACTGGATATCTCGAGCGTCTTTTTGTCCAGGGGTGAATTTATGTCCACCCGGACTATGACCGTCTTTCCTCCGACATCCAAATCGTCGATTGTCAGGTAATCCTTGTCCGCCATTTGGTCACCATCCCCGGGGCCTTGGCCCGTCAGCGGAATGACAGTATAAAAAGGTCACGAACATCAATTGGTGCCCTTGCCGTTCCTCCTGCCATCTCGTTGAAAGAAAAATATCCCTATCGCCACCACGGTTATTCCGGCCGAAAGAAACATCATCGTGGTGTAATTGCCGGCCAGGCCGGACACGATGCCGCCTATCAGCGGACCGAAGATCCCCGACAGCGCTATGACGGCGCCTATGTGGCCCGTGGATGTCGCCACCTCTGCATTTCGTTCGGCAACGAACTTGAGGGCTCCCACGTACATGAACGACCACGAGAAGGCTATCATCACTTGCGGGACGATGAAGTACCAGAAGTTGCCGGTCCTCTCCACAAGCCCGTAGGCGACGAATGTGACAGCGCTCAGCACGAGGCCCGACATGAACGCCTTGGAGGAATCCATCTTGTCCAGGTTGTACATCACCCCGAACTGCACCAGCGCGTTGAACGAGTATATTATCCCGATTTGGAGGTTGTTGGCCCCCATCTGGCTGATGTAGATGGGCAACGTCGCCCAGATGGCGCTGGCGCCTGCGTGGCGGATGAGAAGGGCGCTGTATATCGGAAGGTTCCTTTTGATTATGGCCCTGGGGAACATCGGCACGTTGTGGAGCTTCTCCTCTTTTATGGGCGGGAGGCCCAGCGCTATCAGGAACGCAAAAAAGAACATCACCCCGCTGGCCAAAAACACCTGCCAGTAGGCGGCGAAGACGCCCGCAACGAAAGTGCCCAATCCCCATCCCAGCGAGCCGAAAGAGACGGACTTGCCCATCTGCTGCTTCGATATGTAGGTGTAGGCCAGAAGGGCGGGCGGGTAGATGCCGCAGGCGATACCCACCATGAAGCGGGCCACTGCCATCTGCATCGGGTCGGAGGCCAGGGCCTGAAGCGGGACGGCGACGCCCGACAGTACCAGCCCCGCGAGCAGAAAGAGCCTCTTGCCGATGTTGTCGGCCGCCCTGCCGAACATGTACTGGGAGAGGAACCCGGCCGCGCCGAACAGGGAGACTATGAGGCCCACCGTGAAGTCGGAGGCGCCCATCTGCTGTTTCAGGAGGATGGGGATGAAAAGCGAGCTCGCGAAGCCCCCGGCGTTGGTCAGCATCAGGATGGACTGGATGCGC
>Ga0315273_10007456_pt1 | contig 13716 bp, 10 predicted proteins | sample YL17G02_0_MG_FD_205753 | JGI IMG/M metagenome (GOLD analysis project Ga0315273, IMG submission 205753) | Sediment microbial communities from Yellowstone Lake, YNP, Wyoming, USA - YL17G02_0 | ecosystem: Environmental > Aquatic > Freshwater > Lake > Sediment | place: USA: Wyoming | collected... | reverse complement strand
CGCCGCGTTCATCGTGTTCAGCGGCGTGAGCGTGATCATGATGTCGATGGGTGCGCCCTCGGCCAGCTGCAACATCGTCGACGACGACCCGATGTGGAGACAGATGACCGTCCCCTCTTCCTCGCAGGCCGCGAAGAACGGGTCCCAGTGGTCCCCGAAGATGTGCGGCCACCCGAGCTTGTGGGGGTTCTCGGAGAACGTGACCGCGTGGCAGCCCTTCTTCGCGACCCGTCGAACCTCGTCGGCCATGAGCTGGGGGTCCCAGATCGGGGGGATCGAGAGCGGCATGAACCGGCCGGGGTACGTCCCGCACCACTCGTCGATGTGCCAGTCGTTGTACGCGCGCACCATGTTGAGACCCATGTCGAGGTCCTTCGAGCGCGAGAACAGCTGCCCACAGAACTGCACGAAGCTCGGGAAGCACATCGACGCGAGCACGCCGTCGCGGTTCATGTCCTTGACGCGCTCGTGGATGTCGTAGCAGCCGTCGCGGATCATGTCGTACGACGTCGGCTCGATGTTGTACTCCTCGGGCGGGCGCCCGGCGACGGCGTTCAGCCCGATGTTGGGAATCTCGTTCCCCTCGTAGACCCAGACATCGATCCCGCTGTCCTTGCGGACGCTCTTGGGGGCAAACTCCTTCCACTTCTCGGGAAGGTGGTTGTCGAAGAGGGTCGGCGGCTCGACGACGTGGTCGTCGACGCTCACCAGGATGAGGTCCTCGACATTCGGCATGGGAGCCCCCTTCGACATGGCTGACGTCGGTGTCAGCCTATGTCTCCGGGCCGGATGCTCGCTAGGGTGCGCAGAGGCTCATTCGCCCCTGTTCGCCCCTGTTCGCCCCCAAGTCGGTGGAGGAATCCGTGAACGACCTTGATGTGGTGAACCTCGCGCTGCTGATCGCCCGGGTCTGGATCGGCGGGATGATGTTCGCCCACGGTTGGCGACACCTGCAGTCGGTCAGGACCGGACCGGGCATCGCCAACTGGTTCGAGAGCCTGGGGCTCAAGCCGGGGCCGGTGCATGCGTGGATGGTCACCCTGACCGAGCTCGGCGTCGGCGCGATGCTCATCGTCGGCTTCCTGACCCCGCTGGCTTACGCCGGCACTGCGTCGATCGTGCTCGTCGCGCTCGCCACGAACCACTGGAAGAACGGGTTCTTCATCAACAATCCCGGCGAGGGGTACGAGTACGTCGCGACCGTCGCCGTCCTCTCGATCGCGCTCGGTACCCTCGGCCCCGGCGAATGGTCGCTCGACGACGCCTTCGGATTCGCCTTCCCCTTCGATCCGGGCACGGCGCTGCTCATCACCGCCATCGTGGGGATCGGTGGGACGGTGGCGTTCCTCGCGGCGTTCTGGCGGCCACCGAAGAAGGCCGACGCCTCAGCCTGAGGACGACCAACCTGAAGACGATGAGGAGGGGCGGGCCACTGGCCCGCCCCTCCTCATCGTGTTGTTCGTGGAGCTCCCTCGCCTCAGGTGAGGACCTTGGCCTTCTGGGCCGCGTACTCGTCGTCGCTCAGCGTGCCGGCGTCGTGGAGCTTCTTGAGCTTCTCGAGCTCGTCGGCCGAGCTGTAGCCGACTTCCTGGCGCATCTGCTGTTGGGCCTGCTGCATCCGCTCCTGGCCCCGCGTCGCCATCCCGTGACCCTGGGTGATGAAGTACAGGAGGATCCCGAGTACGGGGATGAAGATCACGAACAGGATCCAGAACGCCTTGGCCCATCCCGAGACGTCGTGGCGGGCGAACAGGTCGCTGAAGATCGAGATCAGGAGCCAGAACCAAATCACGAACATGAAGATCTCGAGCATCGCGAGCAAGAACGACCCGGAGCCCAGACTGTCGTCGGCGAGGAACAGATTCATCGTTGTTGCTTCCCTTCAATCGCGAACGTCGTGACGCCACCGTACTGCGCCGTCTCGCGGGCGTTCATATCCTGGCCGCCGCGGCCCGGGTGATCTCGGCGACGAGCAGAGGCACCACGTCGTGCCAATCGCCCACGATCCCGATGTCGGAGGCCTGGAACACGAGCGCTTCGGGATCGGTGTTCACCGCGAGCACGGTTCCAGCGGCGCGCACCCCGACCATGTGGTTGAACTTCCCGCTCGTGGCGAGCGCCACGTAGAGGCGGGGCGCGATCGTGCGGCCGGTGATGCCGACCTGACGTGAACGTGGGAGCCACCCGCGGTCGGTGACCTTGCGGGTCGCCGCCAGCTCTGCCCCGAGCGCGGCGAGCAGCGGGTCGAGTGCGGTGTACTCGTCGGGCGCGATGCCCTGACCGATGCCGACGACCACCCGAGCCTCGGCGAGGGTGTCGAGATCATCGTCGCGCGTTCGTGCGAGCACCCGAACCCGTCCACGCGCACGGGTCGTCAACGTGCGCACCGAAGCGGTGCCGGCGCGCGGCGCGAGTGCGGTGAGAATCCCCGCCCGCACGGTCGCCATCTGCACCGCCGAGCTCGAGGTGATGGCGGCAACCAGCTGTCCCCCGAACGCCGGCTTCCAGGCGACGAGACGGCCGTTGGCCACTTCGATCGCGACCGCGTCGCCGGTGAGGCCGGCGTCGAGGCGGGCCGCCGCACGGGCCGCCACCTCCCGACCCCATGCCGTGCTCGGTGCGAGTACGGCCCAGCCGTCAGCGTCGGCCGCCCATTCCGCGACGATCCGTGCGGCGTCCTCTTCGACGAGACCGAGCTCGACCAGCCCGTCGACGGCGACCACTTCGTCGGCTCCCCAGGATCCGAGGACCGCGGGGCGCGGGGTCTCGAAGGTGATCGCGGTGACCGAACCGCCGATCTCGGCGGCCAGGCTCGCCGCGGCTCCGATCAGCTCGCGCCCGAGATGCGGGCGGTCCGGCTCCATCACGACCCCGACGATCGGGCCGTCACCGGGTCGCGCCTCGGGGACGCGCTCGATCGCTGCCGCGTCCTCGGCGGGCTCGGTCAGCGCGTCGCGCACGAGGAGCTGCCCGACTGCTTCGCGTACTTGCTCATCGATCGATCCCGTGAGCACGACGCCCGCTCGCGCGACCTCGTGGACGCGGACCGGTCCGACCCGGGTCGGGCTGCCCGCGGCACCCCACGGGCCATCACCCCATGTCCCGGGACGGAGGTCGGCGGCCGTGAGCGTTCGGATCAGCTCGGCGTCCACGGTGGCGCGGCCGTCGGGCGGCACCTTGCACGGGTCGATCAAGCGCTCGGCGCAGGAAGCGACGAGCGGCAGGTCGACCTCGAGCTGTGCCCATCCGTCGTCGTGCTCGCAACGTAGGTGGAGGGTCTGTCCCTTGACGCTGAGGTGGCGCACGCCGGTCGCGAAGGGCAGATCGAGGAGCTCGGCCAGCTCGGGCCCGACCTGGCCGGTGTCGGCGTCGACGGAGTTGCGGCCCGCGAGCACGAGGTCGAATGGGCCCTCGTGTTCGATCGCGGCAGCCAACGCCCGCGCGGTCGCGAGCGTGTCGGAGCCTGCGAATGCGGGGTCGGTGACGAGGACGCCGTCGACCGACACCGCGTTCTCGGTGCCCCACGCGATCGCCTCGCGGAGCACGTCCTCGGCCGCGGGCGGTCCGAGGGTGAACACCGTGACCGTGCCGTCTCCGACCGCGGCCGCGAGCTCGACCGCCTGCGCGACCGCGCGTCGACAGTACGGGTTCATCTCGAGCTCCAGCCCTTCGCGCTTGAGCCGCCCGTCGTCACCGAGCTCGAGCTCCTCGAAGGCAGGGATCTGCTTCACGAGGGTGGCGATGCGCACCTGACTACGATGTCAGGTTTCCGGGGCCACGTTCCGCAAATCCCGACCGTCCGGACCGATCTCGTTGGAGGCACGCCGGATGCCAGTACGCATGGAGGTCCGCGAAGCGGTCATCGTCGACACCCTGCGCACGGCGATCGGCAAGCGCAAGGGAGCGCTCGCCGGTTGGCACCCGACCGATCTTCTCGGGCACGCGCTCCGTGAGCTGCTCGAGCGCAACGACGTCGACCCCGGCAAGATCGACGACGTCGTCGGCGGCTGCGTCAGCCAGGCGGGAGAGCAGGGCTGCAACGTCACCCGCAACGCGTGGGTGGCCGCCGGCCTTCCGCCGCACGTGCCGGCGACCTCGGTCGACCGTCAGTGCGGTTCATCGCAACAAGCGATGCACTTCGTGGCGCAGGGTGTGATGGCCGGCGCGTACGACCTGGGCATCGCCTGCGGCGTCGAGTCAATGACGCGCGCGCCCATGTCGAGCAACGCGCGCGGCGGCATCGGCCCGTTTTCGCCCGCGTTCCTCGAGGCGTGTGGTGGCGTGCTCGGCATCCAGTTCTGGGTCGCCCAGGTCCTGGCCGACAGGTTCGGGGTCACGCGCGAGGAGATGGATGCCTTCTCGCTGGAGAGCCAACGCCGGGCAGCCGAGAACACCGACAACGGCTTCTTCGCCAAGGAGATCCTCCCGGTTCCGATCCGCGACGAGGAAGGCCGAGAGACCGGCGCGGTGCTCGACGCCGACGAGGGGATCCGGCGCAGCACCACACTCGAGGGCCTCGCTGCGCTGAAGCCGGCGTGGGAGTCCGAAGACCAGCCTGCCCCGGCGATCACCGCGGGGAACGCGTCGCAGATGAGCGACGGCGCGTCAGCGATGCTCATCGCCGATCGCGCGACGGCGGAACGGCTCGGCCTGCCGATCCGCGCGCGGTTCGTCCACTTCGCGGTCCTGGCCGACGACCCGGTGCTGGTGCTGTCGGCACCGAACCCGGTGACCCGGAAGCTCCTGGAGCGCACCGGGATGTCGATCGACGACTTCGACGCGATGGAGTGCAACGAGGCGTTCGCGGCGATCGCGCTGATGTGGGCGAAGGAGTTCAAGCCCGACCCGGAGAAGTACAACGCGCGCGGTGGGGCAATCGCGATCGGCCATCCGCTCGGGGCGAGCGGCGTGCGGATCATGACGACCATGCTCAACCACCTCGAGGCGACGGGTGGCCGATACGGTTTCCAGACCATGTGCGAAGGTGGCGGCCAGGCGAACGCAACGGTGATCGAGCGGCTGGCCTGACGTGCCTGGCTTGACGTGATCAGCCTGGCCGCGGGCGACGCGCGACTCGTCGTCGACCCGGTCGGCGGGGGTCGCGTCACCCATTTCGGCGTCGGTGATGTCGCGCTCGTCGTCCCGCCCGAGGTCGACGATCACAACCACGGCATCTTCCCGATGGCGCCGTGGGCCGGCCGCGTTCGCCACGGCGAGTTCGCCTTCGACGACGAGACGTACCACGTGCCGTGTAACAATCCGCCGCACGCGATCCACGGGACGGTGCGCGATCACCCGTGGCAGGTCGACCACGTCGACACCAGGAGCGCGGTGCTCTCGGCGCCACTCGTTGATCCGTGGCCGTTCGGTGGGCGCGTCCTGCAGCGCTTCTCACTCGTTCCCGACGCGCTCTCCTTGACCATGGAAGTGCACGCAGCCGAGCGGGCGATGCCCGCGTCGTGTGGCTGGCACCCGTGGTGGAGCCGCTACCTCGATCGGGGTGAGCCGCTCGAGGTGGAGCTGCACGCCGACGGCATGTATCGCCGCGATGGCGAGGGCATCCCGAGTGGCGAGGTGGTTCCAGTGGTGCCGCCGCCGTGGGACGACTGCTTCACGGATCTCGGTGAGCCGGCGGCGATCTTGCGCTGGCCCGGCGCGGCCACGCTGACGATCACGACCGACTGCGCGTGCGTCGTCGTCTTCACCGACCCCGAGCACGCCGTGTGCGTCGAGCCCCAGTCCGGGCCGCCCGACGAGTTCAACCTTGCGCCGAACATCGTGCACCCGGGAACCCCGCTCGTCATCACCGCGATGTTCCGTTGGATGCTCGACGGCTGAGTACCCTGACGGCCTGGTGGGCACCACAGCCGGAGTGAACGACGCAGAGCTCGATGCGATCGACGCCTACTGGCGTGCCGCGAACTATCTCACGGTCGGCCAGATCTACCTGCTCGACAACGCGTTGCTGCGTGAGCCGTTGTCGCCCGAGCACATCAAGCCGCGACTGCTCGGCCATTGGGGCACGTCGCCGGGCTTGAGCCTGGTGTACGCGCACCTCAACCGCGTGATTCGGGAGCGCGACGCGAACATCGTCTACGTCACCGGCCCGGGTCACGGCGGCCCTGCGATCCTTGCCAACGACTGGCTCGAGGGCACGTACTCCGAGGTGTATCCCGACGTCTCGCGCGACGCCCCCGGCATGCGCCACCTGTTCCGGCAGTTCTCGACGCCGGGCGGTGTGCCGAGCCATGTGAGTGTGCCGACCCCGGGATCGATCCACGAAGGCGGCGAGCTCGGCTACGCGCTCGTGCACGCCTTCGGCGCAGCGTTCGACAACCCGGATCTCATCGTCGCCTGTGTGATCGGTGATGGCGAGGCCGAGACCGGGCCGCTGTCGGGCTCGTGGCAGGGCATCAACTTCCTCAACCCCGAGCGCGACGGAGCTGTCCTTCCGATCCTGCACCTCAACGGATACAAGATCTCGGGTCCGACCGTGCTCGGCCGGACGCGGGACGAAGCAATCGCGTCGATGATCGGTGGGCACGGGTACGACGTGCATTTCGTCGAAGGTGACGATCCGCATGCGGTGCATCGCGAGCTGGCCGTGACGCTCGACCGATGCTTCGACGACATTCGCGTGATCCAGGAAGGCGCGCGGGCCCGCGGGTTCGGTGAGCGCCCGCGTTGGCCGGCGCTCGTGTTGCGCACACCCAAGGGTTGGACTGGCCCGAAGGAGGTCGACGGGCTCCCGGTCGAGGGCACCTGGCGCGCGCATCAGGTGCCGCTGCCGCACCCACGCGACGACGCGGCCCAGCTGCAGATGCTCGAGGAGTGGATGCGGTCGTACCGCCCGGAGGAGCTGTTCGATGCCGAGGGGCAGCCGGTCGCCGCCCTCACCGACCTGGCGCCGACCGGTGACCGCCGTATGGGAGCGAACCCGCACGCCAACGGTGGTCGGGTGCTGCGGCCTCTCGACCTGCCCGACTTCACCGACTACGCGGTCGACGTCCAGCGCCCCGGCGAGCAGCAGCTGGAGTCGACGAGCTACCTCGGCGAGGTGCTGCGCGACATCTTCGTACGCAACGCGGAGGCGGCGAACTTCCGTTTGTTCTGCCCCGACGAGACCACGTCGAACCGCCTGACCCCCGTCTTCGAGGTCGAGGATCGTTGCCTGGTCGCCCCGCTGCTCGCCACCGACGATCATGTGTCGCCCGACGGGCGAGTCATGGAGATCCTCAGCGAGCACAACTGTGAGGGCTGGCTGGAGGGCTACCTCCTCACCGGACGCCACGGGCTGTTCGCGACCTACGAGGCGTTCGCGATGGTGTCGGCCTCCATGCTCGTGCAGCACACGAAGTGGCTCGAGGCCTCGGCCGACCTCACCTGGCGTGAGCCGATCGCGTCGCTGAACGTGCTGCTCACGTCGACCTGCTGGCGCAACGACCACAACGGGTTCAGTCATCAAGGCCCGGGACTCATCGACACCGTGCTCACCAAGCGGGGCAATGTCGCGCGCGTGTACCTGCCGCCCGACGCGAACTGTCTGCTGTCGGTGGCCGACCACTGCCTTCGCAGCCGCGACAACGTCAACCTCATCGTGATCGACAAGCAGCCCCAACCACAATGGCTCGACATGGATGCGGCGCGTCAGCACTGCGCCGCCGGTGCATCCGTTTGGCACTGGGCGGGGTCGGTGCACGGCGATCAAGCCGAGCCCGACGTCGTCCTGGCGTCCGCGGGGGACATCCCGACGCTGGAGCTGCTGGCGGCGGCCGACATGTTGCGCGAGCACGTGCCCGAGCTGGTCTTCCGCGTCGTGAACGTGGTCGACCTGATGGCGCTGTTCACCCCTGCAAATCACCCGCACGGGATGGATGAAGGTCGGTTCCTCGAGCTGTTCACGGCGGAGCGCGACGTGGTGCTCGCGTTCCACGGATACCCGAGCGCGGTGCACCACGCGATCCACGGGCGTCCGCGCCCGGGGAGGTTCCACGTGCGTGGGTACGAAGAGGAGGGCACGACGACGACGCCCTTCGACATGGTGGTGCGCAACGGCATGAGCCGGTTCCACCTCGTGCTCGAGGCGCTTCGAAGGGCGAGCAACGTCCCGCCGAGCGGTGAGTCACTCATCACACACTGCAACGAGATGCTCAAGCGTCATCGTGGCTACATCGTCGAGCACTTCGAGGACATGCCCGAGGTTCGCGACTGGCGCTGGTCGGGGTCGTGAGCGCGGAGGGCGACCGCCCTTCCGGAACGCTGGTGGTGTGCTGCCTGAACTGCGGGTCGTCGTCGGTGAAGGGCGCGGTCTACCGCCTCGACGGGCGCCTCGACGGGCGCATCGACGGGCGCATCGACGGGCGCATCGACGGGCGCATCGACGGGCGCATCGACGGGCGTATTGACGGCCGCCAGGAGACTCGTGTCGCCGAGGCGACCGTCGACCACCTCGACGCCGCGGCCGGCGCGGCCGGCGCGGTGGCGCAGGTCCTCGACCGGCTGATCGCCGACGCCGGTGAGCCCGACGCGGTCGGGCACCGCGTCGTGCACGGGGGACCGCACCTGTACGAACCGGTACTCGTCACCCCCGAGGTGCTCGAGCAGCTCCGTGCCGCCGAGCCCTTCGCCCCGCTGCACCTGCCGGCCGCGCTCGCAGCGATCGACGCGGTCAAGACGTCGCGCCCTTCGGTGCCGCAGGTCGCGTGCTTCGACACCGCGTTCCACCGGACGATGCCCGAAGCCGCGTGGCGACTTGCGCTGCCGCGCGAGCTCGCCGGCATCGGCATGCGGAGGTACGGCTTCCACGGGCTGTCGTACGAGTACCTGGTGGGGTCGGTAGGGGCCGAGGTGCTCGGTCGAGCGGTTCTCGCGCATCTCGGGAGCGGGGCGAGCATGGTGGCCGTCCGCGACGGCCAGTCGGTCGACACCACCATGGGGATGACCCCCACGGGTGGGCTGCCGATGGGGACACGCAGCGGCGATCTCGATCCCGGTGCTCTCGTTCACCTCCTCCGAGCGCGCGAACTCGACGCCGACGGCCTGGAGCGTCTGCTCGATCGCGAGTCAGGGCTGCGTGGACTCTCCGGTTCCACGAGCGACATGCGTGAGCTTCTGACCGCTCGTACGGCCGGCGACGCGGTAGCCGGATTGGCCGTCGAAGTGTTCGTGACGCGCGTCCGCATGCAGATCGGTGCGTACGCAGCGTTGCTCGGCGGACTCGACAGCGTGGTCTTCGCAGGGGGGATCGGTGAGCGGGCGGCGCCCGTGCGGGCAGAAGCATGCGAAGGCCTGGGACATCTCGGTATCCGGATCGACCGTGACCGCAATGCCGCACACGAGGCGATCATCAGCGTCGACGACTCGCCGGTGACCGTGCGCGTCGTGCGGACCGACGAGGACGTCGTCATCGCGCGCCACGTTCGGGCGGTGCTGGCGAGGGCTGCGGGCTAGTCGAACTGCGTGAGCTCGCGCACCGGGTCCTGGGGGTCAGGTGCGGGGGAGGAGGGCGCGGTCGGCGATGATGTTCTTCTGCACCTCGGTCGCACCCGCGCCGATCGATGTGTAGCGCTGGAAGCTGTACAGACGCGTCCAGCTCCCGCCGTCGATCGCGTCCGGCCCACCTTTCGCGAGCAACCCGTTCGGTCCGAGCAGGTCGACGGCGAGCTCGGCGAGCGTCTGGGCGAGGTGACTCCACTGCAGCTTCGCGAGCGGCACCTCGGGCCAGTTCTTCTGGCCCTTGATGATCTTGGTGAGGGCGCGGTAGTTCAGGAGCTTCGTGAACTCGATGTCGGTGTAGGCCCGCGCGATCCGCTCGCGGATCTCCGGGTCCTCGAGCGCGTCCGGGTTGACGGCACGCGCCGCCGAGATCATCGCCCGCAGGTCGGCCGCCATCGTGATCGCCAAGCCGGCCGTCCCGACGCGTTCGCGTCCGAGCGTGCCCATGGCGACCTGCCAGCCCTGGCCTTCCTCGCCGAGACGGTGCCCCACCGGGATCCGCGCGTCGGTGAACCACACCTCGTTGAACATCTCGTCACCGACGATGTCACGGATTGGTCGGCACTCGATGCCGGGCGTCTCCATGTCGATGATGAACGCGGTGATGCCCTCGTGCTTCGCCCCGCGCTCGATCGCACCTGGATCGGTGCGAAGGAGGAAGAGGCCCCACCTCGCGAGGTGCGCGGTGGAGATCCAGATCTTCTGCCCGTTCACGATGTACTCGTCGCCATCGAGGATCGCGGTGGTGCGCAGGTTCGCCAGGTCCGAGCCGGCCTGAGGCTCGCTGAAGCCCTGACACCAGTGCTCCTCGGCCGAGAGGATTCCCGGCAGCCAGTGCTGCTGCTGCTCCTCGGTCCCCCACGTGATGATCATCGGGCCGATCTGCCAGAGCCCGTTCGCGTTGAAGATGCCGGGGGCGCGCACCCGGGCCATCTCCTCGGAGTAGATGACGTTCTGGACGGGCGTGGCCTCGCGGCCGTGCCACTCCTTGGGCCAGTTGATCGCCGCCCACCGGCCCTCGTCGAGACGCCGCTGCCAGTCCTTGCGTCGCTCTTGGCTGCGCGCGATGCCAGCCTGACGACCACCACCCGGGTCTTCGTCGCCGCCCCAGTCGGCAAGGAACTTGGGCAGGCTGATGTCGAGCCAGGTCCGCAGCTCGTCGCGGAAAGCTTCATCCTCTGGCGTGTGGGCGAAGTCCATCTGTTCGCTGCTCTCTTCCTAGAGCTTCTTCCAGGCGCGTAGCTGCTGCTCGAGCTTCGTGATCGATGCCTCGATGTCGAGGCGGGCCGCGTCGGCGTCGGCGAGATCACCTGATCCGGCGATGGCGTCGCGGAACGAGACGCTGGAGGTGGCGATGCGGGTCGCGGCGTCGACCGCGTCCCCGGCGATGACCGCGGCGTCACCGTCGGAGTCCTGTTCGACCTTGCGCAGCTTCTCGGTCTCGGCCCGGATCACGACGAGCTGTTGATCGATCGCGACGGCGAACGATTCGAGCTCCAGGTATCGCTGGACCGCCGTCGCGCTCTCGGTCACCGCACGCGCCGCGGCGGTGATGCGTTGCTCGGCCTGGGGGAACGCGCCGGAAGGTCCGCCGTCGCCCCGGAGCAGGAACCAGTAGCCACCGGCGAGGGTCGCGAGCACGAGCACGCCGGCGAGCAGGACCCGCGGAAGCGGCGCACCGCGAGCCGGAGAATGGTGACGAGGCCTCGGCTGGGGTCGGGGCCCACCGCCGAGCGTCTGCGGCCGCGGTGCCCCGTACGGCACCTGGGGTTCGGGCGCGCCCGGACGGAGCGAGGTCGGCGGCAGGCGCCGCGCAGGGTCGGGAGGCCGCGAGCGCGGAGGAGCCGCCACGGAGCCCAGGTTAGGGCGGGCGCGGCGGGGCACTTTGGTCGGTGCCAGCCGCCGAGGGGTCGATCTCGTCGCGGAGAAGGTCATCGCAGAAGCCGCACGATAGCGAGCCGCGCGGGCCCTTGACTAACGTGCGTGTCAGGTTTCGTGAGCCCCCACCAGCGGGGTGGAAGCGGGGTAGCCGCGGCGACGACGGAGCGGGAGCAGCGCAGATCGGATGGACTTCACCTTCTCCGACGACCAGGACGCCCTGCGGGACGCGGTGCGGGCCTTCCTCGCCAACGAGGCGCCCGACGCGTACGTCCGGGCGATGGCCGACGACGAGCGGGGCTTCACCGACGAGCTGTGGAGCAAGATCGCCGGCGTCGGCTGGCCGGGCCTGCTGGTCCCCGAGGCCCAGGGCGGTCTGGGGCTCGGGCTCGTCGACATGGCCGTCGTCATGGAAGAGATGGGCCGGCTCCCGTTCCCGGGCCCGTTCTTCTCCTCGGCGGTCCTCGCGACGCTCGCGGCGCGCTACCTCGGGGCCGACGACCTGCTCGGGCCGCTGGCATCCGGAACCCTCCGGGGCACCGTCGCGCTCGAGGAGCAGGGTCATGGCGACCCGGTCGACCGTGTTCGCACCCGGGCTCGGCGCAAGGGTGCCACCTGGGTGCTCAACGGAGTGAAGCTCCTCGTGCTCGACGGGCACACCGCCGACTGGGTGATCGTCGTGGCGCGTACGGAGGAGGGGCTCGGCTCGTTCCTCATCCAGGCACCCGTCGCCGAGGCGATCCCGACGCTCGATCCGACGCGCAAGGCGGCTCGGCTCGTGCTCGCCGACACGCCGGCCCAGCCCGTCGGGCCCGTGACCGATCAGACGGCGACGTGGCGTCGCATCGTCGACGATGCCGCGGTGATGCTCGCGGCAGAGCTCGTCGGTGCGTGTGACGCGGCCCTCGAGCTCGCGGTCGAGTACGCGAAGGTGCGCGTGCAGTTCGATCGACCGATCGCGTCGTTCCAGGCGATTCGCCACAAGGCCGTCGACATGCTGCACCGCCTCGAGCTGTCGCGTGTGGGTACCCACTACGCCGCGTGGACGTCGGACGTCGACGATCCGGCGCGCGAGCGCGCCGCGGCCATGGCCAAGGGATTCGTCGGCGAAGCCGCGGTGTTCGTCTCCGCCGAGGACATCCAGATCCACGGCGGTGTCGGCTTCACGTGGGACTGCGACGCGCACTTCTACTACAAGCGCGCCAAGCAGAACGACGCGATGCTCGGCTACCAGGGCTTTCAGCGACAGCGCCTTGCGGATCTCGTGCTCGATCCTGCCTAGGGCAGGGGTGCGGTGACCGACAAGCGTGCGTCGCTCGGCGACGCAGTCGCCGAGCACGTCCGTGCCGGCGACAGCCTCCACCTCGTCGTCGGGCACACCCGTTGGTCGGCGGTCGCGCGTGAGGTCGTTCGCCAGTGGTGGGGCCGTGACCCGGGCTTCGAGCTGGTCATGCTGTCGCTCTCGAGCCTCGGGACGCTGTTCTTCCGCGGCGGGTTGGTGCGCCGAGTCGTCACCGGGTACTCGGGCGACACGTTCCCCAACTTCACGCCGAACCCGATCTTCGCGGGCGCGTACCAGCGGGGCGAGGTCGAGGTCGAACATTGGTCGTTCCTCGCGTTCTCGCAGCGCCTCGAAGCCGCAGCGCGCGGCCTCCCCGCCGTCACCACCCGGTCGATCGCGGGCTCGTCGATGGAGGCGAACGACGCGTACGCGCGCGTCGACTCACCGTTCGGCGAAGTCGGGCTCCTCGCGCCGCTGGTGCCGGACGTCGCGCTGCTCCACGCGCCGGTTGCCGATCGCGATGGGAACATCGCGGTCCATCCACCGCTGCTGGAGGGTGTGTGGGGCGCACTCGCGGCGCGTCGAGGCGCGATCGTCTCGGTGGAGCGCGTGGTCGACGACCTGCGTCCGTGGTCGCACCTCGTGCGGATCCCCACGCACCACGTCCTGGCGGTGTGTGAGGCCGAGCTCGGTGCACATCCTGGTGGCTTGTTCACCGGCGCCCTGCCGGTCGACGGCTACGGCGAGGACTACGACTTCTGGGTCGAGGCGCGCGCGGCGACTCGGCGCGACGCCGCTTCGGGCGCAGGGAGTGCGGGGGGTGCGGAAGCCGAGCCGACCTTCGACGACTGGATCCGTCATTGGGTGCTCGAGGTGGATTCGCAGGACGAGTACCTCGAGCGCCTCGGCCCGGAGCGGGTGGGTGAGCTGCGCGCCAAGGCGGCACCGGAGTCGTGGCTCACCGACCAGGCTGCGTACCCTCCCGACCTCGAGGCCCCGGCGAACCGCTGGGAGCTCGCGGCCACGTGGGGGGCGCGACACCTCACCAAGCGCGTTCTGGC
>Ga0315273_10007453_pt1 | contig 13719 bp, 10 predicted proteins | sample YL17G02_0_MG_FD_205753 | JGI IMG/M metagenome (GOLD analysis project Ga0315273, IMG submission 205753) | Sediment microbial communities from Yellowstone Lake, YNP, Wyoming, USA - YL17G02_0 | ecosystem: Environmental > Aquatic > Freshwater > Lake > Sediment | place: USA: Wyoming | collected... | reverse complement strand
CGATGAAAAAGAACAGAACTTGGTATTGGTGCCTCTGCGGCCTTTGGTGTTCCGCCGGCGCGGTTGCCATGGGCGCTTTGCTCGCCTATCTGACGAACTGGCCGATCGGCGCAGTTGCCGGGACCATGACGGGGGTTGTGCTAGCTTTTGGGCTGTCATCGCAAGGTGCGGCCCATACCGGCAACGATGAAGACTTGGACCTGTCGGCGCGCCTGCGCGACAGCCCGGTGTACAGCGATGTGCCCGGCAATCGCTTTTACGCCGAGTAGAGTTAACGCTACCACTCACCCGTTGTGCCACCAGTTTTCTCGGGTGGCTTCTTCTCAAGGCGTTGTTTCGCGCCACGACCGTCTGGCTGATTGCCAAGATTCTGGGTGATCGGCACGTTCTCGACGGCTTCGTTGAATTCCCGGCCGAGGGCGTTTCTACCCGCCGTTGCCTCGCGCGCCGCACTTCCCACCCCAGCTCCAATCTGGCGGGCGCCGCCGTCGACTTTTTCTCGCAGGTCTCGCTCGCTTGATTCTCCGGCCACCCGGCGTGGCGCAGCAGCGCGTACGCGGCCGTCGTTTGCGGATCTATCCTGCATTAACGAGTCCCGATCCCGGTCGAGACCGGCGTCCGACTGGTCCGGTCGCGCTTGACCGGCATCGGCGCTCGGCGGCAGCGCGACGCTCGACGGCCCCTGTCCGTCGTAGGGTTTGAACCACATCTCACCGTTACGATCTGCAACGAACGTCCCTGATTGCAAGAACCCAGGTACGGCCGCGGCGAGTTTGGCCCTGTCACTTTCACCTTCGAGGCCGACATTGTGTAGGTACCGGTTCCACTCGACGACGTTGTTAAAGCTCAGATTGCGGGAGAGCGTCTGGGCTTTCTGCGCCAATTCGCGGTGTTCCTGTGCCGACCGCAGATCGGTGCTCGCGGATTCGCGGTAGGTCCTAGCACGCTGGAAGCTGGAATCGATCCGCTGTGCCGACTCGCGATTGGTGGTCTGTAGCTGTCTGAATTCATCGCTCCCTACGTAGCTCTCGACCACCTGATCGACATTGGATATGCCCGCTGATTGAAGTGCGGATGCGGCTTTTCTGGCCGCAGCGTCAATTTGATTCGACGTTCGTTGCACGCCGCTCGCGCCGAGCTTCAAGGGGAGTAGAGCGTTCAACTTCTCATTCACCGAGCCTGCACCAGTACCCAGACTTAATTCGATGGCGGACTGGGCAACGGATGTGTCCTTGATACCAAGGTCGCTGGCAAGTTGTTGGGAGACTTGGCGCAGTGATTGCGCCTGGGTGGCGCTGGTCGCAGTCTTCCCAGCGCTGAGCAGCTGACCCGACGCAGTGGACGCGCCGCTGCTCGCCGTATTGGAGAGGACCTCGTTCAGCGCAGCGGAGAGGGCGGTGTCCGCCTGCTTCGATTTCGTGGTCGCGCTGGCCTCGAGGCGGGAGGAACTTTCGCTGGTCGCGAGCGATATGTCCTGCACGTCGGCAATGTTTAGCGCATTCGACCCGAGTCGATTCTCGCGCCGGTACGAGCGGGGGTCGGTGACGTTCTCGTGGGACGTGCCCGTGGCGTCGCTGAAGCTGTGCATGTAGGCGGAACTGCGGTTGGGTGCCAATTGCGCCTGATCGAACGCAAGGTTGCCGAGACTCATGTTCCCAGCCGCCGCCTGCTGCGCGGTCGAGCCGATGGCGGACTGCAGTCCGGCCAGACCGCTGAACGCCGCCTGGCCGACCTGTTCCAGTCCCTTCAGCGCATACCAGGCGATGACGGGGATGGAGACCACCAGGTTGCCGACCACCGCCTGATTGGAGATCGCGTTGGTATAGATCCCGGCAGCGGTCTGTAGAGCCATCCCGCGCAGCCCGCCGCCCAGATCGGCCGCCGCCGCCAGATCCTTGGCGCTGGCGAGAATGCCCATGTAGTTGAAGATGGCGTAGATCGGCGGCCAGAGCTGAATCCAGATGAAGGCGACCGCATAGGCCTTGAGCGCCATGCCGGTGGTGCGCCCGCTGGTGAGCATGACCAACAGCAGCACCAGCGGGAAGAGGGCATAGATCAGCGCTTCCAGCACATTGCGCACCAGCGGCATCGCCTGCTCGGCCATGCGCCCACTGGCGATGTACCACATGTTCGTCGCCGCCGACGATTGCGCGCGGGCGGCGCCCAGGAGCAGGGCCGCCGGATCGTTGATCTTCTGACCGATGATCTGGCTGGTGTCGCCGATGGCGTTTATCAATGCGTTCTGGCGCAGGATATCAGCGGCCGCCGCGCCGGCATTGGCGAGCTTGTTCTTGATGTAGGCGGTCTCGATCTCGCTACCGATGGCGGCAACGGCATTGGCCGGATCGAGGCCGACGTTCAGCGCATACGCGAGATGCTCGCGCATGCGGGCGACCTCGGCGGGCATCCGCCCCGACAGATTGGCATAGACGCCCGGGCAGGGTTGGACGTCGACATTGCCGCTGGCGGTGATGGTCGAGAACCGCGCCGGATTGGGGTTGCCCATCAGTGCCCACACGTCGATGCTGGCCGCGAAGGCTTTCGGGTCGACGGTCCCGTCGGCAAGATCGAACATCGTGCAGTTGTGCACGAAGTTGATGAGATCGGTCCGGAAGGCCGGATCGAGAAACACGACCGTGCGGGTTTCCTTGACGAGGCGCGTGCCAAACATCAGCCCGTGCTTCTGATACGAGAGCTCCAGCGGCAGCGCGCCGTCGCCGGGAATCACCTGGAAGGCGGTCTCGAAGAGTTCGGTGAGGGTATTGCCGACCACGTTGGTGAAGTGACCGAGTAGCCCCAGACCGAGGGGGACGTTGGCCACCACCTTGACCGGCTGATTTCCGAGCTTGTCGACAATGCCGACGGTGACGCGCGGAACCAGCAACACCGAATAGATGAGGACCACGCCGGCGAGCCACTTCCAGCCGTTGAGCTTGTCCGGTGCAAATGCATAGGCCAAGAGTGCGGTGATGAACCCAGCCGTGACGACGATGGCCAGGGCCCCAGTGTAGCCATTGGCGCCGACCATGGCGGCCACGGCGTTGAAGACGCCATAAAGAGCGTCGTTGTTGCCGTAGCTGTAGATTTCGTACATGACCGGGGTTCGCGCTTTCAGCGGCCCGGCAGCGGCGTGCTGTAACCGATCAAATCGATCACATGTTGTGGCATGCTGGTGCGCAGTTGCCGCTCCAGCTGCTCCAGGTGGGTCGCCACGGCGGCGAACGACTGTACCTTGCCGTAGGCGGCGGTGCGCTCCTGGCCGATGCGTACCAGCAATGCGGCGATCCGTTCCCGCAGCGCCTTGGCCTGCTCCTGCTGTGGCAGCGAGAGCTTCCACTGGGTGAGAATCGCGTCCAGCCCCTTGCGCAATTCCCGATCGAGGAACGTATAGGTGTAGTCGACCGCAATCACATCGCGATACTTGGCGATCAAAATTTCGGCCTGCCCGGAACCTTTGACGGCGTTGCCGATGGAGAGCATGCGATACACGGGCTCGTTGACCGAATTGACGAAGCCGATCTCCTGCGGTGTAGGGGCGCCGCTGCGGGTCGCGATCTTGTCCGAGAGGGAGCGCATCAGCTTCTCGACCTTGGTGGTAAAGGGTTCAAAGCTGTAGGTCGGGAGTTCGTTCACGGTCGTGCAAGCAGCGAAGTCGCTGCACTTGTAGTATTTGACGAACACGTTGCCGGCGCCGGCATCGGCCCGGCCGTAAAGCAGGTCGGCGAGGCTTGAGAGCGTCGGCGGGTAGATGTCCGGCTCGCGCTGCTGGCTCTCCGGGTAATAGACAGCGGTGCCGGTGAAGTTCATCACCATTTCGCGTTCCTCGTCGGTGAGCGAGGTGACGCGCTTCAGCGCCGTCCACATCAGGTTGCCCACGAACGGCGCCATTGCCTTGGCGTCGGCATTGCCGGAGGCACGCGCCTGGTCGAGGAGGCCGGATTGATTGGTGCGGCATTTCTCCCGGGCATCGTCCTCGTCGGTCGCCATCCCCAGGGTCAACGCGATGCGCCGGCAGGAGGCGTTCGCATCGAAGCCCGCCTGGTTGGCGGCGCCGCGCACCAGCGCCTGCGCCGTCTCGCAGGAGTTGATCCGCGCATTGTTGATGAAGGTCTCCAGCGACTTGATCCACTGCACCTTTTCACCCAGGAGCGGGGAGACGGACGAGAGAGCCAACTGAAACGCCACACCGGGGAGTGCGGACGTGACGTTCTTGAGGATGTTCTTGAACTCCTGCGAGCTCACGTGCGAGAACGAACCGCCGAAGGCGTCGATGCCGCCGCAGCCAGCGCGCACATAGGGAAACTGGACCGTCGCGAGCTGATAGACCTTGTTGGGCGACCGGAGCATCAGGCTGCCGCCGGTGTAGGTGTTCATCGTCTGCCCGCGGAAGGCGCCGGGTGCGGTGACGTTGCCGATGGCGCCCAGGTCGTTGAACATCTGCTGCGCTTCGGTGTTCAAGTCGGCGCGGGCGGGAAGGACGGCCAGACTGCCCAGGGCGAAGGCGGCGCTGGCGAGCAGGGCATTGAGAGGACGAGGCATCAGCGGACTCCCGCGAGATCGACCGGCAGAGATGACGTGGCGGCTGCGGCGTTGCCGGCAGGGGTGGCGATCACCTGCAGCCGTTCCAGCAACTCGGTCTCCGAGAGCACGCCATACCCGAGCGGGGTGATGACGTTAGTGCGTGGCGAGGCCAGAAAAAGCGCCGGCACCTGCGTCACATTGAGCGTCGCGGCGATGCCATTGTCGACGCGCGCCCGCGGAAATTCCGGCAGCGTGCCGCCGTCCAATGAGATCGCGAACACCGGCAGGCCAAACTTCTGCTCGAAGCTCTTGAGCAACGGGGCGAACTGCTGGCAGTACGGGCAATCGCCGCGAAAGAGGAAGAACAGCACGTGCGTGCGCGCCAGTTGCTCCGCGGTGCGGATCTGCGCCGCTTGTTTCTCGCGGTCGTAGACTTCGAGCGCCGTCGCGTTGACCGGGCGTTCCAGGGTGAAGTCGAACTCTGGCGTGGTCCACACCGCTTTCTGCCACGCGTCGGCAAAGGTCGAGGCGCGGCGGACGGCTTGGGTCTGCAACGTGAGATAGGACCGCACGTTGGTGTCGGTGGGGTTCATGTAAGCGGTGGCGAGCGCCTGTTCGAGCCGGGCCTTGAGGGCTTCGTGCGCGACGATCTCAGGGGACTTGGTCGCAGATGTCGCAGCCATCGGCGGCGTGGCCGGTTTTGCTGAGCGCGCCATCGGTGAATCTCGATACCAGAACCAGCCTTCTGCCTGGCGCCGCCAATACGTTGCAGGTGAGGTCAATTCCTCCGCCGTCGCGGCGGTGGCGGCGCCCGTCAGAAGCGCGGCGAAGAGCCAACCGCGCAAGAACACCCCGCGTGTCGACCTCATGGGCTCCCCACTTGCGGGAAGTCGCCATTGCGGCAGTAGTTAATCTGATAGACGAGCTTCGCGTCCTGGGCGCGTGCGGTCTTGGGGTCGATCACGGCGCGTTGGGTGGTCGTGATTTCGAGCCGTTGGCAGCCCGGCTGGGGTAGCGGGTGCAGTGTGCGCACGTCGATCTCGATCGGCGCGGCGGAACCGAAATGCTGCGTCATGAACGGCACGGCCTCGCCCACCAGGGTCCCGTAGGCGGTGCCGTGCGCGAGTGCGGCGATGAGCAGTGGCCGGAGCGTGGTGACCGGGACCCGCTCCGAGGGTGCGGCGGCCCACGCCAGCGTGGCCGTCAGCGTCCACCCGACCAAGATGAGCGCGCGAGAAAACCAGGCGAATCGTTCCCGAGCGCCGCGGGTGGGACGCCGCTGTGCGAGCGCATGCGGTTTGCCGCCACCGCCGCGATCTAGCATTGGCCTTGCCCGAAGTAACATTGCGGGACTCGGTTGGAGACGCGGTTGACCGCGTCTTGCGCGGTGGGCAAGGTCGGCGCGATTTCGGCGTAGAACTCGGAGAGGTCCATCCGGGCGAAGTCGAGAGCCTGCAATTCCGCCACGGAGAAGCCGCTGCAGTCGGGTTGCTGTGCCGTCCCCCACCCGCGGCGCAGTTGGGTGCGACCCTGTTCATTGATGAGCCGGGCGAGCCGCGAGTTGAAGCAGCAGAACGTGTGCGTCTGTTCCATGCAGGTGTGGATGATCGGCAGGCGCCGCGAGCAGTATTCGCCCAGGTCTTTGCACAGGCGAGCGTCGCGCTTCATCGCGGTGACTTGTTGCGGTTGCGGACACGACAACAACCCTGAGTACTGGATGGCCAGCATCGCCAGCGTCCACGGTCCGGGGGCAAGTGAGATCACGAAGTCGGCGACGGATAAGTCGCCCGCCAGTATCCCGGCGAGTCCGGAATCGAGGCCGGTGCCAAACAGAGCCTCGAACCCGCTCACCACCAGATTGGGCGCGTCGGAGGTGAAGAGCGCGTCGTAGGTGTAGCTGGAAAACCCCGCCCGCCCCAACGAACCGCTGGCCGAGAGAATCAGCGACAGATTGCTGAAGAGTCCCGAGGCGCTAGTACCGCCGCGGTTGCAGCAGTTGACCAATCCAAAGAGCTTCTTGTCACAGCGGTTGTCGTAGCCCTTGAACACGCGCAAGGCATTCACGTCGAGGTACTTGCCGGCTTCGCGCTGCGCCTCGAGGAGGGTAACGGTGCGCGCGAAATCCGTATCGGGCGGATGCCCCGTGTCCCAGCACGTGCCCTCGCTGCAGAACTGTTGGGTGCCGCAGTCGGCCACCGTGTCGTAGATCGGTCCGCGCGTCTGGCATTGGAAGTCGGTGCGCCACGCCGTGCACACGGCGGGTGAGAAGAACGCGTCCTGGTCGATGCAGCTCCGGGGCCCGACGGCGGCGCATTGGCCGAATCGCGGCTGGCTGCAATCGGACCTGGGGTCCAAGTCCACGCAGTCGAAGCTGTTGGTCCACTGCCAGCAGGCGCGGGTCACGTCCTTGCTGTTGATGCGCCGGGTCGCCGGCACGGCGTCCGAACACACACTGGTGGTCCGTTGACACTTGTCCAGCACGCCCGGACCGAGTGCCTGCGCACCGGGCGGCAGCGCCTCGCCGTCCGGGGGGAGCAAGCCGGGCGGCACGCGCGCTTCCAAGCCACTGCAGCCGTTGTCCCAGAGATCGGTTTCGGTGGGGATCGCCGGCAGTTCCTGGGTCACGGTGACGGTGACCGGGGTGGCCGGAATCGTGTTCGTTGGATTGACTTGCTCGCGACACAGATTCTCCCCGGTGGCCGCGACGAAGAGGTCGTAGCCGACGGGGCAGGTGTAGTCGACGCGCGTGGTGGTCTCGGTGCAGGTGTAGTCGTTTTCGCTCCGCGTCGGATTGAACGTCGCATTCGGTCCGCTTTGATCTGCCGGGCAGCTCCAATCGACGCGCACGGTGCGGGTTTTTTGGCAGAACTGGTTCTGCGCGCGACGATAGTAGTCGTAACAACTTTGCTGATCGAAAGTGGCCGGCGAAACCAGGCGTTGTTGCGCCCCGCACGCGGAATAGGTTCCGGTAATCGCACCCAGGATCGAGCTCGGGTTATTGGCGATGGCGGTGGCGGCGACGACCGAGGGATCGGTGGGTGCCACCGGCGGGTGCGGGTTCGCGGCCGAGTCGCGCGCGGTGGTGATGGCTTGGCAGCGCACGTCGTCAGGAGGCGCCGTTCGGCATTGCGCGATGAGCGCGGCGGAGGGCGCGGCGAGATTGGGCAATCCGTAATAGCCGATCTCCGGGGGGGTGGCGGTGTACCCAGGCACCACACTCGAGGCGCTCGGCGTGCTGACGAAGGACCGGATCGTTGGATTGGCGGCGCGCCCGGCCTGCAGGCCTTCGTCGTGCGCTTGGCACCAGGCGTGCGCGGCGCACACCAGTCCGATGATGGCGAGCCATCTCTTCATGGTCGACGGCGTAACTGCCCGAGGATGGCCTCCGCATCAGCGGCGAAGGTTGGCGTGCCGCGGGCGATTGCTTCCAACGCGTAATCGAGGCTCACGTCGCCGGTGACTTTGGCAAAGTCGTGATCGGCGAGACAAACATCGTCTGCGCACGCAGTGGGTGCTGCGCCCGCCCGGGTCAGGACGAAGGTCGGCGCGGCGGTGATCCGGTAGCGGGCAAACGCCGGCGGATCGATCTGCCAGGCCACCGGTTGCGTGCCCATGAGGGTGCGTACCGCCTCCAGAGTTTGGTGGACGGATCCGTTCTTGGCACCGCGCAGCACCAACACCGCATCGGCGCGCACCGCCTGGGCGATCAGGGCGGAGAACGACGCCTCGGGCATCGCCAACGTTACGAAGATCTGCAGGCGCGGCGCAGTGTCGTTCGCGTCACGCTCAAGAGCGGCTTGCGGGTCCTGGACCTGTCGGGCGAGCCTTTCGATGTCGAGTGGCGCTGGTTTGCCCACGACGTCGAGCTTCGGCGTCGACGGAATGGGCACACGTTCGAGCTCGGCGTCCGTCGGCATGCGGTGCTCGTGCGCCGCGCGCTCGATCTCGGCGGCCGTGGGTTGGCGCACCGAGACCGTCGCCGGAACCTCCGCATTGCGCTCCGGTGATTGTGCGTGGACGGGCAGCACCGCGCATGCAAGCAGCGCGATCAAACCGGCCATTGCCAGTTGTCTAGAAGGCGCCGGCACAGCAGTTCCGTTTGCGAAACAGCAGATACGAAAAGTCCTCGCCCTGGACCGGATACTCCTTGCCCGCGCCCCACAACGTGGTCGTGCGCCCGTACGGCTGGCAGCAGCGGCCATCGAGTTTCGCGGTGTTGGGAATCGGATAGGTCATCTGCGTCTTGTAGGCGGTCTTGTCCATCACCGGCTCGAGGTACGGGCTGCACAGGGCCGCACTGCCGTGGTAGCCCCAGGCGATCAGCTGGCGGTGCATCTTGGCGGTGAGCCGCTGCGCGATCAGCATGGAGGCCTGCACGCCGCCCAGGTGCACGGCGACGTGACCGTTGAGGGGATACACGCTGCCCTGGCAGCCGGCGCACCAGAAGAGCTGCGGCAGCCCGAAGCCCAGCGTCGCGGCGACACAATCCGCGGCACAGGCCGCCTGCGCAATCGGATTGGCGAAGAGCACTGCGTCCGGATTGAGGATCAACGTCAACTCGTCGTCGTTCCACAACGGATCGACTTCGGTGAGGTAGGCGATATCGAACGATCCCTTCTCCAGACACGGAAAATCCAGCAGCACTTCCAGCCAGTACAACACCGGATTGGTGTAGTAATGCGCCTGGTAGAAGCTGGAACTCGCGTGCCCGAAGAGGCGCGTGTTCTGCGCCGCTTGCGGCGCGGCGATGCCGGGATTCAAGCTAATCCCGCCCAGGCTCACCAGACAGAATGGTTGCCGCGTCACGTCGATTTGCCGCGCCGGTTCCCAAAATCCCAACGACAGTCCGACCCGCGGCGGGATGCCGGGGCAGGCACACACCGGGCTCGCTGGATTGGCAGTGTCTTCCTGCCCGAAACTCGCCACGGTCGCGGCTCCAATGCTCAACGGAAACACGCAAGACCAGCAGATGTCGGTGAGCGGATTGACGAACTTGCCTTCGCACGTGGCCGCGCGCGCCGCGTCGACTCCGGCGAGCGCCAGGACGGCCACCAGCAGCCAGGAGCGCAGCGTGCTCATTGCGTTGTCGCCAACGCATCGATGCGCAGGCGTTTCCCTTCCTGCGACACCAGGGCCGGCACCTCGCGGATACCGAGCTTGCCCGTGAGCGCCCCCTGCTGGTCGTAATAGACCTTAATCCGCCAGCGGCGCATCAGGCCGAGATACGAACCAGCGGTGAGGATCGGTTTCACCTTGCCGCCGTAGCGTTCGATCAGTGCCTTCGCCTGCCGCACCTGGGCGGCATCGCGCCCGTCGAAGAAGAGCAGCGGCTGCGAGAGCGATACGACGTCGAGCGGATTGGTGCGGGTGCCGGCGGCGACGAGCACGTGGCCCTCTCCGTCGACGATGGGCGCGCCGACCACCACCGAGGGGTCGAAATAGAAGGTGCGGGGGTGCTCGCTCCGCGCCAGGCCAGGCACAGGCGGCGGCATCTCGATCGCCGCCACAATGCGTTGGCGGGCGGCGCGCTCGAGCTCCTGCAGTTCACCGGTGCGCGCTTTCTCGGAGAGCTTCGCCTGCAGCTCGACCAGGAGATCGGGCTCGGCGATGGCGTAGGCCGGTCCGATCACGCCGAGGTCGAGGGCGCCTGCCGTTGGGCTCAACAACAACACGGCGCACGAGCTCAACAGCAGCGCCGCACCCAGAAAAGAACCGGACAGGAAAGTGCTGTGTCGCACCTCAGAACACCTTATGGGCGACACCGACGATCTGCTCGGCGTGGATCAGGCCGTTCACGCGATAGCGCGAATCAAAGCTATCGGGATGCGTGCCCTGAACGTAGTAGCGGCCGGGGGGAATCGGGCCGGGTACGATTGGTTCGAGCGGCTCACCCGTGCGGGTGCGCGGCTTGGCGAAGCCGACGGGGGTCGCATTGACGAACACGTTCTGGCCCTCGACCTCGACCGTATCGCCCGGCAGGCCCGCGACGCGCTTGAAGAACCATTGGCCCTTCAGGTACGGGCCGATCTCGCCGCCCTCGAAGCGAAACACGATCAGATCGCCGCGCTCGACCATCGCGCCGCGCTCGAGCACCGCCAGCACGTAGGGCAGGCTCGGCGTGAGATTGAACAGCAGATGCTGATAACAGGCAGCGAGTACGAGCGCAATGATCAGGTGCAGCTGCCAGCGCTGTCGCAGCTCGGCGGCGAGCGGCGTGAACCCGCGCTGCATCCAGCGGCGTAAGCGGAGTGCGACGGCAGACGCGGCTGCGAGATCCCAAGTCATTGCATCCCCAGCTTTTTCTTGAGCGTTACTGTCAGGTCGGCCACGTGCGCGGCAACGTGCTCAAGTGGGCCAGCCAGAACCGCACGCGTGAGTAACAGGCAGCCACATTCGGCGGCGATGTCGTCGAGCGCTTGCGGTAACTCCCGGGCGAATTCCGCCGCTAGCTGCGGCGCGCTGGCGTCGGTACGAAGGTCGGTGCCGGGCTGGGTCAGGAGTGCGGTGAATTGGGCTTCCTTCCAGCGGTAGACCGCGGCGACGTCGACCACCGCCACGCGGAGCTCCCGCACCCGCGCAAACCAGTCGTACGCGATGAGCGCCAGCAGGAGCAGCAGCACATTGATGGCGACACCTAGAGCCAATGGCTTCATGCGCTGATCCCTCGCTCCTGCAGCAATTCGGATATCGCCTGGTCGATGGGGAGCCCCTGCGCCCGCTTGGCGTCGAGCGGCGCGTTGTCCTCGAGGCGGTTGCTGAAGAGAAGCAGGGTGTGCGGGTCGAGCAGCAGTCGGGCCACACCTTCGCCCATCGGCGAATGCACATACGCTTCAGAAAACACGCCCCGCTCGGTACGCAGCGACTGCAGCAGGCGCTTTTTGTAGTCGTCCATGCTGATGCGACCACTGCGATCGAGGAGTTCGATCGATTCCTGCTTCTGCCGCAGCAGGAACACCCAGTCGGAGAAGTTGAAGGCGGCGGTGGTCGCGGCGGTGGCGTAGTAGTCGTCCGCCCCCTGGGTGGCGGTGATCAACGCGCCGCCGTACTTGCGCGCCCGGCGCGCGGCCTCTTCGACCACCTGGGCCAGCACCGGATCGTCCTCGCCGGTGGTCCCGAGCTGTTGTTTGAGTTCATCGATGATGAGCAGCTTCTTGCGGTCGCGTGTTTCGTACATCGCGCGGGTGATGCGGTAGAGCAGGATCAGGTTGACCACCAGGTGCAAGTCTGGCTTCTGCTTCAACTCCTCTTCCTCGATCACCACGAAGTCGTTGGAAAAATCGACGGTCGCCGGACCGTCGAAGTAACGGCCGTAGGCGCCGTCCCTGCTGAAGGGTTCTAGCATCACCGCAAGGTCCTGCAGGCGCCGATCCACCACCGTCGTGCCGTCCCGCAGTCGGCCCGTCGCCAGGACGTCGCGGATGTGGGTTACGGTCATGGCGGGGCCGTGCGCGTCCCAGGCGATGAGGATCGCGCTGGCGATGGCCTTGTAGGCGAAAGGATCGAGGGCCTGCGACGGTGAGGCCATCTTTGCGACGACCGGCTGCAGCATCGCCATGTCGTCGTGGATATCGGTGACCGTCGAGAACGGATTGACGTTGATGGCGGCGCTGGCGCGAAACTCGATCATCTGCCCATCGCACACGCGGCAGAGTTTCTCGAAACTGCGTCCCAGATCCAGCATCCACACCTTGGCGCCGATGGCACGGTAGGACCAGGCGATTTCGTTCAACAGCACCGACTTGCCCGACCCCGACGTGCCGATCACCGCGGCGTTGTAGTTGCCCTGGTCGTTGTCGAAGAGGTCGAGCGTCATCAGCTGGCCGCGCCGGCCGCCGAACAGCAGCACTGGGTTTGGCGTGCCCTTCCACTCGGCGAGGAGTGGGGCCAGGTGCACCGCATTGGCGGCGGTCTTGGTGGTGACGCGGCGCAGTCGCTTCAAGTCGCGGTGAAAGGACTCCGACAATTGCATGGGCAGGCTCGCCTGCAGCGACTGCCGGTGCAGGTAGACGTCGTTGTTGAGCTCGAACCCGCGCGAGCGCCAGATCGCTTTAGCACTCTCTTCGGCCTGCGTCGCCCGGTCCGCAGGCGTAAAGAGGGCGAGCTCGTGGTAGAGACTCACGAGCTTGGTGCCGGCATCGAGCGCGTCGGCGGCGGCGTCCCAGTCCCGTTTCTTCTTGGGGATGTCGGGCAGGAGCTTCGCCATCGGGCTTTCGGCGTTCTGCGTGGCCCGGGTCTGGTTGGCGTAGACCGCCGCGCGCGTGGTCTCCGGATCCAGGATCTCCACCCCGAGGGTCAACAGGAACGGACAGGGGTATTGCAGCGCGCCTTGCAGCAGGTCCCCGGTCAACCCACCCATTTGCCACAGCGCGAAGCGCTCGGGGAAGGTCTTGACGGCGTAGAAGCGCACCTCGGTCGCCTCTGCGCTGCCCGCCTGATTGAAGCGCAACGCCCGCCCATCCGGGGCGGATTCTTGCGTGGTGTCGAAATCGACGATCTGTTCGAAGAGCTCCCGGCCCTCGTCGTAGGTAGGCGGTGGCGCATCGAGGAGGATGCGCTGCGGGTTGCACAAGACGGCGCACCAGGCGACGAGGTCGGCCGCGTCGAACGGCCGGCTGGGGAAGGCGGCCGCGTTGAGGGTGGTGATCATCGCTTCCCGCAGCGAGAGCAATTCCTCGCGCTTGGCGAAGTCGGAGAGACGGCCGGGCAAGTGCACCGCCACCGCCAGGCGGAAGTCGCGCACCCTGTACTGAAAGCCCTGGGTCAGCGACTGACGGGCGCCGGCCAAGAGGAAGCCGACGCGCTTCCGGGCAAGCGCCCGAAAGATGTTCTCCTGCCGCACGGGCCGCCCCTCGGCTTGCATCTTCTGCAGATGATCGGAGTCCTTGATCCGCAGGTTGGCGTAGCGCGTCAGCATCCTGCGCACTGCCGGGGAGGCGAAGAGATGAATCTGGATGCCCGCACCCGGTGGGCAATTGGCGTAGAGCGATTGCAGAATCTCGGCCATGCGCTCGTCGGCGCCGGCCTGGGGCAGCACGTCGAGACAGAAGCCGACCCCGTCGCGGTTCTGAAATAGTGCGCCGTCGGGGTCATACGCCCGGTAGGGCAGCCACGCGCTGAACTGCCGGGGATCGCTGTCATTGCCGGAGCCACGGGCCAGCAGGTCGGCCAGGCGACCCTTGCCCTCGGCCTGGTACGCGC
>Ga0315273_10007451_pt1 | contig 13720 bp, 14 predicted proteins | sample YL17G02_0_MG_FD_205753 | JGI IMG/M metagenome (GOLD analysis project Ga0315273, IMG submission 205753) | Sediment microbial communities from Yellowstone Lake, YNP, Wyoming, USA - YL17G02_0 | ecosystem: Environmental > Aquatic > Freshwater > Lake > Sediment | place: USA: Wyoming | collected... | reverse complement strand
TTTTTCTCACTTTGAATATATCCACCCAACACACCATCAGACAACCTTTTAATTCTAAAAACATGATCTCCATTTGGAAGAATCTTAAATTCATCTTTTAATATTTCGTATTTACTATTCATTTCTTCCCTCCGTTTAAATCTACGTATCCAGATAAAGAAAGAGTTCCTATCGTCGCAATCATCTCCCTCATCTCCAAGTGGTGAAAGATTGCCTGGACAAACAGGAATATGGTCAGGATTGTTAAAAAGAAGATTTCGGATTTGCTCATTTGACCAACTCCTCGTTTTCGTAGATGTTTCCTATCTGTTTTGTCTTTGGATTAAAGCATCTGAATTTAATTTCTCTCATAATTGCCATCTGTCCTTACTTGCATTACACTTACTATTGACGCATCTTTAACTGATATTAATTTAGCTGTTTCCAGATCATTATACTTATTTTTACCCGAAACATTTCTACTAAAACTTAATAAAAGAATATGTGAAGAATTTAAAAATTGACCCAGTTGTTGAGCATCAATTTGGCGGGTCAATCCCGACATCTGAAAGTGATACTCATTAATTATTTTTTCAATTGAATTTCTATCCACAACTTTGAAATTACGGAGTCCAGAACAGTGATATAGGAATCCTTGCTCCCATTCAGAAACCATGCTCGATTCAATACCCGCAGCCCAGTGATAGAAATACTCTTCCCCATTGGGAATTATCGATGGGTTCAGTATGCTTTGACTCATGATCGCCAAAGTTACTGGTTCCCTTCTGATTAGGGTATGTTGAACCCAGAGGATCGGATTCATTTGAGGGGATAGGGCTTGCTTAGATAATGGGACATCCCCTGTCGTTGCACATGAAACGAGAACAAGAAAAGAAACAATAACCGCAATAATAATGAATATCAACAACTTGCATCTTTTCTTTTCTTTAAATATGGGTGTATCAGAAATACAGTTCATAAAATATCAAGTAAACAGCTTACTTCCTGTTTATCCAAAATTAGATTTGCGGGGCGAAAATAGGGTATCCCCATATCCTGATACCAAAATACCCCACAACTCTCGGCAAATCGCAAACTTGAGAGAAATTCGTGCATCCTGGATTTTTTACCAAACGTATTTTGGATCGAAATTAACTGTTGCATAAAATTTCCACCGCCTCTTTGAAGGATTTATGTTCTATAACCTGCACCCACTTTATAGCATCAGACCATTCATTGCATACGAAACAATACCCAAAACCCTTTGACAGTGAGAAATTTTTATCTTCTCCTTTGTGAAAAGGACATTGAATCCTAGCCTTTTCTTCCAATCCAAGATATTCATTCAATGGTTTCGACCTTGCTTTTTGGATCTTCCATTCAGGAATTTCCCAATCCATGTCTTTCCCCTTGTGTATATTTCTTCCCCTAATTTTTTTGAACAATTTTTTTGTTTCTTCGTACTCTGAAAGACAACTCTTGGTATGAAGCGGGTGGTGGAATCGAATTGATAATTTTATTTCAGAATCAATCTCGAATAATTTCTTTGACAAAAATTTAAGTTTTTCCTCATCGTTATCCAAAAAGAAAATGTCATAACCTCCTCCCCTATCAACTTCACTGAAACATTTTTCCGCCTCTCTTTTTGAATCGTAACTCGAAAATTCATCATCCAACCTTTCAAGATATTCTATTTCTCTTGGATCAAAACAAGATTCTGTTGCTGTCGTAACCCATCCAGAAAGATCCCTGATAGTGAAATAAATATCCGTAAGTATTTCTTCTTTTGTCATAATTCCTCCAACCAATCACCTTTCTTTTGAAGCGTAACGCTTTTCTTGAAACATCCAGATCGACGGGCTTTCTCAATTTTTACAGAAGTGTATCCCATGTCATAAGTCAATTCTTCCCTCGATAACTTAACTCTCTTATCTTTGTATCCATCAACAACCAAACGATGAGACTTGTCAGGAATTCTATTGATGATAAAAACCATGTCACTTTCCTGTCCGATGAAAGACGAATCTCGAATTTTATTGAGAGAAGGTTCCTCGTCATCCCCAACCTTTTCTTGATGGCATACCAGAAACACGATCTGACCCAGGCCGATAGCTATTCGTTCTTTTAGGAACCTCATGGAAGCTCCTATATTCAGAGAAAAGTTATTTTTCATAAGCATATCGACGATATAGTGCAAATGATCTATCAAGACAATCTTCACTCCGTATTTTAATTTTGCCTCAGTTACTTTCTCTTCTATCCACTTCAAGTTTCCAGAAATCATTTCATTTGGTACAAATATTCCATGGCAACCCTCGATCTTACGGAAAGGGAACATGAACCGATAAACAGGATCTTCAAATATGAACGGTGCGACGGGTATTTCTAATTGGGCGAATTTTTTTAGGAGTGATTTTAAGAAGAGAGTTTTACCTTGAGATGTGTTGCCTGATATTGTTATGAGTTCTTCTGACTGGAAACCTTCTACGAAAGAATCGAGTTCATTGAACCCCGAATAATACGCTTTTACTTCACTTAAATTTTTTTCATGATTGTCGATGTATTCCTTCCAGGGAACCATCTTGTCCGAACCATTATAGGTTCCGAGTCTGATTAACTTGTCTGCTGTACCTTCTTGGCTAGCTTCAGTTCTATTGCTTCCGATTGCAAGTCTATCCATGATTTATCCTCTTTTTTTTCTTTGTTAAAATTATTCTTCTCCCATGTTCTTACTGCTGCCTTCCAATCTTTCATTTTATTTTTCCCAATCATCCAATTCTTCGATTCATAAAAATCAAAGAAAGATTCTGGATCGATTGGGTTATTTCGTTCTTTGCAGTAATCCCCAATTTCGGAGATGCTTGGTTTCTTAAATCCTCTTTCCCGATTTGATATCAAAGTGATATCCTTCTCTGTCTCTGTCTCTCTCTCTGTCTCTGTCTCTGTCTCTGGGGATCCATCTTGATATCGTTTTGATATCGTTTCGATATCTGTTCGTTCCAACCAATGCGAAATGCTTGATACTAAATTGTTTATCACTTCAACGGGTTTCCTCAATCGGAATGAAATTACTTCGATGGCAGGAATGTTGCCAGTGTAGTCCTTGTCCTCACTTGCTAACAACCATAACTCAACCAAAAAAGCCTTGCTATCACTGTCCAACTTGAACCATTCGAGGTCATCCAATATGTCTCTGTAGAGCTTTATCCAAGGGGGTCTTCTATCTTTAAAATGTTGAAATTTCTCCCAGTTTTTAATCCTGTAATTCATTTAAAAACCTCCAAAAAAAAGAGGGGCAACACCTCCCAAGGAACCAGACAGAACCGTAAGAGGGTGCCCCAAAAATTAAAAAACCCGACGGGAATTTAATCCCTTCGGGTTTGAACGTTATTGTATTCATGTCTGTGTTCCTTGTTCATGCTTTGAATTTAAACTTTAAATAAGTTTCATGTCAAGTTGTTTTTGAACTTTTTAAATTCATCCAGAATCATAGAAATAGCTATTCCTTTCTTTACCTGATCCGTCGAGAACCTGAAAATTCTCCACCCTAAACTCAGAGCTGTATTGTATTTTTCCAGGTCGGCTTCATATCCGTAGCCTCTGGTATGCCTCCCTCCTGACCAGATCCCTCCTTCAATTTCAACACCAAGGAAATGTATTGGCCAAGCGAAATCGATTCTCCATTTGCGAGAGTTATGAAATGCGTGTTCCCTATGAGGCTGTTCAATTCCGGCCTTGATGAGTTGGTCATAGAATACCTCTTCTCCATCTGACTTTGAGGATTTTTTATTAATCAAATTTATATAGTTTTTATAATGTAGACTTTCTGGACTTTGCTCTATGAACTTCCCAATTCTCTCTCTCAATGAGCGACAAACATTCTTCACAGAAATCCACCTCGTCTAAATTTAAAAGTTTCCCACATCGTTCACAACTTTTTATCATAGTTTCCTACCCAGAAACAGTTTTGAACTTTGTCTTTATCAACATCACAATGAATATGTTTTGGATAAGCCCCCATCCTATTGAATCCAGCTAATCCCAGTGACCATATAAGACGTTCCCGCATCTCTTGATCTTGAGGGACTCTAATATCAACTGCCTTCCCTGTTGTATGAGAAGAATCACCAACACCACCGACGGCAGCATTATGATTGGGATCACGATAACCGGAAGTTATTACGATGGGATGTCCGAAGTATTCTCTGGCTCTGTCAAGACGATGGACAATATCTTCCACCAGTCCTTTTACTTCTTCATCTGTAAAATATTTATATTTCATGGATTAAAATGATTCCGTAACCAGTCTGCTAAATTCTTTGCCACTTCTATAAGTAAGGCTCCACCTACTCCTAAAAATAACCATAACATTATTTTATAAGGGATAGAAAATTGCCTGACAATGTTTGCTAAATCTTCAATTTCTTTAGCTATTTTTAATCTAAAGATATTGGTAGTTTCCATATCCTTATCATATCTTTCAATGAAATCTGAAAACTTTGCATTTAAAGTAATAACCATCTCACAATGCTTTCTTCTATCATTTGATTCTGGGCAAATATCTGTTTCTTTATCCATAATAATTTACTTCCCCGTCATAATAAAGAACAAGTTCCCAGTCATTGGAATTCATCATCCAATTCAATTGGGTTGAGGGATCAATTTCATGCGGCCATTTGTCTTTTATGTAATTGCATCCCCCTGAAATAATTATGTGAGAAGTGTATTCCGTGCAGAAAACACCAGCGGTATCTTTCATTTTTGTTTTAAAGAGGAATCTCTTCGCAAACTGCATTATTCCCTTTAGACTATACTGACCTTTTGTTTCTTCAGCTGCTTCAGCATAGACATTCATTTTTTCAAGTTGAGTATTTGTCAGGTATTTATATCTGAATATCCAAACCTTTGTTTTCCCACCTATGTTCTTGATGAGCATTTGGTTTGGTTTTATAAACAAACCATTGGCCTCAGAAATGCACGGAGGAGTTTTAACATAGAAACCATGGCTTGCTCTATGTTCCCCTTCCTTAAACTTCTTTCTGAATAAATTCTGTAAAGAAGAAAAAGGATTCTTAGAAAGTATTAACCCAATGTCTCCATTGTTAAGTTTTTTCAACCACGTCTCTTGAGTTATTGGTTTCATTTTGTTTGCTCCTTTCTTTGTTTACATAATCAACCATTTGTTTTTCAACTTCAATGAGCTGAGATTGCATTATTTTAACTTGAAACGTGAGTCTCCCATATATACTTTCCAATTCCTTTATGTCCATTGTTATTCTCCCTTTTTTCAATTGCAAAGTGTTCCCTTGGCTGCTGCACTTGACCATTGTCCAGCGGATGTTCCTGTTGATATGCAAATTGGCGTATTCGTACAATCCGAACAATAAACTTGTTGTCCAACCGTTGCAACCGCCAACGCTTGTATCTGAGCTGAAGTCCGTGAATAAAATCTCAATGGATTAGACCATGCAGGTATAATTTCTGTCACAACTATCTGATAATTAACTGGACTAATGGTGAGGGTGTCAACCAAGGCCCTCATCGTGTACGTCGTTAAAGAAACTGAAGATAACGTGTCAGTAGCTATTATTACTGTTGGGCCAAACGTTACCGAAGCAACCGCATTGGATCGACATCTAACATCTGGCCCAACTTGTGAATCAGTATTGGCAAGTCCTCTCCTCAATCTTGAAGTCAATACTCTTGAAGTTGCAGTTCCAAGATTTGTGTAATCAGAAACTGCCCAAATTATGAAAGAAGAATCAACAGAAGAAGGAGTAAAAGTTATCGTCGCAAATCCAACCTCCGTTGTTGAAATAACTGAGGTTGAAACTCCTTTGGTTGAGTAAACAATTACAGGACTTACAGCACCTCCACTTCCCGATCCAGAAGGAATCCCCCAAGTTCCTGCCCCACTCCAATAGGTCGAAGAAGTTGCACCCGATCCAGAGTTGAGATTTGTTACAGGTAGATTCCCATAGACCTGAGTTGATAAAGAAATAAGCCCAACAGAGCCGCTGACAGCGGCTCCATTGACTGTCAAAGCCCCAGTAACGTCAAACGTAGACCCATTCCATGTGAAATTCGTGCCGTTTTGGTTCCCATAACTTATCTGGAAAGCCGTCTCTTCGCTTCCAAACGTGACCAAGCTATTTGCAAAATTGGCGTGAGTCGTTGTTATAAATCCAACAGGTTTGTAACCAGTGGATAACCAAACCTCATCGATTGCACCGGAAAAAGTGTCATCAGTTCCCGCAACATTACAAACAGCCAAGGTGTCTTTGTTTCCAATTCCCATGCTTGAAGTATTGGTCACGTCTCCACTGGCCAAAGTCGCAGGAGTTCCAACGGATGCACCATCCAAATAAAGAGTCAATGTGTTGGCTGTCGTCTGCCTATTCCCAATCATCGTATGCCAATTATTGTCTGGATCAAAAACATAGGTTACTGCTTTATCTGTCCCCCCAACTCTTTGAAGCAGGTTCAATCTATGATCCGTTACATCATCTCCCCATTCTATCTTCCACCAAGAATTTGAAGCGATTCCAGTTGATCCATGCCTCATCATATCCCCGTCATGATATTCCCAAGGATCATGAGCAGAATATCCTTTAACTCTCATAATGATGAAATAATCTGTTGTCCCGAAATCGAGTTGGTCTGAATCGCATACCTGCATATAATCTGTTGCGTCAGAATTTAATTTTACAAATCGACCCCAAGAATCAGTGTCATTTCCCTGTTGCCAACCCTTCGGGGCTGTGAAATGGAAGGTACTCACATCGTTTGTGTACATGGTAGAATCTGTCGGAGCAGTCCCAGAAGACTCCGCAAAGTGATAAACCGCCGCGAAGTTATTCACCCAAACAGAACTCGAATCTGCAACGTCCGCAATCGTGCTGTCATTCTTATAATAGATATAAATAAAATCGTTGACGTCCGTTGTCAAGGTTGGCATATTGACCCAATAGGCGGCATATTCGCTTGACTTGTTATGATAGTCACGGTCAAATTTAAGGGTGGTTGTACCATCATTCATCGTGAATCGGATGTCGTATCCGTTGGTTGTCGTATCGCTGAAATTGAAATTGGTTGTCGTTAATCTCACCCCAATCGGATAATTGGTCAGGTTCGCATCAATGGCGGTTCCGGTAATTGATATCTTCCTCCGAGCGTCGTAATTAACCCCGCCAATTGTGAACTCAGGGTCTCTGTCCATCCAGTACCCTGTCCCCGTATCAAAGGCGGTTTGCCCTCTTTTAACTGTATTGGTAAACGTCGCCGAAGTCGTTACCACCCCTTGAAGTATTTCAACGGTATCCGTCATCGTTGTCAATTCATTGTCGTAAGAAATCTTCATTCGAGAAGAAGGTAAAGATGAATCAGAAGGTTTCCTTACTGCAATTTCAAAATAGGTGGGATCTGATGCGTTTTGCCTGCTTAAAATTTGAGCATTGAGTTGAGTCCCCTGATAAAATCGATATCCTCCATATCCTGCTTCGTCATAGGCCATCCCAAAATCGGCAAAAGTACGATTGAACCCATCTAATACTGAAGAATTGAAATAAGGATATCCGTCACCTGGATCGACTCTTAACGATGTGGTAAAAGCACCAGTCGAACCAGATAACCCATAGGGAAAAGATGCAGTATTCGTTGCTGAATAAATCTTATCTCCACTCCCAGCTCCTCCTCCATCTCCTTGTAAAACCCATCCAGATACCCCCTCACATACATAAACCTGTTGTCCAGTCGTTGCGTCAGTGTCAATAAATATACGCCCCTTTTCACCTGCCGCATCACATTCTGTTGCAGGAAGCGTATTAGACATTGGAAGCGTCATTCTCTGCGTTGCTGTTATTTTGTCACTTGTAAAAGCCCCAAATGCGATTGAACTAATTGACAATAAACCGATACAAATCAGATTTCTCATGGTTCAAATACCCCTTTTTCTTCCCAAACTGAAGATTCCCTTCTTTGAACTGAAAGATTGCTTCCGCTAACAGTAATCCTCCAACTCCCGTCTGTTGATGGATCTCCAAAATACTTTGTTGTGTTATCTACGAAAGCGATTTCTTTTCTTGCTGTTCCAGTAGAAATTGTAAAATATAAATTGTCCGAGGTGAATTCCATTGATCCGACCTCAGGAGAAGTCATCAAAATTCCAGATGTGAATTTCAAAGGAGATGTTTCAGCAGTTATTGTACCAGCAGGAAGAAGTAAATAAGCGGTAGGTTGATTTCCTGCAATTGCTACTTTCCCTCCCGCTGATATAAAAAGCGTAGCTCCTGAATAACTGTTGAAATATACTGGCCCATCGTTAAATATACTAAACCATCCAGCAACACTTCCCTGAGTTGAATCATATTTTATTATTCTTGCATCGTAATCAGTGTCATCCTCAACTGCAAAATCTATAATGGCTGCAAAGCCTTTATTGTAACCATTTTTTCCCGTATGCAATTCCAGAGTGGGATTATAATTACTATCCACATTAAGCAAGAATCTGGCGTTCCCATCATTTTTTCCATAACCGGTCGCACTCCCTTCTATATGAAGTAATCCTCCAACATTACCAGAAGACGTTCCTATCCCGACTTGTGTTTGAAATTGAGCAATTGAATTATGATAAATTTTTAAAGCAGTTCTAAAATTAAGCCCATCTCTTACAAAAATCTCAAAACTCCCATAATTAGCTGCACCATCTCTGTAAATCCTTAATCCCCCTATTCTTAAATCAGAGTTACCCATCGCTTCGCCAGACAAGTTGAACCAAGTCAAATCACCAAAACTATATTGATCGTAAGATGCGTCGGCATATCCATAAAAATTCATTGATCCATAAGTAACAAAATCATTCCCGTCTGCCAAACTTATTACTTTATGCCCAGATGTATAATGATAAACATTAAATATCGAACGTGTTCCATATCCCCCATCACTTAAACCATACACAGACAATGCCCCATCTGTTCCAGAACTGTCTGTTATTGTCGCCTTCCCAGTAAAAGCTGTTGTTCGTGTCGATCCGGTGTAATAGATAGGGGTTTCTTCTGCTCCTGCGTATAGATTGTTAAAACCAAAATCAGAAGTGTGTATATTGTAGGAAGGTTTTTTAAAATAAAACGACCCATATTTAGATGGAGTTGTTGATCCATTGGCATTAAAATAAAAACCAATTGAATTGTATTTATTATCGGTTGAACCAGACTCACTTGTTTCTATTTTCAATGTTGGATATGTTAAATTATAAGTAGTCCCTGTTATCTTTGTTGAATAATATGTTCCTCCATTGTTATCGGTTGACCTTATTATTATGTCTCCACATCCATATCCTGTTGACAAAACTTTCGGCCCAGTTAAATAAAAATTTGCATCTGATGGAGCAATCGTTGCGGCTTGACTCAGTGTTGTGTAAACAGTTGCCGCACCCAATGACCTTTTAATAATGAAATTCGCAAAATTGGTTGACATATCCCCCGTTCCCGGAATGGGTTGTGCAAAATCAAGGGAATAGGATGTAGTTGTGTTTGTAAATTTTATTATGTCTTTTTCTACATTGTTATGATAAGAAGTTATTTTAAAACTTGAATAGGTGCTGTCTTCCGCTGGAAGAATATATTTAATCCCACCCCTTGAATTACCTTCAAAACAAAACATAAGGGAATTGTAAAGAGTTATGTCGTCATTCGTCATATCCAATTCAAGTTGTTGAGAGTCGTTGATTCCGGTAAGTCTTATTTTATACGCATCAGGTCTGGCGTGGCCAACATTATAAAATCCTATATAAGCATTATAACGTGCGTGTGCCTCATCAAAATATACACGGGAATTACTGGCCGCATCTCCCACAATTAATATATCTCCTCCAATATTAATAACACATGGAGTTACAAGATCATAACCAATATCTAATTGGTTTGATCCAGAGTTATACGTTATAAGGTTATCTGAGGAAAGATTTCCTGAATCATCTATATACAGAAATTCTGTTGGAGTGCCACCGACAACAGGATCTCCAATAGTCATACCCCCGCCACCTCCACCGGAAGCCCAGGAAAGACTCGTCCCATCTGTTTTTAGGAATTTACCAGCATTTCCAACTTGAGATGGTATTATAGGAAGGGAGAGATTTCCGAATTCATGAATACGGCTGTTGTAAAATTCTTTTCTTAATTCTTTATGCTTCTCTTTATAGGAAGAATCTATGAAGAATATTTCTTTTTTTAACTTTTCAAATTCTTTTTCAGTAAGTTTAATCCTGGATTTTAATTCGGAATAATCTTGCTCTTCTTTTGACTCTATTTCTTTCTTGAGGTTAGAAAGCAGGGTGGGGATTGGAAGTTTCGATATCTCCTTACCAATCTCTTCATTGATTATTTTCTTTAACTCTTCTGAATAAAAAACCTTTTCTTCCGATGATAATTCAACCTTGTCAAAAATGTCTAATTTTACTTTATCAAACAAATCCTTATACTTTAATTTGTCGAATATATCGGACATAATTACTCAACATAATCCGGGATAGCGTAACCATCCTTGATAGCCATCTCCCTAGCTTTCACTTTATCTCCTTTGGCCTTCTTAAGATATTCTTTGGCTTTTTCATTGTTTAATGTTTTTAATAAAGGATTGATGTATGGAGTTACAAAAGCCGCAGATGGTGTTTTCTCTGACATAATTTCTAACGGTTTTTTCATAGCTCTTCTAATAACACCACCTGCTCCAAGAGCTTCATTAACAACAGGTCGAAGAAAAGTCTCCTTGAATCCCAATCCAGTTTCAAAGGCATCCTTGGCTTTAGCGAGTTCAATATTGTGCAGGGCATCTTCTCCTGTTATTTCTTTTATTTTATTAAGTATATTCTTCGATTCTATCGTTCCTTTTTTAGTGGCTCTTGCCAATCTATTCATCGTCACATCTTCTGCCCCATACCCAACACCTCTTTCATAAGATGCTCCAAATTTTTTTATGAATTCTTTTCTTGTTTCGATTGCATCTGACAATTCTTTAGAAATAGATTCATAAGATTTATTCTTTTTTAGTATCTCATCAAATCCTTTTCTAACTCCATACAAAGAATCTTGAACCAAAGAAGTTTCCGCAGTAGGAATTGAATCATATATAATTGATTTATCTAATTTCCTTATCATTTTTCTAACACCTACTTCACTGATTGTATTATTCAATTTCCCAACATATTTTTTTATTTCCTTTAAAGTTCTAACTGCTGGTTTAGATGCTGGGCCAAAATCACCGCCCAATTCTCTTCGAGTTCTATCAACAACTGCTATTAAATTTTCTTTTGGAATTGCACCTTCTTCTAAATATTTTGATTTTGAAAGAACTCCCATCGATTGTTTAAATTTTTCATTAATTATTTTTGTAAGATTTTTTGTTATTTTTGGAATAACTGATTCAGTCAAACCCTCCATTCCTGGAGATTTCATAACTCCAAATGGTTGCGTAAATTTTGTTACCACTTGTTCTTCTGGAACATGGGCTGCATAAGACGCTGCTTTCTGTGGAATTTTAGATAAAAGTCTTAATCCTGGAACCTTCGAAAGAATCCCTCCTGTCATTGCAGGAACAGTATTCATGATATCAGCAGCGGGCAATAATGCCAAAGAAGTGCTAACTGGTTCTTTCTTAAAAGTTTCCCAAGGGTTCATCCCAATTTTCTTGTATTGTTCATAAATTGCTTCTGCGACAGGAGAGAGGGGATGATTCCTCGGATCTTGACCCCATGGAACAGGCATCATGTTTTTCACTGAAGAAAATGTCCGTGCAAGATTATCGGGCTGTGCTGCTGTCATTACATTACCAACCTGAGCAGCGGGATTAACCAATCCTCTTGCTATCGGCCTTGCAGCATTAAATAGTTTTTCTCCAGCCATCATAGCCAATGGAGGTATTGCCCTTGCAGTATTTGAAACAATATTCCTAACATCTTTTATTGCATTTAAAGGAATATTTGATATTGGTTCACTATTTTCGTTCTTAATTTGATTTGCTGCAATAGAAACTCTTTTTTGCAATTGATCTTCAGTAAGATTATCAGGGAAGTCTATAAATTGATCGTAAATTTTAATTCTTGGCATATTATTCCACTCTCCCAGTTTTTTCATTCCATGCACGGATTCTTCCTGGTGTTGGTAAAGGACTTATAGTTGGAACAGGACTTGGAAGCGAGGAAAGATTATTATTTTTTAAATTTCTATCTTTGTTTATAATGTCCAGTATTGGTTGTCCTGCTGGCCCAAGTAGATTCCCTGCTTGAAGAAGATTTATATTCTTCCCTATATAACCCTTCAACGCAACTTGTTTATTATTTAAACTTTCATTATTATCAAGCGAATTCGGTATTAATGCTCCCATAATAATTGCGGCTTCCGTTCCAGTGTAATTTTTACCACCGAATGAAAAACCAACCTGTTTTAATTCATTTATAACTTGGTTTAACTCTGGATAAAAAACATTTCGAACTCCAGGAGCGAGATTTTTTGCTCTGTCAATATAATCCATCGATTTTAACTTTTCAAAGAATGGATCAATTTTTGTGTAAATTTCAGAACCTCTCGACGACGATGTAACTGCTTCAGCGTTTCCTTTAACTGGAATTGGCTTCCCAATAGACGGTTTTCTAGATCCGTCTCCTCGAATAAATCCGTTTCCTTTCTTAAGTAACGGCATATTGTCATATTCGTCAACAAATTGAGTTGATGTTGTTTTGTTTTCTGCACCACCACCCATCTTTATAGATCCACCAAATTTTCCTCCAGCGGGTATTTCAATCAACTCGGTTGTTCCATCTTCATTCACTTTGTTGATGTATGTTGGCTTTCTATTTTCTGCTAAATATTTTCCTATTGTTTCTCCCGTGTTTACATCCAAGTTGGAAAGTTCACCAGGATTTAAACCATACAAAGATTCCATCCTTGCCAATTGCGTCCCTTGCCTTCTCAATAGTCCTCTCTGAGTTATTACATTCGCCAATCCTTTCCCTACTTCTTGTATTCCTTCTGCCCAAGGATTTTGACCTCTTACTGCAACAATCTGTTCAATTGGAACCCGTCTCTTTGTTAATTGAATAGGACTTATTGGAATTCTTGATTGTGGGAGTTGAAATGCCATATTATGCTACCTCACTTGTAACCAAATTTTCATTTAACTTTTTCAAGGAATCGTCCAATGAAAGATTCTCGTAATCGTCTGTCTCATGTTCATCCGCAAATTCAATGTCATTTGAATAAACTCGATGTTTATCTGTTACGATAGATAAAACAACGCCATTATTATCTGTTTTGGTAGATAATCCTGAGTCCTTGATCCGAATCCACTTTCCATCCTCAAGAACCGCATGGTATCCAGTGACATCGACTCCCTTGTAATTATAAACATCTCCTGTGTCTACTTTTGAAATTCTTAGAGATTCAACCTCTCCACCCTTAGTCTTGTCTCCAAGAATTAGATTCTTAATCATTTTCTTGTCACCGTTCTGCATTTCAATTAATGTTCCTGGTGCAAAGCAGAAAATTTTCTTAACTGCCTTAGCAGGGTTTGAAATAGCCTTTGCGGCACTCTTTACAGCTCCGACAGGATTTATAATTGGTTTCAACGCAGATCCAGCAGTTTTACCAAACTTTTTATTCGCAAATTTGCTGGCTTTTTCACCGTATTTTTCGGCTGCTTTGCCTGCAAATGCACCAACTCCAGCTCCTATTGGCCCACCTACCATGAA
>Ga0315273_10007450_pt1 | contig 13721 bp, 12 predicted proteins | sample YL17G02_0_MG_FD_205753 | JGI IMG/M metagenome (GOLD analysis project Ga0315273, IMG submission 205753) | Sediment microbial communities from Yellowstone Lake, YNP, Wyoming, USA - YL17G02_0 | ecosystem: Environmental > Aquatic > Freshwater > Lake > Sediment | place: USA: Wyoming | collected... | reverse complement strand
TGGCATTATTCCTAGGATTTATGCTTCCAAATGTAGCTTCGTCTCAGGACACAGTTAAAATCGGAATCCTTTACCCCATGACTGGACCTCTGGCTTTCATAGGTCAGGAATGCATGAGAGCTGCTCAGATTGCCCGAGATATAGTAAATCGAGAAGGTGGGGTCTGGGGGAAAAAAATAGAATTCGTTATGGGGGATGAATTGAATCCTCAAACCGCCATGGCCGAAGCAGAACGGCTAATTACTTTACAAAAACTGAAACTCATCTCTGGAGGATATTCATCCTCGAATTCCTATGCTGCATCTGACGTCTGCGAAAAAAATAAAGCCATATTCTGGATCACAACGGCAGTGGGCGATCCCATTACGGCAAGGGGATATAAATATTTGTTTCGCCTTAATTCTAGGGCAAGCCAGTGGGGAATAACTACAGCTGATTTTCTTGCCGAAATAGCGGCACCCAAACTGGGTATTAAACCGTCCGATTTCAAGTTGGCGATCATTCACGAAGACTCACTTTTTGGCACCTCTATTACCGAAGACTGCACTAAAAGGGCTAAAGAATTGGGCATGAAAGTAGTGGAAACCATCGCTTACTCCCATAAAACCGTGGATCTTTCTTCTGAAATTATGAGACTGAAAGGCGCCAACCCTGATGGCATTGTCAGCATTCATTATGCTAATGACGGGAATTTGCTTTATAGTCAGATGAAGGAAATGAATCTTAATGTAAAAGTTTTGGTTGGAAGCATATTTTTTGGCCTACAGGAATTTCAACAGAAATTCGGAAAGCTCGTAAATTATGTTTGTGTCGTAGATCCTCCCACCCCAGTGTTGTCAAAAATATTAAAACCACCTGCAGCCAAGATACTGGACGAGTTCCGTGATACTTTTTATAAAAATTATAAAATCGCCCCTGGAGATCCGGGGTTTACTTCCTTTGGGGGTACGTACGTTTTATTAAAATATTTACTTCCAAAAGCTAAAAGTATGGACCCAGAAGCCATTCGTAAAGCTGCGCTAGAACTTGACATTGAAGATCTAGCAACTCCTTATGCCTTCGGGGTAAAGTTTGCTCCACCCGGACATGCCCACGCCGGTACAAATCTACGAGCCTATCCAGCCATCATGCAATGGCAGAATGAAAAAATGGATATTGTATATCCCAAAAAGCTCGCGGCCAATGAGGTTATGTTGCCCATGCCCACATGGGGAGAGAGAAAATAACTCTTTTTCTTTAATCTTTCAGGTTCTTCCCCTTTATCTTTTGAAGGAAAGAAAATATAATCCTCTGGTGTGGTGTCTCAGAAATGACCATACACATATAGTCATTCCGGACTTGATCCGGAATCCAGTCGTTTCAACCTGGATTCCCGCTTTCGCGGAATGACAACTCTCAAATTATTGTAAAGAAGTGTTAGAGTCACTACACTAGGAGATGAAACAGGTTAATCAAAACAGGTTATACGTTGACTCAATTTCTCCAGTTGATCATAAATGGAATACTATTAGGTGGCTTATATGCTCTAATCTCCATGGGTCTTACCCTGATTTTTGGGGTGATGAATATTATTAATTTTGCTCATGGTGAATTTTTAATGCTTAGCATGTATGCCACCTTCTGGTTGGGCTCCATTTATGGATTGGATCCCTACCTGTCTTTACCCATCATCATTCCCGGTTTCTTTTTCGTTGGCCTCTTTTTCCAGAAATCAATGATTGATCCTTTAATCAAGGCTCCCGAAATCGCCCAGATTTTCGCTACCGTTGGGTTATCGATCGTTCTTCAAAACCTCGCTCTATTCTTCTTTTCTGCCGATTATAGAACTTTAAAAAGCACCTATTCAGGGCAATCCTTGGTGATTGGAGACCTTTATGTTTCGGTCACGAGGTTGATTGCTTTTGGATTTGTCGTTTGCATAACCATTGTTTTGTTCTGGTTTTTAAAGAATACCTTTTGGGGAAAAGCCATTCGGGCGACTGCTCAAAACCGGGAAGCCGCTCAATTGATGGGAATTAATATCAAAAAGGTCTATTCTATTTCCATGGGCATAGGCATATCATGTGTCGCCATAGCGGGGGCGGTGTTGTCGCCTATCTACTCGATTTTCCCCAACGTTGGCGTCCAGTTTGTTTTGATCGCTTTTATTGTGGTTGTCTTGGGTGGTATGGGAAATTTAAAAGGAGCCTTTTTAGGAGGAATCATCATCGGTCTTATTGAAGCATTGAGTGGGTTCTTTATTGCTCCTCCACTTAAAAATTTGGTTTATTTCATCATGTTCATCCTGATCTTGTTGCTCAAACCCACTGGTTTATTCCAGGAATAATTGGGAGTCATTTCTCACATGACTATTAACCCCAAAACCTATGTTCCCCTTCTTTTTTTGATTACTATCACACTGAGTTGTTTTGTTATTCCTAATCCCTTCTTCATCAACATCATCATCAATTTATTTTATTTTGCCACCCTCTCTTTAGCCTGGAATATCCTTGGAGGATACTCAGGACAATTTTCCTTGGGCCATGCCGCCTTCATGGGACTCGGGGCCTATACTTCAACCCTTCTTTTTTTACACTTCAACCTAACTCCTTGGCTGGGAATGTTTATTGGAGCGACTTTTACCTCGGTGATTGGCGCTTTGGTGTTTTGGCCCTGTTTTCGGCTGAAGGGATTTTACTTTTGCCTTGCCACCATTGCCTTTGCCGAAGTTTTGAGAATTTTAGCTACCCACTGGCGGAGTCTTACTAAAGGGGGCGTTGGATTATTGTTGCCCGTGAAACCCTCTCTTTACAACATGCTTTTTACTAGCAAATACCCTTATTTATTTATTTCTCTTTTTCTGCTGCTGCTGGCTATCGCTATTACACATTTAATCGAAAAATCTCGCTTGGGATATTCCTTAAAAGCTCTAAGGAATGATGAAGATGGGGCCGAAGCCGCCGGAGTTAATGTATTTCAGTCGAAATTGGTAGCTGCTGTTATTAGCGCTTTTCTGACAGCTCTGGGAGGAACTTTTTATGTTCAATACATGCTTTATATTGAACCCGAAATCGTCTTCTCGATCCATCAATCCCTCCAAATATCCTTATTTGCCATCATTGGAGGGATAGGGACAATCGCTGGACCGATTGTTGGAACCTTCCTCTTAGTTCCGTTGGATATTGCCCTCAAGGGATGGTTGGGAAGCCTTTATGCGGGTCTAGGTTTTATTGTCTATGGCGCTTTACTGATCGCAGTGGTTATGCTGATTCCAGAGGGAATTATTAAATGGTTGGGGCCTAAACTAAACCACTTATATCAGAAGTTTCCTAAATTTGAAATTTTTAGGAGAAAAAAAGAAGTCATTTCCAGTAAGCTCGAGGACAAACATAGAAAAGTTAAAGGAGAAAAACTCCTACTGGAGTTAAAGAATGTCCATAAATCCTTCAAAGGCTTAATAGTCCTAAATGATATAAGTTTTAAAATATTTCAAGGCGAATTAGTGGGATTGATCGGCCCCAATGGAGCCGGGAAAACAACTCTTTTTAATGTGGTCACCAAATTTCTGCCCGTGGATTCTGGGGAAATATTTTTTAATGGAATAAATATTAGCCATGGTAAAAAAACCCATGAGATCTGCTCCCTAGGAATTTCCCGAACTTTCCAGATTGTCAAACCTTTTTCTTCCCTATCTGTAATAGAAAACATTCAAGTCGGGGCCCTCACCCGGATCCCTAAGCCTAAAGAAGCCGAGGAATTGGCCAGAGAGATTGTATCCCTTTGCGGACTAGAGAAATATTCCGATTATGCGGTTGGAAATCTGACTCTGGCCTTCAGAAAGAGACTGGAGTTGGCCCGGGCACTGGCAACTCAGCCGAATTTGCTCCTTTTAGATGAGGTAATGGCTGGATTAAATCCCAGAGAAGTTGAGGATATGATCCATTTAGTAGAAACAATTTCCAAAAGGGGAACAACATTTTTAATTGTAGAACATGTTATGCAAGTTATCATGGGACTTTGTCAAAGAGTCATTGTGTTGAATTATGGCAATTTGATAGCCAGCGGGACTCCAGAAGAAATATATCATAATTCAGAAGTAATTGAAGCGTATTTGGGCGAAGTGGGTGACGAAGGAGTATGTTAGAAATAAAAGAAATTTATCTATCATATGGTGATGTACAGGTTATAAACGACGTTTCTTTAACAGTTGGCGGGAAAAAAATCGTTGCATTGCTGGGATCCAATGGGGCTGGGAAAACTACTGTCATCAAGGCTGTATCCCGTCTCATACCTATTAAGAGAGGAGAAATTTATTTTCAAAGCCAGGCAATAAATTCTTTACCCCCTCATGAAATAGTAGAATTGGGCATGGTTCAAGTTCCTGAGGGAAGGCAAATTTTCCCCAGGCTTTCCGTCCAGGAAAATCTGGAATTAGGAGCCTTTGCTCCTCGGGCCAGGAAAATGTGGAAGAATTCGCTGGGTCAGGTTTTTTCTTTATTCCCTAAATTATTCGAGCGACAGAAACAACTGGCTGAAACCCTCTCTGGAGGGGAACAGCAAATGCTAGCCATTGGCAGGGCTTTAATGTCCATACCGATTCTTTTAATGCTGGACGAACCTTCCTTGGGTCTTGCGCCCTTAATCGTAAAGCATATATTTGAAATTATAAAATCAGTGAATCGTTCAGGGGTTACGATCTTACTAGTGGAGCAAAATATTCGGCAGGCTCTGACCATCGCTGAGCAGGGATACATATTGGAAAATGGCCGTATTGCTTTGGAAGACCTTTGTAAAAATCTTTTGAGGGATGAAAACGTGAAAAAAGCCTATTTAGGCTATTCAGGAGGTGCGAAAGGAAAAATATGAGATCGTTTAAAGCAGCTACCACTCTGGCCTCTCCCGTTTTCCTGGAAAAAGATGCAACGATCGATAAGGTTGCCAAAATAGCTACCCAGGCTGCAAGGGAAGGGGCAAATTTAATGGTGCTACCAGAGACTTTCATTCCCTCTTATCCATGGTGGATCTGGATGGGAATCAATAATGTCAAGAAGGCTGAACTTTTTTCCAAACTTTTCAAAAATTCCCTCGAAATACCCAGCAAGGAAATCAATAAGCTTTGCGAAGTGGCCAAAAAATGTGGACTGTTTTTAATTGTCGGGATTAGTGAGCGTAGTAGCGGGACCTTGTATAACGCTCAGATTCTTATTGACGACAAAGGAAATCTTTTGGGCCGACGACGAAAGCTTATGCCGACAGGGGAAGAAAAAACCGTTTGGGGTTGGGGAGATGGGAGCGACCTCAAGGTTTACCAGACAGAATTCGGTAAAATAGGCGGCCTCATTTGTTATGAGCACTCAATGCCATTATCCAGATTTATTTTATTTTCTCAAGGAGAAGAGATTCATATAGCTTGTTGGCCAGGAGCGAATTTCAGAAGTCAGCCGCGTGATAGAAAGAAGATAATAGATGCTGCCATGAGGCATATAGCATTTGAAGGACAGGTATTTGTCATATTCTCTTCCTCATGCCTAAGCAGGGAAGAGTTAGATTTCTATATGGATTTGGATCCCACCAATAAAGGTAAACTTGAAATTGGGGGAGGAATTTCTGGAATCATTGACCCTTTAGGAAATTACATTGCCGGACCGGTTGAAGATGAGGAGACCATCATCTATGCAGATATCTCGCAGGATCTCATTGTCAGTGCAAAACATATGGTCGATACGGTAGGCCATTATGCAAGATTGGACGTAGCTAGGGTTATTTTTGATCCAACAGAGAGAAAACCGATAGAATTTAGTTTAGGCTTAAAAGATACTGCTTAACCTTTATTCCTGGGATAATGAAGATACAGTTGTATAATCGCAAAAATAGTTTAACTTAAACTTTCAGGAGAAATAGACATATGACAATAGGGGACAAGTTAAAAAAAATGAGAGAACTAAGAAAACTAAGCATATCAGAATTAGCAAGAATTTCAAAAGTTCATAGAACAACCATCCATGCTATTGAATATGGTAGGTTTAATCATCCTGGCATTGGTACAATTGAACGTTTGGCACACGCGCTAAAGATTTCTCCGCTTTATTTTTTTGAAGATAGGGTCATCACGCCTTTAGAGACAATCGATAAGTTACCAAAAGATCTGGCCGAGTTTCTGTTAAGAGAGGAGTCGCTACCCTATCTCCTTTTGAGTAAGGAAGCAAGTGAAAGAGGTATATCGGCTGAGACGCTTGAGAAGCTAATTCTCATACTTCGGGAAGAAAAAATGAGAGAACCCAAAAAGGAATTGGAATATGCAAGGAATTATGATAAGGAATTACAAAGAAAGAAGATTTAAAGCAAAGGTTATCCAAGAATAGGGGGATTGGTTAAATGGAAATTAGGATTACAGATTTCTCGGGGGAAATTGAATGGTTACACATAGGAAATTCCCTTTATATTGATAAGAAATATCTTGCGATTGTAGACCTAATTAATCTTTCATGCCGAGAAATAGAAGAATTAGCGGCTTTTGCGCAGAATGCTCCTATCGACGAGAAGAAACAGATTCCCCAGTTGAAAAACCTTTTGACACGTTTGAATTACCGATACGAGCAATTCTACATTTCGGGTTCGAACGGTGATTACTTTAACGCTGATGGTCAAAAAAATAATATACAAGATAGGATTTACTTTAAAAAAGTGATGGGTGGCTATACCGCAATAAGTGAGCCAATTATCAACAGGTCAACAGGCAAGCCCGCCATAGCTATAGCTACACCCATATGGCGTAAGGGGAAAGTTTATGGTTTGTTTGGCGCAACAATTTTGATCACATCTATCCAGAAAGGTCTAAGGTACTTACCGATATTATCAACCTGTAGAAAAAGGCTCGGAAAGTATCGAGGCAAGAAGACCAGTAAAGAAGTATTCGGTCTCAAATTCCAATATGTTGGAAAACGTGTGGCTTGAAGTGTTAAAATAGGGGCCAATCAAAATGTATTCTTGAAAAATTAGTCTTGATAATTCTGTAACGGTATGGGAACGTCTCATTAATTCAAAAGAGTAAAGACTAATAAAGAATCTAAGCTAGAAATTTGAGAAAGGAGGTAGCAAATGAAGACAACGGTGAAAAAAGTATCTATGTTTTGGTTATTGATTGGACTAATAAGTTGTTTGGTTCTTGATGGCTTTGCTTTTAAAGTTCCTATTGCTTCTGGGCAAGCGAAGCCCTCTTCACCTTCCATCCCTAAGGCACCTAAAGAGTTGAAGGTGGCGCTAGTCGATTTCTTATCGGGACCACCAGCCAAGGCAGGGACCGCTGCTATTAACGCCGGGCGCATTCTTATCGAACAGATTAATCAAGCGGGAGGTATTGGGGGTGTTAAGATACGACCCATCATTGTAGATGAAGCGGGTGGGGTTGAGAAGCAAGTGACCGAGTACCGACGATTGGTGCTGGATGAGAAGGTAGATGCTATTCTGGGCTATCTCTCGAGCGCCGATTGCTTAGCCATCGCACCTGTCGCTGATGAGTTGAAAACCCTCACAATATACAACGGGTGTGGAACTTCCAAACTTTTCGAGCAGGCCGACTATAAGTATGTCTTTCGGGCTGTAAACTACGAGGGCGCGGAAAATGTAGCAGCGGCTCTTTATGTTTTAACCATCAAGCCTGACCTGAAGACTGTCGTTGGTATCAACCAGGACTATGCCTGGGGACGGGACTCTTGGGAAACGTTCGATCACGCGATACGAAGATTAAAACCCGGGGTTAAGGTGGTGGAAACCCTCTGGCCAAAATTAGGGGCGGTTGAGTTTTCCACCGAAATCTCAAAAGCTCTTGCGGCGAAACCTGATGTACTCCACACTAGTTTGTGGGCTGGTTTTCTGGACAGTTTCATTAAACAGGCAGCTCCTAGAGGACTATTTAAAGAGACTCAAGTGGTGGTAACCGTTGGTGAAAGGAGTATCGTTACCATAGGCAAGGAGATGCCTGAAGGAGTTATAGTAGGAGGACGTGGGGGATTTGTCCCATATATTTTGCCAGATCCCAAAGCGAATGCAGAAGCAAAAAAGTTTTATGAGATTTATGAGGCTCGTTTTGGTGAAATCCCTATCGCAGATTCATTCAATATGGTTCAAGACATCCTCGCAATGAAGGCAGCCTATGAGAAAGCCATAAAAGCCCACGGCCGGTGGCCCACGACGGAAGAGGTCATTAAAGCTTTGGAGTTTTTGGAGTTTGACAGCCTTGGAGTCCGTGTATCAATGGCCTTGGGAAAGGGGCATCAGGCTATTCATCCTCAAGTTTTTGGTATCACAGGCACACAGCGCCACCCAAAGTGGGGGTTTCCTCTTCTAGAAAAAGTGAAGATCTTCCCCGCCGAAAAGGTGAACCCGCCGCCAGGAGTTAAACACCTGGATTGGATAGATAGCTGGCCAGTAGGCAAGGGTCCGTAAAAAACCATAGACCGTTAGGAGAAGAATTGAAAATCTTAACCATCATTTTTGTTGACGGAATTGTGTTTGCCTCTTGGCTCTTCTTGGTTTCCGTGGGCCTGACTTTCATATATGGAGTCTTGCGGATTCTCAATGTGGCTCATGGAAGTCTGTATGCCCTTGGGGGTTATATGGGAGCTTCGATGGTCCTATATTACCTCCAAACCGGTGCGACTCCTTACCTAACCTATTTTGTCCTACTCGGGGCAGCCCTGTTCATCGGTATTGTCGCTGGGTCCCTCATTGAGACGATATTTTTGAGACGTGTTTATCATCGTGAGGAGGAGGTGCAACTCCTCCTCACCTTTTCACTTTTTCTCATTCTTGAAGATGTGATCAAGTTGGTGTGGGGTGTAAGTCCATACTTTGCTGATAAGCCTTATGCCCTTTTAGGCCAAATGAGGCTCGGGGGCATAATCTACGCACAGTATGTGTTCTTACTCCCGGGCATTGCCCTAGCTTCTGGGGCCATCATTTGGGGCATCATTAACCGTACTCGCTTTGGAAAGATTATCATTTCTGTCACCACCGACCGGGAGATCTGTACATCATTGGGGGTCAATGTGCCTAGGGTGCGTACATTTGCCTTTATAATAGGGGCTATCTTAGCTACCCTTGGGGGTGCTTTTACGGCCCCGATGACAGCACTGGTGCCCGGGATTGGAGTAGAGGTCATAGTGTTAGCTTTTGCAGTAGTTGCGATCGGAGGAATGGGCAGTGTGGGAGGGGCTGTACTAGGATCCCTATTGGTAGGGCTGGCACGGGCGGCTGCTATTCACCTTTTTCCTGAACTTGACCTCTTCACCATCTATTTGGTTATGTCCTTGGTACTCCTTTTCAGACCCCAAGGCCTGTTTGGAGAGGTAGAGGTAAGGAGGATATGAACCTTTTGCAAAAACGATTGCTAAGCCAATCCCCCATTCTCTTGGCGATGGCGGGCGTTCTGATCATTTTCGCCTTATTGCCATTTTTCATCCCCCGGTGGGGTATTTTCCTTTTGACGGTGGCTTGGGCAAAAGCCATATTGGTACTGGGGATTGTCTTCTTATTATGGGGAGGCCTTGTCTCGTTTGGCCATGGTCTTTATTTTGCGGCCGGGGCCTATGCTGCCGGTTTTGGTGTAAGAGTGCTGGGGATACATGAGGGATTGGTTCTCGTCGCATTAGGCATAGCAGCTGGTGGTGGATTGGCTTGTTTGGTGGGTCTTTTGCTCGCCCGCTACAGGGGGATTTTCTTCGCCCTACTTAACATGGCCTTTAGTATGGTACTTTACGCTATTCTCCTCAAATTTTATCGAGTTACGGGGGGGACCGATGGAATAAGCATCTCTCCTCCTACATTAGCAGGGTTTATGCCTCCCCCAGAGGCTCTCCGCTTGGTACATTATTACTTCACTTTGGGGCTGGGGATTCTTTCTCTTTATGGGGCCAACCGCTTCAGTGTTTCCCCCCTCGGTTACACTCTCAAAGCGATCCGGAATAATGAGGTTCGAGTGGAGTATATGGGAGCCTCCGTGCGAAAGGCCATCTACATTACCTATATACTATCTGGAATCCTAGGGGGATTGAGCGGCGTACTTACGGCTTTTGCAATAGGACACGTTGTTCCTGAGTATTCATACTGGACCCAATCAGCGGAATTCGTATTTGTGGCCATTCTGGGAGGGACTGGAAGCACTTTTGCCCCTTTGGCCGGTTCGATCGTCTTCGAATTTGTACGCAACTATGCCTTCAAGCTCTCGCCCTATACTTGGCAGTTGAGCTTGGGAACAGTTCTATTGCTTATTATCCTCTTTTTACCCGGTGGGCTTTGGAGCCTTTCGAAGCCCTTTTCACGTAGGTGGACAAAATGGACTTTGCACTCGAATCGATAAACCTGACCAAGTTTTTTGGGATGGTCAGGGCTGTGGATGAACTAAACGTACACATAACCGAAGGGGAGTTGGTAGGTATCGTTGGGCCAAATGGTTCTGGTAAAACCACTTTCCTTAACCTGATCACAGGTTATTTGAAACCAGAACGAGGTCAGGTTCGGTACAAGGGAAAAGATATCACTGGTCTCGCCCCTCGCACTGTGGTCACCATGGGGATTGCCCGATCCTTTCAGATCCCACAACTATACTTAGACCTTACTGTTCAGGAGAACCTTCTTCTCGCACTTGCTATCCGCTCTGGAGAAGGAGTAGGTTTCTGGAGCCCGCTGAACAAGGAGAGCAGGGTGAAGGAAGCTTTTCAAATATTGGGACAGTTTGGTTTGGAAGACTATAGCCATCACAAAGCCTTGGAACTCCCCGAAGGGGAGAGGAAACTTTTGGATATCGCCCTTTCCTTCGCCCAGGGACCACAACTCCTTCTGATGGACGAGCCCACCAGTGGGGTGAGTGTAAAGGATAAGTTTGCCATTATGGATACACTAGTGCGGATATTGAAAGGACACGTGACAAGTGTGTTTGTGGAGCATGATATGGACGTAATCCAGCGGTATGCAGATCGGATGCTAGTCTTCAATGAGGGTAAGGTTATTGCCGATGGAACGCCGACCGACCTTTTTACTGATCCATCTGTAAGAAAGATTCTGCTTGGGAAGGGTTAGGAATGCTGAATATCCAATCCGTCACTGTGAAGTTCGGTGGACTCACCATCCTACGGTCACTAACCTTAGAAGTACCCCAGAAAAGTATTGTGGGGCTGGTTGGGCGCAATGGGGCTGGAAAGACCACAACGCTTAAAAGTATAATGGGTCTTGTGCCCATCGCATCTGGCCAGATTATGTTAGAAGGCCAAGATCTTACGTCCGTGGCGCCAGTCCATAGAGTTCGGCTGGGGATCGGCTATATGCCAGAAGATCGTAGACTAATCGGCTCGCTCACGGTGCAGGAGAATATTCTGCTTCCGGCATGGGTGCAGGGTAAAAAGGAAGACCAAGATTTATTGGAACCTATTTACCAACTCCTGCCAGAGGTTAAGAGCTTTGCCTCCCAGCGGGCCACTCAGTTAAGCGGAGGGCAGCAAAAATTGGTGGCCCTAGCCCGTAGCCTACTCGTGGCTCGCAGAGTGCTCCTCTTGGATGAACCAATGGAAGGAGTAGCTTTTGCTCTTTCTACTAGGCTAGCCGAAGCGATTCAGCTTTTCCAAGAAAAGGAGCCCGGTCTATCCATATTGGTGTGTGAATCTGACTTGAACCGAATGCAGCTCCTGACTAAGAATATTTATACTATCGAACGAGGCGAGATTGTGTTGGAGGGTTAGAAATAGAGTGAAAACTCTGTTTACCACAATAGGAAGGTCTTGGATTTAATTTCTTGATAGGTCAGTTTTTGTTAATTTCGATTAATTTCTAAAAGGAGAAAAAAATGACGGATGAATACAAGCAGTTTAAAGTTGCTGCGGTTCAGGCATCTCCCATACTACCTATGAATAAGAAGGCAACCATAGACAAAGTGTGTAGTTTGATTCAGGAAGCTGGGAAAAATGGGGCTCAGTTGGTTGTATTTCCAGAAACCTTTGTTCCAATGTACCCTAATTGGTCGATTGATTTGCAGAATCCTGGAGAGTGGGTTAAAAACCTCTTTCACCTAACAAAAGAAGCTCTTGAAATTCCAGGAGAAGAGACCAAGATTTTAGGCGATGCTACAAAGAGGGCCGGTGTTTACCTATGTCTTGGAGTAAATGAAAAAGTGAAAAAGTACGATGGAATGCTCTTTAATTCCTTAGTATTTATAGGTCCTGATGGAAAGGTTTTGGGTAAGCACAGGAAACTTCTACCTTCCAACAGAGAGAAAGTCTTTTGGCATAGGGGAGATGGGGTTGATATTAAAGCTGTTTATGAGACCGATTTGGGTAGGATTGGAGGATTGATCTGTTATGAACATTTACAATCTTTACTCAAATATGCAATGTACGCACAAGGAGAACAAGTTCACTGCGCTTGTTGGCCCGGATGGCCTCATTATCCCCCACCTGGTCGAAGCAATAAACAAGTTATTGATGCCGCATCTCGTTCCTACGCCCTTGAGGGTCAATGTTTTGTAGTTGTATCTTCTTTTTACGTTCCAAAACAATTGGGTGAAAAGGCTGGTTTAGGCAATGCAGCGTGGTTTTTTTTTGGCGGAAGTGGAATAATAAATCCATCAGGGGAATACTTAGCAGGGCCGGTATACGATGAAGAAACTATTTTATATGCCGACATCGATTTAAGCCTAATACCTATAAGAAAAGCAGCAGTTGATACAACTGGTAGAGATACAAGGTGGGATATTCTAAGCCTTAACATATATGACGGGTCCTATGTTCCGTATAGAGAGGTGAGTCAAATTGAAATGATGGGAAGAAGAGAGCCAAATTCATTTGGTGAGTTAATTAGCTCCATGGAACGTATGACTTCAAAATTTGATGATTTAATAAGTAAATTAGAGGGAGTCATCAAGAAAGACCACTGAACTATCAAGTAGAAGACCAGTAGTTTAAATTTACTCCTCACCACAAAATCCTTTCGAAGGGTTAGAAGATGCAAAAACTCTTCTAACCCCTTTTTAAGCTGTTTTTACCAATTAAAGAACAGCACGCCAGCAGTTCCCAAAATTACTTGAAAGATTTTTTGATTACATATTACTCGACACAGCTTCTTTTAATCATGCACATTTCTATCAGTAATTGTTTCCCTTCAGACCTACCTTAGATTCAACATTTGTGGGTGAAAGTGCCAATTAGGAGTTTACCTGGCAATGTCTGGGAAATCACCGGTAGGCAGGTTCGAGCCCTTGAACCCTCTCTCACTTCATTCCTTTTGTTTTCTCTTTTAAAACCGGAAGCAGATTTTTGAAGTCGTCCACAATCCCATAATCGGCCACGCCAAAGATGGGAGCTCGTGGGTCTTTATTGGTGGCGATGATCGTTTCAGAACCCTGCATGGCCGTGATATGCTGGAAGGCGCCGCTGATGCCAATGGCAATGTAGACCTTCGGCTTCACCGTCTTTCCAGAGATTCCTACCTGTCGATCCTTGGGTAGCCAATTTCGATCCACCACTGGTCGGGAACAGGCAAGTACGCCGCCCAAACTTTTTGCCACTTCTTCTATCATCGGGATATGTTCAGGCCCTCCGATTCCTTGCCCCACAGAGACAATGATCTCAGCTTGAGTGATGTCTTCTCCTGTAATCGGTGCCTCAATATATTCTATGTTTTGGAAAGAGGGGTCAGCCCTTGACGTGGGACAAAACGATTGGGTGATAACTGGGTAAAGTCCGGAGTTATTAGTT
>Ga0315273_10007449_pt1 | contig 13722 bp, 9 predicted proteins | sample YL17G02_0_MG_FD_205753 | JGI IMG/M metagenome (GOLD analysis project Ga0315273, IMG submission 205753) | Sediment microbial communities from Yellowstone Lake, YNP, Wyoming, USA - YL17G02_0 | ecosystem: Environmental > Aquatic > Freshwater > Lake > Sediment | place: USA: Wyoming | collected... | reverse complement strand
ACACCCTTTTTGCGCGGCGGCTGGGTGCGCGTCATGTCCACTCCATGATGACCTTGACGATGTCGCCGCGGCGGCTGCGAACGAGGTCGATCGCCTCCGCAAACCGCGCGGCGGGCAGGCGGGCCGAAACAAGCCGCGCGAGCGGAAAGCTCGGGTCGGTCGCCAGTCGCACCGCTTCGGGCCACGCGCCGGCGCTCGCGTTTGAGCCGATGAGCTGAAGCTCATGGTGCAAGAGCAGGTTCCACGGAAAATCGGCCCGCGCCTCGCCGTAATCGCCGACGACGAGGACCTTGCCGCCGAGGCGGACCACGTTCAGCACCGCTGGCATCCCCTTGGCCGATCCGCTGGCCTCGACGGCGGTGGAGAAACAGTAAGTGCGCCGGCTGGTCTCGCCCTGCTTGTGATAGTTCAGCGCCTCCCGCGCGCCCAATTGGCGGGCGAGCTTGAGTCGCCCCTCGCGGCCCCCCGCCAGCACAACGCACTTGACGCCGGCGCGCCTCAAGAGCACGAGCATCAGCAGCCCAATGGGCCCGTCGCCCAGGACCAGTGCGTCGCCCTCGCCCATCTCACCCAGCCGCCCCATCGCGCGGACGCACACAGCCAGCGGCTCGATGAGCGCCGCCGCGGCCGGGTCGAAATCGTCCGGGAGCACCTGCACGTTGGCCGCCGCGGTCACGAGGAATTCGCCGTACCCGCCGGGGTGCTCGAAGCCGACCTCGCCGCCGCCCGCCAGGACGTTCTCGGCCACGCACCGCCGGCCCACGAGGACCGTCTCGACGCCCGGCCCGACCGCGTCGACCACGCCCGACCACTCGTGGCCGAGGATCGCCGGCGGACACACGCGCGGGTTGCCGTCGATCATCGCGAGGTCGGTGGCGCACACGCCGCAGGCCGCCGTGCGGATGAGGACCTCGCCCGCGCGCGGCGGCGGCGTCGGCACCTCGCGCATCTCGAGCCGGCCGGGGGCAGTCAGCACAATCGCTCGCATGGTTTGCACGCGCCTTACTTAGCCCGCCGTGAACACACGGCGGGCGCACAGGCAGGTGCCCGTGCCGCCCCCGGTGTATTCTCCGGGGGCTAACTACGGGTTGATCATAACCTTGTTGCGCTCCGGGCCGCCCATCACCTCGACCGCCTTGTGAATCTCGGCGAGCGGGAACCGGTGCGAGATGATCCGGGCCGGGTCGACGCAGCCGCGCTCCATCAGGCGGATGGCGCTCGACATGGCCAGCGGCGTCGTGCCGAACGAGGCGTCCATGCGGCCCTCGAGGAAGTGCGTGCGGCCGCCGTCGAGCTCGAACGTCTCGTGGGTCGTGATGCCGAAGACGTTCCACCGCGTGCCGCGCCGCCTGAGGTCGACCATCAGGCGCACCGCCTCGATCGGCCCGGCGGCCTCGACCACAAGGTCCGGCCCGCCGGGAAGGATATCGTACACAAGCTTCTTCGCATCTCCATGCAGCGGATTGACGGCGTGCGTGGCGCCGAGGGCCAGGGCGTTGCGCAGGGCGTAATCGCTCGTGTCGACGGCGATGAGCCGCCCCGCCCCCGCCGCCCGCGCCACCATCAGGCACAGCAGGCCGATCCCGCCCACGCCGATGACCACCACGTCGTCGCTCACCTGCATCTGGCTGTAATGGATGACGCCCTTCCACGCTCCGGAGAGCGGCTCGGTGAGCGCCGCCGCGTCGAACGAAACCTGCGGCGGCTTGTGGAAGAGGCAGGCCGCCAGGGTCCGCGTGTACTCGGCGAACGAACCGTGCCAGGTGTCGTCGGGCCCGTCGCCGCCGGTGGTGAAGGCGTGCTCGCAGTAGTGCGTGTTGCCGCTGCGGCAGTGCGAGCACACGCCGCAGTAGCCGGAGGGCTGGAGGATGACTTCGTCGCCCTCCTTGAAGTGCTTGACGCCCGGGCCCACCTTGGCCACCACGCCCGCGGGCTCGTGGCCGGGGATGATCGGGAACCTGACGTTGCGGCGGATGCCCTTGATCGCCTTGTAGTCGGTCGCGCAGAAGCCGCACGAGCGGATGCGGACGACGGCCTCGCCGATGCCGGGCTCCGGCACCGGCACGTCCTCGATCACCAGCTTGTTGTAGTCCTTCAGCACGGCGGCAAGCACGGGCGTTCTCCTTCCATCGCGGCCAGGGTCTCCAAGGCCGCTACTCTCGTGGGCGGCGGCGCGTTTGTCAAGCGCATCGTCGCGGAGGACGAAATCCCCTCTCTCCTCACGGGAGAGTGGCTGTGGGTGGCATGGTCACCCGCCGTTGGGTGACCATGCAGGACCTCGCGCGACTCTGCCCCATGGCCACGCAACAGCGCGTGGCCATGCCACCCAAGGCCGGGAGGTGGCCACGGCCGATTTCGGTCGGATTCCCAGACAAATCGGCGATAATCCGGGCTCTGGTACGGTGCGGAGACAGCGATGCCCCGAGGGTCCGACGAGCCGCTGGTGGCCGGCCTCGCCGCCGGGCGCGAGGAGGCGCTTGCGGCGGCGTACGCACGCTTCGCCCGGCGGCTCCTGGCGGCGGCCTGGGGCATGCTGGGCTCGCGCGAGGAGGCGGAGGACGCCGTGCAAGAGGTGTTCCTGAACCTGGTGCGGTCGCGGGCGACGCTCGAACACGTCGGCAGCCTTCAAGGCTACCTCTTCACCGCGCTTCGCCACGCGGCGGTGCGGCGGTGGAGCCGCCGGGCGAGAGATCGGGCGCCGGCCGATCTCGGCGCCGCGGAACGCGCGGCGGCGCCCGATGCGGCCCCGGCCGAGCGGGCCGGACGCCTGGAGCGGGCGCTTCAGGCGCTGCCGCCGGAGCAGCGCGAAGTCGTGGCCCTGAAGATCGACGGCGGCCTGACGTTCGCCGAGATCGCCGCCGTCCTCGGCACGAGTATCAACACGGCGGCCAGCCGTTACCGCTATGCCCTCGAGAAGTTGCGCGAGCGGCTGAAGGAGGAACGGACGTGACGCAGCCTGATCTTCCCGACGACCTGGCGGCCCTAGAGCGCGAGCTGGCGGCCCGCCCGCGGCCGGCGCCGTCGGAAGGCCTGCGCGAGCGCGTTCTCGCGGCGGCGCGGCGCGAGCTCTCGGCGCCCCCGGCGCCCGGGCGGCGCCTGGGCGCGTGGGAGTTCGCCCTGGCGGCGGCCGCGGCGTTCATCCTCCTCTTGAACCTCTCGATCAGCGCCGCCAACGACATGAACTGGCGCCTCTGCGGCGGGCTGGACCGCGAAGCCGTCGCGTCTGCGGCCGAGGAAATCGGCCGGTTGGCGCCAGACCTGCCGCCGCAGGAAATCCGGCGCGAGGCCCTGATTCTTGTGGCCGCCTCGCGCCTGCCGATGCTGCCGCAGGTCAAGATGCGGCCCGGCGAGGCGCCTTGGACGCGCCCGGCGGCACCGATGTTCCAGTTGCCCGGGGCCCCAAGGTCAAGGCCGTGATGCGTGGTGGGTCTCCTGACCCACCACGCAGGAAGTGCTCTCACTGGCCAGGAAACGCTGCGCGGCGGGTCAGGAGACCCGTCGCGCCAAGTAGCGCCGCAGCACTGATACTGCAAAGGAGGAACCCGTGGGTTACATTTTGATGTGGATCGAGACCCTGGCGGTCGTGCTTCTGTTCGTGGCCGGCATAACGGCTATCTTCGCGCGGCGGCCGCGGCGACGGACGCAGATCCTGTGGACGATCGTGGTGGCGTCTCTGTTCCTGGTGGGCGCGGTGGCCAAGACCTGCGTGATCTACGCCCTGGTGGCGTGCCTCGTCATCACGACCGGCTGGTTCGTGTACATGCTCTTCTGGACCCTCGTCTACGCCGCCGCCGCTTCCGTGCTGATCGTTCGCGGCCTGCGACGAGGCGAGGACGGCGCGCCGAAGGCGCGAGGCTGGTCCGTGGGCCGACTCGCCGTCGCCGACGGGGCGGCGCTCGCCCTCGCCCTCATCACGTTCTGGAACATCGACCTGACGGCGAAGACGCGGCTGGCGGCGATGCGGGCCGAGGTCAGCGCCCTGGCGCTCTCGGTGGCCCCCGCCCGGGTCCCCGACCGGCAGAACGCGGCCCTGGTGTACCAGCGGGCGTTCGATGCCATGGCGAAGCCCCAGAGCCAGCCGCCGGAGGTGCAGGAGAGATGGAATCGTTGGCTGGACTTCAAGGCCGACCAGCCGCTGGACTTCAAGGACGCAGAACTGTTGAAGTTCATAGAGCAGAACCAGCCGGCGATGGCGCTCCTGCGGCGCGCGGCCTCCATGCCCGACTGCTACTTCGAGCACAATTACGCCCAGCCGTCTTTCAACGAGCAGGTGTCTGAGATCGAGCAGATGAGGTACGGGTCCCGGCTGATGGTGCTCGACGCCCGGTGCCGGGTGTCGCAGAAGGACGCCCGCGGCGCCCTGGAAGACGTGAACTGCCTTTTCGCCATGGCCGCCCATACCAGGACCGAGCCGCTCCTCGTTTGCGTCCTGAGCGCCGCGGCCATCGACTCTCGGGCCGCCGCGGTGCTGGAAGACACGCTGGCCTCGACCCGCCCGAAGGCCGAAGACCTGGCCGTCCTGACCATCGAGGAGGGCGCGCCTTACCTGCAGAGTATGGCGCGGGCGTTCCGCATGGAGGATGCCTTCGTGCTGGGCTTTTTCTCGACCGCCACGGAGGACTCGGAAGCCCTCCGCGCGGTGAACGCGCCCCCGGTCTTCGTCATGGAGCCCTTCGCGAGCATCTGGCGCGTGTTCCTCCTGCCCGACGACATCGCCAGCTACCGACGAGCGATGCGCCATTATGCGGTTTGGACCGCGCGGCCGTACCGCGAAACGCATGCCGACTGCGAGAAGTGGGAGCAGGAGTTCAGGTCGAAGGAGGCGGGCCTGTTCACCCACCTGCTGGTTCCCGCCTTGTCGGGCGCCATCAAGCGCGCCAGCGAGGCCGATGCGCACCACCTGCTGGCGTGCACGGCCCTGGCGGTGGAGAAGTACCGCGCAAGAACGGGCAAACTGCCCGCCCGCCTCGACGAGCTTGCACCGAGCTACCTGGACGCCATCCCGAAGGACCCCTTCGACGGCAAGCCGCTCCGGATGGCGGTCTCGCAAGGCGGCATCCTGCTCTACAGCATCGGCCCCGACCTCAAGGACGAGGGCGGCGCCCCGTGGGATGACGAGAAGCACACCGGCAACATCACATTCCGCCTGCCCGCGCGTTGACAGACGGCCGATGCGCGCGATAATGACGCTCCGGACGCCGACTCAAAGGAGCGACCGATGCGGCCGTCGCGCAGGCTTCTTGTTCTAATGCCACAATGCCATATAGCCTCGTGCGCGGTGGGTCTCCTGACCCACCGCGCAGGCAATGTGTCTTGCCGGCTGATTGAGGCACGTTCGCGGCGGGTCAGGAGACCCGCCGCGCAGAGTAGCCTTGTGGCACTAACCATGTGGATGCTTCTTACCGCAACGTGCGCCCAGGCCCTGGCGGCCGAGCCGGCGCCCGTCACCCTGAAGGTCCAGACGACCACCCATCGCCAGGTCGACGGCTGCCTGGAGATGACGCTCGGCAAGACGCGCCTGGTCGTCGTGCCGGCGTGGGCGGGGCGGATCAGCGTCCTCGATTTCGGCGGCGGCAACGTCCTCTGGAACGACCCCAAGGTCGACGGCAAGATCCTGCCCCTCGGCGAAGCCTGGGGGCCGTGGGACGGCAACGCCACCGACGTCGCCACCTTCATCGGCCCGGAACGCAAGAGCCAGTGGAAGGGCCTGTGGCTCCACCCGTGGAAGACGATCAGCGTGCCCGGCCTGCCCACGTTCACGGCCGAGCCAGGGACGAAGGCGGGCCTCTCCGCGATGCGCACCTACGGCCCGGTGCCGCCGGCGCCCCAGTGGCTCGAGCCCCTCACCATCGCCAGCGAGGTCAGCATCGAGACGCGTCTGGCGGCCAAGCGGTCGTACGCTTTCTCGGCCGACGGGCAATCTCTTACGTATACCTATACGCTTATCAATAACGGCGGCGAGGTGCGCGGATGGACCGTCGGCGAGCGGGCCCTCGTGCCCGGCGGCGGCTATGTTCTCGCCCCCGTCCAGAAAAGCGGCGATATGCCCGAAGGGTGGACGCCGCGCGACAAGACGCAGGTGGACCCGCCCGAGCTGGCCAGGGCGGCCGGCGACTTCCTCGTCCTCCGCGCCGGCACGAAGAAAGGCGCCGGCCTTGCCGCGCGGCTGAGGGCAGGATGGCTGGCCGGCGTCCGTGGCGGGCATGTGTTTCTCATGACCTGGCCTATCGCCAGGGAAGGCAAGTACCCGGCCTACGGCGGCGCCCACGCCCTCTTCTGGATTGCCGAGGAGTACCTGGAGCTGGAGCCGCTCTCGGCCGAGATGCTGCTCGACGAAGGCCAGAGCGCCGGCTTCACGCAGGTCTGGCACTGGCTGGCGCTGCCGCCGGACGTGCGCGAAGACGATCCGCAGGCCGTGGGCAAGTGGCTGGAGAAGCGCGCGGCTGAGATGTAGGCCGGGGCCCTTACGTCGTTGGCTTGGCCTCTTCTTCATGTGCCGCAGCCTGCGTTACCCCACGACGAGCGCATCCCCCTCCCCGACCGTGATCGGCTTCCGCGCGCGGATAATCGTCAACCCGTCCGCCTCGCCGATGCTCACTGTCAGGTGCTTATCGTTCAGGTGCACGCACATCGTCCGCGAGGCCGGGATGTTCAGCCGCAACTCCTTGAACTCGATCTCTCCCGAATCGCAGAAGAGGGCGAAGCTGTCGAGCGTGCGGCGGAAGGTGCCCCACCCCGTCGCCGAAACCCACGGGGCCGTGAGGTCGGCGCCCGTGATCGCCGGGGCGAAGGTGACGACGCCGCGCGGCACGTCGATCTTGAAGCCGGTCACGCCGAGCAGGATCGCCCACGACGACATCGCGCGGTAGTAGTGGTCGCCGCACTCGACGTGGTTCCAGTACCGCCCGGCCCGCAGGTACCGCTCGTGGATGTTGCGGACCACCGCCCACCCTTCCGCCACGAGGCCGAAGTCGAACATCATCGAGCCGATGGCGTACTCGATGCCGGTCCACGGAGCCATCGCCTGGAGATTATGATATGTCGACAATCGCGGCTTCGCGTGTGGCGGGTAGGTTGCGTTCCGCAGGCCGTCCTCGGGGCTGAAGTTGTGGCGCATGACGGCCTTCAAGGCCGCGACGATGCGCTCGCGCGGCAGGCAGCCGCCGAGGCCGATGAGGCTCGTGAACCACTCGCCGTCGATCTGGTCGGTCATGCAGCACTCGTCGCGGTCCTTGCCGTCAACCCACAGGCTGTAGTACTCGCCGTTCCACAGCTTCTGCTCGAACGAGGCGATGCCCCGGCGCAGCACCTTCCGCCACCGCGCGGCCTGAGCCTTCCGGCCGAGGTCCTCGGCCAGGCGCGCCGCCGCCAGCAGGGCCGAGAGCCACAGGCTCGCGATGTACGAGGGCGTGCCGAAGAAGCTCCACGCGTCGTACGTGTTGCGGCGGGTGTCGTGGTCGGGCAGACCGTCGCCGTCGGCGTCGAGGAGCGCGGTATTCTCCATCGCGCGGACCACGTGCGGCCACTGGCGGCGCAGGTGCTCCCTGTCGCCCGTCCACAGGTAATCGCGGGCCGTCAGGAGCACGAACTGCTGGTTCATGTCGACGCGGTCGAAGCCGTTGTCGACGGCCGAGAGGTCGGGCGTGAAGAAGTGATGCACGCGGCCGTCGGTCCGCTGGAACTTCGCCCCGAGCTCCATCTGCCGCTTCTGGAGGTCCGGAAAGAGCGCGAGGATGTTGAACGAGCCCTGGTACGTGATGTCGGTGGTGTGGAAGCCGCAGCAGCCGAGGCCCTCCCACACGGCGAAGTCGCCCGCCTTCGTCCACCAGGTACACTTGGCCAGCGTCGTGAGCTGCCCGGCCCACGCGTCGGCCAGGACGGGGTCGAGCGTGGTCTCGTGCAGCGCGTCGGCAAAGCCGAGGGCCCGCGCCTGGATGCCCTCGCGGTGGGCGGCCAGGAACCGGTTCACCTCCTCGGCGTCGGCGAACCAGTTCTCGTACATATGTCCGAGAACCTGACCGCGCTCGCTGAAGTGGTACGGAAAGTGCCAGCCCAGCGTAAAGGCGATCTCCTTCTCCTCCTGCGGGGCGAGCGTGACCGTGGACGCGAGGGCCCCATCGCCCCACGCCTGGCGATTGCGGTCCGGGCCCGCCATGCGGTCGAGCCGCCGCCGGATCGCCTTGAGGAACGTGCCAAGGCCGGCGTCGCCTGTGAGGTGTTTGCGGTCCACAAATGCGACGCGATCGTACAGCGCGCGGGCGAACAGATACCGCAGGAGCACCTTCACCAGGCGCTTCTTCTCGGCCGGCGGAAGCGCGTCGATCTGGTCGTCCTTCATGGGGACGAGCGCCGCGGGCGACTGGTTGCCCGGCAGGCTCGGCAGGCGGCCCGTCGCGCGGAAGCCATGGAGGAAACACTCGTGGACAATGCCGTAGCAGTCGTCCCAGATGTGCGTGCCGCAGGCGTAGTCGGCGAACTCGCCCGCCATCCAACTCGCCTTGCCGCCGGTCACCGACAGGCCCAGGCTGCCGAGCGTTGCCTGGCACGCGGCCATGGCGCGGGTGCGCATGGTGAGGAGCGTCGTGGCGCCGTCGCGCGTGATCGTGTTCTTGAGCTGCCGGTCCTCGGCCCCCCACGCCAGCGGGTTCCGCAGCACGGCCGCCAGCGACGCCTCGACCGGCTTCGGCGAGGTGTTCTTGACGCGGAAGACCGCGTAGAAACCGGGCGTGCCGGAGGTCTCGGAATCGTGCGGCACGAAGGGCGAAAACATCCGCGCGACGACCGTCACGGGCAGGTCGTCGTCGAAGTACCGTAGCGTGGCCGCGGGGAACCGGCCGGTGAACTCGATCTCGCGCACGCTCTTCAGCCACGCGAGGTTGTACATATCATGCTGATCGGAGCGTACGCCCAGCCGCCGGACGACCGGCGCCGCCCCGCCCTGCTTCGCCCACACATGGAATGCCAAGGCCCCCGGCGGCATGGGGGGGCCTTCCGTGCGGCAACATTCCGGCTGCCGCGGCGCCCAGGCGCCGAGGTTGAAGATCTGCCACTCGTGGAAGTACCCGTCCGGCCGGATCTCGATCGACCCGGTCCCGATGCCGCCGAGCGGGATGCCGCTGGTGTGCTGGATGAGGCCTTTCATCGTTGCCATGCGTGTATTTCCTTTCGCCTGCCTCGTTGCCTTTCATGTGCCGCGGCCTGCCGCGGCGCGATCGAACAATTTCAGGTTACCGTTACAGACGGGCCTGGTCGAAGAAAAACGGGCGGCACATTGACGGCTGCTTCAGGTCCTGATTGGAGGAATAAGCGTTTGACGGCGCCGCGTGTGTGTGTATAATACACACGGAATGAACAGCCGGGAGGTCATCCAGCGACTTGAGAACGACGGATGGGTTCACGTCCGGACCAAGGGCAGCCATTGGCAGTTCAAGCACCCGACGAGACACGGCCTCGTGACCGTCCCCCATCCGAAGAAGGCTTTCCCGGCGGGGACCCTCAGGGCCATCATGAAACAGGCGGGCTGGAGGGAAATATGAACTTCCCCATTGTGATTCATAAGGACAAGGATTCCGATTACGGCGTGACGGTGCCCGACTTGCCGGGGTGCTTCACGGCCGGCGGCACCCTCGACGAGGCCATCGCCATGGCACAGGAAGCCATCGAGCTTCACCTGGAGGGCCTCATCGAGGAGGGCCAGGCCATTCCCCGGCCGCGCACCATCGAGGACCACAAGCACAACCCGGACTACAAGGGCGGCACCTGGGCGGTGGTCTCCATCGCGCCCTTGAACCTGCGGACCAAGGCCCGCCGCATCAACATCAGTATTCCCGAGCGCGTGCTCGACGCCGTCGACCGTTTCGCCAGGGCCGAGAACGAGACCCGCTCCGGCCTGCTGGTGAAAGCCGCCACGGCCTACATCCGTAAGCGACCAGCCGTCGGGAAGAAGCGGCCGCCTCAGCCCCCCAGGGGCGCAAGAGGGTAGGAGCACAGCGTGAGCCGTGGGTGCACAGGCACGCCCCACTTCCTCTTTCTTGTTGTAGCCCCGTCAGGGGCGTGTAGGGTGCGTGCTCCGCACGCACCGAGTGATCGATACGGGTGTGCGAAGAGTGTTCGGCACTACGGGATCAGCTTTATTGCCGCCAGGCCGTAGGCGGGCAGGTCGAAGGTCACCGCGCCGCCCTCGACCTTGAGCGGGCCGCGCTGGCGCTCCAGAAGGTCGGTCTGAGCCGCCTCGCGGTAGCCCGGCACCTTGACGACGATCGGACCGCTCTTGCCGGCGGTCTCCCACAGGCGGAGGATGCACGCGCCGGAAGGGTCGCGGTCCGCGGGCTTCAGACACGTGGCGACGGCCCGCGCGGGGTCCACGGCGATGCCCGGCGGCAGATCGCCCTCCGTCAGCCGCCCGGCCACCGCCACCAGCGGCGTGGAGGCGCTGCGGCTCCACGACACCGCCTCGGCCTGGCTGTACGGCCCGCCGCGGCCGCGAAGCGCGTAGCGGAACCGGAACTCCTTCACCCCGTTCTGGTCCTTCACCACTTCCTTGTAGTTCTGATCGTTGCCGAGGGCCTCGACGGCCGGCGCGTCGAGGTCGAGCCGCAAGCAGAACGCGTCGATCGGGACGAGCGTGACGCCCGGCCCGGCGGCCAGCCCCGCGTCCACGAAGTTCTGCACGGCGAACCGCCGCAGGTCTGCCCCGGGCAAGAGGTCGCCCTCCGGCTGCGGGCGCGGCCGGAGCACCGCCGCCGGCCCCTCCATCCGCAGCACCGCCCCGTCGCGCAGAATCGGGAACATCTGGCACAAGCGCTCCTCGGCGGTGGTGACGGGCTTCGAGATGCGAACGTCGAAGTCCACGCGATCGATGTCGGCATAAACCGTGACGAAGTTCGCCACCGTGATGCCCGCCGCCGTGCCCGTGATCCGCAGGCGCGCCAGAACCGGCCCTTCGGCCACCACCTCGGACTTGACGTCCGCGAGCGCCTGCTCCTGGCCGCTCTTGTAGACGGTCTGGCAAAGCGTGCGGCCGGCGCGCGGGGCCACGAGCTCGGCCCCGCTCGGCTTGTGGACAAGGCTCGCGATGCCGCCGGTCTTCGCGTCTACGGTGAGCCGGTAGAACGGACTTTCGAGTTCCGTGGCCGCGGCGCGCAGTTTGTATTTCGGCCCCGGTGAATCACCGGGGGTTAAATACCGTACGCCGCCGGCCGGCGTCGGCGAGAGCATGAGCGCCTTGACTCCAAAGCCCGGCACCATCGGCGACACGAAATAGAGCACGCGGCGCCCATCTTCCTCGACCATCTGCGACGCCAGCGGCGCCGCGCCGTCGGCGACGGCGGCCAACCCCGCCGGCGGCTCGATGCGCACAAGGTCCGCGCGCGGCGCGCTCAGGCTGTTGAAGACGGTGACCTCACGGTCGCCGGAGCGGAGGCCGGCGCCCACCCACCCCGTCCCCACGAGGTTGCGGCCGAGGCGGAGGAACTCCTCGCTCCACTGCCGCCGGAGGTCCGCGTTGTGGCGCTGATTCCGCTCGTCGGTGCCGTTCCACGCGTGGTCGGAGAGCATAGCCCAGCACCACTCTGCCCGCTCGCGGTCGGCCCGCGTGGCCACACAGAACTGAGGGTGGGACCGGCCGGCCACGGCCAGGAGGGCCTCGGCCGCCAGGAACGTCCGCTCCCCTTCGCGCATGTCGGCCACGTACTTCGCCAGGCACACGGGCCAGAGGTCCCAGGAGTGCCCGAACGAGCCGCGAAGGACCGGGAGGAAGGGCGTGGCGTCCTGCACCTCATCGACCGCGCGGCAGAACATCGGCAGCGCGGCGTTGACGATCTTCGGGTGCGGCCCCGGCGCGGCATTGTAGCCGATGATCTGTTCGGCGAAGCCGCGGGCCTGGTTGCCGCTGCCGGGATTGATGTCGCCGTGCGTCCCGCTCGCGAGGATGGCCTTGAGCGGATAGGCGGCCCCGAGCGACTGGTAGTGCGGCACCCACTGGGCCATCGCCGACTTCGGCTCGCGCAGCACCTGGGCCCCCTGCGTGTACGACGACTTGCCGCAAGCCCAGGGGTCCATCACCACGCGCAGGCGGGAGCCGTCCGGCCCTTCGAGGATGAAGAGGGGCGGGCACTTCAGGCCGCCGAACGTCGAATCATATCCATAGAACGGATTGGAGAGCCATCGGATGCCGCTGCCGGCGAGGATCGTGGCCGTGCCCCACGGCAGCGACGGCTCCTCGATGTGCTCGGCCACGTCGATGACGATGCGCCACTCGCGCTCCAGGCGGCGGGCGGGGTAGAAGATCCGCAGCGCCTGCTCCGTGCTCGTCAGGCCCCACAAGGAGTTGCACAGGTAGGGGCTGACGTAGACGCGGCCCTCCTGGATGCGCTTGACAAGCTCGTCCTTGCGCTGCGGGTACCGCTCGACGAACGCCAGGGCCTCCTGGGTGACCGCCATGTTGTAGCGGTCGCGGCTCTCGGCAGGTTGCTGATCGGTGCGATTCATCTCGTCGAGGTGGCCGCGGACGACGTCGGCGAAGGCCTGGCGGGTCTGCTCCTCCGTCAGGCCCCACGTGTAATCGGGGCAGTTGTCGTTCGTGACGTAGATCGACCAGGAGGGCGCATCGCCGGGCGGCTCGGCCGCCGTCGCCGCCGCCACAAGGACGCACAAGGCCAGGATCGCCAGGGCTGGATTCATAGGTTCCCCCATTTGACCCCCGGTGATTCACCGGGGGCGAAATAAACTTCACCGCTTACGCGGCGGGTCTCCCGACCTGCCGCGCGCTTCGCGCTGCCAGCATACCACCGCCACGGCGCGAAGCAAGCGCCGGAAATGACGCAGGACTGGCCCGTCTTGCCGTCGCCGGCACGGCGACGGCAATCGTATAGCCGCGGCCGGCACGGCCGCGATCAATGTTCGTCGCCGTACCGGCGACGGCTAAACGATAACGGCCCAAGCCGGCGGCGTTCGGCGTTTCGGTGTGTTTCGGTGTTTACACCGCAGCCGGCGGCCGGTAGCATCATCGCACAATGCGCGACGGGTCGGAGGCCCGCCGCGCAATTCTATGAACAATCAAAGGCGAGGAGGCCGGACATGAAGAAGACACTTCGCAGGCGGGAGCTCTTGGCGGGGGCGGCGGCGGCTGGGACGTTCGCCATCTTGAGTCGGACCACGACGGCCGCGGAGAGCACCGCCCCCGGCGCCGCGCCGGTCATTCCCGACACCGACATCCCGCTCGTCGACTACCACGTGCACGTCGAGGCGGCGCCCACGCTCGACCGGCTGGTGGAGATCTCAAAAGAGCGCGGCGTCAAGTTCGGCATCGTCGAGCACGCGGGCACCAAGGAGAACAAGTACCCCGTGGTGCTCGGCAATGACGAGGACCTGAAGCGCCACATCGCCTCGCTCGAAGGCCGGCCCGTGTACAAGGGCGTCCAGGCCGAGTTCCTCGATTGGTTCACGTGCTTCTCGAAAGACGTGGTCGCCCAGCTCGACTACGTGCTCTCCGACGCCCTGACGTTCCGCGAGAAGGACGGCCGGCGGGTGGAGCTGTGGAAGGCCGAGAAGGTGAAGATCGACGATCCGCAGGACTTCATGGACCGGTACACCGCGTTCAACGTCGAGGTGGTCTCGACCGAGCCGATCGACATCCTGGCGAACCCGACGTTCCTGCCGGGGGTGCTGGCGAAGGACTTCGACGCCCTCTGGACGCCCGAGCGGATGAAACGGATCATCGAC
>Ga0315273_10007448_pt1 | contig 13722 bp, 13 predicted proteins | sample YL17G02_0_MG_FD_205753 | JGI IMG/M metagenome (GOLD analysis project Ga0315273, IMG submission 205753) | Sediment microbial communities from Yellowstone Lake, YNP, Wyoming, USA - YL17G02_0 | ecosystem: Environmental > Aquatic > Freshwater > Lake > Sediment | place: USA: Wyoming | collected... | reverse complement strand
GCTCGACGTCAGTGGGCACGGTTACAGGTCCATTGGTCTGTACAACTTTACGAGTACGCCGTCGGTGACCCGGTCAGACTTGGTGGACTGGTTGTCGCCGGACGGCTGCATCTCGGCGTGCGTCGATCAACTGAATCGGACCTGCAAGCAAGACCTGGCACTCAACGCGTCGTCCCTGTTGCATTGTTTGCCCAGCGGGGTTGGTGGCACCATCAATGAAACTCTGTACAGCGAGTGCGTCAAGGGCGCACTGTCAGGCGACGACGGTGACGACTGCTTGCAACGCAAGAGGAGCCAGTTTGCGGACGGTCTGCTGTGTGCGCACAGGTGTCGCTCTAAGAATCAAATATACATGTCTGCCATAAGTTTGGTCAACGGACAGTGGTACGGTGTAGCTGGGCTCACATCGTACAATGCCACCACACAAGGACACGATCAACAACGCAACCGGACCGCGTCCAGTCCGCTTGCGCTCTGTCGCCTCAGCAAGTCGTTTGCCTGGAACCCTGGCTGCTTCGACGTGAAAGCGGCGTCCATGCACGACGTCGTAGGGACATACGGGCATCCTGTGACGTCTCAGGTCGTCGAGTTGGGAGACGCCCTGTTGCTGGCGTCAGTGGGCGCCCCCAAAGACGTCAGCGACACGTGCGCCGTGTACTTACACACTTGGAATGCTTCCTACTTTTCATTTTTTCAGGTTGGAGAGAAGCCTTCCCGGACAAGCACACTTGTCATGTCAAACATGATTCTTCCACCAACTCGCCGGGTCCGCATTTCGAGTGGGTCTCATGGCAAGACCGGGTCATGCTTTGACGGCGTCAAGTTGTTGGCGTACGGGAAGCAGCCGTGTCGCACGACACGAGTCGCCACCGACGACGCTAGCGGCTCCACGTTTGAAGTCGACTGTGGACTGGTCTCGCCAAGCGTAGACTTGCATATATTATTGCCACGCGCCTGCCGACTGTACAGCATGGGACCGGCTTCATGAAACGGTGGGTGCGGCGGGGGAAAAAGTCCCGCAAGCAAAAGGCGTCATACAAATCATTTTGGTGGACAAAGAGGGCCGCCCGCCTACCCCGTGGATGGCCGTGCGCTTCCATTCATATGAGCGTGGACAACTAGGAGGCCTTGGCAACCGCGTCCGACTTTGTTGCCAGACTTTGTCTACCGTGGAATCAATTCGGCCGCAAAAATGTGGGCCATCTCTACGCCATCCTGCACGGCGCCACCACGGTGTGGGACTTTGACGATGACAACGAACTGCTGGTGCCTGCGGGTGACCTGTTGGCTGGGTGTGCGAACCAGACCATTCTCAGGGAATCCGAAACAAACGCCGCTCCAAGCCCCACACCTGGACCGCAGGCGCATCCTCCTGCACTGTGTCTATTCTGCGATCCCAAGAGTTGACCGTTTTCAATCCGTTGCCATGTCGACCGCCGTTTCCATAGCCCTCAACAATGTAAATGAAACGAGAGGCATGTGCACACTTTTTGTTTTCACACTATTTACACCGTGGCGTTCCTCTCTCGATTGCTCGCTCCAAACCCTCCTCTCCTTTTCCTTCAAGCCGCGTGCTCCTGCAGAGCATTCACGCCCCCAGTCCCCGCACTGGACACCTTTTTTGCAACACTGCTCCCAACTCCGTCCGTCTGCGGCTGCGCCAGCTTGAGCGGGGACGCCAGCTTCAACCGCAAACTCCGTGTCCACCTTTTCTCGCCGCTTGGGGCGCATATGTAGCTGTGAAGACAGCATATCAGTCTCCACATGATTCGTGGCAGGCAATGGGGTAGGGTGGGAGGAGGGAGCGGGTGTGTGTGTGTGTGGTCTTGCGATGTCGAGTTACCCAAGCGTTTTGATCATTTAATGCAACCCTGACCAGACTGACAAAACCCACCAGGAGCGTAACTTCAAAACGGGTCATCGCAGCACGCTGCGTGCTCTGCGAATGCATGCGTGATGGATTTTGCTGATGGCGCGTCGACCTTGACTTGCCATTGGCGTGCAAGCAAGCGCAGGCTCGCCGCGGTGCCCCGCAGGACAACCCAATCTCGGTTACCTAAGCTGCGAACGACGCCTCCCACGTCCTCGTTTGCGGTTGCATGCCACAAGTTGATGTTGTCCATGCGGGCGCGCAGGTTGGAAAAAGAGGCCTGGTTCGGAACCAATCCAGGTTGCTGTCGCTGTAGATCGTCAACAACGCGCTCTGCGAAAGCGCTGCTCACGCCTGCGCCCAGGTTGAGCCCTTCAAGAAGCCGAGGCTGCAGCCAGGCAACTGACATGGCAGGCATCATGAAAGGAAGCTCCTTGTGTAGTCTTTCCACGTTTAATTTCGACCAGCATTCATCTCGAAGCGGCGGCGCAAACACCAAGCGCATCTTCCATGCGCGACCAAGGATAACGAGGTCTTTTGTCGCGCGCGCCCATTCTAGGCAAGTCAAGTTGGCGACGTGCCAATTCATGCTGAGAAATGGCCCCTGAAGCTTGGGCCTGTCTGGCCGCCCGAGCCAGTCCCAAAATATGCGCCACGATGTGGCCAGATGAGGACGCGACAGCGTGTCGCTTAATATTTCACTCTCGACGATAGGAGCATGAGGCGCGGGAGCTTTGAAAACGGCGACCTCATTTGCATTTGCTGCCGCGCAGATGGCGTTTTCCACAACAGCGGACCACGCGTCGTCCATAATGGGGTCGTCCGCAGCGGCCAGCTCCTGCAGCGCCAGCGGTGGTCTTGCGCCGCCATGCATCCGCGCAAAAGCGAATCGCAATCGCGTCAACGTAAAGATGGAGGCATCACCAAACGTTGCATACCGCCATTTGCCCGTAGCAAACGTCTGCGAAAGTCGGGCACGGTTGAGCGCGTCGGTGATTGCCCCGTGCCGATCCGCATGAAACCGTCGCGCTTCGCGCTTTACTCAGCATTGCCAAGACATCGAGCTTGTGTGTGCCCCCACCCGCCCCCTCGTCCGAATTACCTTGATCGATTTCGATCGCAATATGTCACGGGTCAATCCAACGCCTCGCGTGCCTATTTTGCGTTCCACACCACCGTCCGCCGAGCACGCGAACTTCGGCGTCAGTTGGCCGCGTGCAAAATGCAGAATCGCGCGCAACCTGTCATCCAGGCACGGACAACTATGCAGAGCGCGAGCGTCGCAACTGTTGAAGCAGTTGCTTGCGGCGTCAGTCTTTTTGCGTCCGTGCGCGGCGCTCACAGCAACGTACGTTGCGTTGCGCGTGTCGATATCGCGCAGCGATGCCGCAAAACGTGCCTTTCCAAAAGCTCTGGACACGGCCTCAAATGCAAACACGGCAAACATCGTCGCTTTGGAGGCGCCATTGTGCGAAAAGCTCGGCAACACGACGCAGTCGATGGCATGATCCGCCACAAAAACGGACGCGGCGTGCAGTTTGCGGATGACGGCGGCAAAGTCGACTGCAGCCGTGCTGATGGATCGCCGAAACGGCATGGTGTAGTTGGCGCACTGCAGTTTGGCATTGTTCCTCATGGCACCCGCTTGCATCATGTCGTACGACCCGCGACCACCCTGGTGACTGGATGCGGCAAACATGGCGCGATGATCGAGCTTCAACGGATACGACAGGTGCACGTTGACTCCACCTTCTGCAAACGTGTCGCGAGGCAGCCGACAGATGCCCACCGATTGATTGCACGTCCGTTCAAGCCCGCACAGTCGCTCTGCGACGGTGAAAGAAGTCGACTTGTCGACCAGCAATATCCTCGCCCAAGCCGTGGTGGCGTCAGCGACGCGTTCGGACAACGGAAAGTAGGTGACGCTGTTGAAAATTGAGGCGGGCGACAAACTGTCTGGCGGGTCGCGAATGGTGTAGATAGCGCTCGATGGGAGCCTCTTTAGGGCCATGTCATAATTTATGATCGCAAATGAATTGACGGGGACGACGAACGGAGCGTAACCCATGTGCAGCAGCTCTGCTACTGTGTGCACCAGTCTTGCGGCAGCGGACTCGACCGCCAGCCACTCCGTGCAAGATTTGACGCTGACAGCGGACGATGGCACGGCATGCTCGTCGTCGATGTTCAAAATGCGCGCAACGTCGGGTCGTTCTTTAGCGAACGCGGGAATAACTCGCAGAGGAAAAAGTTTCGAGACGGACACATACGCCGCTTCGTTCAAGGCCACAAAGGCGGTCGACACCTCATTGTCGTCGAAAGATTTTTGGAAGGGCACATGTGTCGGCACGTCCCCATCAACAACCACCAGCGTCAGAGGCATGCCAAGGCGGCCTCGTATGGCCACGGCTCCAATCGGGCAAGACCGCAACCGGCGGGGCGCGTGCACGATCGAAATCGAGCGTCCGTAGTACTCGGGCTCCATCATCCAGCCTGCGTCGACGAGGGTGGCGACATTGTAAAACCGCGGATTGGCGTGAAGTCGTTTCTGGGTGAGAGGGCAGACACCGGCGCGTCAGTGGCTGGCGACGACGTCCGCTCCCCCGAGCGCACTCATTCATTGCCTGGGCGCGATGAAAGACTCACCCTCCACTTTTGATCCCGCATCATCCAATATAGAGCCAGGTCGAACGGTTCCCTGTTGCCGTAAGCCATTTTCGCTGCATTGAGGACGGTCTTCAGCTCTGGTCCAATGCGGTACATGGCGTTCCCATTTATGTGGAGTCGCAAATCCGGATTTAATTTGTAAACCGACTCGCAATGGTGGTTGCCCTTGGAGTAGACGCAGTCGCTCGTGATTGTGGCCCCGCTGACCAACGTGTTCGAATTTGTCATTGGGTCCAGCAAGTGGTCCAGCCATCCTCTTTGCAAAGTGCACACGTCGGTCTCCATTTGCTGCACGAAAGCATAATGCTTAGTATACTTTGCGTGTATTTGGCCGTCCAAAAATGCATCGTAAAAAGCGGTGTTCGGTCCGCCCACCCAGTCGGCGTCTTTTCGTTTCTCGTCGATGACGGCAACGTAACGATCTGACTGTAAATGCACAAAATCCACAAACACGTGCGGCTGCGGTCGCAAACGGGAAACAGCCCGTTTCAGAATTGCTTGTAGCTCCCTTTCGCGACCGTCGGACGCAAGCCCGCTGATTGCGAGCAAGACGTTGAATTTCGTCTTGTTGATGGTCGACTGCCACGGGTGCTTGTCAAACGTGCAATCAGCAAAATCCTGCAGGGCGCTTGCGTTTTCCGAAACGTGGAACGGTATGTAGAGTAAAAGAGGAGCGCTCGGCTTTTGTAATTGTAAACGTGGAGTTGGAAGTTGCGACGACGGCTTAGTCGACGCCGTGGCGCCTGCGCGCAACGTCAAACGCAGCAACAGGCTTACCAGGAGCATGATGTCAACATGTCATTACACACATGCGATGCCACGTAAGCTTGGTTGGAAAAATTGTGCGCGCAAAAGGAGGCTGCGTCGCAAAAGTGGGTCCTCGACAATAAATAAAGTAAGTTTGCAAGGATTTTGCAACCTGCAAAAAACGTCGCGAGCGATTGATCGGCACAAAATCGGCACAGCGCGCTGTCGCGCGTCGCATGTATGCGCAAGGCGCTATAAGACGCAACGCGTCAGCAAACGTTTTGGCGCAACAACAATCGTCCCCCGTGTCGCAGGCATCGAGAGCGCGCCCCCGCACACATGTGGGTGCGCTGCCGCTTGCAAAGCGATGTGCGGTCAATGCTATTTTCCTGTTGTTCGCAGCACAAGGCGCGTGCGGCAGCATGTCCCTTTCTCGTTGTCGCGACAAGCTGGCTCACAGCATGCACACATTTCACATCGGCGAACACTTTGGTTCCCAAGCTGCGCACATTCATCGCACCGACCTCCCCGACGGCGACGCGGGTCCGCAGTGCGCCACAGATGTCGAACTCATATTCGAACCGGCTGGAGGCTGGGGCGACCAACTGCGAGGCATGGTCATGGCGCACCATGCGGCTTTGCTGACGGCGAAGAGGTTTCGCGTGCACTGGCCGCACGGCTTCAACCTTACGGATTACTTCAACGCGCAATTACGCATGGTGACATTGCCCAGGGAGGTTCGATCTCAGATGCCTGTCATCGAAGCTGTCGACCGGTTCGACTTTTTCAAGGACGCATCCAACATCGAGCGCATCCGCGACATGAGCGACCCATTTGTCCTGCACACAAACGCGTACCAATGGTTGCATTTGGTGCGTTCGCCCGTCGTAAGGCTCGCCGCAGAATACTATGGGCTGGCCGGCCTCAGCTTTCACGATCTGTTTGTTCTGAGCATGCAGGTGCTGCTGCCTTCGGTGACGGCGCCGGTCCAGCATGCCGTCAATCGAGTCCTTCATCGAGACCTGGATACCGCCATCTCTCTTGGAAAACGCGCGTCGAAGCGCCCGTTTCACTCCACCATCGGCGTCCAAATCCGGACTGGCGGGCTCGGCGAAAATTGGATCGACAGCGAGACGAAGCATTCGATCGAAGACGTGCGCTGCTTTGCCGAGGAGGCGCGCCGCCTGTGCAGGCCGTACTGCGCCATCTTTTTGACGGCCGACTCGGCCGCGGCGGCATTGATGTTCAAAAGCTTCTTTGCGGACTCTTCAACCCCTGTTTTTGAGTTCACGGGAGAGGTGTTGCACACCGACCGACCAGTGCCCGATTCTGTCCGTAGCATCGCCGACGGCGGCAACGATCCCTGGCTGAAAACATTTGTTGACTGGACGGCCATGACCCAAGTGGATGTGCTGCTCATGTCGCGCAGCGGATTCGGGTGGACGGCTGCCTGGGCTGGCAGCGTGCCGTACGTCAGGTGGTTGGCACTGGGCAATGCTGAAGCTGCGTGTTCATGGAACGTGTTTGATAAAAGCGCGGATTTCGACGGCAATTCTGGATGGTACTGAATTTTTCAACTGCCAAACGCCGCAGTGCTTGAACTATTTATTTTTCTCTCGGCCGTGTAAATCGTGCCATGCGGAGGCCGATCGCGTTTTACTTCTGCCACCTCGTGAGCGAGGGCGATGTGTGTCCGTTTGCAACGCGCGACGCCTCCACGCATTCTCCCATCTTCTGGGCGCCACAACTCACTGTTCGCGTTTCCGCAACACGTGAACGATGGATTCTCTCGGGTTTGGAGCGTCTCGATAGGAATGAAGATGCTCGGGTCTTAGGGTTAGGGATAGGGTCACGGCGGCTGGAGTTGGGCTGCGCCTGAGACGCGTCCTTGACGGACGCGTTCTGCTCCAGCAGTCCAGTAGTCGGGACTGCGATGACCGGGCCACTGCCTCGTGGGCGGAACGGGGTGCGGTCGCTGCTCGCCCGGGCCGCGCTGCAGCGCGTCGGCAGAGGCGGCCAACGCCCGCCCGCCCGCTCGCCGCCGACCTTGAGCGACCTTGAGCTCAAGGTCGCTGAAGGAGACCTTAGGGTTAGGGACGCCACTGTGCAAGGTGACAATTGTCGACTCTGCCGCAGTGCAGGTCGCGCCCGCCCATGATAAGCTTGCTACGTTTGCACGACCGACGGCCGCGCCGGCGTCGGCATCGTTCGCAGCCTGTTTGTAAATAAAGTCGCGCGGCCACTGAGAGGCCGCGCGCGCGCGTCAGGTCAACAGGAGGCGCCCCCTGCCGTCGCCAGGGCTGTTGGCCGTGCCCGGGACCACCGCGTCCTGCCCGAGCGCACGCAGACCGCGGGGCGGAAAGACGCGGGGGCGGCGTAGGGGGGGGCGGCGAGCAGGGCCTAGACGCCGGCACATGGCAGCCATCAGCACATGGGCGCCCAACCTGCGCCCTCTGGCCGCGGGCGGCAACGATGGCGATCCCGATTTCCGAGCCGTCTCCCGCATTGTCGAAACGCCCCACGCCAACGGGCAGACCGTCTTCTGTGTCCACTATGTAGGTTTTGGCGCTGTACTCGTTGCGCAGGCGGCTGTAAAACCAGCGCTCGAATTTGCAAGTTTGTACAATCCAATGCAATCCTATGGACCTGAAACGCGACGCGCTTCATCGCCGGCTCGACCCCGCGCACTGTGAAGAGAGAAACCGTAACCATTGTTGTTCTCAAAGTGCACCTGCCGTCATCAACTGTGCGCGCCAGCATTGTTTCTTAGTTGCTCAGTTGAACGCCATGCAAAGCAGTTCCGCGAAATTTGATCGTGACACGAACCGGCGTCGGCACATTGAACTCGTAGCGCGACGAATTCAAAGACGGATGCGAATGTTGGCAAACTCCAGTCGCTTTGGAGCATGCGCGAACGTGCATGTACCAGCTGCCATCTTGGCCGCGTTCTGGTGTGTGGATGACGAACATGCGCTCGGCTGCAACATTTTTCAGAACGACTTCCCCATCTTGTCTGCCGTTTGCGTGGCCCCTGATGCCAAACAGCTTGTAGCGCGGCCAAGATAACAGTCTGATGGTGCCATTCTGAGGCACAAATGTGCGGTAATGGTGCCCATCTAGAAAAATTGGGGACGGACTGCCGTGCTCTTGCACGGTAAATGGGTTGCCAGCGCGTTTCATTACAGTCACAGGTCGACGAAAGTGTATGCCGTTGCGACTGGTGGACAGCATTAGTCGATTGTCGCCCCCAAACTCAGGAATGGCTGCCACGAACACGCCCGGCTCCAGCTGGGACACCAAGCTGTCGTAGACTTGCCCACGACACTGATGGCTGCACGTAGCAGTTTGCTTGAACTGTGATACACAGCTCGCATTCCAGGGCGGGGTCAGCGCTTCGCCGAAACATTGCGCAAAGTCGGTGCCGTTGCCGCGGCAGCCGCGGTAAAGTGTCGAGTTGAATCCGTGGTCGACGTCTTTGATCTGCCCGGGACACTGAAACTTGGACCAGCACTGCGTGACGCAGTCGTCCAGCGACCACCACGACTCGGCATGCAGTTGCAAGCACCCTTTTGTGACGTCGATTTTGAAGACGCCCGTCGACCTGACGCCCCAGTTCGATTCTTGCTCAGGAGAACTCACGACACTCGCGCGAGAGCTAAGGTAGAGAGCATCGTTGATCTCGTACGTGGACATGCAGCAATCAGACTGTCCAAGCAAAAAGTTGGCGTTGGTAATGTTGTAGTCCTTGGATTGCCACGTCATAAAGTCCTCGCGATTGCACAGGCGGTAAGTTGTCCAGTTTGCCAGGTTGCGACTGAGCGACAGCTTTGGGTAGTACCCTTTGTCCTCGACAATGTGCACAAAACGCTCCCCGTTCGGGCCGGCGCTGCCGTGTCCAACCGGTCCATACACCGAACCAGTCATCCATCGAGCCTCGTCGTCCGGATGGGGACCACCCACATCATCCACAAACGTTTGCTGTTGCAGGTCAAACTGTCCGATGCGATTGACGTGACTTCCGTCCCACTTTCCGTTGAAATTTAAAGTCTGCGTTTTAGCGCCACCCTGCGCAGCAACGTAGCGTGTGTCTGATTCGTCGCGAAATGCAGAAACACAAAACAGGTTGTTCATGTCGCCGTTGGCTCCGAGTGAGCTCGCGTAATCGTGTACGCCTATTGAGGGATGCATGACCACGATCGACGCGTGTTTGGTAGCCGCAACGGCAGTGTGGTCGGTGAACAAGTGAAGGCCAGGGTTGAGACGCAGTTGGCTGCGCTCCACCTGCTCTGCGCGACAGTCGTGATAGTTTTCCGAGTTGAACAGCCACCGGTGCATGACTTCAACAGGCAGGAGGGCGCTGTACTTTGACAGAAAGTCCGTGCTCAGAAAAGGAGGTTTCGACTCGTCAAAACAGACGTCATCTGTAAACGCATGCGATGTGGCCGCAACATGACTCAAAAGTGTCAGGCACAACGCCACCTGTTTGATCGTTGACGGCATCATGGATGGGATCGCAGATGAGTGTTGCAACGCCAACTACAAGTAGTGGTTGACTTTAAATTATTTTTATTATGCCTTTTGCTTGCGGGATTTTTTCCCAGCCACACGCACCGTTTTGTTGCATGGAAGGACAAAGGCCATTTATTTTATTGTTTCGAGCGGGCCAAAGAAGGGGCCAGGGGGCGGTGCATTTTTTACAAGCACTTTTTTTTTCTCAATCTGCAAAAATACTCCTTAGGGCCACACTCTCGATAGTGTGCCCGTCAACTTTTTGTTTACTGTTTTTCATTCGGGTTCGACCATGTCGCCCGGCCACCCTCTGCCAGCCCACGGACCCATCCCCTACGGCCGTCAATGCATCACAGACAAAGACGTGGCCGCCGTGGTGGACGCTTTGAGGAGCGACTTTCTGACGCAGGGCCCCAGAATCGCAGAGCTCGAGCAAGCGTTTGCCACCTACGTGGGGTCGGCCCACGCCGTCGCCGTGGCTAACGGCACAGCTGCCCTGCACCTGTGCGCCCTGGCGCTGGATGTGGGCCCCGGCACCCAAGTCATCACATCCCCCATCACGTTTGCAGCGTCCGCCAACTGCGTGCGCTACTGCGGGGGCGACGTCTGGTTTGCGGACATTGACCCGGTCACGTACACGCTGGACCTGCAGGCCACGCGGCGCCTGCTGGAATCCAAACCGAAAGGTTTCTTCAAAGGCATCATCCCCGTTGACTTTGCGGGGCTTCCCGTCAACATGGAGGCATTTCGCGTGCTGGCCGACGAGTTTGGGTGCTGGCTGATTGAGGACGCGTGCCACGCGCCGGGCGCCGCCTTTGTCGACTCCAAGGGGGACGCCGTGTCGAGCGGCAGTGGGCGCTACGCCGATCTGGCCATCTTTTCGTTCCACCCCGTCAAACACATCGCCGCGGGCGAGGGCGGCATGGTGACCACCAACAATGAGCACATGTACAAGCGGCTGCTCCTGCTGAGAACGCACGGCATCACAAAGGACGGCGACCTGCTGAGTGTGTGTGGTAGGTGTCGGCCAGAAACTTGAGGATGGCCATCTCCTCGGCCGACGCGCGTGTTTTGGATGGGTCGTTGACGACCTGCACGATGCCGAGGCGCGGGTCGCCCCGCTCCGAAAAGTAGTGGACGCGCGCAAAGTCTGAGCCCCACGTGTTGGCGATGGCGGGCACCGAAACGTTCTGCCTGTGTACTGTGGTGGTGATGCCCACCACGATGTTGGTGATGAGGGCGAGCCTCATGGTGTGTGGGGTGGGGTGGGGGGGTGGGGGGGGCGCCCCCACGACTTTTTGATGGGCGTGGTGTTTTGACGAGAGTTGTTTATTTTTTGTTTTGTTGTCCTCTTTTTTTGCCATCCCGACGGGGGATTCGGAGGTTCATTTGCCAACCCCCAGAATGGATGCCTCGTGGCGGTCAACAGCGGAAAAAAGGTTGAGCCAGGCCCCTTGAGGCGGGTGCCTGACAAAACAAAAGTAAATGAAAAATGCCCCCTCACACAAGGAAGCACGCACGAAATGTCATCACACACATTTGTTCAAGAAAATGGCGCCTTTTATCGCGAAAGGCGCCAAGTCATGGCGGTCGACATTGATTGTCGCCTTGACCACGTTGACGATCTTTCTGGCGCTGGTGCGAAAGAATGTGAATCAGCAGCCAGCCGACTCGACGCCGCGGAATGTGCTCCGCCGCCGCGAGCTCGCACGTCGCACTCGTTTTGGCCCGCGCACTGTCGATCCCGAGTTTTGCTCCACGCTGTCAAGTTTCGACAGCGCCGCGAGCAACCTGTTTCGGCACGCAACGACCGCCAGGCCAAGTTCGTATCCTTACATCACCGGGGACACCATCCGTGCATTTGCAGACCACGTTTTCGATGAAACGACGGACGTGCGTGGGTGGAGCCGCAAGGCGCTCGACGTCGAGGCTGGAAACGTCGTCTTTTTGAAGACAGACTTTATGCACGATTTTTTTACGTCGACGTTTCCGCGCATCAAGAATGGATTTGTTCTGGCTACTCACAACTCTGACTTTCCTGCCCCCTCACAGTATGCGTCGTTCCTGGACGATGCCAGACTACTTGCCTGGTACGCGCTCAACCCCGACACAGTCCACCCCAAACTTGTGCCCGTGCCAATCAGTTTGGCCAACGCGCACTGGCCGCACGGCCGCCCGCCAGTGGTACAGGACGCGTTTGACGCCAAAAAGGAGGCCTGGAGCGCGCGGCAGCACGGCCTCTACATCAACACGGACGTCACGTCCAACAAGGACGATCGCTCAAAGGCTCTGACTTCCGTGGCCAGCTTGGAGAGCGTTTACGTCCGTCGGGGGCGGCTCAACTACTCAGACTACTTGCACGACGTCGCAAACTCAAAGTTTGTTCTCAGCCCGCCGGGCAACGGCGCAGACTGCCACCGGACGTGGGAGGCCATCTTGTTGAACGCTGTGCCGATTGTGGCGTCGTCCTCCCTGCTCAGCCCCCTGTACAAAGGGCTGCCCGTTCTGACTGTTGACGACTGGAGCGAGATCACAGAAGCCAAGCTGCAGCAGTTTGCGCCGCCCACCGACAGGCACTGCGTTCCAGACGTGATGCGCGCCGACTACTGGTTTGGTCGCATGCTGTCCCACAAGCAACGCAGCGTGCTGCAAGGTTCATCTGAGCCCCAACACACTCTACAACCCGTCTACATGCGTCCCAGCGTGGCCGACGGTCAGGTGCGCCTCGACACAGAGTTTGGTTTGTTGCTGTTCCAACTGTCGTCTCGCCCGGACGTCAACCGCGTTCTTGAGATAGGGACGTGGAAAGGCGGGGGCAGCTCACTGTGCATTGCGCGTGGACTCAATATGCACCGTCACGCCGGTACGGAGTTCGTCACGGTGGAAACCAATGCCGACCGCCACGCTATCGCGTCCGACACTTTGTCAAACTATCAGTTCGTCAAGTGCCTGCACGGCACGGCTGTCGACCACAAAATGGTGTCCACCCACGACGATGTGCAGCGTTTCTACCAGCAGCACCCGCACATGTTGCTGCCTGCATGGCAAAAGTATCGTGCTGAAGAGGAAGAAGAATCGAGCCTATTTGCTGGACAGCAGCCCATCCTCGACCGGTACTGCGGCAAGTTTCCTCCCTTCGACCTTGTCTTTCTGGATGGCGGCGAGTATTATGGGCGGGCCGAGTTTCTGGAGGTCTTGTCCAAGTGCAAGCCCCGCGTGTTGGCGCTGCACGACATCAGCTCGTTCAAAAACTACGACGCACGCACAACTTTGTTGCGTGCAAGCAACAGCGGCGCGGCAAATGCCTACAAACTTGTACGTGAGAACACGGAGGGGGCGGGGTATGCGGTTTTTGAAAGGGTTTGAAAGGCCTGTAACCGCGCACACCGAAGTTACAAAACAACATAAACGCCGAGCGCGAACGAACCAGACATCAACAAATCGCTGCTTTTGTCGGAGTCTGCTACCTTCCACGCCGATTTTTTTGTCGCTCAGTCTGTTCACCACTGCGGCGATGCGGGCGACAGCCGTTGACGAGTCGTTTTGAGCAAACGCCAAGACGAAATGGCTGAGTTTTGGAACAGTGCATTGGGCGCAGGCTTTCATTGCCGAGGCGTTGGTGCTGCCCGACATTGTTGATCGTGCGCTCTTGACCTTTACCGCTCTGGACCTTTACGTGCACACAAACCAGATTTGGTTTGTGCTCATAGACATGCCCCACTGTGTGGCGGTGGTCATGGCATGAGACCGGTTCCTTCCGTAGACAGCCAACATCCATCCAAACATAAAGTTAAGTAAGGGCGACGCCACACGACAAGGTAAAGTAAGGGCGACAAAAGAGGTGCCGGCACTGACCAGCGTCAGGCGCTGAGACACGACTTGAACCCCAAGAGCGAAATACGCCGCAAGCACAACCCGCCCGTCGGTCG
>Ga0315273_10007447_pt1 | contig 13723 bp, 9 predicted proteins | sample YL17G02_0_MG_FD_205753 | JGI IMG/M metagenome (GOLD analysis project Ga0315273, IMG submission 205753) | Sediment microbial communities from Yellowstone Lake, YNP, Wyoming, USA - YL17G02_0 | ecosystem: Environmental > Aquatic > Freshwater > Lake > Sediment | place: USA: Wyoming | collected... | reverse complement strand
GAATGTGCGGGCCACCAGTGCAGTGAACGGGATGGCCCAGATCAGGAAGCCGAACACGCCGATGAACGACCAGATCGAACGCATCGCATCACCCTTCGCGAACGCGTCTCGGACGAAGCCGGCCACGGACCCCGACAGCGCCAACTGATTGACCACTGCGTCGCCCAGACTGAACGTCGAGCTGAAGTTGGTGGAGTAGGCATAGCCGATCAGCAGCAACGGAAGTACCGTCGTGATGAGTTCGAACGCGATCAGGGTCGCCCGTGTCCAACCGTCGATCTCCTCGAATCGTCGATACACGGCGAGTCCGAACGCGGTCGAGCGGCGCTCCTCCAGCTTCTCCATGGCGTGGGTCGCCGTCACGGTGGCGCGGTCGGCCACCCGCGACGCAGTGTCCTTGGGTGACTTCACAGCAGCATTCCTCCGTCGACGATCAGTGTGTGTCCGCAGATCCAGCTCGCCGCGTCGGACGCCAGGAACAGCGCTGCGGCAGCAATGTCGTCAGGCTCGCCGAGGCGCCGCATCGTGATGTGGGAAGCGATTCCGATCTCGTCAGGCTCCCACAACGCCCGGGCCATGTCGGTCTTCACCAGCCCGGGAGCGATTGCATTGACCCGGACCCGCGGGGCCAACTCCTTGGCGAGTGTCCTCGTCTGGTGGATGAGCGCCGCCTTCGTGACGTTGTAGTTGCCGATGCTGCTCTCGACCGAGAGACCGCCGATCGACGCGATGTTGATCACCGACCCCCCGCTGCGCTCCTTCATCGAGGCGTGCCACGCGAACTGGGTCCAGAAGAGCGGTGCGGTCAGGTTCACCCGGACGGTCTTCTCCCATCTGGCGAGATCGATGTCGACCGTCGGGCCCAGGTACGGATTGGTCGCCGCGTTGTTCACGAGGATGTCGACCCGACCGAACCGCTCGACCGTCGCGTCGACACACGCCTTCGCCTGCTCGAGGTCGCCCGCGTTCGCGGCGAACGACTCGACCTCACCCGCCATCGTGGCCCGGGCGTCGTCGAGTGCGTCCTGCTTGCGGGAACTGATCATCACCTGCGCGCCGGCCTCGGCAAAGGCAGCGGCGATGGCCCGGCCAATCCCCTTCGACGCGCCGGTGACCAGGGCGACCTTCCCATCGAGACGCAGGTCCATCCGGGGACACTAGGGCCAGCCGCTCGAGCTGCGATGCTCTGGCCATGCACTACCGCTGCCCCAACTGCGATGAACCACTCAGCGGGGGCGACGTGATGACATGCGAATCGGGCCACTCGTTCGACCGCTCGGCGGATGGCTACGTGAACCTGATGGTGGCCGGCCGCAAGGCCGGTGGGCCCGCCGGTGATTCGGTGGAGATGATCCGGGCCCGGCGTGCTTTCTTCGACCGCGGCCACTACTCACCGCTGATGGAGGCGGTGGCCGCGATGGTCGGCGACGTCGAGCGCGTGCTGGACGCCGGGTGCGGTGAGGGCTCCTACCTCGCCGCGATTCCGGCGCCGCTCCGCCATGGGCTCGACGTCTCCAAGCCGGCGGTCCGTCTCGCCGCCCGCCGCCACCGCGGGGACTCGTGGGCGGTCGCCTCGTCCTACCGTCTCCCCTACGACGACGCCTGCTTCGATGCCGTGCTCTCGGTGTTCGCCCCCCGCCCGTTCGACGAGTTGGGGCGGGTGTTGCGACCGGGCGGCTCGATCGTGACGGCGTCGCCCGGACCGGATCACCTCGCCGGGCTCCGAGGTGTGCTCTACACCGCCCCGCAGCCCCACGCCGACCGGCCACACACCGCGGACGCCGGGGAGTCTGCTCCCGCGCAGCGGGAGCGGGTGCGCTTCGAGCTCGTGCTCGGCGCCGACGACGCCCGCTTGCTCCTGCAGATGACCCCGTATTGGTGGAGCGCCACCGCGGAGCAGCAGCGCCGTCTCGACGGGCTCAGCACCACGGTGGACGTGTGGGTCGCGCGTCACGACCCGCCGCAACGACCGGCCGGGTAGGTTCGCCCCATGGCGAATCGCCTCGCGACCGAGACCTCCCCCTATCTGCGACAACACGCCGACAATCCGGTCGACTGGTATCCGTGGGGCCCCGAAGCACTGGCCGCGGCCCGTGATCGCGACCGGCCGATCCTGTTGTCAATCGGCTACTCCGCGTGTCACTGGTGCCACGTCATGGCGCACGAGTCGTTCGAGGACGACGCGACGGCGGCACTGATGAACGAACTGTTCGTGTGCGTGAAGGTCGACCGGGAGGAACGACCCGATGTCGACGCCATCTACATGGAGGCGACAGTCGCCATGACCGGACACGGCGGGTGGCCGATGACCTGCTTCCTCACTCCCGCGGGCGAGCCCTTCTACTGCGGTACCTACTTCCCGGCGGAACCGCGGGGTGGAATGCCCTCGTTCAGTGGGCTGCTCCGGGGAATCGACGAGGCCTGGCGGAACCAGCGGAATGATCTCCTCGAGCAGTCCGACCGGCTCACCCGACACCTCCGGCGCGATCCCTCGCTGCCGGAAGGTCGTGACCTGCCCGGGGTCTCGACGCTCGACGAGGCGGAGGCCGTTCTCCTGGACAGCCACGACGCCGCCTGGGGCGGATTCGGAGGGGCGCCGAAGTTTCCCCAGTCGATGTCAGTCGACTTCCTGCTGCGCCAGCATCGCCGCACCGGTTCACGGGACGCGCTCGCCGCCGCGATCCGGAGCCTCGACGCCATGGCCGCCGGCGGCATCCACGACCACCTCGGTGGCGGCTTCGCCCGGTACTCGGTCGACGAACGCTGGCTGGTGCCCCACTTCGAGAAGATGTTGTACGACAACGCACTCCTGATCCGGCCGTACCTCCATGCGTGGCAGCTCACCGGGGACTTGTCCTACCTCGAAGTCGTCACCGGGACGATCTCCTATGTGCTCCGCGATCTCGGCGTCGCGGAGGGCGGGCTGGCGTCGTCCGAGGACGCCGACTCCCCCGCCGCCGACGGCCACCATCACGAGGGATCGTTCTCGATCTGGACCCCCGATGAGATCAGAGAACTACTGGGAACGGGTGATGACCACATCGCCGGGTCCGAGGCCGTCATCGCCTGGTACGGCGTCACCGAAGCGGGAAACTTCGAGGGCCGCAACATACTGTTCCGCCCGATCGGTGAGCTGCAGCGCCCGGCCGACATCGAGGCGGCCCGCGCCCGGCTGTTCGACGCCCGGGAGCTGCGCGACCGACCTGGCCTCGACGACAAGGTCCTCACGGAGTGGAACGCCCTGTTCCTGGCCTCGCTGGCCGAGGCTGCAGGCGCCACCGGCAACGACGACTGGCGCACTGCCGCGGTCACACTGGCCGACTTCCTGGTGCGGGAGTTACGTCGCCCCGACGGGCGCTGGATGAGGTCGTGGCAGTTGGGGGTCGGCGCACGACACCTGGGCTACGCCGCGGACTACGCGGCGCTGATCGACGCGTTCGTCCGCGTCTATGAACTGACGGGCGAAGCCAGATGGGTGAGCGAAGCCGTGACCACCGCCGACGGGCTGATCGAGTTGTTCTCCGAGGCCGGGACCACCAGCCTCTGGACGACGGGGTCGGACGCCGAGGCGCTGATCACCCGGCCCCGCGATCTGCAGGACAACGCGACCCCGTCAGCGCAGTCGACCGCGGCGATCGCGCTGCTGCGCCTCGCTCCGCTGGCCGACCGACCCGACTACACCGTCGTCGCGGAGTCCATCCTGGCCCTGCTGGGTGAGGTGGCCGGCCGCCATCCACTGGGTTTCGCCCATCTCCTCGGCGGGATCGAGCTCGCAGCCGGGCTCGACGAAGTCGTCGTCTGCGGCGATCGCCCCGACCTGGTCGAGGTCGTCACACGAGGTTGGTACCCGAATGCCGTCCGGTCCTGGGGTGAGGCACTTGAAGGGGCCCTGTGGGAAGGTCGGGTCGACGGCCTGGCCTACGTGTGCCGCCAGTCCACCTGCCAGCTCCCCGCTGGCACCGCCGAGGAGCTGAGGAGCCAACTCCCGTGACCGATCTCCACCCCGCCCGACGGCTCTGGAACTACCTCGAGCCCATCCATTCCGTCACCTACTTCGCGCCAGGGTGCACCACCGCGATGGCCGACCTCGGCCTCAAGGGATTCTGGATGGGATACTTCGCGAGCCGTGGCGCGCCGTTCGGGGCCGTCGGTCCAGCGGTCATCGAGGCCACCTTTTACAACTTCGCTCCCGGCGTCGTCCGGCGGGCCATCCCCGATGCCTGGAGGTTCGCGACCAACGAGGCGATCCTCACGGCCCGCGCCGAGTCAGCCGCCGCGGCGCTCCGCGCGGCAGTGCCCGGAATCGAGCAGGAGGCGGCGCGGATCGTTCCCCTCCTCGAGCCGGCGGTCCGCGCCGGCCGCCTCGACGGTCGCCCGATCTTCGCCGTGAACCAGGCATTGGGTCGTCCGGCCGACCCCGTCGCCGCGCTCTGGCAGTGTGCCACGAGCCTCCGCGAGCACCGGGGCGACGGACACGTCGCAGCGCTGGTCGCCACCGACGTGTCCGGCATCGAGGCCCACCAGTTGGTGGTGGCCGGCGGCCGCATCAACGACGAGCTGCTCCGATCAGTGCGCGGATGGACGACCGACGAGTGGGTCGCGGCGAAGGACCGGCTCCTGGGCCAGGGCCTCATCGACGACTCGGGCCTCACCACCCTGGGCCGCGACCTCGTCGATGGCCTTGAATCGGTCACCGATGATCTCGCCACGCAGCCGTATCGCGACGGGCTCACCGAGGCCGGAATGGACCTGCTCCCCACCCTCCTCCGCCCCATCTCCCGGGCCCTCACCGCCTCGGGGATCCTTCCGATCACCAGCCCGACCGGCGTTCCATCCGATGCGGGCCATGACGGCCGTATCCTCGCCGGGGACAGGATCCTTTCGCTCTCCGACCCACAGGAGTCATCCCCATGACCATCTCCCTCCTCGTCAGCGACATGGCCGGTACGACCGTCCAGGACGACGGCATCGTCGAGTCCTCGTTCACCGAGGCGCTGGCGTCGATGGGTGTCGGCCCGACGGACGAGGCCTATGGTCCGGCGCTCGATCTGGTCCGCGAGACGATGGGCATGTCGAAGGTCGCCGTGTTCCAGATGATCCTGCACGACGAGATGGCTGCTGTCCGGGCCGTCGCCGCCTTCGAGGCATCGATCGCCCGACGGATCGAGGCCGGGGAGATCGGTCCCATCCCGGGGGCAGTGCAGGCACTCCGCGAGATCCGGGCGACGGGGATCAAGATCGTGCTCACCACCGGTTTCAGCCATGAGACCCGCGAGCTCCTCGTCGAGCAGCTCGGTTGGCACGACCTCGTCGACCTGTCACTCTCGCCGACCAAGACGCTGCGCGGCCGCCCCTATCCGGACATGGCGCTCCACGCTCTCATCGAGCTCGAGATCGAGTCAGTGCGCGAGATCGCCACCGTCGGCGACACCGCGAGCGACCTGAGGGCCGGATGGAACGCAGGCGCGTCAGTCGTGGCCGCAGTGCTCACCGGCGCCCACGATCGAGCCACGCTCGAAGCGGCTCCCCACACGCACATCCTGGCCTCGATCACCGAGCTTCCCGCCGTGCTGTCAGCCAGCTGAACATCCCAGCCTGCCGAAGATCAGGGGGCGGGGGCCGGTGTGGGGTCGGGCTGGTACGGCGTCTCGATGTTCTCGTCGCTCGACTTCACCAGCCCCTTCGAGACCCACAGACGCTTGTCGTTGTCGGCCCACACCAGCATCGGCGGCAGGATGATCAATGCCGACAGCAGCGCGACGGTGATGTTCATTCCGACGATCCGGCCGAAATCGCGCAGGAGGGGCAACGACGACAGCGACAGCACCGCAACGCCGCTGATCGCCGTCAGGCCCGACACGATGAAGGCTCGCCCGGTCCGCGATGCCGTGACATTCATGGCCCGACGGGGGTCGAGGCCCCGCTGACGTTCCTCCACGAACCGCAGCAGGATGAGCGAGGTGAACTCGGTGCAGGTCGCTACCACCAGCGGGCCACCCACCGCAGTCATCGGGCTGAGGACCAGGTCGAGCTGATAGGCCGCGAGCGAGGCCATGCCGGTCGCGATCAACACCGGCACGAGCGACAGCAACGACCGGATCACGCTGCGGAGCCGGAAGCACAGGAACAGGAACACGAAGAGGATGGCGAGGTAGGTCAGCAGCACGCGGTTGGCCTCGAGATTGTCGAGGAGGCCGATGCCGACCACGGCGAGGCCTGACGGGGTGGTGCGGACACCGGGCGGCTCTGAGGTGTCCTTGCGGATACCGCGGATGATGACGGCTCGGTCCGTGAGCGAGCCGGGGGCGGCTCGGAACGCGATGTTGAAGGCCGCGCCGTCGTTCGCCACCGTCGATGCCTTGACGTCGGCCGGAGCGAGGGTGTAGGCCGCCCTGACGTCCTCGCCTCTCGGCGCGATGGGCGTCGCGCCTTCCACCTCGAGCAGATCGCCGACAGTGGTCTCGATGCTGTTCCCGGTCAGCAGCGTGCCGTCGCTCCCCGAGATCTGGTTGCGGGTGAATTCGTGGACGTACGACGTGAACTCGTCGGTGAAGACGTCATCGGCCGTCACAAACACGCCGAGCTCCGACGAGGAGCCCGTCTCGCGCTCGACGGTGCGGAAGTCCTTGATCGACTGCGAGTCCGGGTTCACCCACTCGACCGGGTCGGTCTGCAGCGTGAGCTTGCCCTCCACCGCGGCGCCGCCGAGGAAGATGACGACCGACGCGATCGCGAGCGGGACCGCGAACGCCGTGGGGAGGCTGCCGAGCTTCACCACGAAGCGGCCGAGGAATCCTTCCCGGAAATCGCGACCCTTGGTCGGCGACTTGAACTCGCGGATTCCGAGCACGGCGAGCGGCAGGATGATCGAGCAGAAACAGATGACGGCGATGCCGACGGCGAGCAGGAGCCCGAAGTAGCGGATCATCGGGACCTTGGCGAACTGCAGGGCGAGGAAGGCGAAGATCGCATCGAACGTCACGACGAGCAACGCCGGGCCGAGATTTCTCGCAGTCTCCTGGATCGGCGCCTCGGAGTGATCGAGGATCACCTCCTCCTCGACGCGCGCGTGCATCTGGATCGCGTAGTCGATACCGACGCCCAATAGCACCGGCAGCCCGGCGATGGTGACGATCGTGAGCGGGATGCCCAGGTACCCCGCGAGCCCGAACGCCCAGATGCAGCCCACGAGAATCACACCGAGGGGCAGCAGTCTCCACCGGACGTCGAAGAGCAGGAGCAGGATGATGATCATGATCCCGACCGCGGCCCCACCGAGCGTCAACATCCCGCCCTTCAGGTAGTCGTTGATGTCCTTCAGCAACACCGGGGCGCCGGTCGTCGTGACCGTCGCATTGGGGAACTTCAGCTTGGCCGCCTCTGCCTGAACGAGGGTCGACGCCTCGCCCTCCCGCGCGATCGACTCGTTGCCCTTGACGCGGACGATCACCTGCGCGTGACGGTCATCGACGATGAAGCTGCGCAGCGCCTTGCGGACCTGTGTGGTCTCCCCGTCCGCCGTGGGGTTGTTGTACAGAAGGAACTTCACCCACTCAGGGTTGGACAGCACCCGCTGTTCGGGGGTGAACGCGCCCACCCGCGTCAGCGTCGTGACCGAATCGCCTTGTCGAGCAGCCGCCTCGGGCGAGCCGGGCACCTCCTTGGCCAGCGCGGCGAGCAACGCCTTGCCGGCCACCGAGTTGGTGAGCACGCCATCAGGGGACTGGATGAGGGAATCGGAGAACTCGGCCGCGGTCAGCGGGGTGATGACGCCGGTGAACCGGTCGGTCTTCATCAGGTTGTCGTGGTACCTCGTGAGCTGGGCCTGCCCGTCCTGGGTGTAGATCTCGTCGATCGTGTGACCGGGGTCCATCGTGACGACAGTGAGCATCGCCTGACCGCCGAAGAGCTTCTGATAGGCGATGCTGTCCTTGAAGACCGCCTCATCGGTGTTCAGGTAGCTGTCCTGGCCAGTGGCGAACTCGAGCTGGGTGATACCCATGCCCAGGACCACCGTGATGAGCAGACCGACCACGGAGACCAGCCCGGCCCGCTTGCCGAGCTGCACTGCCAGCGCTGACCAGAACCGCTGCATCCGACCCCCTCCATCTCGTTCACCCGGACCGACCTGTCCGATCGGAGGACAGCGAACCTACCAGCGCGACCGATGAACGATCTCCTCGACCGGGGGTCGCCCCCGGCGCGCAGACCGCCCACCACGACCCGGCGCCGGCCAGCCGATCGCCACGGTGCCGAGTGCCCGTCGGTCCCCGGGGATGCCGAATCTCTCGGCGACGGCTTCGGCGTGGCCGAACTGGCCGAACAACAATGAGCCCAGCCCGAACGATGTCGCCGAGATGAGCATCGCCATGATCGAGGCACCACCATCCACGTACCAGTACGGCACCGACCAGTCGTCAGTCGACCCACCCAGACCGGCGCCGGCCTTGTCCGGCTCCGCGTAGCGATCGACATAGGACTGGGGTCGAACCGTCGGGATGACGAGCACCGGCGCCAAGAGCAACCCCGGCCAGCCGAATCCGTCGCGACGCGGGCCGGGGGGAAGCGTCACGTCCCAGTAGGAGTCGGTCTCCGGCCGGCCTTCGAGCACCACGAGATCGAGCGCGTCGCTGTTGCCGGCCGACGGGCCCTGCAAGGCAGCCCGCAACACGTACCCGAGCAACTCCGAGGGGATCGGTTCAGGGGAATAGCTCCGGCACGATCTCCGGGCGGCGAGCGCCTCGCCGGCCTCCATCAGCTCGTTCGTGAACTCAGGTCGGACAGCGCGCTCAGCCGTTGAACTTGAGGAGATCCTCGGCCATGATCCAACCGAAGGCGATCAGGCTGTCGCCGGCCTTCGCCCGGACGGGCTTGAACAACTTGGCGATGTCGGCGTCGATCTGATCAGGCTTCAGCGATTCGTGGTCGAGGGTCAGAGGAGCAGCGTTGTCGCCCTTCACCACGAATGTCTGGTCGTCGTACCCCGCGTCGACACCGAATCGCTTGGCGAGGCGGCGCCCCCAGGCCCGCTCCTCACCCGATGCCCGGTGACCAGGACGGGGATTGATGTCTGACAGGACCTTGAAGGCCTCGAACGCGTCGGCGCGCGCCATTCTGGTGCCGACCAGCACGTCCTCGTCCGGGAACGCCATCAGCGCCCGCCGGTAGTTGTCGCTGATGACTGACCTGAGCGCCTGGTCCCGTTTCGAATGACGCTTGACCTGGCCCATGCCCAACAGCACGGCCGGGGTTCCGCCGATCCGCTCCAGGGTGGAGAACGAGAATCCGCGCAATGACTGGCCCTCGCGGACCATCGTCACGAGCACCCACGCCTCGGCCTGCTTCGACAGGACCCCGATGTCGTGACCGCCGGCCTCGGACGAGAGGTCGGCCATCTCGGCGACCTCGGCGTCGCTGAGCTGGGTGCAATCCTTGGTGGTGACGTCGAACGCCATGTGTCCCTCACGTTTCCGGGTAGAGAACGGGCCCCATTATTTCAGCGCCATCCGCGCTCCGATGCAAACCCGAACGCGCGGCCCTAGTTTCAGAGCACCACTGCCTCGGCGCCGAGAAGCACCCGAAGCTCCCCGACCAGCCCCCCGCCAGCGTCGACCGTGAACGAATCCGGCAGCCGGAGCACGTTCTCCTCACCGAGATGGATGAAGACCTCGCTCCCCCCGGGGAACTCGGTGAGGAGCTCCTTCAGCCGACCCACGGTCGTGTCGTCGAGACGATTCGGATGTACCTGGATACGCAGCGGCGGAGCATCGTCAGTCATCGGCTCGAAGAGTTCGACGTCACGTATGACGAGTTTTGGCGTGTCTTCGCGACGGTCGATGCGGCCCGACGCGAGCACGACGGCGTCATCCACCAGCTTGTGCCCGATGTCAGCCATCGTCTTCGGGAACACCATTGCCTCGATCGATCCGCCGAGGTCCTCCAGCGTGAAGACCGCCATCAGGTCGCCTCGCTTGGTCCACTTCTTCTGGAGGCCGGTGATCACGCCTCCCAGCATCCGCTGGGCGCCGTCCTCGACCCCTTCGAGATCGGCGATCGTGCAATCTGCCTTCCGGGCCAGCGCCCGTTCTGCCCCGAACAGCGGATGGTCCGACACGTAGAGCCCGAGCATCTCCTTCTCGGCCGCGAGCTGGTGCTTCTTCTCGAATTCGAGCGGCGGAATGATGCTCCGCTCGTCGAAGGACGCACCCTCGCCCGGCCCGGACTCGCCGAACAGCGACATGACCCCCATGTCGTGCTCCTTGCGGCGCGCGGTCGTCGAGTCGACGATCTGCTCGAACACGGTGAGGAGCCCACGCCTCGGATGACCGAGGCTGTCGAACGCGCCGGCCTTGATCAGGGACTCCACGGTCCGCTTGTTGAGCACCTGGAGGTTCACGCGCTCGCAGAAGTCGTAGTAGTCGGCGAACGGACCGTTGGCCTCACGTTCCGCCACGATCATGTCGACGAGGGTCTCTCCGCAATTCCTGATCGCCGAGAGACCGAAGATGATCTGACCGTCGCTCGGGGCGAAGTCGCGACGGGCCCGGTTGATGTCGGGAACGGTGACCTCGATTCCCATCGTCCGGCACTCCGACAGATATACCGCTGCCTTGTCGAGGTTCGACTTGACGCTCGTGAGCAGGCACGAGAGGTACTCGGTGGGGTGGTTCGCCTTCAGATAGGCCGTCTGATAGGCGATGAATCCGTAGCCGTAGCTGTGGCTCTTGTTGAACGCGTAATCGGCGAACTTCTCGATGATGTCGAACAGCTCTGTCCCGAGAGTGTCGCCGTAGCCCGTATCGGCCACGCCTCGCACGAAGCCCTCGCGCTCCTTCGCCATCAACTCCCGCACCTTCTTGCCGCAGGCCTTGCGGAGATTGTCGGCTTCCGCGAGCGAATAGCCGGCGAAATGCTGGGCGACCCGCATCACCGACTCCTGGTAGATCATGAGCCCGTAGGTGTCACCCAGGATCTGCTCGGCGTCGGGGTGGAAGTACGTGACCTCCTTGCGGCCGTTCTTGATGTCTGCGTAGTCGTAGTGCATGTTCACGCCCATCGGCCCCGGCCGATAGAGCGCCACGAGCGCGGCGATGTCCTCGAAGCTGGTCGGGGCCAGCGCCCGGATGAGGGCCCTCATGTTCGCTCCCTCGAGCTGGAACACACCGATGGTGTCGCCGCGTTGAAGGAGCTCGAAGGTGGCCGCATCGTCGAGGGCGATGTTGTCGATGTCGACGTCGATTCCGTGGAGCTCCTTGATCAGGGCGAGGGTGTCGCTGATCACGTCGAGGTTCCGCAGCCCCAGGAAGTCCATCTTCAGCAGACCGAGATCCTCGACGCCGTGCATCTCGTACTGGGTGACCACCGGGGCGTCCTCGGGGTTCCCGCCGGCCTCTGGCTTGCGCTGGATCGGCAGGTAGTCGGTGAGCGGGTGGCGGGTGATGACCACCGCGGCAGCGTGGATCCCGTCGCCCCGACGCAGGCCCTCGAGGCCCTTGGCCACGTCGATGACCTCCTTCGCCTCGGGGTCGGCGGCGTACATGTCCCGCAGTTCACCCGCCATCTTGTAGCCGTCGGCGTACTTGGGCTCCTCGTCGAGGCAGGCCCGCAGCGGGGTGTCCCGCCCCATGACCAGCGGCGGCATCGCCTTGGCGACCCGGTCGCCGACGGCGTACGGCAGCCCCAGTACCCGGGCGGCGTCGCGCACGGCGGCACGCGCCTTGATGGTGGAGAAGGTGACGATCTGCGCCACGCGGTCGCGGCCGTACTTCTCGGCCGCGTACCGAATCATCTCGTCGCGGTAGCGGGAATCGAAGTCCATGTCGATGTCGGGCATCGATACGCGGCTCGGATTCAGGAAGCGCTCGAACAGCAGGTCGTAGCGGATCGGGTCAAGGTCGGTGATCGTGAGCGAGTAGGCGACCGCGCAGCCCGCCGCGGAACCACGACCGGGACCCACGCGGATCCCGGACTCCCGGGCGTGGCGGATCAGGTCCCACACAATGAGGAAGTAGGAGCTGAACCCCATGTCCCCGATGACCTTCAACTCGAAGGCGAGGCGATCCGAGACGTGGGCCGGCAGGTCGTCGCCCCACCGTCGTCTCGCCCCCTCCAGCGTGAGGTGGGCCAGATACTCGGCGTCGGTCACGAATCCCTCGGGCAGCGGGAAGTTGGGCAGCTCAACCTTCCCGAACTCGATCTCCAGGTTGCACCGCTCGGCCACCCACAGCGTGTTGTCGCACGCGACCTCGATCTCGCCGAACAACGACCGCATCTCGCTCGAGGTCTTCAGATAGTGCTGGTCACCGTGGAACCGGAAGCGGTTGGGATCACTCATCTGGCTGTTGGTCTGCACACACAGCAGCGCGTCGTGGGCGACAGCGCCCTCCTGGTGGACGTAGTGGCTGTCGTTCGTCGCGAGCAACGGCAGCTGCAGCCTCTTCGCCAGGTCGAGCAGCATCGGGTTGGTGCGGTGCTGCTCGGGGATGCCATGGTCCTGGATCTCGACGAACAGGTGGTCGCGACCGAAGATGTCGAGCAGGCGCCCCGCCTTCTCGCAGGCGGCGTCGAAGCCCTGGTTCATCATCGCCTGGAGCACATGGCCGCCGAGGCAGCCGGTGGTGACGATCAGGCCCTCGCTGTGCTCCGCCAGGATGTCCCAGTCCACCTTGGGCTTGCGGTAGTAGCCCTCCATGAACGCGCGCGACGACAGCTGGATCAGGTTCCGGTAGCCAGTCGCATTCTCCACCAGCGTGGTCAGGTGGTAGTACGGCTTCTTGCCGCCCTCGGCCTCACCACCCGAGTCGTCCATTCGGCTGCCACGGAGCTGGAGCCGCTCCCGGCGGTCCTCGAACGCCATGTAGAGCTCGGACCCGATGATCGGCTTGACCCCGATCTCACGGCACGCCTGGTAGAAGTCGAGTACCCCGTACATGTTGCCGTGGTCGGTGATGCCGATCGCCGGCTGACCGTCCGCAGCGGCCGCCGCTGCCGCATCGCCCACCCGGGCCGCACCGTCCAGCATCGAGTACTCGGTGTGCTGGTGGAGATGGACGAACGAACTTGGCACCGGGGAATCCTCTCGCGAATGACAACGATGTGACCCGGCCGAGTATCGCGCGCCGTCGGCCGGCCTGCGTCCGGTCCGCCCCAGCCCCCGCCCGGACCGGGAATCAGATGTATCCCGGGCCGCCCGGAGCGCCGGCCGTGCGCTCGGCCAGCTCCCCGCGGGGAGCCTCGAACTGCTGACGGGCGGCGATCTGCTGAGCGACCAAGGTGGCTTGAATTCCGTGGAAGAGCCCTTCGAGCCACCCCACCAGCTGGGCCTGGGCGATACGCAGCTCCGCATCGGTGGGGATCGCATCATCGGAGAAATCGAGTGTCAGCCGATCGAGCTCCTCACCGAGATCGGGTGACATGGCGTCCTTCAGTTCGGACAACGAGTTCCCGTAGATCCCCCTGAGCCTCTCGCGGGCCGCGTCATCGAGGCTCGTGTTGCGTACCTCGTCCAGCAGCTGCTTCACCATGGCCCCGATCCGGATGATCTTCGCCGGTGACTCGATCTCAGCGATGTCGTCCAGATCGCTGGGATCGCCGGGCATCTGAACCCCGTCCGGCGCCACCAATTCGACAGGCGGAGCAGCGGCACTGGTCGGGTCAGTGTGGTTGTCGGGTTCGGTGTGGTTGTCGGGTTCGGTGTGGTTGTCGTGTTCGGTGTGGTTGTCAG
>Ga0315273_10007443_pt1 | contig 13727 bp, 8 predicted proteins | sample YL17G02_0_MG_FD_205753 | JGI IMG/M metagenome (GOLD analysis project Ga0315273, IMG submission 205753) | Sediment microbial communities from Yellowstone Lake, YNP, Wyoming, USA - YL17G02_0 | ecosystem: Environmental > Aquatic > Freshwater > Lake > Sediment | place: USA: Wyoming | collected... | reverse complement strand
AGCCACAAGCGACCAGCGGGCGCGGCCCCCTTGAAAGAAAGACCGCTGGTCTGCGTGGCGTGCGTCCGCCCTGGCCATCGCACGCCACGCAGGCCAGCGCGCCTCTGAAGCCCAGGCGCGCGGCGTGGCGGCTGGCGCGACGGCGTCGCGGCCGGCGGGACAGCCGCCTCCAGGCGCGCGGCGTCCCAGGCCGGTCCAGCCTTAAGAGAAAGACGCCGCGATCGCGCGCGAGCTGCCGCCCTGCCCGAGCTCGCGCGCGATGGCGGCCGCCTCTGTCCGTAGCCGGGCGCACGGCCGCGGACGGGCACGAGCGCTGCCCTCGTCCCTGTTCGTCATGCGGCGCTCGTGACGGGACGCGGGCGGGCGCGCCCAAGCCACGGCGCGCGGCGTCGGGCCTAGCGCCCCGCAGCGCTCGGCCAGGTCGGCACGCCGGGTGACAGGTCCGCCAGACGCGCGGCACGGTCATGTCTCGTTCTGGGAGTAGGCGGATGGATCATGGGGATTCACTGATCCCGCCAGTCGATCGCTTCGTAGTAGAGATCTCCAAAACCAGCGCCGACCATGTGTCCGCAGACCCTCCACACGTCAGACTCGTAATCTGCCAGGCTATTCGGGCGCCACCGTCGCTCCTCTGAAACCTCGATCGGTACCCCTATAGTTCCGACCTTGGCATCGAACGGAAGGTTGTCGAGCCCGCGGGGGAATTCGATGATCTTCCACTCTGTGCTCTTCAGGCCGTCTGTCGCCTTCTTGAGCCTGCCCTCCCGGAAGAGCAGTGGCGCCTTGAAGTGCAGGACGAAGCGCCACGTTGGGAGCCGTTCGATCTGATCTGGAGGAAAGAGGTAGTTGATAGAGGTCTTCGCCACGCTTGCCATCCCGCACGCCTAGTGCGCGCGCAGCTGACTGTTCTTGATCAGGTCAAGAGATCCTTCGGCGCGAGAATGTGCCCTTCAGAGTCTACGAAGTCACCTCTCCCAGCGGGCAGGTCACGCGCAGCCTTGATGACCGCCTCCGGGATCGGGCCTCCGCCTACATCAAGTGCCATGTCGTTCGCACCAAGGTAGGCAAAGGCTGTAGCCTGACCGTACTGGTCTACCACCTGCACTTGATAGATCTGGCCCCCGGCACGTCGGGGATCTCCCTCTGGAAGGTGTCTGACGAAGTATTTTCGAAGACCTGACACGTACGACCCCACTTAGGGCAGCGTTGGGTTGATCGGCGGTGGCATTGGCACGCCACCCGCCGGTGGCATGTACCCCCCCTTATACCAGCGCCAATACACTGGCTGCTCCACTCGCCACGAGGCATCCCAAGTTGGGTTCGACTTCCGCCAGCCCAAGAGCGGGTCACTCACGGTCTTGCCTAGACCTTGGCCGGTGAGTCGATCGGCAGCGTGTCTGGCGTTGTGCGTTCCCGACCAGACTTCCGCGACTGCACCGCCCGGTTCCTTGTTGAGGTGATGCAGCGTGAGGGTCTCAGCCCCACCCGTGCGGGGGTTCGCGCGGACGGGAGCGTAGCCAAGCTCCGCCGCTTCAAGATTCGTGATGCTTGGCATGTGTCGCGTATCGGCCGGTCTCTGCAGGGCCCAGTCGACATCAGACCGCTGGTACACGGTGCGTCCCCAAGGCGTCTCGCCCTTAGTCCACGGCCCCTTTGTTGTGGCACCCGCCGAGGGCGGTGGTGAACTGACCGCGGGTTGTACGTTGACGTCCACCGTTGAGGCAGCAGCAGCCGCTGCCGGTGTTGGCGTGTCCGGTGTGATGCTCTGACCCTGCTCGGCCATCAGGCCGGCCTTCTCTGCTTGGCTCGGCCCGGCTCTGGCTGGCCCGCGCGCCTTGTAGCCCGCGTAGCCACCCGCCGCACCCATGGCGCCCGCCAGTAGGTAGTCTCTGGCCCTGATGTCCTCGAGATTCTTCGTCTCGGTGCCGTAGACCTCACCGATGTCCGTGATGCCTTGACCGGCGACACCGCCCGCTGCACCCCACGCCATCGCGGCACCGCGTGTGGCACCCATGGTGCCACCCGTGCCCAAGGTCATCGCCGCTTGCGTACTCGACAGGGCGACGTTCCACGCGGTCTTCGAGTGGTACTCCGTGTCAGAGATCTGCCCGGCGAGGTTCTGGTCGACCAGCTTGTCCTGCCGATGCAGGGCACCGAAGCTGATCACGTCGAGCGTCTGGTAGCCGGCCTCCTTGAAGAAGGCCTTCACACCCGCCGTGAACCAGCCGGACTGATCGGTGCTCCTGTTGATCGACTCGTCTAGCATCTGCCGCGCAATGTGGCCCGTCGGATCCACGAACGTCGTCGGGTTCCCGCGCGCGTAGCCGAAGAGGTTCCAGCTGTCAGGGTTGTTGGGGTCGAGAGAGAGCGTGTCCTGGCTGATGAAGCGGCCGATGGTGGGCGAGTACATCCGTCCACCGGCGTAGTAGAGGTCGAGCTCGGTGTCGAAGCGGTGGGAGGTGAACGCGAAGCGGTTGCCGCTGGTGCCGAAATCCGTTCCTTCCTTCGGCACGCCCCAGGCGTCGAAGTTCAGCCGGTCCGTCGGCTGGCCCTGCTCGTCCGTGAGCGCGAGCACCGTCTCGAGCCCATCGAGCGCGAAGTAACGCCGCTGGCCGCCGCTCTGGAGCAGCGAGACCAGCTCCTCGTTCGTCCACTCGTAGCGACAGACCGGCTGGCCGTTCTCGACGTCGAGGATGAGCCGGCTGCCGTTGTAGACGTACTCCTGGACACCGCTGCCGCCCGGCCGCGCGGGATCGCCGATCTTCAAGACGCGCCGCTCGTCGAAGTCGCCCAGGAAGCGCGCGAGCGTCTGCCCGCCCCGCTCCACCTCGGCGAGCGTGTCCCGCAGGTCGTAGCGGTAGTTCGTCGTCACTGCCGCCTTGGTCTCGGAGAGAAGGTTCCCGTTCCTGTCCCAGCCGAGCGTCGTCGTCTGGTTCGCGTCGAGGTTGTCGGTGAGTTCGGTGAGGCGATTCGCGTTGTCGAAGTGGCCCGTCTTCGACTCGAGGACGGCCTCCGTCTGCGGGTCCGTCACGGCCTCGGTCTCGCGGTTGCCGGCGCGGTCGTGGCCGTACGTCACCTTCCGGCCGTTCGGATGCCCCGCGTCCGGGGCGTAGGTCACGGTCGCGAGCCGATCGAGGTCGTCGTAGGTATAGGTGGTTGCCTCCTCGCTTCCACCGTTCGTCTGCACCTCGGTGAGGCGGTTCCCGTTCGCGTCGTAGGTGTAGGCGGTCGAGGCCACCGCCGCCTCGTCCTTCGTGGTGACGATCGACAGTAGCCGGTCGGCCTTGTCGTAGCCGTGGGCGCGCTTCGTCCCGTTCGGGAACGTGACGTCCCTGACGAGCCCGTCGGGGTAGTACGTCTTCCGCGTCTCCCCGCCCGAGGTCGTCGCCGTCTCCTCGCGGCCCTGGCCGTCGTAGGTGTAGCTCGTCACCCCCCGCGGGTCGGTCACGGACTTCACCCGGCCGTCTCTCCAGTACTCGGTCGTGACGGGAGACGTGCTGCCGTCCTGCAGCGTGACCGTCTCGCTCGTCTGCCGGTCGAGGCGGTCGTAGCCCCGCGTCGTCACCCGCTCGGGCGGAGTGACGCCGCCTGTCCGGAGGTCATGCTCCTCGACACGTTCGAGGTTGGAGTTGGGGTCGTAGGAGTAGCGCTCCTCCGTCGTGTATGCCCAGGGTGCCGTCCAGCCCGAGGCCGGCGGCTCGTGCGTCCGCGTCCCAAGCCGCCCGAGCTCGTCCCAGGTCTGACGGGTCACCTCGTCGTTCGCTTCCTCGATCCTCAGGGGGTGGCCGTCCTCGTCGAACTGGCTGGTGATCGTCGTGAGGTTCAGGCCATCAGGGTCCCGCGTCGTCTTGAAGAGCCGGTTGAGCGCGTCGTATTCGAGCTTCGTCACCCGAGAGTCCGCGTCCTCCATCCGGACGAGGTTTCGGTTCTCGTCGTAGCGGAAGAGCGTGACCGGGCTCGGCTCACCCGCTTTAGGCGGAGGCTGCGTGATGGAGAGCGGCTTCCCCAGCTCGTCGTACGTCGTCGTGGTTGTCGGACCCTTCGGCGTCTGTACTGAAGTGCGATTACCTTCTGGGTCTAAGGTAACCAGATCGGGTCCGCGACCACGCGTCAAGACCCCATACGACCCCTCGGCGGGCATGCCGAGCGCGCACAGACCCAGCCACACGGACGCAGCGAAGGGAAAGGACAGGGCGGCCCTTCTGCCCCGGGAGAGAAACACGCGCAATTCTATGCCGGCTTCGCCGGCCGCCGCCGCTCGCGCCGTTCGCGCGGATGCGCTCGGGCGAGGACCTCGGCGAGGTGGGCGACGTCGACCTTCAGGTAGAGCGCCGTCGTCTCGAGCGCGCGATGCCCGAGGAGTTGCTGGATCTGCCGCACGTCCGCCCCGTGTCGGAGAAGGTGCGTCGCGCAGCTGTGGCGCAGCACGTGAGGTGTCGTCCGCATTCCCAGCACCTTGCCGTACCGCCTCACCTGGCGCTCGAGCATCACGGACGAGAGCCGGGTCCCGATCGCCGAGAGAAAGACCGCCTGTTCCCTCGGCTCCCGGACGAGAGCGTGGCGGACATCGCGGAGGTAGCGGTCCAAGGCCAGGAGCGCCTGCCCGACGAGAGGCACCACCCGATCCTTCCTCCCCTTCCCGTTCCTCACGAGAAGACGCCCCTCGCGAAGGCCCACGTCCGAAAGGTCGAGCCGCACACACTCGCTGACGCGGATCCCCGTGCCGTAGAGGACCTCGAGGATCGCACGGTCGCGCGGACCCACGGCGCCCCAGTAGGGAGGCGCACCCATGAGCCGCCGCGCCTCGTCCTCACTCAGCGCGCGGGGCAGCCGCTCGGGCTTTCTGAGCCGCAGCTCCCGCGCGGGGTTGGTGAGGATCAAGCCTTTCCTCTCCAGGAAGGCGAAGAAGGCCCTCACGCACGTGAGGTACCCCACCACCGTCCAGGGCGAGACCGGCTCACCGCTGCGCGAGCGCCAGCTCCTCATCCGGCGCAGGAAGGACACGAGGTCCGCCTCGCGAGCGGCGCGCAGGTCGCGCAGCCCTTCTCCCCTCAGGTGATCGAAGAGCCGCGGGAGCACCGTGCGCGCGTGCCGCGCCGGCGAAATCGAGTAGCCGGCGGCGCGCAGGTGATCGAGGTACGCCTGAAGCAGACGCTCCGCTTCACCGTCCCCGCGGATGCGCACGCTCCACCACCCGCTTCAAATCCCCGATCTCGACCCGCGTGTAGCGCTCGGTCGCCTTCAAGGACGCATGCCCCAGGAGCGCCTGGATGTGCCGGATGTCGGCCCCGCCCCGAAGGAGCTGCGTCGCGACGCTGTGGCGGAAGGTGTGGCAGGTGACGTGCTTCCGGATCCCAGCCTTCTTCGACCAGCGCGCGATGATCTTGCCCACGACCCCGCGGTGAAGCCTCCCGCCGTGCTCGGCCAGGAAGAGAAGCCGCGCGTGCTCACCACGAGGTCCTCGGGCGCGGTGCGACGCCGCCCCGCCCGCGAGCGCCTCGCGCCCCTTCGCGAGGTACTCCTCGATCGCACGTGCCGCGGCGCGCGTCAGAGGCACGTTCCGATCCTTCCTCCCCTTGCCCATCACCACGCGCAAGAGCCGTTCCTCGGTGTCGGCGTCGTACGCCGTCAAGTGAGCGAGCTCGCTCACGCGGATCCCCGTGGCGTAGAGCGTCTCCAGGATCGCCCGGTCGCGGAGCACGAGCGGCGTCTTCTCCCGCGGGGCCGAGACGAGTCGGCGCGATTCCTCCTCGGTCAGCACGACGCGCGGCAGGCGATCCTCCCCGCGCCCGAGCTCGATCGCCGCCGCCGGGTCGTGGATGAGATCACCGCGCCGGTAGAGGAAGCGGAAGAAGTTCTTCATCGCGATGAGCCGCGCCTGCTGCGACCCCACCGCGTAGGGACGGCCATCCTTCTTCCGCAGCGCGCTGAGGTGCGCCTGGTACGCTTCGAGGTCCGCACTCCTCACCTCCACGAGGGCCACCCCCCGCTCGTCGAGCCAGGCGATCAGGAAGCGCACGTCCGCGAGGTAATGCTCGACCGTGCGCTCGGAGTAGCGCGCGCCGAGGCCGTCCTCGTACTGCCGCACCAGCCGGCCAGAGGCCGCGGACACACTGCCTTGCTGGTTTCCGTGGCGAGGTGGCGGTTTCGGGGTCATCTCATTCACCTGTCTGGAGATGAAAACCGCCACTGCCGTTTGGCGGTTTCTGGCGAGGTGGCGGTTTTCTCAGCCGATCTCGGCACGAAGCTCCTCGGGGCTCAGCAGGCCGAGCACGACGTCGTTTCGAGGACCACGCTCGACCAGGCGGTAGCGCGTCATCTTCCCGGCGCCTTGGCGCCCTTCCTCGGCGACGGCCAGGTACTCGAGATCCACGAGCTCACAGAGCCAGCGGCGCACGGTCGAATCCGGGACGCCGAGCGCCTCGCGGACCTCGCGCCGGGTGAGCGAGCCCTCTCCCTTCGCGGCGAGGCCCTGGATGCTCTGGAGCGCCTGCCGGAGCGGCTTCTTCAGGTCGGTGAGGGTTTCCCTCAGCACCTCGCCGGCGAGCGCGTACGCCGCCTCGTAGTCCGCCAGGGAGGCCGCGATGGCGCCTTCCCGGATCCTCTCCCTCTGGTGCTGGTGGAGGAAAGCCGAGACCTCGATCAGGTTCAGGAAGCGGGCGTGGTCGCGCCTCGTCCGCATCCAGCTCGACGGAAAGCTCAGCTTGTCGGCGAAGGGGATCACGACCGAGAGCGACTCCAGGAGCCGCTGCGCGTTCCAGTGGCGCCGGGTGATAGCCTCGGCCTGCTGCTTGATCTCGAGCCCGCGCCCGGTACGCTGCAGCCGCTGGCGCTCGTGGATCCTCTTCGTCTGCTCCTCGGTCTCGTCCATCTGCAGCTCGAAACAGCGCGTCGCGTTCTCGTGGTTCACGCTCGACGCCGTCGTCGCTTCTATGAATGCAGCTCGCGCCTCGACCGTAAAGACCTTTGTCCGCATGTTCCCCGTCTGCGGGTCCTTCACCGGAGCCGCCGCGATGAGCTTCTTCCGGCTCTGCAGGACCCGGATCGAGTAGTCCGCCTCCATCGAGCCCTGGCGCTCCTCGACGATCACCAGCTTCCGGTCCAGGAAGCCGGGCTCGGTGTAGTAGAGGCTCTGAGGCGTGAGCCGCGTGAAGAGCACGACATCCTCGGGCGGGCAGAGCCGCTCGATCACCTCGGTGAGCCCGCTCTTCCCCGCCCCGCTCTGGCTCAGCACGATCGCGGAGAGCGGGTCCTCGAGCTTCCTCGACACGGCGACGAGGTAGAGGAGGCGCTTGTTCGTCTCCTCGCCCACGTAGCCGAGGGCATCGATGTCCTTCGCGGCCTGGTCGAGGAGGTCCTCGCGCCTCAGGAAGGCGAGCGCTTCCGCGCGCTCGGCCTCGCTCATCGCGGCTGGCTGCGCCTCGCCCTCGGGCTTCGCCCCCCCGGCCGTCTTCTCGGCCTCCACGAGGAGCGCCAGGAGCGCCGCCTCGACCGCTTCCGCATCGACGGCGAGCGTCTTGCCCGTGCGTCTCGCAAACTCGGACCGGCTCCTCGAGGCGTAGAGGTCGATCGTGTCCACGTGGAAGGCCTCTCCCTTCGTTGCCTTCACCGTGGCGCGCAGGCGCCCGAGCAGCAGCGAGTGGATGCGACCGTGGTACGTGATGCCTTCGCGGACGAGCTGAAGGCCGGCCTTCTCCTCCCTTAAGGGAGGTGGCGAGACCGGCTCGGGAGAGGACGGCGGCTCGGGCGTCGAGACAGTTGCCGCATCGAGGAGCTGCCGGAAGACCTGGCCGGCATCCCCGTTCCGCGAGACGAGCAGCTCGTTCGCGTCCTTGATCCCCTCAGGGAAGGACAGGGCACCGACCGTGATGCCCACGGCCTCCAGCTTCCCCTTCAATGCGTCCGTTCCCTTCCTCCCCGCGTCATCGTTGTCGAGCGCAAGCACCACACGCTTCACGCCCTCGCGCTTCAGCAGATCGAGGTGGTCCGGCGTGAAGCCGTTCACCCCGTAGATCGGAATCGCGATCGCGATGCCGACCTGGTGGAAGGACAGCGCATCGAGGATGGATTCCGTGAGGACGACCTCGGGAGAAAGCCGCGCCGCCTGGAAGTTCAGGACGCCACGAAGGGGGCCGGGAAGGTAGCAGTGCCGCGGCGCCCTCATCCCGCGGCCATAGAGGTTCGTCCACTGGCCGCTGAGCGGATCCGGGATCGGTACGACGACACAGCCGCCCAGGAGCTCGCGCCCCTCGGGCGTGATGACGCCGAGACTCGTGAGCTGCTCGCGCACCTCGCCGTCCTTCGGGATCACTTTGAGGAGCGACCCGTCGGCGTAGCCGATCTTCAGGGCGCGAAGGAGGTCGCGGTCCGTCAGCCCTCGCTTCGCCAGGTACGCCTGGGCGTCCTCCCTCTCGCAGAAGGTGCGGTGGTAGTGCTCCACCACCCGAGACAGGATGGCCGTCGGCGGCGCGCCATGTGGGGGCGCGCCCTCGGTCGCGGGCTTCGAGGCCGAAGCGGCTTTACCGTTGCGTGGCGGCGTCAGCGCGGCCAGAAGCGTGCGTTGCTGGATCCGTGGACGCTCCTCCATGAGCCGCCCGAGGTCGAGCCCCGCGCGCTGAGCCAGCGTCTCGAGGGCGCCCCCAAAGCTCACCTTGTCGTGCTTCGTCACGAAGCCGATGACGTCGCCCGAGACGCCACAGCCGAAGCAGTGGAAGAGCCCCTTCGCCGAAGAGACGTTGAAGGACGCCGTCTTCTCTCCGTGAAACGGGCACGGCGCGACGAGCTGCCGGCCCTTCTTCCTGAGCTCGATCCCCCGCTCAGAGACGACCGCCGCGAGGTCGCTCGCGGCCTTGATCCGCTCGATCCCTTCCTTCGTGACCTGCATCCGCCCTCCTCTCCTCTGCACGAAGCGCCTCGAAGGCCATGTCCTTCAGGCGCCGGACTTCCGACTTGAGAAGCCGCAGGTCCACGAGAGCCTGGCCACGGTGGTAGTCGCGCACCGCTTCGTCGAGCCCGGGGCCGGCGATCGTGAAGACCGCCACCCGGCGCCCGTTCGTGCCGCGCACCTCGACGCCCCGCAGCTCGCCCCCGCGGACGAGCCCGAAGGCCCCGAGGAACAGGTCGTCGGTCTGAAGCACTGGACCCTCCCGTGGACTGCGGGAGGAGAGGTGGGTTAGCTTTGCACCGGATCGAGGTGGGGCCCGTCTCTCCTCTGATCTCGGGCCGACGTCGGGAGGTCTTCCACGATCACACCCGGCGTCGGCCCGCCTGCTCGAACTCCCTGAAAACCGCCCTGGACCGAAACCCTGTCAAGGGGATTCCGCACCCTGCGAGAGCGCGATCAGGAATACGGTATCTTACCGTATCGTGTCAAGGCCTGATCGGCACCCCCTCCCTATACTGCCCGTCGTCAGAGGGAGAGCCGTGCCAGGAAAGCCCAGCTACCACGTCCCCGTCGAAGCCAAGACCATCGGCAAGCGCCTGGCCGAGATCCGCAAGAGCCGCGGCTTCACCCAAGTCGAGGTCGGCGGACAGCTTGGCATGACCCAGGCCCTAGTCTCAGACTACGAGCGCGGCAAGCTACGCGTGCACGGAGGTCTGATCGTCGGCTTTGCCAAGGCGCTTCGGGTGAGCTCCGACCAAATCCTCGGACTCAAGGACACAAACGGCCACAGCATCTTCAAGGACCGCCGCTTCCTCAAGCGGCTGCAGAAGATCGACAAGCTGTCCCGACGCGACAGGCAGATCCTTCTCGCCACCATCGACAAGTTCCTCCAAGGCCTCCCCTGACCCGCGCCTGACCTCGCGGGCACGCCGCGTGCCTCGACTCCCTCGGCCGTTCAGCACGCGTCGCGCCCGCTCGGACGCCGCGCCAAGGCTCTCGCGCGAGGCCTCGGGTCCGGCACGCGGCGCGCGTGGACACGCCCGACAGGCCGGCGCGCCCCGCGCCCGCCCCGACGCCTCGCGCCCGGCTTAACGGAGGGCGCCGTCATGGCGCACGAGCTCCGGCCCGGACGGAAGCTCGCCCGCCATCACGGCGCTTTGCTGGCCGGCCAGTAGCCGCGCCGACGGTTGCCTCTGGTGATCCCCGGCCGCAGGTCGGCCCGCGGACGTCGCGCCCGGCACGCGGCCTGCACGAACGGCATGCACCTAAAGCAAGGCTGTGGTGGCAGGCCGCGCGCCGGGTTCCGCGACTGTGCGCTCCGCTCCCCTGAGTCTCGGAAGGGTCGCTCCGCCCGATAACGAGCTCGTTATCGTCAGTCGCGCGCTTTGGTCCGCGGGCACGCGCGCGCACATCCCCGAGGCGCTCCCGCGAAACGCGCGGGAGCGCAGCTTCCCTTGAAGGCGCGCGCTCTGGACGTAACGGCGTTACGTCCCCCTGCGCCCGGGGATCCTGGCTTCCGGCTTCGCCGCGGCCCGGCGGGACGGCCAGCCGCGCACGAAGGGGGCCGTCACTCGGCCTGCAGGTCGGCTCGCCAGCGTCGCAGGCCTCGTGCCGGCCCCACGCCGCGCCGCTACGCGGAGACGTGATCCTTCAGTCGTGTCTGCTCGATCAGACGATCCAGAGTCGCGAGCGTGAAGACCTTGCCGAGAGTCGCGGTCAGCATGTCCCTCATGTCTTGCCGGCGGACGCCGAAACCCCGCCCGTCTATGCACGCGACGACCTCGAAGCTCGCCCGACCCGCCCGGAGCCTCTCGTCTCGCATGGTTGCGAGCCGAAGGATGCGCGCGACCTTGTCGCGCGCTGTGCCGTCGTCACCCGTGATCTTCGCCTCGACGATCACGGTGGGCGCGAACTCAGTCGGCACGAAGAAATCCGGTGCCTGAGCGAATCCAGGAATACGCTCGGCCTGCCCTGTCTTCCGGAAGGTGATCCGGGCCTTCCTCAGTCGTTCCTCAATGGCGCTCTCCATGACGTCGCCGACGAGCTCGGAGATCGAGTCGCGATAGCTCGCAAAGGGACGGCCTAAGTAGCGCTCGTACAACAGCACGGAATAGGGGACGTGCTCGGTAGCCACGTGCTGAAGCGAGGTCAGCCCTTCCGCCGTGTCAGCCTTGGCCAGCCTGTGGACGGTGTCTTCGGCCCCGGGCGGCGCTCCTCGGTAGATGTACTCCACAGCGACCGAAATGAGCGCGCTGAGTCGCTTTTCCTTCAGCGAGCCTGGACGCATTCGCGCCAGGCAGTCTTTCTTCTCACGGACCTCGACATCGATGCCGCGAGCGAAACTGGTCGATACGTCGCTTGCTCGTTCCTGACGTGCAAGCTCCGCCCACTCCCCAGGCGACATGCCCAGCACCGTACGCAGCACTACCAGCCCGAGGGCATCCTCGCGCAGAGCCGCCCAGACCGCCTCCTCCTTGAGCGTCGAGAAGCCCTTCATGTGCCGCTTTAGCACTTCATAGGCAGCCTGAAACTCGACGTACTCGATGAGGCTCTTCTTCTTGGGCAGCACGAGAAACTGAGACTGCAAGTCGCGAAACGTGGCGTCGACCATCGCGTCCAGCTGGCGCGCGAGTTCATCTGGAGCAAGCTCGAATGGGTGTTGAGGCATGAGTGGTTCCGTTGCTCAGAACCCAGGCAGCCAAGCCGCCTGGTTCGTCGTTGGACGACGCGACGGTTCGATCTGGATCAGCTCACTGATCAAGGCGTCGCGATCGAAGCGGCTCGTAATGCTCTCCAGCGCGGTCTTCGCCAGCGCCATACGCTTTTCGAGGCTCTTCGACCTGGCCCAATCGGCCACGAGTTGATTGATGGCCAGGCGCGCGACGTGACCCGCCGCCAGGCACCGAAGGTCCCCACGTGTCAGACGCAGTCCCGCCGCCCGCATCTGCCGAGCGTCCTCGTCAAGTGCCGCGGCACAGACCTCGCCGGGGTCGAGACGCGCTGCACGTGTTCGACCTCGCGCAGCTCGGCACACGAACACCGAATCCAGCACTGAGGACCCAGTGCCAGCGATGTGGAGGGACGCGCTCATCTCGGCAGCCGCAGGGAGCGTCGCCGTGCAGTCGAGGCCAGCATCGAGGATGGCAACGATCAAGGGCACGTACGCCGCTGGGTCGTTGTGGTGATACGTGAAGACGAAAGGTGCTCCAGGCTTCAGGGCAAGCGCGTAGTGGCGGAAGACATCAGATAGCCCTTCGGTGAAGTGCTCGAGGCCGCGGCCAAGCGTCACGTTGCCCGTGAGCTCCGCCTCGCTACGCGTCGTTTCCCGCCGAAATTCCGGTATCTCCTTCTGCAGCCCAAGCCGAAGCCACGCGAAGCAGAAGTCCATGAGTTCGGCGTACTGGACGTTGTCGAAGTATGGCGGATCCGTGAAGACCCCATCAAGGGATCTGCGCGACAGCTTCGCCGCAGTCGCCGGCGCAGCGAGCAGCTGTGCCTCGCGCGCATCCCCGGCGGGAAAACCCTTCGTCAGCCGCGCCTCGATACTCTCGCCCCGCACATGGATGATCTTCTTGGTGCTGCCACCGTTGAGCGTTTCGAAGGGCGCACGGCAGTACTCCTTCGCACGCGCGTACTTTTCGACGAAGTGACGGAACGACCCCGATCCGACGCGTGGAATGCCCAGGAGGTTGTTTTCACACTGGACGAGTCCGACAGGAAAACCATGCACACTGAAGATGTCCTGACATTTCAGCGCATAGGTGTCGTACCGGCACAGCATGTTCTGGTAGCGCAGCGAGTCCGAGAAGACCGTCAGTAGCGCATGCCGCTCCGCTGTCGCACGGACTTCGATGATGCGGCGCAGGAGCAGAGCCAAGCCGAGCAGCTGCCGCTCTCCAAACATCTCCCGGTAGCGCCGGTAGCCCCACCGGTGCAGACGGTCGGTCTCATCACCTGGTGGAATCTCGTCCTCAGGGATCGGGAGCTTCGGCTCGCGGGCGAGGCGTTCGCTGGCCCGAGCCACCGCGGCCAGATCCGCCTTGTCCGGACGCTTGAAGAACCGACCCCGGTGGTGCGGCTTGCAGAGTGGGCAGTGGTATTCGATCGCCCACATCCGGTGTCGCGGTGGATGCTTCGCGGCGTCTCCAACGTAGGAGAACCGATGCGAGCACTGCCGGCATTCGGTGTGTTGCCGGCGCGCTCGTCCCTCGACACTCACCGGATGGCCACACGCACCGCACGGCTTCGGCGATTCGAGGGTGGGGACCGAGGCGTACTCGTTGAGCTCACCGCACTCACCGCAGACGAGCACGTTCCTCGGATGCCGCTCAGCTTCCGCCAGAAGATGCCCTGGGAAAAGGTCGTTCTCGGCGCCACACCCAGGGCACGTCGCCGTCTTCACCCATAGGAAATACTTGACGTCGGCCGAGTGGCCACAGCCCAAGCACACCGTCCGGTAGAGATCCCCGATCGCCTCTTCGACGTCGCGCGCGACCTCGGCCGCTGCACGAGCCAGATGCTCCGGATCGAGCGGAGCCAAAGCCTGGCGCACCACCCAGTAGGCCATCGGATTGATGTCCGTCCCGACGACGTGAAACCCAAGGCGGTTGGCTTCGTAGATTGGTGTGCCGCCACCCATGAACGGGTCGGCGATGACGCCCTTTAGCTGATGGCCACGCCAGTAGCTCGTCTCCAAGGGCTCGCTGCCGTTGAATTCCGCGAGCAGCAGGTTTCGGAAGATCGTGCCGGGACGGCGCGCAAACCACTTATGGATTCCGATGATCGGCCGATAGCTCTGCTGGATCTGCTTCTCCTTCAGAGCAAGCGCCACGAAGCGGCAATT
>Ga0315273_10007442_pt1 | contig 13727 bp, 11 predicted proteins | sample YL17G02_0_MG_FD_205753 | JGI IMG/M metagenome (GOLD analysis project Ga0315273, IMG submission 205753) | Sediment microbial communities from Yellowstone Lake, YNP, Wyoming, USA - YL17G02_0 | ecosystem: Environmental > Aquatic > Freshwater > Lake > Sediment | place: USA: Wyoming | collected... | reverse complement strand
CGCGGTCGGTCCAGACGTGCATCTCGCGGACGGCGCCGAGGACGCCCGAGCGGACGACTTCGATGCCCGCGCGCGAGCGGTCCTCGGCCATGCCTTGAGTGCCCATTTGGGTCGCGACCTTTCGCTTCTTGTTTCGCCGCGAAACGAAATCGACGGGCCACCTGGGCCATCCGCCGCGCCTCGTCGATGCACCAGGTGAGCGGCTTCTCGCAGTAGACGTGCTTGCCGAGCCGCATGGCCAGGAGCGAGGCGGGGGCGTGGATGTGGTCGGGCGTGGCGACGACGACGGCGTCGATCTCCTTCTGCATCTCGTCGAGCATTTTGCGGATTGCGGAAATCGCGGTAGTGCTTCGCCCGGGGGTTTCGCTTGCGGGCATCCGCCGTGCGGTCGTCGTCGACGTCGCAGAGGCCGACGATGTTCTGGTCGGCCAGGTTTTCGAGGCTGAAGGCGGCTTGGCCGCCGGCGCCGACGAAGGCGATGTTGAGCTTCTCGCTGGGCGGCGCTTCTCCGCCGCGCGCGATCCCTTTCAGGGAAAGCCACGCGGCTCCCGCGAACGCCGACTTCCGCAGTGCCTCGCGACGGGTGAGCGATCTGCCCATAGGGATCTCCTCTCTTGGCTCGACCCAATATGAAAGTTCTTGAAGAAGGGTCTGGGGAGGGACCTCTTTCAAGAAGTCCCTCCCCTGTGTTCTCTAATGCCTTACAGAGCAGCGCTCAAAGCTTGCACAGATCGAGCGTGGCCTTCATGTCCCGAACTGCTTTCCCAGGGTTCTCCAAGCCCTTGTACTCAGCCGCTGCGCTCCTCAAGTGGCGCGCCAGCATCGCTTCCAGCTCGGCTCTCGTCCTCGAAGTGCTGGCGAGCGTGAGTTCGCAGGCGGTGCTCGGCGGCTGGGTGGCCGAGCGCGCCCCAAGGCCGTCGAGCACGGCGCGAAGCGAAGTGCACATCCAGTACTCAATCCGGAACCGTCGTTCGGCGTCGTGGGTGCCTGTGTCTTGCAGGCCGGCCAGGAGTTGATACGCCAGCCAGCCAAGACGAGACCGCAATCGGTCGCCGACGAACGCGAGGACTTCCTCGGGGTCGTTCGCTCTCGCGGCTGCGGTGGCCCACCTTGCGACAATGTCAGCCGCGAAGTCTCTCTTCCCCCACCGCACCATGTGCTCGATGAGCTCCGGGCCGGCGGCGAGGAGCGCCTCCGGCCCCCCGGCCTCCTGGAGGGTCTCGAGATAGGCCCGGGATCGCTCGCGCAAAGCTCGCTCTTTGTCCAGCAGAGTCGCTGTGTTGCATAGTATGTAAAGGTACTTGAGCTTCTCCCACGCCGCGCATGGCTGGGCAAGCCGGGCGGCGAAGTGGCTTTCGAGACGTGCCAGCTCGGCCCTGTCCTGGGCGCTGACCTTTGAGGGTTCTTTCATCCAGTTGCGCCAGAGCAGGTCCCTGTGCGATTCCTCTTCCGGGGTGGGCGGGGCGCCCACGAGGGACTCCGGGGCATCGATGACCTTCCGCGCATCGTCGAGCCGGGCGAAGTTCGACAGCGTTGCGCGGCGGAGCAGCCTCCCGTCGCTCTCGCGGAAGACGTCGAAGCTGACAGGAAGGTCGGCTTGCCGGCCGCCCAACTGGACGGGGCGGTACTCGACCACGCACCTCCGGCCTCCGAAATGGTAGTACGCCAGCCGGCAGGGTTCGCGCCCGTCACCGGACTGCACCAGGAAGGTCACGCCCGCCATCGGCACGAGGCGCTGGGGGAGGGTGAACGTCTGTCGGACAGGCTGCGGTTGGCCGTCGGGACCCTCGCGCGGGCAGGAGATCGGGGTCAGGGGGTGTCCATCCGCCGCCAAGAGGGCCAGTTCGCCCAGGAGGCCCCATCGCCAGGGGGTAAGCGGCTTCGTCCAGTCGTGCTCCCCCAGAGGCAAGCGGAATTCCTCGTGGGGGGCGTTGAAAGGGCTGTAGACGAGGAGGCTCGTGTCATTGCGGCGCACCGTGAGCCTCGTCATGTAATACTGGAACGGCTCGGGGCCGCCGCCCCAGGCCGGCTCGGTCCACAGGACCTCGGCTCGGTACGCCGACTTCGTGACCCAGTAGCGCACGAAGAGCGCTGAGGATGGGCCGCGCGAGAACGGCCGGATCTCGACCGTGGCATCGAAGCGGACCCCGGCGGGCGGCGCCGCGGCCACGCCTTCCGCCTCCAGCACCTTCTGCACCAGGAGCGCCGGCGTGAGGAGGAACTCACCGGCCTCGCGAGGCTCGAACTGGATCTCCATTAGCCGGGTATGAGACTCCAGCATCTGCTCGTGCGTCCACGCGGCTGCCTGCCGCTGCCATTCCCGCAGTCGCTCCATGGCCGACTGCTGCGGGCCGCAGGACGCGAGGAGCAGAAGCGAAGCCGCGGCTCCCGCGAGAGCCGGCCTCCGCAGCGCGTCGCGACGAATGACGGGTCTCGTCATGGGGTCCTCCTCAATCACCGCGCGAAGGCGCACAGCCGACCGGCGCCATCGTAACAATCGGACATTGGGCAGTCAATCGGGACTTCGCGCTCGATTTTTCTGCGAGATACCTGTACCCTTTTCGCGAGTCTGTGCGATAGAGCTATGGGGAGCCCGAGGCAGAGGCGGAATGGATCGCGACACGCTGGCCATGCTCGTCCGAGCCCATCAAGCGGAGCTCTATCGCTATATGCGCTACCTGGGGGCCGACAACGCCGCGGCGGAGGACCTGGTGCAGGAGACGTTCCTGGCCGCCTTTGGCAGCCCGGCGCCGCCCGCCGCGGACGACTCTCGCGGCGCCGCGGCCTGGCTCCGGGGCATCGCCCGCAACCTGTTCCTTCGCCACTGCCGGAGGCTCAGGACGAGCCCCGTCCCGGCCGACGCCGAGTTCCTCGAGCAGGCCGAAGCGACCTGGAAGGGCGAGTTCCTCCGCGATGGCGAGGGCTTCGACTACGTCGAGGCCCTCCGCAAGTGTCTGGAGACCCTGTCGGCCGAGCAGCGCCGCGCGCTCGACCTGCGGTACACCGAGCGGGCGCCGCGCACCGAGATGGCTCGGCTCCTGGGCGTGACGGAGAACGGCATCAAGACGCTGCTCCGCCGCATCCGCGCCCGCCTCGCCGAGTGCATCCGCAAACGCCTGAGAGTCGACTTGGGCTCCCCTCCCGAGGGGTCCACACCTTCGGGAGGGTAAGGCTCCCTCTCTCGTCCCGACGCTCCGCGTCGGGACGCATCTTCGGCCGCTCCGCGGCCATTCTCGGGCGACGCAGAGCGTCGCGGATGCTTCGGAGTCGTCCCGCCGCAGAGCGACGGGACGAGGATGGAATACCCTCCCGAAGGTTTGGAACCTTCGGGAGGGAGTGAGTAGCCTATGGCGGACGATCTCGATCGGCTCATCGACGTGCTGCTTTGCGAGGGGCTGGGCGGCGAAGCCCCGCCCAACCTCGAGGAGCGGGTCCTCGCCCTGGCGGGCCGCCGGCGCGGGATCCGGCTCTGGCACGTCGCCGCAGCCGCCGCGGTGCTCCTGGTCGGGCTTGGCGCCTGGCGGCTCCTCGCCGGCGGCTACCCCCGTCCACAGGCCAGCGGCAGCTACACGGTCGCCGATGGCGGCGCGGTGCGCCGCGGCACCACGCTGAGCACCGAGGACCAGCCGGCCGCCCTGACTCTCGGCGGCTACGCCCGCGTCGAACTGGAGCCGCAGAGCGTCGTCCGCCTCGAAGGCGATCGCCGGGCCGAGCAAGTCTTCCTCGGACGTGGAGGCGTGGCCTGCGACGTGGACCCGAAGGCCGGCGCCTTCGCCGTTCGCACCGACCTCGGCACCGTGCAATCTGTGGGAACCCGGTTCAGCGTCCGGATCCTCGAGGAGAAGGGAGAAGACGAGATGGTCGAGAAGCGATTGTGGGTGAGCGTCGTGGCGGGCGTTGTCCTGGCCACGGGAACGTGGGGGCAGCAGGCCCTGGCGGCCGGCCAGGAGAAGGCTCTGCCCGAGAAAGCGCCCGCCAAGGAGGAAAAGGCCGCGGCGCCGAAGATGACCACGCTGTCGCACGTCGACGATACGGCGGAGGGCAAGCGCTCGATCGCCGGGTCGGGCCACGCCGTCGAGTTCGAGTGTCCCGCGGGCGCCCGCTGGGTCGAGGCCGTCCAGATCTTCAGCGCCCGCTACGGCACCCCGCAGGCGCCGAAGGAGGACTTCCACGTCTATGTGCTCGACGCGAACCGCAAGGTGCTCGCCGACGTGCCGTTCCCTTACGGCCGGATCGAGCGCGGCACCATGAAATGGTACGCGCTGGAAACGCCGTCCATCGAGGTCCCGCCGCGCTTCATCCTTGCGGTGGCGTTCAACCCCGAGCAGACGAAGGGCGTCTACGTGGGCTTCGACGAGAGCGTCAAGGAGTCCCATTCCCTCGTCGGGCTGCCCGACGAGGGCTTCCAGGAGGTCACGGAGAAGCAGGACTGGATGATCCGTGTCGTCGCCTCGAACGTGCCGAGCGGCAAGCGGGGCATCATCCGCCTGGGCGAGCGCGCGGTGGCGAAGGAGGCCGACCTCGAGTTCCCGCCTCGCGCCGTCGAGACCTTCCCCGCCAACCAGGCCAAGGACGTGGACTACTCGCTCCGCGAGATCAAGGTCACCTTCGATCGTCCCATGATGGGGGGACCGCAGTGGTCCTGGATCATCCACACGGACATCGGAGTCTATCCCGGCGTCCGCGGGGGCCCCGATCCGCGCTGGGAAGAGGGCGGCAAGACGTGCGTCCTGCCCGTCCGCCTCAGCCCGGACACGCTCTACGCGGTCGGCGTCAACAGTTTCCGCCACACGGGCTTCCGCGACCCCGCGGGCAAGATCGCCGTGCCCCACGTCTGGGTCTTCAAGACGCGGAAGAAGACGGCGGGCGGCGAGTTCTGAGGCGGTCCGCCCTCACGGCTCGAACGTGCAGACATACTCGGCGATGCCCTGATCCACCGCGATCTCGAAGGACGACTTGCCCGGGACGCGGAAGGCCGATCCCGCGGCGCAGGTCTGCCACTGCGTCTCACCCGCCAGGCGCACGCGGCACGAGCCGGCCGTCATCTCCATGCGTTCCGGCGCGTCGGTGTTGAACTTGTAGGTGCCCGGATAGATCAGGCCGAGGGTCTTCCTGCCCTCCTTCGTCAGGATGGTGTGGCTCACGACCTTCCCGTCGAAGTAGACGTTTGCCTTGCAGACCGCGGTCACGTTTTCGAGCTTGTCGGCCATACCGAATCCCCTTTCATTTTCCTGCCCGCAGGAGCGACCAGGTTTGCCATTCGTGCGGCGGATGGCGAAGCTCCTGGCCGCCGAAGACGGCCCGCACGGGCACGCGCCACCAGGCGCCGACGAAACAGACCTCGCGGTAGCCCGCCACTGACATCGTGGCGTCCTCGACGGCGAAGAAGGGCTCGTCGTCGCGGACGCCGGTGCAGTTGTAGTTGAGGACGCCGAGGACTTCGGTGCGGCCGCCGGCGCGGGTGAGGATCTTGATGCTCTTGGCCTCGCATTTCATCCCGAGGATCCAGAGCAGGCCGCCGGTGTTGCGGGTGTTCACGCGCACCAGCTCGGGGCCGCGCTCGGTGTTCCACTGCCGCGCCCAGACGGTCGAGCCGGCCTCCTGGTACGCGTGGCCGACGCAGTTGGTCATGAAGACGGTGGTCCTGGGGCGGGCGATGAGCGTGCCGCCCATGCTGCGGCAGACGACCGTGCGGCTCGGCGAGCGGGCCTCGATGCCGAAGCTGGGCACGGGGGAGAAGACCTGGAGGTGCTGGAAGACCACGGTCTTCGGCCCCTGCGGGTCGTCGTCGACGACGAACTTCGCGAGGTTCTCCGGGTACTTTGGGTCCTTGCTCGTGCCGCCGAGGATGCGGACGAAGCCGAAGCCCATGACCCGCTGCACGGAGCCGTGGACTCGCACGTCGCGCTTCATCCAGTACCAGTTCGGGTCGCCGCGCTTGCCGCCGAGGAGGTAGACCGTGCTGGCGCCCTTCTTCGCCGCTTCGTCGATGGCGCGCTGGAAGGCGGGGGCGTCGTCCTCCTCGTCGCCGGCCTTGGCGCCGAAGTCGTTCGCGCACACCCAGTCTTCGGCCCGCGTCGGCAGGGGCACGTCGGGCTCGCGCTCGGGCTTGAGAAGGAGGCCGGCCTTCGGCGAGCCGTCGCCCAGGGTCTCGACGCCGTGGGAGCTGTACTCGGCGACATTCGGCCCCGCGGCGCCGCCGCCTGGAGTCCCTGGCGCGCCGATGGCGGAGGCGAAGCCCTGGGTCGCCAGCCGCGCGGCGTAGAGGTGGCCCTTCGCCAGCTTGACGGCGGGGCCTGCGGCGCCCGGCGGAGCTTCGAGCTGCGAATCGATGAGCGTCAGGACGCCGTTGCCGCTATCGACGGCCAGCGGGGCGCCGACCACCTTCAGCCCCTCGACGGCCAGCACCTGCCCGCGGTGGAGGAGCCCCACATCGCGGGCGCCGCGGACGGTCACCCGCGAAAGCGTCTGGCTGTTGATGCCGTGGCCAGTGCGGATCCCGATGGCGAAGCCCTCGATCTCCACGTCCTGGATGAGGTGGGGGCCGTTCTGATCGTTGAACCCCAAGTCGAGCCCGCAGGCGCCGTCGCCGCGGAGGAGGACGTCCTGCATCAGGCCGGTGTTGTTGCTGTAGAACTTGATGGCGACGGCGCCGGGGTTCTTGCCGGTGTCGATGGTGAGATTGACGATCGTGCGGTCGAAGAAATCGGCGTTCATGCGCGCGCCGTCGGGCCGCGAGACGCCGCGGATGGCCTCGCGCGGCCCCTTGGGATTGCCGAAGCCCTCGGCGCCGTCGGCGAGGCGGAGGATCGTCGTGTCGCGGTCCTGGCCCCAGAGCCACGGCCCGACCATCGAGCCCTCCTTGCCGTCGCCCGGCGGCTTGAGCACGAGCGTGCGGGTGATCCGATAGGTTCCCCGGGGCAGATAGACGAACCGCGTGAAGTCCTTCCCGCCGGCGCGTTCGATGGCGGACTGAATGGCTTGCGTGTCGTCGGCCAGGCCGTCGCCCTTCGCCCCGCAATCGCGTTTCACGTCGATGATCGCCCGCGGATCGGCGGGGAAGACGATCTCCCGGGCCTGCGCGGCACAAAGAGGGAGGGCGAGCACAACGAGCCAGCGAAAGTGCATGGTCGTCTCCTCACGAGGGTCACGATCCGCACGGGTGCAGGCATCCGGCAGGCTCACTCCCGCTTCGGCTGGGCGAGGGACTTGAGGGCGTCGAGGAGCGGGGAGAGGGCGGTGAGGGCGGATTGGAGTGTGTCGGGGTCGGGGGTTGGGATGCGGAGGTAGGACTTGCCGGTCTTCTCGTCCTTCGCCATCAGGCCGGCGAGGGGCGGCCGGCCCGCCTCGCGGCTTTGGGCTGCCCAGGCGCCCAGCCCGCGGAGGAGCGCCGCGCCGGCGTCGAGGAGCGGCTGGAGGGGCGAGGGGGCTTCGGGCCGCGCGGGCATGTGGCCGGCGCGGGCGGCGCGTTCGGCCTCTTCGGAATTCGCCTCGGTGGCGGGGACGGCGCGCTGCGCCTCTTCGGCGTCGGCGATGTCCTGAGCCGACTCGGGGGCGGTGGCAGGGGCAGCTTGGGTGACGGTCTCGACCTGGCGCATGAAGCGCTTGAGGCGCGTCTCGCCGAGGAACACGTTGTCCTCGCCGCCGTCGAGGACGCCGGCAAAGACGGAGCTCTTGAACGCCAGGACGCTGAGCATCCCGTGCTCGATCGTGCCCTGAGAGACGAAGTTGACGACCCGGACCGGGCGGTGCTGGCCGATGCGGTGGACACGCCCGATGCGCTGTTCGAGGATGGCCGGGTTCCAGGGGAGGTCGAGGTTGACGACCGTCGAGGCGGTCTGGAGGTTGAGGCCGACTCCGCCGGCGTCGGTCGAGAGGAAGACTCGCTTGGCGGGGTCTTCGCGGAAGCTGGAGAGGAGATCCCGCCGCTGGCGCGCGGCCACGCCGCCGTGCAGGTATTCGAACCCGACGGAGCTTGATTCCAGCCGCTCGGCCACGAGGTCGTTCATCCGCGTCCACTGGCTGAAGATGACGACCTTGTTTTCGGGCCGCTCGAAGATTTCGTCGAGGAGGGTCGCCAGCTCGTCGACCTTGGGGCCGAAGCGGGTCTTGTGGTCGACGAGGTACGTGTTGTCGCAGGCCATGCGCATGCGCTGGAGGGCGATGGTGAGGCGGCGCTGGTCGGCCTCGGCGAGGAAGCCCCCACGCTTCCACTTTGCGACGACCCGCGCGACGATCTCTGCGTTCTCCGCGTGGATCTGGTCCTGCTCCTTGGTCATCGGGACGAAGAAGTTCTTGTCCATTCGCTCGGGGAGCTGCGTGAGGACCTCTTTTTTCGTGCGGCGGAGGAGGATGGGGGCGAGAGTCTCGCTGATGGCGCTGAGATTGCGGTAGCCGACGACGCGCGTCGAGTCCTCTTCGGTGATCTGGTGCTCTTCGACGAAGCGGAAGAGCGGCCCGAGCCGGAAGCGGTCGACGAACTCGACGATGGAGTGCAGCTCTTCGAGCCGATTCTCCAGCGGTGTGCCCGTCAGCACGATGGCGAAGGGCGAGGCGATGCGCTTGACGCTCTGCGCCCGGCGCGTCGCCCAGTTCTTGATCCGCTGGGCCTCGTCGAGGATGACGAGGTCGGGCGCCATCGCGGCGATCGCATCGAGGTCGCGGTGGACGACGTCGTAGTTCACGATCTTGTAGAAGCCCGGCTGGGCGTAGCGTTCGCGCCGCGTCTGGGACAGCCCCTCGACGACGACCGCCTCGCGGCCGCAGAACTTCTCGATCTCGCTCTTCCACTGGTACTTCAGCGACGTGGGGCAGACGATCAGGGCCGACTCGACGCCGAATTCCCTGGCCATGATCTCGGCGGCGGCGATGGCCTGGATGGTCTTGCCGAGGCCCATATCGTCGGCGAGGAGGCAGCGCCCCGCCTGAGCGGCGAAGAGCGCGCCGTCGCGCTGGTACGCGTAGAGCGACGCCTTGAGGAGCCCGTCCATCGCCTTCGCGCCGCGCCCGTTGCCGTAGCGTTCGCGGACGCGCGTGCGGCGGCGCTCGGCGTCGCGGACCTCGGCGATGAAGTCGAGCGCGTCGTCGTAGCCGCGCAGCTCGGGGTCGAGCCGACGCGCCTCGGCCAGGAACTCATCGACGCGCGCGAAGGCTTCCGCGCGAAGGATGCCCTGCTCATCGAAGTAGCGGGCGGCCAGCCCCTGGATCGCCGCCGGGGCGTCCGTGCCCGCCGAAAAGACCACGCGGCGCTGCGAGCCGTAGCGGAGGTAGACCTCCGAGTAAGGCGCCCTGTGGCCCGCGGCCAGCGCCGCGCGGGCCGCCGGCGTCTCGCCCAGCCGGGCCAGGGTGAACTCGATGTGCTTGCAGGTGCCGAGCGTGTTCACCGCGAAGTCGGGGCAGGAGCAGAAGTTCACGCCGAGGGCTTCGCCCCGAATGGCCACGCGGTAGGTTCGCTCCGTCTGTGGGTTAGTGACGGCGAACTCGGAGAAGAGCGGGTCGGTGCCGAGGTTCTGGAGGCGATAATCTTGCTCCCGGCCGAACTGCCGGCGCAGCTCGACTTGCCATTGCTCGGCGGTCATGCCCTCGGGCTTGCGGTGGCGGGAGAGCTTCCTGGGCTTCTGGGCGCTCATGGGGCTTCCTCATGTGCCGCCGCCATCTTGGCGGCAACGTGGTGCGTCTCTCCGAGACGCAAATCAATCCGCCTCGGAGAGGCGGGCCACAGCGGAGCCGCCTTTCAGGCGGCTAACCACGGCGATCCCTTCGGAAAAAATAACCCCGCTCGGGCCTTGCGGCATATCGAGCGGGGAGCAAGTTTCTTCCTCTGCCATGCTCGTGCTCCTGCTCGTGCTCTTGCTCTTCTTTTCCGCACGCGAGGAGCGGAAAACCGAGCACGAGAAGGGCAGAAGCCGAAGGGAGCGAAGCCATCGAATACCCTCCCGCGGGTGTGAAACCCGCGGGAGGGAAGTTGTGCGTCCCTGCCCTGTCACAGCGTCCACGGCGCGCGCTTGGGCCGGTCGATCCAGCGGTTGGCCTCGGGGTCGCCGATCATCTGCTCCGTCTCCGGGTCGAACTTGAACGGGCGGCCCAGCCAGAAGGCGATGTTGGCGAGGTGGCATGTGGCGACCGTGCGGTGGGCCCACTCGATGTCGCGGAACGGCCGCTGGCGGGTCCTGACGCAGTGTATGAAGTCGCCGAAGATGCCGCGGTTGCCGCGGTAGCCCTGGATGGGGGTCGGGGGCGGGGCCTGGCGGGGCTTGCCGCGGGGCGGGACCTCGCCGAGCGTGCCCTTGAACCCGAGCGGGCCGTCCCACGCGCCGCCCAGGTACATCCGCACGCCGTTGCCGTAGACGTAGGTCAGTTGCTTGTGCTCCTTGCCATCCGGCGGGATGACCTCGACGGGGAGCGGCTTGTCGTAGAGCTGGCTGGCGAAGAGCGCGCCGCCGATGTGGTGGGCGCCCCAGTCGGTCATGCCGCCGCCCGAGTAGTCGCGGAAGGAGCGCCAGTTGAACGGGTGCATCTGGTGGTTGTAGGGGCGGTAGGGCGCGGGGCCGAGCCAGCGGTCCCAGTCCATCCACTCGGGGATGGGCTCGGGGGGCAGGTAGCACTCGCCGGAGGGGCCGCCGATGTTGACGAAGACCTCCTGGAGGTCGCCGGCCGCGCCGGACCACATCCACCTGTGATACCAGTTGTAGTCTTCCCAGACGCGCTGGCTGCCGCCGGAGAAGACGCGGCCGTAGCGCCGCGCGGTGTCCGACATGATGCGCCCTTCGCGAACGGTGAGCGTCTCGGGCTTCTCGCAGTAGACGTCCTTGCCGTTCTTCATGGCGTCGACGGTGATGAGGGCGTGCCAGTGGTCGGGGGTGGCGCAGAAGACGGCGTCGATGTCGGGCCGATTCGTGATGTCGCGGAAGTCGACGGTCGCCATGCAGTCGCGGTTGTTGTTGCGGCCGTCGACGGTGGACTTGGCGCGCTCGCGGTGGCGCGCATCGACGTCGCAGACCGCGAGGCCCACCACCCCGGGTATGCCGAGGAAGCCGCCCATGTCGCCGCTGCCCTGGCCGCCGGTGCCGACGAAGCCCATGGTGATCTTGTCGTTAGCGCCGAGCGCCTTCGAGCTGATCATCAGGGGCCACGCCGCGGTGGCCGCCGCCGCCGTCGCCGTCTTGAGGAACCCACGCCGCGTCGGACGCAGTCTGCTCGCCATCGCCAAGTCTCCGTTGCTCAGGTTCTTCGGCTCCCATGTGCCTCTCGGCGCGCGGCCAGCCCTCCTGGCTCGCGGTCCCCACTAGTATACGCAGCGCCGCCGGAAAATAAAGCGCGGATTCAACCCCGGGCGAAGAAGAGAAGAGATCAACCGCGAAAAACGCGAAAGGACGCGAAAAGGAGAAGAGAAGAGTCTCCACCACGGATTACACGGATGGCACGGATAAGAGAAGAAAAATCATGAGGGTTTGAGACCCAGAAGCTCTTCGATCCAGCCCTTCCGTCTCTTCCTCTTGGGTCTCACCCCATGCCCTTTCTTCTCTTCTTTCGCGTCCTTTCGCGTTTTTCGCGGTTGACCTCTTCTCTTCGCTGTTTCCCATCCGTGTCATCCGTGGTGAAAATCTTTCTCTTCAGATGTGCCACGGCTCGCGCAGGGCGCGGGTGCGCATGCGGTTCGCTTCGTCGTCGCCGACGAACTCCTCCTTGACGGGATCGAACGTGACTTTGCGCCCGAGCAGCACCGCGATGGCCGCGGCGTGGCAGGCGATGTGCGACGAGCGCATCACGCGGCTGTTGGCCGCCGCGAGTCCCCGGCTCTTCACGCAGTCCAGGAAATTCCGCGTGTGCGGCGAGGCATTGGTCCCCGCGATCCGCGCGAAGCTCGCCATCTCGGCCCGCAGCGACTCGGGATGCGTCACCACCCCGCCGCTGTCGCCCGTCTCGACCCACCCCGCGTCGCCGATGAACCGCACGGGACACGTCCCCAGCTCTGTCCGATAGTGCGGCGAGCGGTCACCGAATGGCTGGTGCAGGAAGTCGACGATGAGCTGGACGCCGTTGGCGTAGCGGGCCGTGATCTTGTCGCTCGACGGCTCGAACTCCAGCGGCGTCGTGCCGTCGGCGCCGTTGGCCCACTGGCAGAGGTCCACCGTGTGGGCGCACCAGTCGAGCAGCGTCGCGCCCGAATCGAAGTCGTCGAAGCCCCGCCAGCCGCCCTGAACGTACTGGTGGTTGTAGGGCCGCCAGGGCGTCGGCCCGAGCCACCGATCCCAATCGCACTCCTCCCGCTGCGGCTCCGGCTCGGCGGGGAGCCAGTCGTAGCGGTTCCGCGGATAGTAGCTCGAAGCGTGCAGCGTCTGGAGCTTGCCCAGCTTCCCGCTGCGCGCCAGGTGGTTGGCGAACTGGAAGTTGGCGATGCTGCGCCGCTGCGTCCCTGCCTGGAACACGCGCCCACAACGCCGGATCGTGTCGTCGAGCGCCTGGCACTGGCCGATCGTCAGCCCGCACGGCTTCTCGCTGTAGACGTCCTTGCCCGCCTTCGCCGCCAGGATCGAGCCGAGCGCGTGCCAGTGGTCGCCCGTGGCGATCAGCACGGCATCGATGTCGGGCCGGGCCAGCAGCTCGAACATATCGCGGTACATGGCGCAATCGTGGTTGTGGTACTTCGCGTCCGCCATGTCCTTGACCGCCTGGCGGCGGCTGCGCTGGACGTCGCAGATGGCGAGGAACTGCACCTCGCGATCGGCGACGAGGCATTCCAGGACGTGCCGGCCGCGCGGCCCGATGCCGATGGCGCCCAGCGTGATCCGTTCGCTCGGCGCGGCTGCCGCGCCGCCCCCGAGCGCCGAGGCGGGGATGATGCACGGCGCGGCCACCGCCGAAGCGGCGGCCGTCAGGAACTGCCTGCGGCTGATCTTGCCCATAGTCGGATTCCTCTCTTCTTCGCCCCGCAGGCCGTGTCGTAGTGCTAGCGGGGGTCGTTGTCCATCACTTCGAGGCCGTCGATAGCCACCATGAGACCGTAGACGACTCCCGAGGCGCCGAGCCCCTTGATCCCCGGCCCGCCCGCGGGCTGGAAGGGGTAGTTGAAGACGAATTCGCGGAACGGCCGAACCGCGACCTGGAGGGCGAACACGGCCGCGAAAACTGCGAGGAGGACGGCCATCGTCCGGGTCAGCGGCTCAGCAATGGCGAGCTTTCCGAAGACCTCACGCCGGTACGTTTCTGACATGGCAGGTCCCCTTTCCTCCAACACTCTATCCAGCCGCCCATGGCTTGTCAATCACGCAAAGGTCTCAGCAGGGCCGCGACGGCATCCGACCCTTGCGTCGGTGGAGGAAGAAGAGCAGCCCGGCCATTTTCTGAACGTGCGGCGGGAAGGGCCGCCAGCCCTGCTCGTAGCTCTGGACCGCCCGGGCGGACACGCCGAGCAGCGCGGCCATCTCGTGCTGCGTCTTGTTCAGTGCCTCGCGAATCGTCTTCAGATTGCAGACGGAGTCCACGGCCCGGCCCACCTTTCCGCCGCGCGGCGCAGTTCGCGCGCCGACGCGACGCTGCCGGGGCGCCCGAAGCGCGGCCCGGCGCGATAACACAGCGTGATACCCCTCATAGACAACCTGCCGCATTTCGGGGGCCTTTTCAACAGGTTGTTTTCGCCATAAGTGCCGAATTCCCAAGAGCCGGCAGAATTCTGAGGAATTTTTCGGATTTGGGCCTTAATTTTTCGTGGGGTCGTGTCGTTGTAC
>Ga0315273_10007441_pt1 | contig 13727 bp, 3 predicted proteins | sample YL17G02_0_MG_FD_205753 | JGI IMG/M metagenome (GOLD analysis project Ga0315273, IMG submission 205753) | Sediment microbial communities from Yellowstone Lake, YNP, Wyoming, USA - YL17G02_0 | ecosystem: Environmental > Aquatic > Freshwater > Lake > Sediment | place: USA: Wyoming | collected... | reverse complement strand
ATCGACCGTTGGACCAACAACCACTACACCCTTACCGCCCGTGAGGAGTCCGCGGCCCCGTTCTGGTCCTTCCAAAGCGGCTCGTACGAGAACCGGCCGGCCTGGGTCCTGCCCCTGAAGGAGGGTTTCAAGCAGGACAATTTCCAGGGGATGAACGGGACCGATTACGGCGGGGGCACGCCCGTCGCCGACATCTGGCGCCGCGACGGCGGAGTCGCGGTCGGCCACCTGGAGCTCGTCCCTAAGCTGGTCTCGCTACCGGTCGCGATGCCCGGCACCTCGGCTGCCGAGCTCTCGGTAGCCTACGCCTGCGACCGGACCCTGGCGCCCGGTGAATCGCTCGACACCTTCAAAACCTTCGTCACCGTTCATAAGGGAGACTATTTCGCCGCCCTCAGGGAATATCGGAGGATGATGATCGGCCAGGGCGTGAAGTTCACCGAAGCCCCGCCCGATGCCTTCGAGCCGATCTGGTGCGCGTGGGGCTACAGGCGGACCTTCCAACCGCCGCAGATTTATGGTGCGCTGCCGATCGTCAAGAAGCTCGGTTTCCGCTGGGTCACGCTCGATGACGGCTGGCAGACCGCCGAAGGAGACTGGTTCCTCGAGCCCAAGAAGTTCCCGCGGGGCGACCAGGACATGAAGGCGATGGTCGACCGCATCCACGCCGACGGCTTCAAAGCCCAACTCTGGTGGGCCCCCATGTCCGTAGATCCGGGCACACAGAAGATCGAGAAGCACGCGGACTGGCTGCTCCTCGAGAGGGACGGCAGCCGGCACAAGATCTCCTACTGGGACGCCTTCTACCTGTGTCCCTCCGTTCCAGAAGTCCGCGCCGACGCGGCCGCGTTGGTGACGAAAGCGATCAAAGAATGGGGATACGACGGCTTCAAGCTCGACGGCCAGTACATGAACGCCGCACCCCCGTGCTATAACCCCGCGCACAATCACAAGGACCCGAACGAGTCGGTCGAGGCTGTACCGCTCTTCTTCAAGACGATCTTCGACGCGGCTCGCGCCGCTAAATCCGATGTCGTGGTCGAATTCTGCCCGTGCGGGACCTCGTTTTCATTCTTCACGCTCCCTTACACAAACATGACGGTTGCCTCCGACCCGCACAGATCGTGGCAGGTCCGCACAAAAGGAAAGAGCCTGAAGGCGCTCACTGGCGACGGGATTGCCTACTTCGGCGACCATGTCGAACTGAGCGACGACGGCCGCGACTTCGCCTCGACAGTCGGGGTCGGCGGCGTTGTAGGCACGGAGTTCACTTGGCCAGTCGGTTCCGGGCCGGTGAGCCGCCGCACCGGGAAGAATACGAGCGACCTGACCCCGGAGCGGGAGGAGCACTGGGCGAAGTGGCTGCGGATCTACAGGGAGAAGATGCTCTCGAAAGGGGAGTACCTGGGCTCCCTGTACGACATCGGCTTCGACCGGCCGGAGGCGCATGCGATCCGCAAGGACGGGAAGATGCACTACAGCTACTTCGCCCCTGAGTTCCAGGGAAAGGTCGAACTGCGGGGGCTGGAGCCGCGCAAGTACCAGATCGTGGACTATGAGACCGGCAAGGAGTACGGCACGGTGCAGGGCCCGACCGCGACCGTGGAGGCGTCCTTCAAGCACCACCTGATGCTCGAGGCCCGGTAGCAGAGACAGGAGTTACATTGCGGAGGCGCTGCGGGAAGCGCACGGGAAGGGGATCATCCGCCGGGGCATCAAGCGCGCAAGTATCATGATGACGAAAGCGGGCCAGGCGAAGGTGCGACCGCAGTTTGCGCAGGCGTGGATGAGAGGGACACCAGAGCTGTCCAGCGATTAGTCGCCGATATCCCGGGAGCGGAGGCCTACTGCCTGTCCCGCGATCCTGTCTCCCGCCGTATCGGATCGGTTATCGCGCTCCCCTGGCAAGAAGGCCTGAAGGAGATCGGCCTTTGACAACCGCTATAGGTCCGGTCTGTTAGACCGGTGCCAATCCAGTGGCGCACCCGAGTGCATGAAAATGAGTGGGCGCGCATCGCCGAAGCGCGCAGTGTCCGCGCCGGCGGCGCGGACCCACCCTGCAACCCGATGCCGTTGCGTTCTCAGAGCAGGAGCAAGGTCTCGATGAGTTTCCAGGGCCAGCGTGTTACGCGGCCGGAACTGAAGGTGAAGGGCGCGATCTGCTCGACGGCTGTAATATAATCACCGCATGAGGTCATTGCGCCGTAACTTAATAGGATCCGTTTCCATCCTGCTTGCCTCAATGCTGATGGGGATGCTCTCCGCGCCCTCGGGGCGGTCTACGGGAACACCCGCGCCGCGGGCTCTCACCTCAACCGTGACCGGCGAGCCCTCCGGTGTGACATTTGTCGACATCGCAAAGAAAGCCGGCTTGAATGCGCCGAATGTCTGGGGCGGAATCAACAAAAAGAAATACATCGTGGAAGCCAAAGGCAGCGGCGTTGCCTTTTTCGATTACGACAACGACGGCTGGATCGACATCTATCTCTCCAACGGTGTTCGCTTCGAAGAGACTTATAGCCCCGGCAACGCACCCATCCAGCACCTTTACCATAACAACCGGGACGGAGCGTTTACGGATGTCACCGAGAAGGCCGGCCTGGCGCGCACGGGCTGGGGAACCGGCGTCTCCATCGGCGACTATGACAACGATGGCTGGGACGACCTCTTCTGCAGCTACTGGGGCCATAACGTCCTGTGGCACAACAACGGCGACGGTACCTTCACGGATGTCACCACCAAGGCAGGCCTCTGGGAAGAGCGGGTACGCTGGGGCACGGGCAGCACATTTCTCGATTACGACCGCAACGGTTTACTCGACCTGTTTGTCTCGAATTACATCGAGATGGATATAGAGAAAGTCCCTGCCCCCGGCCAGGCAGGCTACTGCCAGTGGAAGGGTATTCCAGTGCTGTGCGGCCCGCACGGCCTGCCCGCCGGGACGAACATCCTCTACCACAACAACGGGAATGGCACCTTCACTGAGGTTTCGCAGAAGGCCGGCATCCTCAAGCCCGGCCCGCGCTACTCCATCACCGCCGTCTCCTACGATTTTGACAACGATGCCTGGCCCGACATCTACGTCGCCGTGGATTCCATGCCCAGCATCCTTTTCCACAACAATCACGACGGCACCTTCACCGACATAGGTGTCGTGGCCGGCTGCGCCTACAACGAAGACGGCCAGGAGCAGTCCGGTATGGGCGTGGGCGTGGGCGACTACAACGGCGATGGCTGGTTCGACATCTTCAAGACCAATTTTACCGACGATACGCCCAACCTCTACCGCAACAATGGCGACGGCAGTTTCACCGATGTGACATTTGTCTCCGGCCTGGGCGTCAACACCCAATACGTCTGCTGGGGCGCGGGCTTCGTGGACTATGACGGCGACAGCTGGACGGACATCTTTCACGTCACCGGGCACGTCTATCCTGAAGTCGAGTCCTATCATCTGGATTCGCATTTTCTCTCGCCACGCCTTGTCTACCGTAACCTCGGAAACGGCAAGTTCAAAGACGTCTCGAAAGACATGGGACGGGGAGTGAACGCGGTCTATTCGAGCCGCGGCTGCGCGTTCGGGGACTTCGACAACGATGGCGACATCGACGTCGTGATTCTGAACATGAACGATTATCCCTCGCTGCTGCGCAACGATGGTGGCAACAGGAACAACTGGGTCGAGATCAAGCTCCTGGGAACCAAGTGCAACCGGACGGCGATCGGCGCTCGGGTGCGCGTGGTGACGGAAAAACACGCGCAGATGGATGAAGTCCACTCCGGAGGGAGCGTCATGTCGCAGAGCGATCTGCGGCTGCACTTCGGCCTGGGCCAGGCCAGGCAGATCGACCTGATCGAGGTGAAATGGCCCACCACACAGACAGTCGAAAGATTCACCAACATGGAAGCCAACCAGTTCTTGACCATCAAAGAAGGCTCCGGAATCACTAAGAAAGAACGGTGACAGACACGAATCCCACGAAGTTAAGGAATGCGAGAGTGCTCAACAGATGAGCCCAGGGAGAGAGGCTGCATCGTTATAGGTAATGTTCATGATGCGTAGAACATTCCATAGTTTCCTCGTACTGAGCGCCGAAGGTGCGATGCTATACCAGCCTGGGGCAACACCCCAGGACGAGGAAGTGCGTGTAAGAAAAGGGCTGAAAGCCCGATTCATATTGGCTTATGGGGCGGGCTTTCAGCCCTTGCTGACTGGGGATCGCGTAAGTCCTGGGGCGTTGCCCCAGGCTGGTATGGGTCGGGCCTTCGGCCCTTGGCGAAGCCAACCTGAGTGCCGCTATGCAGGCATTGGACCTGAGCTTTCCTGCTGTTCCCTCACGGCGGTATCAAATGCCGTACCGCTGCACCATGTTGTGTACCAGAAACGTCTCTTATCTTCGTGCTATTCGTGACAGACACCGACTCATCCGCTGAATCAGCAACAGCGGCAGTATCTGCGTGCAGATTCGGTGGCCGTCACCGTTTTTTCCCTGGCTTGATTTGAGGGCTCTGGGCAAAAAAAAGGGCGCAGGCATTGCTGCCTGCGCCCTGATGGATCAAACGAGGTTAGAAGGCGAAGCGCAGTCCGAGCCGGAAAGACCTCGGGTCATTCGCATCGCTGAGGATCTTCCCGAAGTTCGAGCTATTGCGATTGCCATTCGGGTTGCCGAAGTGCGGCGTGTTGGTAAAGTTGAACATCTCCGCCCTGAACTCCATATTGAGCTTCTCCGTGAACTTGAAGGAGCGGAACAGACTGAAGTCCATGTTCACACGGGCCGGCCCGCGCATGGTGTTCCGGCCCACGTTGCCGAACCGCACCTCCGTGACCCGCGCAAACGCGCTGGTGTCGAAGTAGGGGCTATCGCCGAGACCACCCAGAATTGCGATTTCGGGCTTGATCTGGTCCGGAGTCTGTATGTTGCCCGGCATGTTCAACGAGGAGCCGGAAGCGCTCATCGTAAATTGCCGGCCCTGGTAGGCACTGAAGATACCGTTGATCTGCCAGCCTCCCAGGATCGCATTGGCGGTACCGTTCTGGGCCCACTTCTTGCCGGCGCCCATGGGGAGTTCGTACACATAGGCGAGCTGCAGCATGTGGGGGATGTTGAACGCCGCCGAGGAGCGGTTGCGGGAACGATAGGCCATGGCCTGAAACAGCCCCCCTTCTCCCGTCCAGTCACTGTACTCGACCTCAGTGATGGCATGCGAGTAGGTGTAAGCACCCTTAAGGAACAAGCCGCTCGTAAAGCGCCGATTGAGGGTGGCCTGCAGCGAGTTGTAGTTGCTGCCAAAGCGGCCATCCCACAACAGGGTATCTGCGGTGCGTCCGAACTTGGCGTAGAGCGGTTGCCCCATTTCGCCGGAGCCCGGGGTTTGCGAGGCGTTGATTTGCAGGAATCCGAAGCCATTTACGGAGTGCGTTCCTACATATCCAACCGACGCCACCAGCTCGCCGGGCAGCTTATGCTCGACGATAAGGTTCCAGGATTGGATGTAGCCCCGCTTCATCGTCTTGTTGGCCTCGGGATAACCCATGACGGCCCCTAGCGGCAGCTGCTGCCTGCCCTGGCTCGGGTCGGGGCAGCAGATCGGCAGAATGCCGACATCGGGGCCTAGAGGTGCGTTCGGGATACCCGCCGCCACGTAATTGGGATCCGTGGAGATGGATTGGTAAGGAATACCTGAATAGGTCCCGACAATCGTAAGCGGATAGAAACCACGCAACGCCTGAGCGCCCCAGGGATGCGAGTGGTAGGTAATGCCGTAACCGCCTCGTATGACTGTGTTGCTGAACGCCTGATAGGCGAACCCGAAACGGGGAGCAAAGAGCTTCTTGCTGAAGCCCACATTGTTGTCCCGTGGGACTCCAGGCCACCCGCCGACCAGGACGTCATTAGTGGTCTGGTCATAGGATTCGATACCCATGTTCTGTGCGCGCGTCCGATTGGGGTAAAGTTCCCAGCGCAATCCCAGGTTGAGGGTCAGCTTTGGAGTGACGCGCCAGCGGTCGCGGATGTAGAAAGCCCACGTGTCCTCGAAGCTGGTCATCTTGATGTACTGGCTGCTCTTTCCCGTGTAATCAGACACACCGAGCAGAAACGATGCCACGCCGTTCCAGTCGTTCTCGAACGATGGGGTGCCATCTTGGAATCCCACAGTGGCATCGAGAGCATCGGGATTCAGAGCCGTAGTGCCGGGACCGAAATCAAACGCGCCGCGCGGTCCTTCCCCCAACTCCGGCTGCCAGTGGTTCATCAGGTGGTGCATCAAGTCCAGGCCAAACCGGATGTCGTGATTGCCCTTAATCTTGTTGAAGTTGAGGTTGAAGGTATAGGACTGGTCGTTGCGTTGAACCGGGTTCCAGCCTTCCGCATTGCCCAGGTTTGTATAGCCGGAGATGTAGAAGGCCGGCATGCCGCTTTCCCGCGGGTCGGGCCCGTTTGTCCCCGGAATCCCCAGCACGTCCGATCCGAAGTTAGTGCCCAGGTCCGGGGGGTCCACCTGCTGGCCGAATCGTGTCCAACCGAATGTTGCGTCAATCAGGAATGACGGCGAAACGGTGTACGACGTCCCGATGGTCGCTACCTGCACCAGGGTTTTACCCTCACCGAGGCCGCCGCCGGTGCACGAGCCGGGCCCGCCGGCTTCACCCAGACTGAAACCACAGGTAACCAGCGCCTTCATGATGCTGTACTTGGCCCAGATCTGGTGTTTATCGTTCCGGTTCCAGTTGACCTTGACGTCCATGTTGTTGCGGTTCAAACGCTGTCCGCCGGAGGTAACGTAGTTGGCTGTATCCCCGGCCCTGTTCTGCGCAGGCACCAGTGACAGCAGCTGCATCATGGGGTCGTTCAACCGAGTCTGGGGGATAGCGTTGAGCTTTCCTCCGCTGGAGAAGACACTGCGGCCCGTGCCGTCCATGCTGCCGGTGTACGGGTCAAAGACCATCCCTTCCCGCAGCGGTGCTGAACCGCCCTCCGTGGTAGGAATCAGGATCGGGTTGCCGCCGGCATCCAGGATCTGGGACCCCAACATCCTGCTGAAATCCCCAGCTCGGAAGTCGTCAGGAAAGACGGAGAGGACTGAGCCATAGCCCACCCGTTCAAACGTGCCTTCATAGTCGGCGAAAAAGAACAGCTTGTTCTTCACGATGGGTCCGCCGATGCTGCCGCCGTCGATGTTTCGGATGGTATTGGGCTTTTTCTGTGCGTTGCGATTCTCCTGCCATCGGTTGGCACGCAAAGCGCTGTTGTCGTGCATGCCGAAAAGGCTGCCGTGGAAATCGTTGGTCCCGGACTTCGTCACCACGGTGACGGCGGCGCCGCCCGTAATGCCCTGTTCGGCATCGAAGTTGTTGGTAGAGATATTTACGGTTTCAACGCTTTCCACGGGCGGGACGTACACCGCATGGTGAGGCATCGTGACCAGGATATCGGCCGCCCCGTCCAGGCGCGTGTTGTTGGCACCGCGGTCCTGGCCGTTGACGTTATTGGTCAAGGAACGCCCGGGTGTATCGGTGACGGCGTTTTGAAGATTCCCCGGTGTGGCGCCCGGAACCAGGTTGATGAGGCTTTGGTAGTTGCGGTAGTTGCCGAGCGGCAGGTTCGCCATCGCTTGCGCTTCTATGTTAACTGCAACGTCCGCCTTCGTCGTCTGGAGGACTGCCGCGCTGGACTCTACCGTGACGGTTTCGCTGACTTGCCCTACTTGGAGGGTAATGTCGGCGCGCCTGACCGTATTGATCGAGACCACGATCCCTTTCTCCAGATGATTCCGAAACCCGGTCATCTTGACGCTCAGGTCGTACGTGCCTTCAAGCACGTTCGGAATCACGTAGTGGCCGGTGGCGTCGGATACGCCCTCTTTGACTTGTGCGGTCTGGGTGTTCGTAATGGTGACCGTAGCACCGGGAATCACCGCGCCGGACTGGTCAGCCACGGTTCCCACAATAGACCCGTAAAGGACCTGGGCATCTAACCGTTCGACAAGCACTGGCGCGAGCAGAAGACCACCCACTCCGAGGATCATGAGCAGGCACTTTGCCCTATGAAACATAGCTAACCTCCTATTAATTCAAAAATTTACTGAGATTACCGGGGTGGATCTGCCTTGGTGAGACCGCCGACGGACCATTCGTCCGTCAGGCGCCTTTCGCTCACAGGCAAATCTCGCTTTGGATCCCGCTACCCGGGTGATAATCCGGCGCAGAGAATCCCTCGAACCCGGCGACTACCAAATCCAGGGCTGTCTAGTTTCTGTCACTCCATAGGGCATTTGTCAAGCAGTTTGTCCCCGGGGGAGTATCCCGTCAGTTATGGGTACCCCGCATCCGATATTTCCGCAGCTGCAGCTTAGGTCCGCGCCGCTGGCACGGACAGTGCGCGCTTCGGCGAATCGCGCCCGCTCCCTCCCGGCAAGCTGCCGCCAATGCCTGATGACATACCCGGGAGAACTTGCACGAGGAAAGAACTTGCGGTCCGATTCTCCTGCGAACCGGTCCGCGACTTCTCCTAGTGTCGCCCTGGGTCAGGCCGTATGAGGGAGGGTGTTTTCGGGCGGCGTCCAACGAAAGGGAGCCGGGCGCAGGAATTACTGCCTGCGCCCGGCTGATTGGCTAATGGGGATTAGAATTCGAAGCGTAACCCCAACCTGAAGTTTCTGGCGTCATCCGCCGCGCCGGTTATCTTCCCGAAATCCGAGCTGTTGGCATCGCTATCCGGGCTCCAGAAGTGTGGAGTGTTGGTGAAATTGAACATCTCCGCCCGGAATTGCATATCGAGCTTCTCGGTGATTTTGAAGCTGCGGAAGAGGCTGAAGTCCGTGTTCACCACGCCGGGTCCGCGCATGGTGTGCCGGCCCACGGTGCCGAACCGGACCTCCGTAACGCGGTCAAACGCGCTGGTGTCGAAGAAGGTGCCAGCGTCACCGACGTTGCCCAGCTTTTCAACCGTGGGTTTGATCTGGTCCGCGGTCTGCATGTTTCCCGGCATGTTCAACGAGGTGTCGGAAGCATAGACCGTATACGGCCGACCCATGTAGGAACTGAAGATGCCGTTGATCTGCCAACCCTCCAGGATCACCTTGGCGGCACCGCTGGTGGCCCACTTCTTGCCGGCGCCCATGGGGAGTTCGTACACATAGGCAAGCTGGAACATGTGGGGAATGTCGTACTCCGCCAGGGCGCGGTTGCGACTGAACGCAATTGGAGCGTTATAGGCGTAGCTTGTCCAGTCAGAGTAGTCGGCCGTATTGATGGCCTTCGAGTAGGTGTAAGCCCCTTTGACGAACAAGCCGGCTGTCATGCGCCGGTTGATGGTAGCTTGCAGCGCGTGGTAGATGCCCTGCGTGCGGCCATCCCACACCTGAGTATCTGCGGTGCGTCCGAATTGGGCGTAGAGCGGTCGTCCGTCATCGCCGGAGCCCGGGACTTGCGAAGCGTTGATTTGCAGGAACCCGAAGCCATTTATGGATGCTGTCCCCACGTATCCGACCGTCGCTACAAACTCGGCCGGCAGCTTCTGCTCGACAATGAGGTTCCACGACTGGATGTAACCCCGCTTCAACTCCTGGTTGTACACCGGGTAGCCCATGAGAGCCGCCAGCGGAAGCTGTTGCCTGCCCTGGCTCATGTCGGGGCAGCAGATCGGCAGGATTCCGACATCAGGGCCCAGCGGTTGGTTCGGGATACCCGCCGCCACGTAATTGGGATCCGTAGTGATGGGCTGGTAGCCGTTGACGCCGGAGAAAGCCGCGGCAATCGTCAGCGGATAGTAGCCACGCAGCGCTTGAGCGCCCCAGGGATGCGATTGGTAGGTGATGCCGTAGCCGCCCCGGATTACAGTGTTAGTGAATGCTTGATATGCGAACCCGAAACGGGGAGCAAAGAGCTTCTTGCTGTAGCCGACGCCGTTGTCCCTGGGGACGCCAGGCCACCCACCGACAAAAACGTCATTGGTCGCGGGGTCATACGATTCGATGCCCATGCCGGCGGAGCGGGTCCGCGTGGGGAAGAGCTCCCAGCGCAATCCCAGGTTGAGGGTCAGCTTCGGAGTAACGCGCCAGCGGTCTCGGATGTAGAGACCCCACACGTCCTCGAAGCTGGTCATCTTGATGAACTGGCTGCTCTTCCCCGTGCCGTCGGCAACGCCGAGCATAAAGCCTGCCAGGCCGTTCCAACCATTCTCGAAGGAAGGAGTGCCTTCCTTGAATCCCACAGCGGCGCCGATAGCATTGGGGTTCAGGGCTGTTATGCCAGTACCGAAGCCGAATGCGCCGCGCGGGCCGTCGCCCAACTCCGGCTGCCAGTGATTCATTGTGTGGTGCATCCAGTCGAGACCGAAGCGGATGTCGTGAGCGCCTTTCACGTAGTTGAAGTTGACGTTTACGGTGAAGGACTGGTCGTTGCGATAGAGCGGGTTCCAGCCTTCGGGGTTGCCCAATGCTGAATAGTCGGAGATGTAAAAAGCCGGCATGCCGCTTTCCCGCGGGTCGGGGCCGTTGGTTCCCGGTATCCCGAGCACGTCCGAGCCGTAGTTCGTGCCCAGGTCAGGGGGTTGCACCGACTGGCCGAATCGCGTCCAACCGATCGTTCCGTCAATCAGGAAGTTGGGTGAAACCGTGTACGTCTGCCCGATCGTCGCGAGCTGCACCATGGTATCACCGTCACCGAGGCCGCCGGAGCACAGGCACTCGCCGCCGGCCTGGCCCAGGCTGAAGTCACCATGAACCAGCGCCTTCATCATGCTGTACTTGAACCAGAGCAGGTGCTTCTCGTTCCGGTTCCAGTTGATCTTGACGTCGATGTTGTTGCGGTTCATCTTCTGGGTGCCTGAGTTGAAGTAGTTGTTGAGATCCCCGTCAAGATTGGGTCCAGGAACCACGCCCAGCAGCTCCATCATGGGGCCGTTAAGGCGAGCCTGAGGAATGGCGTTGATCTTTCCTCCACTGGAGAAAACCGAACGACCCGTGCCATCCTGGTTGCCAGTGAAGGGATCAAAGATCATCCCTTCCTGCAACCGCGCTGAGCCGCCCTCCGTGGTGGGAATCAGAATCGGGTTGCCGCTGGCATCCAGGATCTGTGCGCCAAGCATCCTGCTGAAATCCCCCGCGCGAAAGTCAGCCGTCGGAACGGAAGAGAGTAGGCCATAGCCCAGCCGCTGGAAGGTTCCTTCATAGTCGGCGAAAAAGAACAGCTTGTTCTTCTTGATGGGTCCACTGATGCTGCCCCCGTCAATGTTCAGGGTGCCTTTGGGCTTAGTGGTTTGTTCGCTGAATTTCTCATTCCACTGGAAGGCCCGCAGGGCGCTATTGGCGTGCATGCCATAAACGACGCCGTGGAAATCGTTGGTCCCGGACTTCGTCGCCACCGTGACGGCGGCGCCGCCCGTGATGCCCTGTTCGGCGTCAAAGTTGTTGGTGGAGATGTTGACCGTCTCGACGCTCTCCACCGGAGGGACGTAGACCGCATGGTGAGGCATCGTGACCAGGATATCGGCCGCGCCGTCCAGGCGCGTGTTGTTGGCGCCACGTTCCTGGCCGTTGACGTTGGTACTCAAGGAGCGTCCAGGTGTGTCGGTGATGGCGTTCTGAAAATAGGAAGGCGTTGCGCCTGGAACCAGATCAATGAGGCTCTGGTAGTTGCGGTAGTTGGAGAGCGGCAGTGCCTCAATCGGCTGCGCTTCCAGGTTCACACTGACGTCTGCCTTCGACGTCTGGAGGACGGCCGCGTCGGCCTCCACGGTGACGGTTTCGGTGACCTGCCCGACTTGCAGGCTGATGTTGATGCGCGTAACCGTGTTAATGGAGACCACTATCCCTTTCTCCACGTAATTGCGAAACCCGGTCATCTTGACGCTCAGGTCGTACTTGCCTTCAAGCACGTTCGAAATTGAGTAGTAGCCGGTCGCGTCGGTCATGCCCTCTCGGGCCTGTCCGGTATCGGCGTTGGTGATGGCGACCGCAGCGCCGGGCACCACTGCGCCGGTCTGGTCCGCTACAGTCCCCACCACAGACCCGTAAAGGACCTGGGCATTCAGACTTTCAACAAACGCGGGTGCGAGTAGAAGCGCCCCCACGAGGAACAGCAAGAGCCCACCTCTTGCTCTTTGAAACATAGCGACACCTCCCGATTATCAGAATTACTGACTTCATTTACATGGATCGCTGCGGTGCGACGCGACCATCCTTGATGGTTCGCAGACTCAGCTATCCATGAGGTACACCCGTTCAAAACTCACGGGCAAGTCCCGCCTAAGATGCCAGGGAAGGCACGATCGGACTTAATATAGATCGACCCAGCCGCCGAATTCAAGAAGAGTGTTCTCTGGGTGCGGACGTGAGGTTTTCTTTGGCTGCAATCCGCTCAGCAAGTCCATCTGGCTCAGCGCGATAGGTCGCAGTCACCATGAAAGGATTGCCTGTCAGAATGACCTCAATGTGGCGCGGCGACTTCCAGGGTTTGCAGGTCTCTGTTAATGCTGCGGAGCAGCTCAGTCTGTCCGAGCGCCTCTGCTTTCTCGCGTGCCTGGCGGCCATATTTCAACGCCTCTTCCAGGTTGCCGACGCGCGCATACGTGGCTGACAATGCATAGAGGCAGGCAGGGGTGCTCTCGTCTTCGGGGCTGAGCGCCATCAGGAAGTGACTTATCGCTTCGTCGTACTTCTTTTGATTCGCCAGGATTCTTCCAATATGAAAGTGCGCCAGCGGGTAATTCGGCTGCCGCTCGACTGCTTTACGATAAGACTCCAGAGCTTCGTCCAGTCGCCCTAGCTGTTCCTGCACGGAGCCGAGATTGTGGAAGGCCTGCGAGTAGAAAGGATTGACTTCCACTGCCTTCCGAAACATCTCTTCCGCCTCAACGTATTTGCGCTGCTCGAACAGCAGCACACCGTAGTTGTAGTAGCAGTCGGCACTGTTCGGGTTGACGTGCACGGCGGCGCGAAAATGCTCCTCTGCCTTCTGCGGCTGTTTCGTCTTGCCGTAAAGGATAATCAGATTCGCGTGCGCCAGGACCAGATCCGGATCAAGTTCGAGGGCTTTCTCATGTTCCGCGATCGCGTCTTCGATCCGCCCTGCCTGCTGGAAGCGAATACCCCGCTGGAGGAGAGACGAAGCTCCCCGGTCGAGTGCGCGCATTTCATCGTTCAACGGATCCGGCACCGGGGGCACAAGGGTTCGATTGGCAGTATGAAGCTTCAGATGCTCTTCCACACTTGAGCTGTCACCAAGCTTCCGGTAGGCCTGCGCGAGCGCGTAGTGAGCTGCGCCGTAGGCCGGGAACAGCTGGCAGGCCCTCTGGTGGGCTTCCTTTGCGGCAGCCAGGTCGCCATTGGCGGCGCGGATCCGGCCAATTCCGTAATAAGCCTCAGCCGCATCAGGGTGTTGCTTGACGATGGCTTCATAGATTCCCGCTGCCTCTCCCCAGTCTCCAGCGGCAAGGAGGTTTTCAGCGAGCTTCAATTGGGCCGGCAGGTAGTCGGGATTCAGGCTAAGCGCCGCACGAAGTGTGGCAGTCGCCTCTGCGCGCTTCCCCAGCGCGCTTTGCAGTGATCCCAGGTAATACAGCCATCGGAACGCCTTGGGATCGAGCTGGTGCGCCCGCTCATACCATACCTGCGCTGACTCACGCCGCTTGTAGAGGTCCAGCAGCATGCCGAGCTTGCCGTTGGCATCGGCGTCACGAGGATTCGCGCGTGCCGCCTCATAGGCCCCCTGGACCTGCTTCTGA
>Ga0315273_10007437_pt1 | contig 13730 bp, 11 predicted proteins | sample YL17G02_0_MG_FD_205753 | JGI IMG/M metagenome (GOLD analysis project Ga0315273, IMG submission 205753) | Sediment microbial communities from Yellowstone Lake, YNP, Wyoming, USA - YL17G02_0 | ecosystem: Environmental > Aquatic > Freshwater > Lake > Sediment | place: USA: Wyoming | collected... | reverse complement strand
GGGCGCTTCAGGCGCGGGTTCACCACGGACCAGTCGGGGTACTTCGAGTCGTGCCCGTCGTGCTGCCAGCCGACAATGTACGCGATCTGCTGAATGCCGCGGGTGAACTCGCTGATCTTGCGGATGATCTCGAGCGAATCGTCGAGGGTCACGTAAACCCCCTTGTCCTTCGCGCAGTTGAAAATCTTGTAAACCAGACTCTGGTGATAGGGATAGTTGTACTTCATGCGCGTCCTCCCATCAGTGGAAAGTTAACAGCCTTACCTCACACAATGCGCAAACACTTTTGCGCCAAGGAAAAACATCGCCCCCCAAATCAGGATGGACACCAGACACCCCCGGCCGAGACCGAAGGTGGTCCGGTTATAGATTCGGTTGTAGGCCGCTTTTCGCGGGTTCGTCAGCCAGCCCCAGCCGCGCGGGGCCTTCAGCCCCATCGAATGGCGGATAAACCGCTTGACCGAAGTCCGCGCCGCGATGCGCTTTCTGAGGGACGGCTTTCGGAAGCCGAATTGCACCGCCGACGCTCCTTTACAGGCCCGCCTGCGAAAGATCAAACGGGATGAAGCCGAGTTTTTGAGCCGGGGAGCCGCGGCGCAGCCTGAAGTCCGCCTTCTCGACGCTCACAAAAAGCGGGTCGGCGACGAGGCTCCCCGTGTCGTAACCAAGGGCGCGCCAGCGCTTGAAGTCGAATCCCATGAAGTCGAGGGGCTTTCGAGCCGCGTTGAAATAGAGGTTGTCCCGGAACGCGACGTTTTTGATCCTGAGCATGACGTCCTTCTTCTTCAGCATGACCAGCTTATCCGTGCGGTGGTCGTACCAGGCGAAGTTGGCGCCGAACGTTTTTCCCTCGCGATAGTAAACGATGTTTCGGCGGAAGGTGAAGGAATTGTGCGGCTCGACCCGGCCGCGGGCCACCTGCTCATGGCGACCCAGCGCGAAAATGTTGTTCTGGACGATGTTATCCCGGCCGTAGTGCTGGTGGAAGCCGGAGAAGTTCGTGCGATAGACGAGATTGTTCTCGACGAGCATATCGGCGCTCCCCTCGTCCAGATAGATGCCCCATCCGCCATAGGTCCGCGCGTTAACGTCGTGGATCAGATTGTAGCGCAGGCGCGTGCCCGTTGAGACGCCGAGGGTGTAGATGCCGCCCATGTCGCTCAGGATGCCCTGGCCGATGTCGTGGATGTGGTTATATTCGATGATGTTGCCGAAGCCGGCGCTCGGCATATAGCCCCATTTCCACCCGGCCGAAATGCCCGTATAAAAGGTATGGTGGATGTGGTTGTGGACGATCTCGTTGCCGCCCGAGTCCATGACGATGACGGCGACGGCCTCGTGATAGATCTGCCCGACATGATGGACGTGATTGCGCTCGATGTGGTTTCGCGAGCTTCCCGACCGGACGATGACGCCGCCCGCGCCGAGGTCGGCGAGCTCGTTTGCCGCGATGTCGATGTCCATCGTGCCGCTTTTGACCTCGACGCCGTACGTGCCGACGTGCTCGACGGCCGAGCGGCGAAGCGCGCAGCACTCGGCGTTTTCGAAGACAACCGCGCCCGGAACGCCGACCGCGGCCTGTCCGAAGCCGGCACTGTCGCGCGGCAGATCCCACTGCGTGTGCGAGAAGGTCAGGTTTTCGAGGGAAACGTACTGAACCTTCTGCTTCGCCGTTCCCGAGAGCTTCAGGACCTGGCTCAGGACGGGGGCGATTACCTCGGCGGTTTCGGGCGATTCGCCGGGCAGAGGCAGGTAAAAGAGTTTCCCGGTTTTGCGCTCCAGGTACCACTGGCCGGGGGTTTTCAGCGCCTCGAAAACGTTTTCGACGCAGTAAGGGGCCCCCTTGCCGCTTTGAAAGCAATCGGTCAGACGGCTGATGCTCGGGCGGTCAAGAAAGACGGTTCTCTTCTTTTCATCCACCGCCTTGACGCCCATCCGCGAGGCCACCCAGAAATGGAAGGCGACAATCTCCACGTCGCCGGGATTTTTCCAGGCCCGCAGGTCGCCGGCCTTGAAGACAAAACTGTCCTGCTTGACGTTGTAGCGGGTTTTCTTAGTGACCCCGGGAAGCTTGGCGACGCGGTAGAACCCATGCGCCGGGAGGCGGGTCCTCGAACGACGAGCGCCGTTGACGAAAAGCTGCTTAAAATACCAGCGGCCGCTTTTGACCTCCGGAATGAAGGAGACCCAGACGGTCCGGCCGTTGAGTTTCTCGACCGTCCAGTTCTCAATACGCCTGCCGCCGCTTATAACGGGCCGCTCGCCCTCAAAGCCGGCCCACGTGATGGGCGCGCTCGGCGAGCCGCCGTCCCGGGCGTCCAGCGTCAGCGGCCGGCGAAGAAAATAGCGGCCTTCGCGCAGGGTCACCCGCGCGGGTCTTGTCAGGATACCCCCCTTCTTAAGATCCCGGACGGCCTTACGCGCGCGCTCGACCGTTGCGAAAGGACCGTCGCGTCCGCCCCTGGCCGGCTCGCCGCGCCTGCCGGACCACGCGTCGTTTCCATCGGGGGACACGAAAAACTCGATCTCTTTGGGCGCAAGGGTGATTTTCTCTGTCCGCTTCATTCGATTTCCCCTTCCAAGTTCCGCACAAACCGCAAATAAGCTTATCCGAATCGAACAGTAAAGCAAGTTTATAGGGGGTTAAAACCGCTGGATTTCCGGCGACACAATGGTTGCGAATTATTCGCGCCGCCCGATGGACGGAGGCGTATAAGTCACGGATATCTTGAACCTCTCGACTAACGCCGCGATGGCCGGCACAACGATGGGACGCATCAGGAAGGTATCCAACAACACGCCAAAACCAATGGCAAAACCAAGTTGGATCATGACGGCCAGACGGCTGACCATCATGGAGCCGAAGGTGCCCGCCATGATGATTCCGCAGGAGGTGATGATCCTGCCGGTCACCATGATCGACCGGCGGATGGCCAGCTCGGGGGGGCTCGAGGAACGTTCCTCCTTGATCCGCGACATGATGAAGATGTTGTAATCCACCCCCAGGGCGATCAGCAGGACGAACATGAGGTACTGCACCTTCCAGTCCAGGCCGGGCTCCCCCAGAATGTGGATAAAAACGATCAGTGTCACGCCGAGCGTGGCGAAGTAGCTCAGGATCATGGTGCCCACAAGATAAAGGGCGGTCAGCACCCATCGGAACTGCAGAATCAAAACGGCCAGCACGCCGGCAACGACGAGGACTTTGATCCGCTTGATGTCGTTCTGTGTCAGGTGACGGATGTCATTGATCCGGGCGGTGGCGCCGGTGAAATGAAACTCCTTGATCCGCAGAGGAACGACCTTTGAAAAGCCATCGACGCTCTGGCGCAGATTCTCCAGGGAGTCCATCGCCTCCTGGCTGTAGGGCTGAGGGGTGAGGCCGATCTCCAGGCGGGCAATATGGCCGTCGGGCGAGATGTAGTAGTCCAGGGCTTTGCGGAAATCCTTGGCTTTGGGATCATCCCCGGTCAAAAGGCTCTGGGGGACGACCAGCCGGTCGCCCCATCCGCCTTCGCCGGGCGAGATCAGGCCGCGCATCCCTTCGACCGAGGTTTTCATGAGCTTCAGACCGGTCTCCAGAAGGCCGATCTGCAACATGATCGGGGCGGCCGGCCGGGACTGGGCCGAAGTGAAATTGCGCACACCGGTCAGCGCCTTTTCGAGCCCGTTCGAGACCAGCTCCAACTGTGAGGAAGCCAGGAGCGCCTTCGTCTCCTCCGGCAAGCCGCGAGGCTGGCTGATGCTGAGGACCCCGCCGACGGGAGGCTCCCGTTTCACCTGCTCCGTCAGCGCACGGAGCAAATCCAATCCCCGAGGCGTGCGCAGGTCCTCCTGAGAGCGCAGGACAAGGGTAACGGGCATCAGGTCGCCGGGCTTGAAGTGCGCCTGGAAGATCCGGTACGCCACGACCGAAGGTTTCGACTCCGGAAGTTCGCTGACGATGTCATAGGAAGGCGTCGCCTTTGTTCCCCAAAAGGCCAGCGGGGCGAGAATTAGCAACGCGGCCGCAAGCGTGGCCACCGGAAACTTCACGACAAGGTTTCCAATGCGCCGCCAGAAGGTGGAGTAGGCCCTTCGCTGATTGTAAAGGGCGGGCCAGAAAACCCAGGGGCCGAGAAGACGCAGGAACGCGGGAGCAAAGGTCAGCGAAGCGCACACCGTGACGAGCAGGCCCGTGGCCAGGCACGGACCGACCACTCGAAAGACGCTGAACTGGGCGAAGGCCATCGACCCCAGGCCGACGATGGTCGTCAGGGCGCTGGCCAACACGGGGGCGCCCGCCGCCTTCAGCGTCTTCTCGACGGCCTCGTCGTAGTTGCCGCTCCTGGCCAGCTCCTCGCGATAGCGCGCCGTCAAAAAAAGGCAATAGTCCGTCCCCGCGCCGAAAAGAATCACAACGAGGAACGTCTCGACCATCGTGGGCACGGTCATCCCCATGGCGACGTAGGTCGCGATTACGCCCCGTGAAATAAGGAAGCTGAGCGCCACCGTGCCCAGCGGGACCAGGGGCGTGATGGGCGAACGATAAATCAAAACCAGGATGACGACAACCAGGGCGAGAGTCACCACTGTGGTGCGCCGAAGGCTTTCATTGACCGCCGTGCCATAGTCAGAGCCGATGGCCGCGTCCCCCGTGACGTAAACTTTAAGCCCCGCGGGCCCTTCGGCGGCTTTTTCGCGGATGGCTCGGATGATCTTCTTGGTGCGATCGGCGATGAAGGTGGTCGAAAGGTTGGCCTTCACGATCATGGCTTTGCCGTCGGCGCTGACGAGACGTTTGCCGAGGACCGGATCGGTCTCGGGCGAGATCACGTCCTGGACGTCGGAAGGCCCCTGGGGGGAACGAAGCCACCGGACCACCTCGGCGGCGAAGGCGCGGTCCTCATCGCTCAGGCCCAGATCGTTCACAAAAATGACGACGGCGGAAGAGTTGTAGTTCTCCCCGGAGAACCCCTCGGCCAGAAGGCGCATGGCCTGGGCGTGGTCGGTGCCGGGTCCGAGCTGCGCAAGCTGGGTGTCATCCGCCACCTGTTCGAGGGGCTTGACGGTCAGCATCAGGACCAGCGCGACGATCGGCCAGAGGATCAGGGAAATATAAAACCGACGGCCGGCAATGGCCGCCAGTCGCTCGAAGAAAGCCATCTTGCTCCTGTTCGAACAGGGTTATGGAATCGCCTCAGCCCTTAGCCAACGATGCCGCCCTTGGTTGTGATGCCCGCAAGCAGCCGCTTGAGCGCCTCCGGGTTGTCCGTATAACGCAAACAAACCCGGCGGTCCGCCAGGTTTTCCTTGACGAGCCAGAGCAGCGATAGATTGAAGTCCTGCATGCCGGTGTCGGGGTCGGCGGCGATCGCCTCGGGGATTTCGCGGTCCCTTCCGTCGGTGATGAGCTGACGGACCATCGGGGTGTTGAGCATGATCTCGATCGCCGGCACCATCGCCACCCCGGGGGCGATGGAGGGCAGGATCTTCTGGCTGATGATGGCGCGAAGGTTGAACTGGAGCTGCCGGCGGATCTGGACCTCGCGCTCCTGGGGGAAGAACTCGAGGATGCGGCTCATCGTCTGGGCCACGTTGGCGCTGTGCAAGGTGGTGAAGACGAGGTGGCCGGTTTCGGCCGCCGTCAGGCCGGCCTGGAGCGTCTCCTCGTCGCGGCACTCGCCGATGACGATGACGTCCGGGTCCTGGCGAACGACGTGCCGCAGCGCGGTGTGAAAATCGTGGACGTCGATGCCGACCTCGCGCTGGCTGACGATGGCCTTGTCGTCGGTGAAAATGTATTCGATGGGGTCCTCGATGGTCACGATGTTGCAGCGGCGGGTTTTGATGATCTGCTGAATCATGGAGGCAATGGTCGTCGATTTGCCGGACCCCGTCACGCCGGTCACGAGAATCAAGCCCTGCTGCACGTCGCAGATGCCGTTGATGACGGGCGGCAGGTGCAGCGCGGCGAAGTCGGGGATGTAGTTGTTCACCCTGCGGGCGACGATACCGGTGTGGTTTCTCTGATAAAAGATGGCCACGCGAAAGCGCTCGGTCTCGGAAAGCTCGTAGGCGAAGTCGAGGTTGAGCGCCGATTCGAACCGCTTGTGCTGCTCCTCGTTGATCATGCTCCTTGCCATCCGCTTGAGATCATCGTCCGTCAGGGGGGGCGCGTTCAGCGGCCTCAGGTCGGTCTTGATGCGCACGGTGGGCGGCATCCCGTATTTCAGGTGAATGTCCGAGGCGCCCAGCTTGGACATGCTTCGAAACAAAGTGTCAATCTCAAGAATCTCAGGCATGAAAACCCCCCTCAAAATCAAGGCGATGCAACGGGAACGGGACCATCCGTCAGGTTCGTGCGCGCGGTTTTTCTCGTTTCACAATCCCGGCAGCGCCGCTCCGATTCCTATTTCACCCCTCTATTCTACCTTTTTATCTCCGTTCGGCAAGAAATCTTTATCCCCCTCGCCGTTTGGCCGGCGGGCAACCACCAGAATATCAATCCAGGGGAAATCCACCTGCGAATCACGGATGCCCATCCAGGCGGCGACTGCTCGAGCGGTTCTGGCGCAAAGCGGGCTGTAATAGCCCAGCCTTCGGGCCACGTAGTCCACCGTGCAGGCCCAGGGCCACGGACGCCAGCTCAGGAATCGAAGCCCGACCGTCTCCAGGGCCCTTTTCAGGGTGCCCGGCGAGAAATAATAGATGTGCTCCAGCTTGGCGAAGCCGAACCACCGCGAGCCCATCAACTGGGCAAGCCCGGAGGCGGCGTTCGGCACGGTGATGAAAAGCCATCCGCCCGGTTTCATGACCGAGCGCACCGCGCGCAGAAAAACCTTTACGTCGGTGGCATGTTCGATGACATCCCAGCAAGTCACCGCGTCGAAACGGCCGGGCTCAAGCGGCAGCGATTCCAGGGCGCCGACATGAACGGGCAGGCCGGTAAGGCGGCGCGCGACGGCGGCGGCTTCGGGGGAAATCTCCACCCCCTCGGGCCTCCAGCCGGCCTTGCGGGCCTCGTCCAGGAAAAGGCCGTAGGCCGCGCCGACGTCCAGCAGGTCGGCGGGCGCCAGAGTTCGTCCCATGAAAAAAAGTTTGCGCCGCGCCAGCTTGCGGATAGGCTTGGCCAGGGCCGAATAATCCTCGTAACCGTGAAATATTTCGCTTTCGCTCTGAAAATAGTGGCCGCGGTAGAACTCCTCCGCCTCGCGAAGGGTCGGCCGCGGATGCTGAAAATAAAGTCCGCAGCCCAGGCAGCGGACGATCCGCCTTTGATCCACGGGCTTAACCGTTCGAAACGTCAAACCGCCGCACAGCTCGCAGCGCGGTTGTTCCATAAGTCAGATCCTACCGTTTCCGGTGCCGCCGCAGCAACTCCACGAAGGCAAAAATATCCTCCGGCCAGGGGGCAACGAAGACGCGCCGCCCCTTGCCCCCGGGCAGCTCGATCTGAAGGCGCTGCGCGTGCAGCGCCTGGCGTCCCATGGCCACCCCTTCGCCGCGGCCGGTAATCTCGTGGACCTTCACGGGCCCTCGGCCGTAAAGGGCGTCGCCGGCGACCGGGTGGCCGATCCTGCGCATGTGAACGCGAATCTGATGTGTCCTTCCGGTCTCTGGTTCGAGCTCAACCAGCGTGTATCCGTCGAAGCGTTCCAGGGTTCGATATCGTGTTTGCGCGCTCCTTCCGTTCGAACGGATGACCATCATCTCGCGGTGTTTGGAATGGCGGCCGATCGGGGCGTTGATGATGTCTTCATCGAACTCGACGACGCCGAGGACCACGGCGAGATAGGTTTTTTTCGCCGATCTGGCGGCGAATTGCGCTGCCAGAAAGGCGTGGGCGATGTCGTTGCGCGCCATGATGAGCACCCCGGAGGTGTCGCGGTCAAGCCGATGCACCACGCCTGGCCGAAACGCCCCCCCCATGCTCGACAGAGCCCCGTACCGGGCCGCCACCGCCGCCGCAAGCGTCGGCTGCCGGTCGCCCGAGCCGCTTGCATGCACGCTCACTCCGGCCGGCTTGCATAACACCAGCGCCTGATCGTCCTCGTAAAGGACGTTGAGATCCACTCGAACCGGAATGATCCCCTGATCCGCCGCCGGTTGCGCCGGCGCCTCGATGTCAATCATCATCCCCTCTTCGACCATCAGCCCCGTCTTGACCCTCCTCCCGTTGACGCGCACCCCGCCGGCGCGGATCAGCCGCTGCCAGGCGCTCCGGCTGAGCGCCGGGAAAAGTCCGGCCAAAAATAAATCCAGGCGTCTGCAAGCCTGCTCGCGCCCGACGGCAAGACGGTGGGGAAATTCCATCTGCGGCAAGATCACACCCGAAAAAAAAGCGCGGCCGGCGACGCCGACCGCGCGTTCACTCTTACTTAAGCAAACACCGTGTTCTCAGGCCTTGCCGATAAGCTTCTTGGCCACGTCCACGGCGCTGGCGGCGTCGGGAGCATAGCCGTCGGCCTTGATCTCATCACAGTAGCTCTGCGTCACCGGGGCCCCGCCGATCAGGATGGGCACCTTCAGCCCGGCTTCGTTGCGGGCCTTGACCACCTCGGCCATTTGAGGCATGGTGGTGGTCAGCAGGGCGCTGAGACAGAGGACCTGGGCGCCTTCCTTCGCGGCCTTAATGAAGCTGGCGGGAGTCTGGTCAATGCCCAGGTCCATCACCTTGAAACCGGCTCCCTGCAGCATCATGGACACCAGGTTCTTGCCGATATCATGCAGGTCGCCCTTGACCGTGCCGATGGCGGCGATGCCATAAGGCTTTACGCCGGCGGAGGCCAGCTCGGGCTCGAGAATCTTCATTCCGGCCTTCATGGCGCGCGCGGCGATAAGGACCTCCGGCACGTAAACCTCGTTTTTCTTGAACTTTTCGCCGATCACCGCCATCCCGGCGATCAAACCGTTTTCCAGGACCTCGGCGACATCAAAACCCTCGTCAAGGGCCTGCTGGACAAGCTGCTCGACCCTCTTTGCCTGCCCCTTCTGTACATTTTCACTGATTGCTGCAAGATCCGCCATCCAAAACCCCCTTATAAAAATTGTCCTTATGGCCTCTTTTTCCGGCATCCGCCGGTATTTACTTTTGCCTATTCTGTACGCCTTGCGGATAAAGTCAAGCAAGAGATTAAAATATTTTTACATCCCTCCCTTCGGCGCCCGCTATTTTCCAAGCTCGATGGCCTTCAAAACCGCCGGCGCGGTTGACGCGCTTTTAGTGGCCGGCCTTGAGGCCGGCGTTTTGATCAGGTTTTCAACGATGCCGAGATGCTCGCCCGCAACCTGCTTCCAATACTCGTGCTTGGATTCCTTTACAAAACGGCTTAAAACGCCCCTTGCCTCTTCGTACCGTCCGAGCTCTTCGAGGGCCATCGCCCCGAAAACCTCGGCTTGAGGCTCAACAAGGTGCTTGGGAAATTTCTTCCGAATATCGGCATACACCTCAGCCGCCGGTTCGAAACGGCCCTTTTCCATCAGAAAACTCGCGTAGGCTATCCGCGCAAAAGGTTCCGCCGAGGTGCCTTCGGCCTGGGGAAGGATCCCGTCGGGAAGGGCGGTGAAATCCTCGGCCGTCAGCTCCCGCTGCTTGCCTTCCTTGGCAAGCCGAGGGGGCGCGGCCCTCTGAAAGACAAAGGTCAAGTCGCTCTGGGCCGCCTCCGTTCGATCCGTCGTCAGACGCGTTCTGTAATAGGCGAAAATCCCTATCGCGACCACGAGGATGGTCACGGCCGCGATGACAACCTGATAGCGGCCCAGAAAGGCCTCCAATCGGTCCACGAATCGATTCAGGACGACTTCTTCTTTGGCCACTGTTCTTTACCTTTCATTTGCCCTGCTTTTTCACGGACGGCTGGGGACCCGCGGAGGAAACCACGATGCGAACCTTGGTGCCCCACAAAGTTCTGGAAACATGAACCTCGCATTTCTCGGAGCCCTTGGTGTATTCCAGGTCGCTATTGCCGCCAACGGAGGACTCCTTGGAAAACTTCCAGCCGTTCACCGGCATGCCAATGTCCTTGTAGTACTTCACCACCGAAACGACGGAAGCGGAGCCGGTGTAAACCAGGTCCAGGTAACGGCCCCCCTGTACCCTGTTGACCGTGGACTCGCCGGGCTTGTGAACAAACCTCTCGGGAACGGGAATATCCTCTTCGACCTGCGGCCCCCCCGCCTGCACGGATGGGTGCCCCGATTCGCCGACGTTCACATTCATGCAACCCGCGGGAGCCAGAAGACCGACGGCAAGCAACGCGCTCAGCAGCAGGATCGGCAGTTTCATGTCGCACCTCCTCCAATTCCCAGCAAAGCGCGGTTGTTTTCCAGGACCCGCTCGACGGCGGAGGCGGAAAGACCGGCCGCCAGGAGAACGCGGCGAACCTGATCGCCCGCCAGGATATCCCCCGGAACGTGCATATCGGTGCCGTACGTCAACTCGGCGCCGTACTCCTGCGCCACTCGCGCGACGTGCCCGTTGGCCAGGCTGTGCCCGCCGCGGCCGGAGATCTCGAGGCGAACCCCGCGGGCAGCCGCCAAACGGACATCCTCGCCGCTGATCAGCCCCGGATGGGCGATGATATCCGCCCCCGCCTCGATCCCGGCTCGATTTGTGCCCGGCGCGACCGGCTCCACAATGGTTTCGCCGTGAACCAGCACCACCTTCGCCCCCGCGCGACGGCAGCGGCGCACGAGAGGTTCAATCAAACTGGGCGGCACATGGGTCAACTCGGCCCCCGCAACGAGCTTCATTCCTGTGGCCTTCGAAAGCTCCTCGGTCGCCCTCAACAGGCTCTCGATGATAAACTCGCAGTTTGACAGGTCCGCATGATCGGTCAGGGCAACGCCCCGATACCCGACGGCCTGGTAGCGCCGCACTATTTCCGAAAGCAGAAGTTCCCCGTCCGAAAGCAACGAATGGGCGTGCAGCTCTACCATCTTCTCACCTGCAAAACGCTTCTCGTCATCCCCGTCATTATTGGCCGAAAGGCAATGCCTGTCAAGGGATTTACATAAACGCGCCCCGGCCTTCACCGTCGGAAAACGTCTTCGGCGGGAAGGCCGGGGCGCGTTGCTGCATCGACTATTTCTTCTTGGCGGATTCCTTTTTCGTTTCGACTCCGGTTTTCACGGCCGATTCATTCTGTTTTCCGTCAATCTCGGGAATCCCCTCAAACTGGCCCGCATCCTTGTAGAGCTTCTCGGTCGCGCTCTTGAAATCCCCCTCGTACTGGCGATGGACCCTGTAAAGCCTGTCGGCTTCCTCGGCGTTATAGACGATCCTGACGGTCATGAAGATCAGGAGGTTTTCATCCGTGATGACTTCCTCTTCGTTGCGGAACAGCCAGCGGATTACGGGGATATCGCCCAGGAAGGGTATCTTTTTAACGTTCTTGTTTTTCGTCTGGACCACCAGGCCGCCCAGCACGATGGTCTGGCCGTTGTCCACCATCAGTCTTGTGATGACGGCGCGCTTGGCGATCTGGGGCAGGTCGATGGAGTCCGATCCCGAGCTGAACCGCTCGAAGCCCGGCAGCAGGTCCGGCGGCGAGCCCTCGGCGCTGGGGCGCGCCGCCAGGGACTCGTCCTGGGGGATGACGGTCATCAGGATCTTGTTTTTCCCGGGGATGACGTGCGGAATGATCAGGAGCTGAAATCCGGTTTCCACGGGACTGTTGGTGGCCTCGCGGATACCCACCTGGGTCACCGTGCCGATCTGGGAGCTGGACCGGACGACCTCCGCGTAGCGTATGTTGGACCCCACGAAAATGGTGCTCTCCCGGTTATCGAGGGTCATGATCTTGGGCGCCTGCATCACCTTGGTCTGGCTGTCGGCCTTCAGGAGGTTGACCGCCTGCTGAAGCTGGGTGAAGTTAAGGGTGCCGAAAGTAAAGAAACCGTTTTCAGGAATGAGGGTTCCCGTCGGCACCAGGGTGCCGGTGGTTGGGTCGTACTTGACCCTGGGGGGGCCGCCCTTCACGACGGCGAAATTGTCCTGCCAGCCGCCCCCCCGCTCAAAGGGGAACTTGCTGGCCACGGAGCCCATCGTCAGCGAGGCGGTCAGGCCGTTCGACCAGTCAATGCCGAAGTTCGAAAGGTCCGTCTTGGTGGTGCTGATGAACTTTGTGTCGATGAAGACCTGGGTGGGAGGAACGTCCAGGCGCCTCAGCAGCGCCTCCACCTCGTCGAGCTTCGGCTTGATGTCGGTCACGATGAAGGCGTTGGAAAAACTGTCGTATTCCACCCACCCCACCGGAGACAGAACGTTGGCGACCGCGCTGAGCAGCCTGAACTGCCCCTTGCCCGCCTGTGTCTGGGCGCTCTCATCATAGACCTGGTAGGCCTTGGAAAGTTCGTCCTGCTGCTTGGTCAGGTCCTTGAGCTCATCTTCGGTCTTCTTGGTGCCGCCAAGTGCCAGGGCCGTCTTGATCACGGGACGGTAGTAATCGGGCGGCTGGATGTACTTCAGGCTGAACACCTTCGTCACCACCTGGTCGCGAAGTTCGACAAGCGAAACCACGCGGATGACGCCGCTGTCCTCCTCGACCATCGTGAACTGCGCGGTGTCCACCACCGAACGCAGCGCCTCCTTCCACGGAACGTTTTTCAGGCGCATGTTCACCTTGCCGTCCACCGTGGGAGACACGATGAGGTTGACGTCCGCCTGCCGCGCGATCTGATTGAGCACCATGCGCAGCGGCGCGTTCTTATACGCCACGGTCATGACCGGGGGGCGCTGGATGACGTAGGTTTTCTCGCCGGTGAACTTCAGGATGGCGTCCGTCTGCCGCGCGATCAGGTCCAGGGCGCGCTCGGGCAGGGCGTTGACAAGCTTGAGCGTGATCGGGTCCCGGATGGACGAATCCAGCGAGACCTGAATCCCCGCGGTATTGGCGACGTAGGCCACCGCCTCCGAGGCCGGGACGTTCTTGAAGTCGAAAGATACCGTGCCCGGATAGGATTCAACCTGCGCCGGAGTTGCCCCGTTTTCGGCCGGCACAAGGGGGGCGCAAAGCGCCCAGAAGAACATCAACAATATTACGTTCACGGCCGATCTCATCTGGTCCCTCCGTGATGCCGGCTTACTTTTTAAGGGGCGCGTTGGCGGGCGCGCCTCCTGCCGGCTTGGTTTCCTCACCCGTAAGTTCCATGCGTTCCGTAGCGGACACGAAACCACCGTCGTAGCCGCGGTGGACCGTGAAAATCCTCTCGGCGTCATCCGCGCTGCGGACGACCATCACCGTAATAAAGAGCATCAGGTTGTTTCTTTCCTTCTTCTGGGTTTTGAACTTGAACAGATACCCCAGCACGGGGATGTCCCCCAGAAAGGGGATCTTGCGGACCGTTTCGCTGCTGCGCTCGTCCACCAGGCCGCCCAACACGAGGGTTTGGCCCGACCGGAGCATGACCTTGGTCACCAGGGTTCGGGTGTCCACCTGTGGCAGTTGAATGACGTTGGGCTGCGTGCCGAACTGGTTGAACCCCGGAATGGGGCTGGTGGTTCCGGTCAGCGTCTGCTCCTGCGGAATGATGGAGAGGATGACGTTGTCGGTCCCCTTGATCACGTGCGGCGTAACGAAAAGTTGAAAACCGGTTTCCACGGGGCTGTTGGTGGCCTCCTGGACGGACAGTACGACACCGCCTCCCGCGCTGGTCTGGCTGACCGTCTCGGCGTAGCGCACCGTGCGGCCCACAAAAATGGTGGCGTCATGGTTGTCCAGCGTCATGATCTTCGGCGCCTGAACGAT
>Ga0315273_10007436_pt1 | contig 13730 bp, 9 predicted proteins | sample YL17G02_0_MG_FD_205753 | JGI IMG/M metagenome (GOLD analysis project Ga0315273, IMG submission 205753) | Sediment microbial communities from Yellowstone Lake, YNP, Wyoming, USA - YL17G02_0 | ecosystem: Environmental > Aquatic > Freshwater > Lake > Sediment | place: USA: Wyoming | collected... | reverse complement strand
GAACTGGTTCTCTAGGGTCCGGGGACCACTGTCGAGGAAATTCAGGTCGGCATGGAATCCGGTCGTATAGGCCACGTCATACCAGTACGCGTAGTCCGCGTAGTCGAACGAACCGTCGTCGTTGCGATCCATGTAGGAACCCGAGTAGACCAGGTCGAAGTTGCCGATTTTGCCTTCGATCGTCAGCCCGACCATGTACCACTCGTCGTTGAAGAACTCGTCCATGATGTGGGACACCGCATGATCACCGGAAACCATGTCGCTGAGGTCCTCTCCCCAAGATCCCTTGGACTCAGCTCGCTGCGCCATGATTGTCGGTGACACCGTCCAGTTGTCGTTAACATCGATACGCAGCGCTGCGCGGCCGCCTACCGTGTCGATCGTGTTGTAGTTTTTCTTGACCTTATCCTCATTGGTCAGGGTAATGTCGTCGGCGCTGCAAGCTACGCCGCTCGCCGCACAGGTGACAGGATCGTCGACGCCCCGGTACGTACGGCTGCCGAGCACATTGTCGATCCAGCCCGCGTCGGAGAGTGCCCAGCCCACCAGCCGAACGGCCATCTTGTCGTTGATCGGCACATTCACAAATCCCTCGAGCAGATATCCGGTGTCGTCGCCGTCCAAAATGCTGCCTTGCAGGTTGACGCTGCCGGAAAACTTTTCGATCTCGGGCTTGTTGGTGATAATGCGTATGGTTCCCGCCTGCGAGCTGCCGCCGTACAGGGTCCCCTGCGGCCCCGCGAGCACCTCCACGCGCGCGATGTCGTACATGTGGACGTCGAGGTTGCCCTGGATAGTCGTGATCGGCAGTTCGTCGAGGTACATGCCGACGCTGGGCTGCGAGGTGGTTGCCTGGCCGTCGTTGCCCGTGGCGATGCCGCGCATGTATACCTTGGTGAACCCAGTCCCGGCATCCGTGGACTGATCGACGGTGACGCTAGGCAGCATCTGGGTGTAATCCAGGAAATTCTGCAGGTTCAGCTCACTCAGGGTCTGATTACTCAGCACCGCGATGCTGACCGGTACCTCTTGCATGTTCTCGGAGCGCTTCTGCGCAGTGACCGTGACCTCTTCGATCTGTGCCACCCCCTGCGAAAACGCGGCCGGGCTCATCAGTGCAAGCATTACCGCCGCTGATACGGGCGTTCTGGTGGGGCGAGGAGTTGGAAACCTTGATTCAGGGTTCTTCATGGCTGTGCCCCCAATTTTTTGATAATAACGGAAAGTGTCGGTGTGCGGCGAACCATAGAAAAACTTGGAACACCCCAATTGTAGGATAGCACGGAGACATCCGGTTCTGTAGCGGGTGATCTGCCCGGTGCAGGGTGGGGCCCTGAGCAGGGCATGCCATGCGACGGACGGAGTGGCCAAAGGAGACCCGGAGGATGCGATTCGAAGAAGCCTGCGGCGGCTGCAGCAGCTTTCGCACCGGCGGGCGCCGGTCGACGGGGTCTTGGCATTCAGGCGATGGGCAGGGACTTCTGGCGTCACGCCACCGCAGATCGGTCGCTAGAACCGCGGTACTTCGGGGTAGATCTCAAGGACCTCGCCAAGCTCGCGCTTCAGGAGGTCGAGCCACTCTTCGTAATGAAGCCACTGTTCGATCCCCTCGGTGTATATCGGCCGCCTGACCTGCTCGGAACTCGCGGTCCGCACGGGCCGCTGGCTCTCGAAAAAGCGCAGGCACTCCGGTTCAAAGTCCAGTCTGCAATACTCGAGTACCTCGCGCACGACGGCCTGGGTATCCGCGACGGTACGCTCGTAGAACACGCGATGGACGCGCCCCGGCAGCACCTCGTCGAAGTGCGCCATCAGCTCCACGTAGTCCTTGTAGAACCGTCCCAAGTCCTCCAGGCCGTAGCTGAAGTTCTGGCCGCGTGCGTAGTACTGCTTGAAATTGGAAAAACAGCACCCCAGGGGGTGTCGGCGCGCGTCGATGATCCTCGCGTTCGGCAGCGCCAGCTGAATCATCCCGATGTGCAAAAAGTTATTGGGCATCTTGTCGATGAAGAACGGGCGATCCGTCTTACGGTGGATACGTGTCCGCTCGATATACTGCTCACCCAGTTCGCGCAGTTCCGTGGCACTCTTGGACGCCAGCACATCGGCGTAGACGGCGATTTCCTCCGTATCGGCTTCTTCGCGTAGCTCCTTCGCCAGCGCGATCATGACCGGCAGCTCGGACGTTCCCTCGATCTTTGGATGGCAGGACAGAATCTGTTCCAGCAGCGTCGAGCCCGAGCGCGGCATGCCGACAATGAAGATCGGGTCCCGTGCGTCACAGCCTGAACCCGCGCGCTGCTCGAAAAACTCCCGGCTGAACGTCTTCTTCAGGCGCCTGGCCCGCGTCGTGTTCAGGTTCGCGTCGTAGCGACTGCCGGCGCGGTACAGGTCGTTGCCATTGGCGTAATGCTCGAAGGATTTCACATACACCTCGGCGTCTTCGTACGCCTTCCCCAGCGCAAAATGCAGGTGCACCCGGTTCTCGTCGCTGAGCCGGGGGTCCGCCAGCTGTGCATGCATCGCCGACAGGTCGGACTCCGCGAACCGGAACGTCTTGAGATTGGCAAGGCTCCAGTAGGCTTCGCCGAATGCGGGGTCACATGCAATGCTCCTTCGATAGGCATCGATGCACTCGGCCTGCCGTCCCTCCGTTTTCAACACATGGCCGTAGCTCAGCCAGATCTTGCTGTTGCCCTGGTACTCGCGAAGCAGCTCGGCATAGATCCTGCTCGACCGCTCGTACTCTCCGATTCTGCTGAGGGTTACGGCACAAAGATTGCGATAGCTCGGATTCCGGGGTTCGGCTGCCAGCAAACGCTCCAACTCGGCCAGGGCAGCGGAGGATTCATTGCGCCGATGCAGCAACACCGCGTAGTTGAAACGGGCCGCTGCAAAACTCGGTGCCAGCTCGAGGCACCGCAAGAGCAAATTGACTGCGTCTTCGACCCGGCCGCAACGCACCGCGACCTCGGCCAGCATGCGTATTGCAGGGACGTCGGTCGCGGCCTTCACCAGGTGCTTCTTCAGAATCCGCTCGGCCAGGGAAACATCGTTCCGGATCATCGCGGCAGCCGCCTGCTGCAGCACCGGATCCTTGGTCGAGCAACGAATGTGCCGCGCATAGGCAGCGTCCGCGGCTTCGTTGTCGCCTGTCGCCATCAGGTGGTCGCCGAGCAGACGCCACGCCTCGGTGTGGTCCGGCTTCAGCTCCACGGTCCGCTGCAGACACTTGATTGCTTCGTCGCCGCGCCCGACGGCCGCAAGCGCGAGACCGAGCTCGAAATGGGCGGCAATCCAGGTGGGCTGCTCGATGACCAGCGGATTGATCAGGTCCAGCGCGGCTGCCGGATCGCCCGACTGGCGGCGGGCAGCCGCCAGCAACAGTAAAGCCGGCGGATGCCGGGGCGCGGCTTTGAGGATCTCGAGCGCCTGCTCTGCTGCGAGTTTCGGGTCGACCTTGAGTAGCTTAGCGGTCCGCGCCAGGGCGGCATACAGCGTGCCGATCGGTTCAGCTGCGGTGCTCATGGTTGCTTGGTCCCATAAGGCACCGGCGCTGGCGAGTAATGATGCATTGCCCGGCTGTTCGTCTGCCATTCAGGAAGCAACGATTCTAGGCCCCAGTTTCGGCATCGACAATTCCCCCCGGTCGTCACGGAAATCGCCAACTGCAAATACGGCTCGTCGGTTCCTGATGCATGCCGGCTCCTGCTCGCGCCGTCACGGCCGAACGAAGGCCGTATTCTTTACGGAGCTGGCATTCAGCGCCGGGCTCATGGCGACAAGCACGGTGGCTGCTGCGCATGCGACCGGCGATCTTCGAACCATCGAACTCATGCCCCTGTGCGCGACTTCCACACCATGCTATGGCGATTTCAGGTGTCTGCCAAACCAGTCGAGATAACGCTGGGCCTGATCCTGAAGATAACTTGGCGTGCTGATGTCGTGGAACTCGCCCGGATAGATCACCAGCTGCGTCTCGACGCCGATACTGCGCAGCGCCTGGTACATCTGCTCGCTGTTGATCAGCGGCACGTTGAAATCCTTTTCGCCGCACATGAACAACACGGGGGTCCTGATCCGGTCGGCGTGAAAGAAGGGATACGAAACCTTGAGATAGTTGTCGAGCGATTTCCACGGCATGCCGAGCTCGAGTTCGTAGTCGAATATGTACTGGTCCGTGCCGTAGCCGGCGAGCATGTTGGAGATCCCCGCGCCGCTCGCCGCGGCCTTGAAACGCGTATCGCTGGCGATCGTGTAATTCGTCAGCATGCCGCCGTAACTCCAGCCGAGGATGCCGAGTCGCTCGGGGTCGGCGCGGCCATCGGCGGTCACCGCATCGATGCTTGCCAGCAGGTCCGTCACCTCGTAGTGCCCCCAGTCGGATCGCAACGCCAGCGAATAGGCATAACCCCAGCCGGTGCTGCCGCGATAATTTGACTGGACCACCAGGTAGCCATTGGCTGCGAACAGCTGCGCCGTCGGATCGAACTCGTGCTGGTCCTGCGCCTGCGGGCCGCCGTGGATGTACAGCAGGGTTGGGTAGCGCTTGCCCGCCCGGAAGTCCGGCGGCGTGACCGTGAGTGCGCCGACGCGGGTGCCGTCCGGGACCTGGACATCGAGTTCCGCGACTGCACCCAGGCTGAGCTCTGCCATCAACGCCGCGTTCTGCCGCGAGAGCGGCCGCAGGGTCTTGCCTTCCAGCGCGAAGACCTCCGCCGGTTGCGCGGGATTGCTCACCACCAAGGCGACATGCCCACCTGGGGCAATCGCGATTTCGCGCACGACCTGGCCGCGTGCGGTGAGCCGCTCAATCTCGCCACCGGTTGCAGGGACTCGCGCCAGCTGCACGCTGCGATCGTCCTCGAGCGCGAAGTACAAGGAACGCCCGTCGGCGGACCAGCGCGGCTGCAGCGCCCGACGGTCCAGCGTGCCGGTCAGCGGCCGGGCCTCGCCGGCGGCGGCGGGCGTCACGGCGATGACCGACGTGCCGAAATAAGCGCTGTCGAAGCTTTCGTCGAGGCTGCGCAGATAGGCAATCGTGCGGCCGTCGGGACTGTAGCGCGGGCCTCCACCCGGGATCGGGTCCGAATAATCGCCGCCATCGGCGCCCAGAAATGGCGTCAGGAGGCTGGCCGTGGCGCCGGCGCGCGCTCCGATCGTGTAGATGTCCCAGTTCCAGTGGCGGTCGGCATCAGCGCCGCGCTTGCTGACAAAGGCAATCGTGCCCCCGTCCGGGGACCAGCTTGGTGAGCCATCGTCGAAGGCACCGGTGGTCAGTTGCACGGCGCTGCGACCGGTCACGTCGAACAGGTGAAGATGGCTGCGCCGGTTGCCAAGGTAGCCCTCGACATCTTTCTTGAAGCGGTAACGATCGATCACGATCGGAGGCGGGGTCTTGTCCCTGCCGGTCAGCGTCCCGCCGCGCTTGCGCAGCGCCAGCGCCGCCGGATCCGGATCCTTCACGATCAGTGCGAGCCGGGTGCCGTCCGGCGACCAGGCAAAATCCTCGACGTCGCCGTCGAGCGCGGTCACCTGGCGTGCCTCGCCGCCGGCACGATCGAGCAACCAGACCTGAGTGGAGGGCTCGTCCTCGTCCTCAGCATCGCGCGCCGACAGAAATGCGACGTAGCGACCATCCGGGCTGAATCGGGGATGGCTGTCCGATGCATCGCTGGTCGTCAGTTGCACCTGCTGCCGCCCGTCCCAGCTGCTCGTCCAGATGTCGGACGCCTCTTCATCGCGGGTGAAGTCCGCGCTCGACACAGTGTAGGCGACCCAAGCACCGTCGGGAGATACATCGATTTCGGACACGTCGCGGATGGCGAGCATGTCCTCGATCGTGAACGGCCGGCGCGGCGCCGCATCGGCGGCTGCGCTCGTCAGCAACACTGCGCTCAGGCAGACGGACAGCAGAATATGCATGAGTTGCTCTCCGAAATGATTCCCGATCTGCGGAGTCTTTTCATGGTTCCGAGGGCGCTACGCGCCATTTTGTTTGCCACGCTGGTCTGTCTCGTGGGGTGCCAACAGATGCTGCTGCGGCTGGGTCCCGATGCGCCGCCGGTTGCGGATGCGACATGGGACCTCGACGGACTGATGCGTGATTTCATCGCAGGACACTATCAGCGGGCTCGATCCCAATGTCTACCTGTCGCGCAACTACGCGCCGCTTGCAGTACGCATGGATGCGTACACCGGGCATGGCAGCGCACTGCCCGCGACACTGGTGGTAATGCGACGCACACTGAAACCCATTCCATCCGGCCACGCCGAGGGTTTCCGCGACTACGCTTGAAACCTGCAAGCCCTGCAGCGCGCCTGCGCCGTGTTTGCGCCGGGCACGACACTTCGGGAGTGCAGGGTGTGCTACTAACAGGCTTATACTGCGTTTCCCATCCGGAGGGAGCCATGACCGGTGCCCGTCTCGCCGCCCTGCTCCTCGTGCTCGTCACCCCCGCCGGCTTCGGGGCCGACGAGCCCCCGCTTCACCGCATCGCCTTCGGCTCCTGCCTGGGCCAGGACGGCGTGCAGCCGATCTGGCAGCACGTGCTGGCCAGCCAGCCCGACGTCTTCGTGTTGCTGGGCGACAACGTCTACGCGGACACCGCCGACCCCGTGGAACTGCGCGCCGCCTACGCCAAGCTTGGGGCGCAGCCCGGATACCAGGCGCTCATGAAGGCGTCCAAGGTCCTCGCCACCTGGGACGACCACGACTTTGGCCAGAATGACGCGGGGGGCGACTTTCAGTTCAAGGAGACATCCAAGCAGATCTTCCTGGACTTCTTCGGGGTTCCCAAGGACTCGCCGCGTCGCCAGCGTGATGGGGTGTACCACGCCGAGGTCTACGGCCCGCCCGGCCGGAGCGTGCAGATCATCCTTCTCGACACCCGCTACAACCGCTCGCCCCTCGTGTGGAAGGAGAACAAGGCGGACCGCGTGGACGGCGGCCGTTACCTGCCCAACACCGACCCCGCGGCGACCATCCTCGGCTCGAACCAGTGGACCTGGCTCGAGGAGCAACTGCGTGTGCCCGCCCAGGTGCGCCTCATCGGGTCGAGCATTCAGGTAGTGGACGAGGACTCGCGGGGAGAGAAGTGGGCCAACTTCCCGAACGAGCGCAAGCGCCTCTTCACTCTGCTCTGGCGCTCCACCGGCGCCATCTTCCTGAGCGGCGACCGCCACTTCGCCGAGCTCTCGATGATGGACAGCGAGGCGGGTTATCCGACCTACGACCTGACCGCGAGCTCCCTCAACTGGTCCGAGCACATGTTCCGGATGCCCGAGCGCAACCGGCACCGGGTGGCGGTCCTGAACCGGGGCGACAACTTCGGCCTCATCGAGATCGACTGGGAGCGGCGCGACCCCCTGCTGCACTTCAAGATCATCGACGAGGACGGCGAGGTGATGATCAACCACAAGGTGGAGCTGAGCGTCCTGCGCGAGTCGAACCTGTCGTGGTGGAACGCGGTCCCGCGCTACGAGGACGAGTAAGGAGCCCTGAACTTGAGGTCTCAACTTGTGACCTCAAGTAGCTGTCCGCGGGGACCTGCTTTGCCGTCGCAACTTTACCGGAAGCCTTGAACACTGGCTTGCCCATACTGCGCTGGAATTCATGAATTCACCTTGAGCCAGGGGAATTCCGCATGAGAATCGATCGCTTTCAGATGGAAAGAACACAATGCCTCTTTGAGAACGAGGTCAGATTCAATCTTTCGGAAAGCGGAGTCTCGCCGCTGAGCCTTGGGGAGCTTTTGCCGGACGGGAAGCAGCGCGACCAACTGCGCAAGCTGCCACTGAGTTACCCACACTCTACCGGACGGGAAAGCCTGCGCAGGAACATTGCCCGATTCTACGGCGGCGACGACCCGGCCGGCGTCATGGTGACTAACGGCGGATCGGAGGCGAATTACACGGCGCTGTGGGGACTGGTAGGCAAGTCAGATCGAGTGGCATTCATGTTGCCGAACTACCTGCAGGGATGGGGACTCGCGCGCGCTTATGGACGCCAGGCCGATGGCTACAAACTCGTCATGAAGCGCAGTGGGCGTGGCGAATGGAAGTGGCAACTCGATGTCGGGAGTCTGCGAAAGGCGATTAGAAAGACCACGCGCGTGATTGTTGTCACGAACCCCAACAACCCGACCGGCCATGTGCTCAGCGAGGATGAAATGCAGACGATCATCGACGAGGCACGCCGTGTCGGGGCATGGATACTGTCGGACGAAATCTATCGTGGCGCGGAAATTAGCGGCCCGCTTTCACCAACTTTTTACGGCCGCTACGGAAAAGTCATCGTGACAAGCGGCCTGTCAAAAGCGTTTGCCCTGCCCGGCCTGCGCACCGGCTGGATCGTGACCACGCCGCAAATGGTCGACCACCTCTGCCAGTATCACGATTACCTGACACTGACGCCTTCCATCCTTTCCGATCAACTTGCCGATATCGTCATGCAACCGGCGCGACGCGATGAAATCCTGCTGCGCACCCGGACCATTATTGGCCAAAACCTTCCGCTTCTCGAAAACTGGGTAGCAAAACACGCCGACATTCTTGATTACGCACGACCCATTGCCGGAGCGATTGCGACGATCAGGTACCGGCTACCGATAGCCTCGGTGACCTTGTTTAATCGGTTACGACAAGAGCAGTCGGTGCTGATCACGCCGGGTGGGCATTTTGGCATCGGTCGCTACCTGCGTATTGGCTTTGGTTATAACGTCGAAAAAATCCGGCAGGGCCTGCGCCGCATTGATCGCCTGCTGGGTGAGTTGCGCGAGAAAAAGGCTGGCGGTGCCCGCTGAAGCTGCCTCATTTTTTCGCAGCACGGTAGGCCAGATTGGCAATCGCCGTATCCTGCACACCGGTGCCGGTCAGGTCGCAGACGGTAATTTCCCGATCCGACTCGCGCCCCTTGCGCAAGCCGGTAGTCAGTTCGCCCAGTTCGGTGACCTCCAGCCCTGACGGCAAGGCGCCATCCTTGATGAGGTGCTGGATCTCACCGTTCGCACGACACTGCGACAATCGATCACAGACCAGCCTGTCGGCGCGGATCAACACCTCGGCCGCCAGCTCCTGCTTGCCAGGAAAATCGGCGCCGACCGCAGTGATATGCAAGCCCTCGTGGAGCGCCTCGACACTGATCAGAGGACGATCACTCGCCGTTGCGGTGATCACAAGCTGACTTGCCCGGACGGCCTCTTCGGGGGAATCGGCGAGCTGCACGTCGAGGCCATGCCTTTTCCGCATGTCGGCGGCATAGCGGCGTGCCTTGTCGGCAGAACGGCCCCAGACCACGACCTTTTCAAAGCGGCGCTGCAGGGCGAGACACTCCACCTGATAGCGCGCCTGAATACCGGTACCAATGACACCGACGGTCTCAACACGCGTTGGAGCGAGATATTTTGCGGCCACTGCTCCGGCGAGACCGGTACGCAAATCGGTGAGGAAACCATTGTCGAGCAACAGCGCCTCGCAGAAGCCTGTTTCCGCGCTGAGCAGCACCATCATGGCGCTGCCCGACGGCAGGCCCCGGGATGGATTGTTGCAAAAGCCGGAGGCGATCTTGATCGCGATGTAGGGCATGCCCTCGACATAAGCGCTTTTCACATCGATATCGCCGTTCTGGTCCTTCGCAGAGATATGCATGATCGGCGGCATGTTGACCTTGCCCTGTTGCAGCCAGCTGAAGGCGCTCTCAACCGCGACAAAAGCCTCGTCATTGATACCCACCAGCTCACGCAACTCAGCTTCGTTCAAGACTCGCGCGCTCATATCAATCCCCCGGTTCGCGTCTCGCGACTATTGCCCTGTCTCGTCCGTAATGAGCCAAATGTGTGCTGGAAAGAATACGCTCTTGAATCCAGGCCTGGTGCCAGATTCCTTCACGCAAATGGCATTCGTGCGCACGAAACGGAATCCTACGCCCGAAAACCCCGCTGCCTGCCGAAGCCCGCTTGAAGCGAATATCAACAAGACCGGATGCATCGATGTCTCGCGGCTCGTCTGTGCAGCGCATCTAAGTCTTGTCGAGGAAGCCTACCGGCCGGCAGCAACCGCGTGTCTCGGTCCGATCGGAACTGCGCGACGACAGGCGTTTCGCGCAGCTGTGCGCACGGCTGTGGCTCGTCGAGTTCTGGACGGCAACGGGTAAATGGCCCGATTGTGCCGAGGAGGTCCCCTATGACTTCAAGGCTGAGTGTGAAAAGGCGCGCCTGCCTCGCAACAGAAAGGATGTCATGGACGCCTCCCTTTATCAAAGCGCCGGTGGGGTGAGAGGTAGGCCGATGAGGAAGCGGCCCCCTTGGATTCCGTTGGTCATGAAGTGCGCCTCATTGCCGCGCAGTTCGTGCGTCCCTTTGTAAAGGGCAACAAGACCGACGCCGCGGATGCGCAGGGAATTTGGGAAGCCGCGCAGCGGACCGGCATGCGTTTTGTGGCCGTGAAGAGCGCGGAGCAGCCAGCGGTGCTGAGCCTGCATCGCCTACGCCAGCAATGGGTGAAGATGCGCAGCATGCTCGTCAATCGGCTGCACGGGCTGACGGGCGAGTGCGGGATGGCTTTGCCGAACGGCTGGGCCGTCATGTTGAAGCAGGCGGCAGCGGCGCTCAGTGAGCCGCAAAATAATGCAATTCCAGAGCTGCTACGGCCGGCGCTGCTCGAGCAGATTCAGCAGGTTCGCGCCTTGAGCGAGCAGATCAAAGCCCTGGAGCGGCAGCTGGGTGCCTGGCAACGCCACGCCGAGGACTGCCAACGCACTGGGGCGATTCCGGATGTCGGGCTGCTCACGGCGACCGCGGCGATCGCCAGCATGGGCGATGCGCGTACGTTCCGATCGGGACGCCAGTTCGCCGCCTTCCTGGGGCTGGTGCCACGCCAGTCAGGCCCCGGCGGGCGCGAGAAGCTCCTCGGCATCAGCAAGCGTGGCAATCGGTACTTGCGCATGCTGCTCATCCACGGCGCGCGCCAACAAAACGGCGCGCACGATCTGGGCATTGCTCGCCCACCACCGAACGTTTCAACGGGACTACCGCGGCGCAAATGCGGCCGCCGTAGCGTAGTCCCCTTCCCAATGCAGGAGTAAACGCCAACGGTTGCGCAGGTATACAGTCTGTGATGACGCAATAGGTCGGACCGCGAAGGGAATCAGCCTGGAAACGGCCATGGACTTCAACCGCACCGCACCGTCACCACGGTAAGCTTTATCTCGCAAACCGGGAGGCGTCCATACCATTTCCTATCCCTCGGTGAGATTCGCCGTCGGGTCGATCGTCAGGACCGAGCCCGCGACCGACACTTGGGTCGCGGGTGGGGTGTCATCAGGAGCACCGCTGGTGATGAAGATCGGCGAGGAGATGGCAACCCAGGTGCTTGCTTGATATACCCTGACGTAAAAATAATCCCCTTGACTGCCGCTTTGTGTGCTGGTCACCTTGGGGTGGGTTGCATTTGGGGTCCATGTCTGGACCACGGCTCCATTCTTCAGCAGATCAATGCGCGAAAAGGTTTCGTTGTCTGCATCAGTTGCCTCGATTTCAATGTTGAGGGTGCCGCCGCCAATTTTGGAACCCATTTGCGCTCCATTGCATTTTAGAGACAGCGCCAGGTTCCTATCCCGGCTTGAATAGAACCTGCGCGCTTTCATGGCGTCAAAGATGGACGCGCGAGTCTTCTGGGGCGCCAATACGGCCATGCGCCACTCATTCTGAGTGCCCCAGTTTGCGGAATGATTATCCCCACTGCCGGTGGCCCCAATATAGAAACCTTTGGTCAAGGCGCTGTGGTACCAGCTTCCGCTGCCATAATAGTCATCACTCCTGTTCCACATCTCCATGCCAACAATCTTCTCGCTGTAATTGAAATTGAAGTTGTCGAAATTTGTACTGTATTGGCCCGGATGATTGAAGAAGGCAACAACATCCCTTGTGGACATCCAAGTCACAAGCTCGTTCAGATCATTTGCCGAGTCCCACCAGGCGATGGCGTAATCATCGGAATTGATGATCGTAAAATGTCCCTTCCCAAGCAGTCCGGCGTGGTATGAAGGGACGTCGCTGGTCCATTCAAACCCCCAAAACGTCGTAAAGGTTCCATCCTGGTTATAGCTGTTGGCGGCGTTCTTGATGGCGGTCCAATCCGCAGAAGTCATATCGTTCGGATAGTAGTCATGATCGCTAATGCTAAAGAAGTCGAGCTTGGCGGTGTCACGTGCGTACTTGTACGCACTATCCGGTGTGCCGCTGCCATCCGATATGCTTGTGTGGCTATGCAGCTGGCCATAATAGACACTGTATCCGCCAATACTGGGCGAAACACAGGTGGCGCGATGGGTCCCAACCGCACCCACCAAGCTAACAATGGATGCCAACAGCACGCTATAGCGTATTTTCATCATCACATACTGACCTGCCGGCATTCTTCGGACCATGGCTCTCTAGAGAATGGCTCGTTTTGACCGGCCCCGGATAATCGAACCACTTCGATTGTGAGTCTGCGACTCCTATGCACTCATCTTCACCGCGTATTCCCGAGGTGCCAGGCCCTTGAGAGAACGGTGAGGACGATACTCATTGTAATCCCATCTCCATTCATCGATTTTCTCTTTTGCATCCTCAATCGATTCGAACCAGTGGGCGTTCAGACACTCCTCGCGGAATTTTCCGTTAAAGGATTCCACAATGGCGTTGTCGGTCGGCTTGCCGCGCCGACTGAAGTCCATCTGCACGTGGTTGCTGTAAGCCCATAGATCCATCTGCCCGCCAGCGAATTCCGAGCCGTTGTCACAGGCAATCCGTTTTGGCAGACCCCGGTCGTACTTCAGATGGTTCATGGCGGCAACGACATGTTCGGCGCGCAGGCTGTAGCCAACTTTAGTGGCGAGACATTCCCGGGTAAACAGATCCACCGCCGTCAGGGTGCGCAGCTTTCTGCCATCGGCCAGCTGATCAGCTACAAAGTCCATGCCCCACACTTCATTGGGAAGTACCGCTGGCAGGCGCTGTAATCGATGTACGGCGGTGACATGGCGCCAGGGTCGCTTGCGCCGTAAACCCAGGTCTTCTTCGCAGTAAACGCGATAGAACCAGTTCTTGCCCACATCCCCGCCCTCTCGCCTCAGCAGTACGCAAATGCGCCGATAGCCAAACCGCAGGCCGTCAAAGGCTCCATGCGGCTGCGGTACTAGTACATCGACGGTGCAGCAGGACGCAGCGACAGGCTTCCCTGTTACCGACTCCGTACCGGCCCATCAAGTAGTTCACCATAAACCGCTTCTCTTTCACGACAACACCTCCGTCCGGTTAGATTCGACTTCGTCGCAGAACTCACATCTCAGCTGGTCCGGTTTATTGGGGGCCGGTCAGATACAATCACCTATCGGTCCAGCTGCCTGTGAGCGCATCGAGGTTCCTGTCATGAAGCTCAAAGACCGCGTTGCGATTATCACCGGCGCCACGTCAGGCATCGGCGAGGCATCGGCTCTCCTCTTCGCGCAAGAAGGCGCCAGGGTGATGGTCACCGGCCGCGACGACGCGCGTGGCCGAAGAGTGGTCGCTGCGATCGCGGCGGCCGGCGGCACGGCGGTCTTCGCCAGGGCCGACGTCCGGCTTCCCGGCGATTGCGAACGCGTTGTGACGGAAACGTTGCGCGCATTCGGCGGCCGTCTCGACATTCTCTTCAACAATGCGGGCGAGTTCCATCCGCACAACGCGATCGACTGTACCGAAGAGGAG
>Ga0315273_10007435_pt1 | contig 13730 bp, 16 predicted proteins | sample YL17G02_0_MG_FD_205753 | JGI IMG/M metagenome (GOLD analysis project Ga0315273, IMG submission 205753) | Sediment microbial communities from Yellowstone Lake, YNP, Wyoming, USA - YL17G02_0 | ecosystem: Environmental > Aquatic > Freshwater > Lake > Sediment | place: USA: Wyoming | collected... | reverse complement strand
AGAGCTGGTTGGTCTTCTCGTTGTACTCATCCCTCTCCTTCTTGGACTGCGCCACATTCTTGTTATTGTCATCCCGCAGCTTCTTGAGCTCCTGGGCCCCATCGATCAGATCTTTGGTGGCCTTGTTCAGCTCATTTCGCTTGGCGGCCCACTTGCTCGCTTCTGCATTCAGTTGGCTTCTTCGATCCTTGAAGGCAAGGGACTCCTGTCTGAGTTTGCCTCTCTTATCTTCCAATTCTGCCAGCATCCCCCGTTTGTCCTCCTGTTCCAGCCAGCGGCTGGGGTTTGGTTCCGCTTCGGAACCAAAAAACCCGGGAATCCTTCACCTGGGGGGCGAAGGGCTTCTCTTTAGCACTATACATTGGGTGGGTTTTTTTGCATGCTCGATCTTCAGATCTTATGATCGATGTCAATCTCGATATATAATTATTAATCCTATTTAATTCTCTGCCCAAATAGCTTAATTCTATGGCAATTACCAAAAGATGACCTTCTCATAAGATCGATAGGAGCGAGCATACTACTACATATCGAGAAACGCTTTACGTATTAACCTTTTGGTTATGCTTCTTTGGGCTCGATTCGCTTCATGTAAGATGATGTGATCATTGTAAGGGGTAAATCCCTTTTCATGTTCATAAAAGGGCAATCAACAGATTAAAATAGGTGCGTCGACTTAAAGAAAAATAGGATAATTCAAGAGAATAGTCTTATTCGCTTTAGATGGAGGGATTGATCTGAAGAAAGCAATGCTTGCAGTATCGATAGCAATGGTTTTAGTATCGCTCATAAGTTGTTCAACGGCGCAATATCAAACTAGGGCGCCCGCTGGTATTTTTCCAAGTACCAATCCAATTTACGCTGGCCAAGCGTATAGTGGATACGCAGAGAAAAACACCACATTCGACTTTGAACAGAGTGTGCAGGGCAATGGTTACTTCATGACCTACCTGTATGCCAAGTCTGGTAATATTGCCGTGAAGAATTATGCTCATGGCAGCGGCTCCCTAAACAGTGAAGCCACTCTGACCTACCAGAACTTGAATAGAACGAATCACCCGAACTACGCTGACTACAACGACTTTTCACAGAACTGCATCCAGTTCAAAGAAGATGTGGCCATGGTCTATGCGCCCATGAGGATCGCGGTCGGAACCGGCTATTATGCAGCAAATCCGCTGGAATACGCCTCTTTGCTCAAGGAGAAGACCTGGGTCAAGAACTATCGTGCCGGCACCAGCATGCACCATGAGGTCGAGTATGCCCATGCCCTGGATAAGGAATTGAATATCGATGTTAAAGAGAAATACAATTACACCTATGATCCAATTTGGGAAGGTATAGGCTATACCCGGATGTCGATCGTTGAAGATGTGACCGATGGCAAGGCCCATATCGGAGTTCTTCAGGCAAATACAGACTTTTCCGCGAAGAACCCAACCATTGATGGTAGTAACTTGATGGACCCGAAGGCTATGAGAATAGGGGTAAGTGCGTGGCACGACCCAGCCATCGAGATTGATGAGGACTACTGGGGAACCTATCACATCGAGAAGAACATGACTCTCGAGGTGCCCTACTATAAGAAAACGACTCTTGACGACTGGCTGCCCTGCTGCTTCGGAGGCTATAATACCATGACTGCTCCCGATAAGAAGCCCTTCAAGTCTTCAGCCGGCATCTTCGATTGCACCTGCTACAAGGCACCAACACAGGCTCAGTTCCCGAGAGTCTACTAAGAGAGAGGATTTCCCTTTCTCTTTTCATTTTTCTTTGTCTTTTGGGGAAAAGACCTTTATGGCTGCGGCCACTAACCCTCAGCATGCAATTTGCGACCTGGGAGGCCCATTACCAATTCATCCTGCAAGATTTCGGCTTTTCTCCAGGCCGAGATGTTGAAGCGGCAAAGCTTCTGGCAGAGCTCTTGCGCGGCGGAGAGCAGATGCTGCGCGCCGCCAAGGTTACTGTGCGCGGGCGAAGAGCAGTAGTATGCGGCAATGCCCCCTCACTGGAGAAGGAGCTGGATGAGCTGCAAGAAAGGGATGCCGTCATTCTGGCTGCGGATGGGGCTACTTCTGTTCTTTTGAGGCGCAAAATTGTGCCCGATATTGTGGTCACAGACCTGGACGGCCCCTTCCCTGCTATTTTAAAGGCTAATCAAGAGGGCTCTATCATAGTGGTGCATGCCCACGGAGATAACCTGGATGCCCTGAAAAAATATGTGCCGCAGCTGGAGAGAATCATAGGCACAGTGGCGTGCCGTCCGCCCCCCGGCCTATATAACTTCGGAGGGTTCACGGACGGAGATAGATGTGTATTTCTGGCCAAAGAGTTGGGAGCGGCCTCTATAAAGCTGGTGGGCTTTGACTTTGAGGATGAGAGCGTCACGCCGCGCAAAAAAAAGAAGCTGGCCTGGGCCAAAAAGCTGATCGATCTTGCTCTTGCCGAATCAAAGGGCGAGTGATGCGCGAGATTTCCTCTCATTTGCCTATGAGATTGAGGACCGCTTTTATGGCCTTTTCCGCCACCTTTTTTGCATCCTGTTCGGCGTTTATCCGCAAAAATCGCTCCGGCTCAAGGGCGGCCATGCGCTGGAAGTTCTCATCCACTAATCGCAGGAACTCGAGCCTCTCGAACTTCTGCCGTCCTTGACGCGACTTCATTCTCTGCAGGGCTGAGCGTGGATCTAATACAAAGAGAAGTGTTTTATCGGGCAGCAAATTCCAGGGGCGGTAGATGTTCTGGATCCATGGCACCGGATCGGGCACGATTCCTCTCAGCGTCAAGCCCTGGTAGGCGAAGGTGGAGTCGGCATATCTATCGGACAGGACGATTGCACCTGCCTCCAGGGACGGGAGGACGGTCTTGTTGAGATGATGGGCGTGGTCCGCCATGAAGAGGAAAAGCTCTTGCATACGCTTTGCGGCAGAGGTTTCCTCGCCACCCGTTCTTGCCAGCTCAGCTCTCAGGATCCGGCCCACCTCTCCATTCGTGGGCTCGGCGGTAAGCACCAATCTCCTCTCCGGCATCAGCTCTGCTAGCCTTGAGGCAATATTTTTGGCGGCAGTGCTCTTTCCAGAGCCATCGATACCCTCCAGGGTGATGAGCAGTCCCTTCACACTTCCAGGCTTTGGGCAGGAGAGAGATTAAATTATCGTTTGAAGGAAAATATATGCTGTCGCCCGATACTAACTCTGGTACGTCATCCGATGGGTATCCGCAGTCAGCCCAGTAACCCTCGTAGCGGGCGTCTGTACCGCATTTGGGTTGTCTCATGGTCATAGGTAGACAGATAGTCAGTATCCTACCATAAGGACCTATCAACGCGGCCTGTAGTCCCCTTCTTGCACCAGCATTCACAGCAGAACATATTCTAAGCTCATGGCAGCCCTCTAAAGGGACGTTTTTTGAATGCGGTAGGGATTTATAAAGTTTCCCCAGCGGGATATATTAATTTCTGGATAAGTATCTCAGCCGCCGGAGTAAGCTTTAAGTTGGAGTTGTACATTAACAATGCTGAGGTGCTTCATTTGACCGACAAGATCTACGTAGTTGGGCACAAGAGTCCCGATACCGATTCTGTAACATCTGCAATAGCTTATGCCAATCTGAAGAACGCCCTGGGAATGAAAGAGGCCGTCCCAGCAGCCGCAGGAGACATCAACGACGAGACAAAGTTCCTGCTGGATTACTTCAAAGTTGCATATCCTGAGAAGCTCACCGATGCCACCGACAAGAAGGTCATCCTGGTGGATCACAACGAGATGGCTCAGGCTGTGGACAAGCTGAACATGGAGAACATCGTGGAGATCGTAGACCACCACAAGATCGGCGGTCTTGCTACCGGCAAGCCCATATTCTTCCTCAATGAGCCGGTTGGCGCGACGGGAGGCATCATCGCGAACCTCTATGAGCAGAACAATATCGCCATCAGCAAGGAGATGGCCGGCCTGATGATGTCAGCCATTCTCTCCGATACCGTGCTCTTCAAGTCCCCCACCTGCACCCCTCGCGACAAGACTGCCGTGGAGAAGCTGGCCAAGATCGCGGGCGTCGACCCAATGAAGTTCGGCATGGAGCTGCTCAAGGCCAAGAGCAACATGTCCGCCAAGTCCGCGAAGGACATTCTCATGGGCGACTTCAAGAAGTTCGACTTCTCCGGAACCAAGTCCGGCGTGGGCCAGGTCGAGGTAATGGACCTGGCCGATCTCGCGAACAAGAGATCTGCCATTCTGGATGAGATGAATAAGATGAAAGAGGCCGAGAAGCTGGATATGGTCGTGCTCATGCTCACCGATGTCATGAAGGAGGCCAGCGATCTGCTCTTCGTAGGAAATGCCGCGGCAGCAGCGGGCTTTGAAAAAGCATTCGGCGGCAAGCTCGCCAACAACTCCATCTACAAGGAGAAGTGCCTGTCTCGCAAAAAGCAGGTAATTCCGCCCCTGGAAGGCGCCTTCAAGAAGTAGCTTTTCCTGGATAAAGGTTGAAGGTGGCATTTGCCATCTTCGTTTTCACTATTTTTGCAAAAATGATTGACTATAACATTAAAGATCCCTCTCGCTGCTTGGCACGATATAGTATGTCATCCAGCTCATAAAAATTATCTTGGATCCGGTCTTGTTGAGTTAGTTCTTTGTTCTTTTGAGCAACCACATAATTTGGATCAAGCTCCAGGGCTTTATCGAAGCTCAATCGAGCATCCTCATATTTCCCCTGCTCTAGAAGCACGACACCTTTGTTGTTCCAGCTTATTGGATCTAAAGGATTTATTCTGATGGCCGCTTCGAAGCTTGCAAGAGAATCATCAAGTTTGCCCACATTTCCCAGAGCCAGGCCTCTACTCATCCAGGCATCATAGTAAGCTGGATTTATCTCCAGGGCCTTATCGAAGCTGGAAATGCTCTCTTCGTACTTTTCCAAACCCATATAGAGCGCGAGACCTTTGAAGTACAAGGCGTCCGCCTTGGAAGAATTTGACAGCAGAGCCTGGTCAAAAATGTCAATTGCCTCATTATATTTTCCGAGATTGGCCAAGGCCAAGCCTTTGCCTATTAGGAGAGAGGCGTTCGAAGTGTCCAGTTCTAAGGCTCTATCATAGCTGGCAACGGCTTCCTCGTAGCTGCCATTGAGGGAAAGCTGACGGGCTTTTGTAGACCAGTAGTCTGCGGTTTGTTCTCCAACAGCGGGCAAGATGCATATTGCAGCCAACGCCAGAATAACGGAAATTGCGAGTTTCATCGATGCCCTTCTCTCAATAAGTGATATATCTCTATTGATTGCGATAGGTACCGAAGCGTTAAGACTCACCTGGTGATGTGCACTTTCTCCCCATTCATGCGCACCAGGGGCCTCGATAGATGGCGGCGAGCGATAGGAGGAACCTCGTAGTAGCCGGTCTCCAGATCGCGAGCTCTGAGCTGTCGTCGGCGGCCATCTGCATGGGTCTTGCAGCGGCGGCAGCGGTAGCCCTGACCTTTGCCTGCGGACTCCATGCTTCTCTGGCACTGGGGGCAGATAGGGGCAGACGTCTTCACTTTATCAGCCAGATTAAGGATGTTGAGCTTCTCAAGGTTTAGCGTGCCCTCACGAACCGAGCCGTAGACCTCCAGCTCGTCGCCCAATGCAAGCTGTTTTACGATGGCGCGAAAGTTCTTGGTGGGCTCGAAGGCAGCGCAGTTAATGCGGCAAGCTTCGTCATGCAATGTGAAGAAGAGGTGGCCGCCGGCAATAGCCTGCGCCGGTTCGGCCACAAACCCGTGCAGCCGGTAGCTCTGGCTGTCCTGGACATCAACAATCTCGCCTTCCATGATGTGGGCATCTGTGCCCTGGTTGGTCTGGTAGAGCACGCTCCTCTCCACAGGCTCCGATTTTATGGTAAGAAATGCCTCAATGATAGCCTGTGGGTCGGAGCCTCTTATGCCAAACAATACCGGATCTCCTGAGTGGGGGGCAAAGACTATTCTATTATTATGATGATCTACCGTATCCCAGGTGTGCGGATAAGTGAGGGCATCCGCTCTCCAGACGGAGGCAGCATTAATGAAGCGCTGCGTGCCCCAGCGCTGCCTCTCCCTGTAGGCGATCAGCTCATAGGTGAAATCGGGCAGATCCGCCCCAATTGCTGCCAGGGCCCCGATCAGGCCGCGCCCCTTCTTAAAGCCCAGGTACCAGATTCCCTCTTCATCCAGCAGTATTTTGGCATCTTTGATCTCCAGGATCTGCGTGACTGCGCGCCGATAGAAGGCCGTCATCTTCGCCGTCACCTCCTGCGCGATGACCAGACCGGGATTGGTATTTATCCCGGAGAAATCGGACAGCTCCAGGACCGTTTTCCTGGCCACATCCTTAACCTCCTCCGGGCGGTCGCTCTCCAGTTCAAAGGCCAAAGCGGCATTGCCGCGCGTTTTATATCGGGCGCAGGGGTTGAGGCGAATCAGTTTTGGTCGGCCAACAATCTCTCCCAGAGGCTGTAGCCTCTCCAGCAGCACTGCGACCAGATAGGTAGTGCATAGTCCCCTTGCAGAATCGGTATCATCAATTCCAATGAACATGGTCAGCCTTAAATAGCCGTCAAACGGACATATATAATGATGGATAAGGAACTTCTCGCCGAGCGCGTGGAGGAGGTTCTAAGGCAGGCCGGATTCTCTACATCGGATCGCTGCTATCTCCGTCCCAGGAGCTTCGATCTTGCCGCCCGAAAGGGAGATCTTTTCCTGCTCCTCAAGATCCTCTCCAACATCGACGGCCTGAATGAGCAGACAGCCACCGAGGTGCGCCGTCTGGCCAAACATCTTTTTGCCAGCCCCATTCTGGTGGGCGAGAAGTCCCGGGACCAGTACCTGGAAAGGGGCGCGGTCTACTTTCGCTATGGAATTCCTACACTTAATCTTAACACCCTGGCGGACTGCCTTTTAGATGATGCCTTGCCTTTGGTCTACGCCGCACACGGAGGGCTTTATGTGCGCATCGACGGTACCAGGATGAGACAGCTAAGGCTTGCGCGCGGCATTTCTTTAGGGGCGCTGGCGTCGGAATTGGGCGTGTCGCGGCGCACCATAAGCAAGTATGAGGTGGAGGACATGGACACAACGGTGGATGTGGCCATTAAGCTGGAAGAGATATTCGAGCAGGAGCTGATCCAGCCCGTGGACCCCTTCCTCCCCGGAAATGCGGTGGTGGATAAGGGGCCGGTGACTGACAATATCCTGCGCTTGCTCCTGGAGATCGGCTTTGAAGTAGTTCCGACGGCCCAGGCCCCCTTCAATGCCATATCCAGGACCGCGGATCTGGTGGTGCTGACAACCGTGAGCAAATTTTCTCAGAGCATGCTCAAGAAGGCCCGGCTCATGAGCAGCCTTTCTTCCGTGGCCAGGACCAAGTCGGTGGTAATCGTAGACGGCGAAACCAAGCTGGAGTGCATCGAAGATACGGCCCTGATCGAGAAGCGCGAGCTGGAGGGCATTGACCGCACCCGCGAGTTCGAGGATCTGGTGGCTGAGAAGCAAAATAAATAAGATTACTATCACAAAAATCATATAGGTCAAACCCAAGTTACTATCATGAGACGTGCCTTATTGTTGCTAATAACCTGTTTTTTGTTGGCTGCGGCATCCTGGGGACAGGTGGCGGCACAGGTAAATCCTGCAAACAATTCTACAAATGCAAGCATTAATGCCAGCATTAATGCCAGCGCTTCCATGGGCACCTTGAACCTGGCCCTATTCAGCATGCCTGATACCCGGCAGAGCACTGAATACTCCTGCGGAGCTGCCGCCATGCAGGCGGTTTTGGGCTACTGGGGAAGAGACATTGGTGAAGAGGACGTGAGAGAGATGCTAAACACCAATGAAGAGTCTGGAACCTACCCCGATGATATAATCAGGGTGGCCTCAGCTCTTGGTCTGCAGGCCGAATATAAAGAAAACATGACTATGGTTGATCTGGAAAACTATGTGGCAGAGGGAATACCCGTCATAGTGGACTGCCAGGCCTGGAGGAGCGTCTCGCAGTACAATGAATCCTGGGCGGATACATGGTACAATGGGCATTGGCTGGTAGTAATTGGGATCGATGAAAATAATGTGACCCTGGAAGATCCCTACATCCTGGGAGATCGAGGCTTTATGTCTCGGGAGGAGTTTGAGGCGCGCTGGCACAACGTGCGCGGCCTGGACGAGACGGATATCGTAAAGCAAATGCATATGGGAATAGCCATTCGCGGTGAGAAGCCTGCTTCCACCTCCGGCTTCAGGCACGTTGATTGAGAAAATGAACTCGATCATGGACAGGATCAAAGAGTCAGGCAGAGTATTCGTCTTTGGAATTGCCGGGGACAGCGGCTCAGGGAAGACCACCATCTCTCGCGGCATAAAGAGGATACTGGGCGAGGAGATGGTCTGCTCCTTCTCCATGGACGACTATCACAGCCTGGACCGAAAGGCTAGAAAAGAGAGAAATATTACGCCTCTGAACCCCGAGGCCAACCACCTGGAGCTCCTGGCGGATCACCTGGAGCTTTTGCGGCGCGGGCAGGCCATCGCCAAGCCGGTCTACGATCACAGCAAAGGCGAGATCAGCGGCAGCGTGCCCTTCGGGCCGGCACCCGTGGTAATCGTGGAGGGTCTGCATCCCTTCTTCACGCCGAGGCTGCGCAGCCTTATAGATTTCAAGATCTTTGTGGACCCCTCTCGCTACGTGAAAAGGCTCTGGAAGGTGCGCCGCGATGTGGGCGAGCGGGGCTACCACCCTGCCCAGGTTATGGCCGAGATTTTAGAGCGCGAGCCGGACTATAAGCTCTATGTGGACATCCAGAAGATCTATGCAGAGATCGTGGTCAAGATTCAGGATTCCCGGTTTCATCCCCCTCTTCTCGAAACAGCACCCAAGCCCGACTGGTACTCGGTAAGATTAATTCAGCAGATGCTGGATCAGCCCGTCTCCAAGGTCGATCTGACCATCGATTTGAGCAAGATTCTGAGAAGCTCGGAGCACGAGTTTTCCATCGAGTTTCAGCGAGACGATTACTACGGGAAAAAGGTGGGCATCATGACTGTGGACGGGGAGATTCATCAGTCCATGATTGCCGATCTGGAGAAGAAGCTTTGCGACTCGCTGGGAACCTATGCCATCATCAGCGATCGGCGCGAGCAATACGTCAATGCCATCGGCCTATCTCAATTGATCTTGACCTGGAGCTGTATCGAGAAGCTGGAGCATCTCCTCAGCAAGAGCTAGCCCGTTCACCTGCGCCCCGCGCGCCCCCCCCGCGGGCGCCCATGCCGGGCGCGCGGAGCCTTACCAGTGCTCCCAGGCCAGCACCTCATCCAGGCTTTTGCGGGGCCGGGGGGCGGGTTGCTCGGCAGGGTAGCCCAGGAGCAGCAGGGCCACGACCCTTATTCCCTGCGGCACGCCCAGGATCTCCTTCACCTTTTCTTCGTAGAAGGCGCCGATCCAGCAGGTGCCCAGACCCAACGAGGCGGCAGCGAGAGTCATGTGATCCACGGCGACTGCGACATCGATGGCATAGGCCGGTTGGCCGCAGGTCATGACCATATCTGAGGTTCCACAGGCGGCGATGACCACTGGAGCCATGCCCACAAATTTCTGATCTCTGGCCGCCTCGGCCAGCCTTTGCCGCGTGGCCGAATCCCTGACCACTATGAACCTCCAGTCCTGCATATTCCGAGCGGAAGGCGCAAGCCGGCCTGCCTCAAGAACGGCTAAAAGTTTCTCTTCGTCCACCGATTTATCCAGGAAGTTTCTTATGCTTCTTCGAGCCCGGATGGCCTGCATCAGATTCATTGGCGGATCAAGCCCTCTTCTTTATCTCTTTTTCAATCTCCTGGCCAGCCTCGGTCAGGCACCAGATTCCCTCATTCTCAAAGACAAGGCTTCTCTCCGCCATATCGGCCAGGATCTTCTTGACGGATGGTGCCGGGATGTGCTCGAATTTGGCCACCTTTTCCGCGGACAGCTTGCCCTTGGAGCCCAAAACCTGAACCACCCTTTCACGATGCTTGTTTCCCATGATGAATCCCAAGTTACTGGCTAAGTCTTCTGCCATATTTTATTACCTCTTTTCGGCGTTAGCTTTATTAGCTGTTCACCTCAATGTTAAAAGTGGCGGGCAGTCCGGGTGGTTCGGCGTCACCTATAACCCGAAATCGTCGACAAGCGGGGGGCGAAGCTGACGGAAGACTCTGGGCGCTGTGTGCTCAGTCCAGTTGCGAACTATGATTCTCCGTCCTGCAGGGATAGCACCGGTCCATGGGTTTTCCTGAGGGAAGGTCTGTGAACCATAATTGCGGGAACCGGTTCAGGCCCGGAAGGGAGCAGACCCACCGCGGGTAACTGTCGCTTACAGGTATATGGGGAGGAGAACGCTTCGGGATTAACTGGCATGCAGGCTCGTTGGCAACCGGCGGCGTGCCTGCCATTTAAAATAAATATATTGATCCTTATTTTGATCTCTTCCTGAGACGATTGGTAAACTAATCCGAGACTGGATATCTTGATATCCCCCGACCACCAAAATCAGATAAGCCATGCCCGTACTGAGCATAATCGCCTGCAGGATGCTGGAGGACGAGTTAGTCCACCTGCTCTCTACTGATCGAGAGGTCCATGAGCTTCTACTCGTGGACGGAAGAGAACGCTTGAGCCTCTCCGCAAAGCTGAGAGCGCAAAACCGTCCCCACCTCCTGCTAGGCCTGGACAGAATTGCCCCGCACCTCACGGAGAGGCAAAGCAGGCCGCACGGAATCTTTTCCCGCAGGAGCGCCCACCCAGCGGCGGACCATGTGGTTGTGGTAAGCTCACTTCGTCTTGGACTGCACTCCGACCTGGAGCTCCTCAAGGCTGCAGTATATGATAATATTCGGCGCCTATCCGCATTCTCGGACGGGATACTGATATTCTATGGAAAATGCGGCAACGCTCTGGCCGATCTGGAGCACAACCTATCTTGCCCGCTTTACCTCCTGACCGATGTGCAGGGTGAGAGAATCGATGACTGCATTGCTCTTGCTCTGGGCGGAAACGAAAACTATGATAAAACTCTGGCCGAGCACCAGGACGTGGCCCTCTTCATGACCCCCATGTGGGCATGCAACTGGAGGGCAATGGGCCAGGAGGACGCAGCATCAGGCAAGCGCCTGGACCTGGGGACAATGCTGAAGGGAACCGGCATGAAAAAGGTGGCCAGGATAGACACCGGCCTGTGCTTTGAGCCGGGATTCAGGGAAAATGTGGACGGCTTTGCCCGGGAGTTTGGCCTGCAGAGAATCGAGCTGCCGGGAGGAACGGCCGTTGCGAGAGGCTGCTACGAGAGAGCAAAAAGCAGCCTGGCGGCCCGGCCCGGGAGCGCACGCCCTGGCGCACGGATCTGCGGCTTCAACTTCAAGGGGTGCCTGGCGGCGATGCTGGCCATTTGCCGCATGACACGAAAGAAGTTCCTGGGAGAATGAAGGCTCGAAACATGGGGCAGGGATTGAGGCGGAAAGGACAGCTAGCACAAGTTGCTTGCTATCTAACATAGACGTCGTTGAACATTAAGCACTGGGTTATTTTCAGATTGACTTCTCGTTTAAGATCGTCGTCGGCTACTCCTATTATGCCTTCGCTTTTCTTCTTATCAAGAATCATGATTTTGTCAATTGAGAGAACAGAAGGCTCTTTCAATCCGGCATTTGTATAGGAAGACGTGCCGGGTAAGATGAGCAAGTCAGACGGTAATGGTTTTGCAGGAATCTGGCCGGATATATATGCCACCGTTACATCCAAATATCCTTCATAGAGGACCAATGCCGGCCTCAGCTTTTCTCCGCTGAAATCTGTGTATGGAAACCAAGCTAAAATAATACTTCCCTTTGGTGTCTTTGGTGGCTCTCCTGACATTGTTTAATCACCAAAGTAAGGCTACTCTTATCTGAACCTAACTTTTAGGTCAGCTACAGTATAGATATCAGCTTCCTTCTCGATAAGTGGTGCTATGGTTAGCTGAGAGGCCCGCATAAGACTCATAACAATTGTCCTGTCATCCTCGAAAGAGGGTTCGGGCAACACGCGCGGGGCCGGAGCTTCGGGCTTAGCTATTTCTGGACTTATAAAACCCCTATTAATTATCTGCATCATTTGGTCCCCCTCATCGAGATATGAACATACAATATTATCCTCTTACTGGTTACCTTGGTAATATCTTGGTATTATCAGGTATTTAAGATTAGCTTATGGCCATGTTAGGCCCACGTCTTCAATCCCCTGGCAGGGAGAGCTCTCGCCCTGGCGCACGGATCGACAGCCCTAATCACAGGGGATACCTGGAGCCGATACTTGCCATTTGCCGCATGACACTGAAGAATATCCTGGGAGAATGAAGCTGGGCAAGGATTAAATCCCTTCAATGATCTATTAAATGCAATATGTTTTCCAAATACATCCGGGCGGTCTTAATGCAGGCAGAGTACGACACCCTGGAAAATGGTTCCTACGTAGCCACAGTGCTGGGGCTTCAGGGTGTGATTGCCGTGGGAGACACTCTAGAAGAATGTCGCATGGATCTCATTGAAGTCATTGAGGAATGGATTGTAGCTCGCCTGCAATGGGGCTATCCCATCCCACCCATTGGAGGACAAATAATTATGTCCTCAAAGGAGCCTATTGCCATTGTCGACTAAGCTCATTCCTATCTCTCGACGTGAACTCATTAAGAAATTGACAGCAATAGGATTCACAGGGCCATATCCGGGAACGAAGCGCCACCACATGGTAAAGGATGGCGTCTTTGTTATGATCCCCAATCCTCATCATGGTGAAAAGATAAGTGTTAAGCTGCAACAGATCATTCTCAAAGAGACGGGAATTCGTAGAGACGAATGGCTTTCTGATCCTATTTTCCAGCACAGCCATGCGGTCGGCCCCACAAGGCCCTGCCCGACCGGGTGCTCACGGACGGCCAGGCGCGCCCGGCAGGAGCCACCCGCATGCTTTGTACCCCTGCCCGGAAGGCTGCCTCTCCCAATATCTCCTCCTGGCCCTCAGGCCGCCGCCCCTTTCCAGATGTCTTCCGGTCCGCCTTCATTTCTGGCATGGTCCAGAAAACCGGCTACAGTGCAAGGGGAGTAATCCTGGTTAATGCCTTCGGACTGCAAGGATATGTGCAGAACCTTCCCAGCGGCAAAGTTAAGGTAGTCGCAGAAAGGGAGCAAACCGATTTGGAGCGATTCCGGAGTTGCTTAACAATAAAAAGATGCTCTAATCGATGTACAGAGCATCGAAAATGAATACACTGCGGCCACAGGAGATTTCATTGGATTCAAGAAGATGGTTTCCGGCAGCGAGACCGATCAGGGCTGGACAAAGCCGCGGACCTGCTTAATGATCTCATTGTCGTCAGCAAAGAGATCGTAGTGGACCTTAAAGGTTCCCGCGAGGATATCAAAGGCGTGCACGAAGTCGTCCAGGATGTCCGCCAAGAGGTAAATAACATTGGCGAGATGCTGGGCGAGAAGGATAGATGATGCAAAAGATGAGATCGCAAATGAAGTCAAAGTGCTTCATTCTAATTTGAGAGATGATCGCCGTGCCGTTTTATCTTCGTCTCCTGGGAGTCCGTCCAATTTGAGTCTCAAACCTCACAACCAAACAATTTAAATCTTCAAAGATGATAAATTATTTGCAGTCGGAGTGAGTATTTTGAGATATACTTTGCTTTTGGGGCTTGCCCTAGT
>Ga0315273_10007434_pt1 | contig 13731 bp, 10 predicted proteins | sample YL17G02_0_MG_FD_205753 | JGI IMG/M metagenome (GOLD analysis project Ga0315273, IMG submission 205753) | Sediment microbial communities from Yellowstone Lake, YNP, Wyoming, USA - YL17G02_0 | ecosystem: Environmental > Aquatic > Freshwater > Lake > Sediment | place: USA: Wyoming | collected... | reverse complement strand
TGAATGGGGTTATTGCGCGATGCTGATAAAACATGTTTTAAAAGTCGTTGAAACGTTAAAATAACAAAATAAAATATATGGATATTCAAAAAAGCTCTAAGCCAATAATAATAATAATTTTAGTAGTTGTCGGGATTGTGCTGATTGTCGTTGGAGTTTTGTATTGGCAAAGCCAGGCAACAAAAATAGTAGTCTATCAACCGACATCAGTGTCTCCAATTGCTCCTTCGCCGACTCCAACATTAAACTCCTCAGTCTGCGAAAAGAATTTTTCTCCTGATTGCTGTTTTCGTCCGGATAAAAATTTTACCGGTTTTACAACGGCTGTTGATGCTTCAAAAATTGTAAATGACAGCAGTCTTAAAATTATCAGCAACCAAATACTGATTATATTTAAAAAGGGAACTTCAGAAGAAAATATAAAAGCAAAAATCAGCGAAATAGACGGAGAAATTATCGGATGTATGATTGATACAAATATGTTCCAGGTTGAGATAAAAAACAATCCGACTCTTAGCGGACTCAAGTCATTAATCAATAAGTTAAATAAAGATTTAGATATAAAATCAGTCTCAGAAAATATCATTTATAGGCCGGAACAATTGATGAAATAATAATTAACAAAATTTTTTCCGCTAATAAAATATATATGAATAAACGAAATCCTTCGACTTCGCTCAGGACAGGGGGTTTTGCGCCAATTGCGATAATTTTAATAGTGGTCGGAGTTTTGGTTTTAGCTGGCGGAGTTTATTTATTGAAAAAAGATGCGATTAACGGATTAATTTTCAGGCAAAATCAAAAAGCTTGCACAATGGAAGCCAAGCTCTGTCCTGATGGTTCGTATGTCAGCCGCACCGGTCCAAACTGCGAATTCACGGCGTGTTCGACACCAGTTTCAGTTTCAAATTCAAATTCCATGCAAGCGTGTACTGCAACTTCTTCTGTTTTTACAGTGGGTAAAAATGGTGGTACGATTATTTCTCCTGATGAAAAAATGAAACTTAAAATTCCCGAAGGCGCCTTGGTAGGTGATGTTACCATTAAAATCGCGCAATCAGAATCGGGTATGGGTTATGGAGAAGTCGGTCCGCTTTATGGTATTTTCCCCATTAATATAGAGAGCTTGGAATTTTTAAAACCCGCTACGTTAATGATCGCTTATGACTACAGAGATTTTTCAAAAGATGAACCTGAAAATTATGCACGAATCGGATTATTGGGTGGATATGACGAGTGGGATCTATTCGCTGATTCTTCTGTGGACACCATAAACCATGTTATTACTACGGAAATAAAAGGAATTTATGTAAATAGTATCGCAAGTTGCGATGGTCCGGTAGGTGTTTTACCAATTTTTTCGCCAGTTTCAAATTCAAGTTCTATTTCAACTTCTACAATTGATACTTCAAACTGGCAAACTTATTCTAATTATGGCTTTAAAGTAAAATATCCGCCGTTTCTCAAGGTTATAGAAAATCCGAAGACAGCGGATATTTATCTTAATTCGGTTTCTTTTGAAAATCCTTTGGCTGACAAAACCACGCCGGGCCAGAAAATAGTTTTTAACGTTACTATTTTCAAAGATTATAATCAACTTCAAGATGCTTTTAAATTATTGACGTTAGACGATAAAGGGAAGGTTATGATAGCTGGTTATGAAGCTGAAAAATTATTCAGCCCCAAAGGCGCGGCTGTGCCTTTTGCAGACGTGACAATTTATACGATAGCGACGAAAAATGTGTCTCTGATTTTTTACGGCTCTGATTTCAGCCAAATCAGCAAAAACGACCTCAATACAATTCTTTCCACTTTCAAATTTCTGAAATAGTAATTATAATAATTAAAAACCAATTATGGAAAACGAATCAATCATTAATCCAGCGATTGAAAATCAAAAAAATTTAGGGCAACCCTCGCCTGAATTTTCACAACCAGAAACTTCTTTAATCGGAGTTTTTGAATTATTAAAAAATACTTGGGAAGTTTATAAAAAGCGCTTCAAGGTTTTGGTAGGAATAATGGTTATTCCTGCTGTGTCGCCAATATTTTTTCTTCTTGTTTATCTATTTTTATCTGGCTTTCATTTTGCTGTGCCTATAGCTGTGCCTATAATAGTTGCCGTTGTTATGTTTATCTTTGCGGTTTTGATTTTTGGCGTAAGCATATGGAGTTCCTTGGCCCTTCTATTTGCTATTAAAGATAGAGAAGAAAATATCGGCATCAAGGAATCATTTCGCCGCGCTTATGGCAGAGTATCGTCTTATCTATGGGTTAGCGTGTTGCATTTTTTTGTTGGTCTTGGCGGATTTGTTATGTTAATTATTCCCGGAATAATCTTTTCTATATGGTTTTTTCTGTCAACTATCATATTCGTTTCAGAAGGACACAAGGGATTAAATGCTCTTTTACGCAGCAAAGAATATGTACAAGGCAGGTGGTGGAAAATTTTATGGAGGACATTTTGCCCAATATTATTCTATGTTATAATTGCCAGCTTCATAAGTGGTATATTTTCTATTTTTACTCCGAAAGAATTTAGTCAAATAATTTCTTCTATAATTAGCATTTTAATAGGGTCATTTATGGTTGTTTATTTATTTCTTCTTTATGAAAATCTCAAACAGACTCGGCCAAAACTTGTAAATCAGCCAGTTAGCGGTAAGCGCGGATTTTTCGTTTTCTCCGGGATTTTGGGAATTTTTGGGTTAATCGCAATGATTGTTATTCCTATATTATTTATATCGGTTGCTTTAAATTTAGCAAGAATAAAAAGTCAAGGATTATTCCACGACCTTCCAGTAAATATAGCGACAAATACAATATCAAGCGATTTACTTACAACTTCTACTTGGCAAACTTATCGGAATGAGAAGTATGGGTTTGAGGTGAGGTATCCAAATGATTGGAAGTCAGCGCCAATGTATGGTTATCCATTAAGCCAAGATTTCTATCTAATAAATAACTATCAAGGACAACCGATAAAAAATTATATTACGACCGAGGGGAAACCAATTTCAATTGACGCTCGTATTACAATCTCTATTTTAGAAAACCCTGAAAACTCGACGCTTCAAATTCTGCTTAATGCCAATGCCGATAAATGTGCTAAGCAAGTCAAGGAATTCGGTTGTCCGATGCCACCAAATACTAGTCAATGGGAGAAAATAATTATTGATGGTAGAATGGCAGTTAGATCTGGAAAGAGAATTGATCCCGAGTTGGGTCAGACGCCGAGAGATAGTGTTTATATACAACAACCCAATTATTTTGTTGTTCTCACCTCTCTTTACGTGAGCGATGCCTATGATTTCGGCCAGTTATTTAATTCAATCCTTTCCACTTTTAAATTTATCCCTTCGGCAGGGGCTTCGAGTGAGCTTCAGCCGAACTCCTCAGGGCAAGCCCCTCAATAAATTTGGGGCAAACTAAATAGTGCGCCACTTACATTTTTTAATCTTTCTCGCAATCTTGTCGGCTTTAGCCGGCGTTTTGTTTGGTTCTCGCCAATATATTTTTAATTTTTACGAAAAAGCCGTTGCCTCAAATCTCCAGACAAAATTATTATCGCTTCAATTAAATGAAGCGGAACGCTTAATTAAATTTTCTCAAGAAAAACCAATTACGCTTTTATTTGTCGGCGACATAATGCTTTCGCGCGGCGTGGCAAACCAAATTGAAAAACATCAGGATTATGATTGGCCATTTTTAAAAATTAGTACCACCACTCAAGAAGCTGATTTAACTTTTGGTAATTTGGAAGGCCCGATTTCCAGTCGCGGCGAAAATCAGGGCAGTATGTATTCATTTAGGACTAGCCCTGAGCTTGTCGAAGGGTTAAAATTTGCCGGTTTTGATATTTTATCCTTGGCGAATAATCATATTTGGGATTACGGCAAGGAAGCGCTGGAAGATACCATCGCTATGCTAAAGCATAGCGGTATAGAAACTATCGGCGCTGGGGAAAATTATGAAAAAGCGAACGCGCCGGTGATTATTGATTTTAATTCAACCTTACGAGGTTCAACCTCCTCGCAAATTAGAGAGGTTGAACCTCGGATCGCCTTTTTGGCTTACACTAATCTTTACCCAAAAAGTTTAGAGGCCACAGAAAATTCAGCGGGAATAAGTTCATTTGAACTTGAAAAAGTGAAAACCGATATTCAAGAATTGAAAGCTTTAAAGCTGGCTGATATTATTATTGTTTCTTTTCATTGGGGCGAAGAATATCAAGACCGTTCTAATCCTTCTCAACAGGAAATTGCCCACTCCTTAATTGATGCTGGCGCGGATTTAATCATTGGCCATCATCCGCATGTTATTCAGGAAGTTGAAGAATATCTTTCTTCGCCAATAGCTTTGGAAGGGCAGGGCCCGCCTTCGCCAAAGGCTTCGGCGAGGCGAGGCTGGGCCGCTTACAGCTTGGGAAATTTTGTTTTTGACCAAAATTTTTCAAAAGAAACTACGGAAGGATTAATGCTGAAAGTCATTGTAAAAAACTCCGCCCAAGGCGGATCCCTGCCCGTCCGGCAGGCGGGCGCCTCTGGCGGAAAAAAAATCTCCGAAGTTTTACCGATAAAAATAAAAATTAATAGCGCTTTCCAACCAGAAATTATTGAGTTATAATTTATTAGAAATTAGATATTAGAAATTAGAAATTTTATTACTATGCTTATTTACATCGGCGCTGACCACAGGGGTTTTCAGTTAAAAGAAACTCTTAAAAAATTTTTAAAAGACAATGGTTATGAAGTGATTGATGTCGGTAACGAAGTTTACGAGAAAGACGATGACTATCCTGATTTCGCCGCTTTGGTTGGTAAGGCGGTTTCTTCCGACCCCTTGCACCGTCGGGGAATTTTACTTTGCGGGTCAGGCGTTGGCGTTGACATTGTGGCTAATAAATTTAAACGAGTGCGTTCGGCTTTGGCGAATAGCCCTGACCAGGCATATTTGTCGCGTTCTGACGACGACGCTAATGTCTTGTCTTTATCAGCGGATTTATTAGATGAAGAACAAGCGAGAAAAATTTTAAGCACTTGGTTACAGACGTCTTTTTCCAACGAGCCGCGCCATAAAAGAAGAATATCAAAAATCAGCGAATTAGAAATGAAAAATTAATTAGAAGCCCAAAATTATACATAGATTCTCTTGCGGGAGGGGTTTAAAAGTATTACGATTAAACTAAGGTCGTGAAAACCAATTTAATAAAATTATGAACCTCATTAGAAGTCTTTGGCAGAAAAAATTTTTAATTAAAATTTTTTCTGCTCTGCAATAATGGGGTATAGTAAGTAAATAAAAGCCTGTCTGAAATTGACCATAGGTTATATAAAGACAGACTCCTAACGGGGTGAATAAAACTAAAAAATATCTCATTATTAGCTCTTTGACAATTATTATGGCAATAGCATTTTTGCCGCGCTTGGGTCTGGCGCAATCAACAATAGAGGCGATTCAGGCGCAAATTAACGCTTTAATGGCGCAATTGACGCAATTACAAAATCAATTGTCTCAAGCTCAAGGCCAAGCAACGGTTTGGTGCCACGATTTTAATACAAACTTGAAAGTCGGAGATGCCGGTTCTGAAATAGGAAACTTAATTACTGTGTTGAAAAAAGATGGTTTCGAAATTGATAATTTAGGACAGGGAGATTTGGCGAGCGCAACACTTGATGAATCCATCGCTTCGGCAATTTCTGGTTTTCAGCAAAAATATGCGGATGAAATTTTAAAACCCGTAGGTCTTAGATACGGAACCGGCTATGTCGGTAAATTAACGCGGGCAAAATTAAACCAACTTTATGGTTGTGTGATAAAACCTAAGCTCCAACCCATTCCTTGTCCGGCGTATGCGGTTCCGTCGTCTGATTTCTGCGTAGGAGGAAAAATAGTTTATCCTGAAAAAGACGAAAATGCCTGTTTTCGGCCGCCGAAGTGCATTCTTCCGATAACCAACAATCAACCGCCTGTAATTCACGGGGTAGGCGGACCAACAACTCTTGATGTAGGGGGAATTGGAACATGGGTAATTAAAGCTTATGACCCAGAAAATGGTCCGTTAACTTATGACGTGGCGTGGGGCGATACTTTTGGAAGCGGTTATGCCCCGCAAACAGCGAATCTGCCTTCGCAAACCGCCACTTTCACTCATTCCTATAGCAGCGCCGGAACATATAATCCAGTTTTCACAGTTACTGACAGTAAAGGTCTTTCTGCAAAAACAAGCATTAGCGTGAATGTCGGTTTAACTCCACAAACAGTTTCCGAGCAAGTGAAATGTCTTTTTCGCGATTCAACTAATGTGCAAGAATGTTACTCTTCGGCCAATGTGGGCTGTAAGGATACGAGTGCTTGCGTGGTTGATGTAAAAGCTGCAAAAGGCGAACAGATAACCTGGAAAAGCACTTGCGGCGGATACGCTTATACCACAATGGACGGAAATAACGAGTACGCCGAATTCAAGTGCGTTGCTTCCACCATCCCACCAACTCCTGCTTCTTCCATCACCGTGCTTTCGCCGAACGGAGGAGAAGTTTGGCAGATTGGGAAGACATATACGATAGTTTGGTATAGTAATAATGTTGTTAGAGATGATTTGTCGTATGGAAAAACGAGCCGCATAGATTTAGTAGATATAGCACAAGGGTCCGCAGTTGTTTCTGGGATAGGTACTGCTGGTGCCGGCTTAGTTCAAGCAGCTAATAATATTAGTTGGACCATACCGTCAAATATTCCAGTGGGAGCTACTTATAAAATCCGTGTTTCCACTGTGGGTTCCGATGGAAACACTGCTGATTTGAGAATTTTTGACGTAAGCGACGCGCCGTTAAGTATTGCGGCGGCTGACACTTCTTCTATCACCGTGCTTTCGCCGAACGGAGGGGAGCAGTGGCAGAAAGGCACCACCCAAACAATTAAATGGGATTCTACTAATGTTTCAGCGGTTTACATTAAACTAAGGAAAGGCAGCGATACTTATTCAGGCTCAGAGGGATTAGTTACAAATACGATTCCTAATGTGGGGTATTATCAGTGGGTTGTTCCCACAACGCTACCCGACGGAACTGATTATGCGATTCGCATCGTTGACGGAAATGGCGTAGTAATTGACGATAGCAACGCGTTGTTCAGTATTGTAGCAACAGTATCTCAATCCCAAAATATTTCACCTAAAATTACCGGCGGCTCAAGTTTGCCTCCAACAACAATTCAACCGGGCCAAGTCGTGAATTTTAACTGGAACGCTCAAGATGATAATAAGGATAATCTGGCTTGGAGCGTAAATTGGGGCGACGGGACAGGAATGGCGAGTACTTGCCCGTCTGTCAATGTCTCGAGCGGTCAAGGTTGGAATCTAAATACTTCCTATACTTGGAAGCAAGCTGGAATATACACTGTTAAAGTCGCTGTTTCTGACTGTAAGGGTGGTACTGACAGTCAAACTGTTACAGTGGCTGTCGGCACGATTACAACTCCTTCTATCCCTTCTACCTATCCTGCTTCTTCTCTGAACATTATTTACCCTAATGGAGGAGAAGTTTGGACAAAAGGCATGACTTATACAGTAAAATGGTCTGCAAATGGTTTGTTTTCGCAGGGTTCAAAAAGGGTCATTCTTGAAAAAAGCGGTGTGTCAGTGCTTCAATATTCTGGCAATGTTGATAATGCCGACCTATTTAATTTAACCCTTTATTCTTCTGATATTATTCCGGGCAATGATTATAAAATTAAAGTGGAGTTTGTAGATATAAATGGCAAGGCAATTGCCTCAGACACAAGTGATAATTATTTTAGTATTGTGGCGTCAGGAACAACCAGTCGGACAGATACGGTTAGTCAAATGGCCAACACTTTGGAATCAGCCCGGCTCATCTTAATTCAAATGCTCGAATCGCTAAAAAATCAATGATTCTAAAATTCTGACAGCTCAAAAACAAAATCCCCGGAAAGGGGATTTTGTTTTTTTGTTTGAAATTCTTTATAATTAGAATAAATGGATATTATTCACGAGGAAAAGTTGAAATTTTTAGAAAGTACCGCTAATCAGTTGCGATGCGATGTCATTGAGATGTTGACTTTGGCCGGCTCTGGTCATTTGGCTGGCGCTCTTGGTATGGCGGATATTTTCTCCGCTTTTTATTTTCATATTTTAAATCATAACTCGCAAAATCCTGACTGGCCCGAAAGAGACCGCCTGATTTTATCAAATGGTCATATTTGTCCAGTTCAATACGCGGCTTTGGCCAGAGCCGGATATTTTCCGGTTGAAGAATTAAAAACCTTAAGAAAATTAGGCAGCCGTTTACAGGGCCATCCTTATCGTAAATTATTACCCGGCATAGAAACTTCTTCAGGTCCATTAGGCGAGGGATTGTCGCAGGCAATTGGCATGGCTTTGGCCGCTCGATTGGATGGTTCGACGGGCTCACCACAAGTAAAAAAATATCATATCTATTGCTTAATGTCTGATGCTGAACAGGATTGCGGAATTGTTTGGGAAGCAGTGATGCTTACGGCCAAATATCGTTTAAGCAATTTAACCGCGATTATTGACAGAAATAATATTCAAAGCGACGGCTTTACTGAAGACATAATGCCTTTAGAATCTTTGCGAGACAAATACGAATCATTTAATTGGCATGTGCTTGAGGTTGACGGCAATAATATTGAAGAATTTATTGACGCGATAAATGAAGCAAGGGCAATTTATGAAAAACCAACGTTGATAATTGCTCACACTATTCCGGGCAAGGGCGTGGATTTTATGGAGTTTGAACCGGCTTGGCATAGCCGAGCCATCAATAAACAAGAAGCGGAAAAAGCCTTAAAAGAATTAAAAACATTGAAGGGTCGATTAGAAAGCGAATAAAGGAAAATAAAAAGATAGAAAACGATTATGTTAAATTCGGAATCAAAATTACAGGGGAAAATTTTTAGTTCTGAAATTGAACAAGAGGCGACTCGCGACGGATTCGGCGAGGGTTTACTTTTGGCCGGCGAAGAAAATTCCAATGTGGTGGCTCTGTCGGCTGACGTATCAAGTTCAACCCGCTGTAATTTATTTGCCAAAAAATTTCCTGGAAGATTTTTTCAAATCGGCATTGCCGAGCAAAATTTAGCCGGGGTGGCCGCCGGCTTGGGGGTCTCTGGGAAAATTCCCTTTATCGCGGCTTACGCGATTTTCTCGCCGGGCAGAAATTGGGAACAAATTAGAACAACCATTGCTTATAATGATTCCAATGTAAAAATTGCCGGCCATCACAGCGGACTTTTAACCGGCTATGACGGCGCCACTCATCAGGCGCTGGAAGACGTTGCTTTGATGCGGGTTTTGCCGAATATGAAAGTGGTTGTACCTTGCGATGCGATTGAAGCCAAAAAAGCAACTATTATGGCGGCTAAGATTTCCGGCCCGATTTATTTAAGATTTGGCCGTGAGAAAACGCCGGTTTTTACAACAGAAGAAACCCCTTTTGTTTTAGGCAAAGCTGAAATTTTTTGGCGCCCTTCGACGGGCTCAGGGTTAAAAAAGCCGCAAGTTTTAATTATTGCTTGCGGTCCGATATTATATAACGCGCTTTTAGCGGCTGAAGAATTAGAATTAGAAAAAGAAAAAATCAGCGTGATTGTTTTAAATAATCACACAATTAAACCGATTGATGAAAAAATAATTATTGAGCTGGCAAAAAAATGCGGGGCAGTGGTTACGGTTGAAGAGCACAGCGTTTTCGGCGGATTAGGCAGCGCGGTTAGCGAAGTTTTGGCGAAAAAATACCCGGTGCCGATTGAATTTGTCGGTACGCAAGATACATATGGCGAAAGCGGCGAGCCATTTGCCTTAATTGAAAAATACGGTTTGGGAGTTAAGAATATTAAAATGGCGGTTAAAAAAGTAATAAAGAGAAAATAAAAGGTTTGTTCCAGATAATCAACTGTTGACTTTTTTTAAAAAAAAGAGTAACGTAAAATATATCTGAAGTCTGCCGTTGAGCAGACTTTATTTAAATATGTTAGACCTTAAAGCTTTAAATCGGGCGGTGGAGCAAATTGCTCAAGAAAGGGGAGTAGAACCTCAGGCAATTTTGGGCGCCATTGAAGCGGCAATTGCCACGGCTTATCGGAAAGAATATCGGAAAAAAGGTGAAATAATTAAATGCCAGATTGACTTAAAAACCGGTCAGTTAAAATTTTGGCAGGTTAAAACCGTGGTTGATGAAACTCTGGTGAAGATAAAAGAAGAACAAACACAGATAAGCACAGATATGAACCCCGAAGCAGAGCAAGCTCGCTACGGGGCAGGCACGAATGAACACGGATTAAAAAATATCCGTGTAAATCAGTTTTCTCATCCGCGTGAATTTGTGTCTAGTGAAGACGAGCTTCCTATTTATAATTCTGACAGGAATATTTTAATTAAAGAAGCCAAGACCATAAAACCTGATGCCACTCTCGGCGAAGAAATAGAATTTCCTTTGGAAGAACATAAAGAGTTCGGTCGGATCGCTTCTCAGGCCGCCAAGCAGGTAATTTTACAAAGAATCAGGGAAGTGGAACGGGATTCTATTAAACAAGAATATACTGATAAAGAAGGAGAAATTGTCAGCGGAATAATCCAGCGAATTGAACGGGGTAATGTCTATGTTGATTTGGGACGGGCTTCGGGCATTTTGTTTTACAACGAAGCAATTCCCGGCGAGCATTACAGGATTGGCGAAAGATTGCGGTTTTATCTTTTAGCGGTTCAGGAAGAAACAAGGATGCCGGGATTAATTCTTTCCCGCAATCATCCGAAATTCGTTTCCAAACTTTTTGAATTGGAAGTCCCCGAGATTCACGATGACTTAGTGGAAATTAAAGCGATTGCCCGAGAAGCCGGCAGCCGAACCAAAATAGCGGCCGTTTCTAAAGTAGAAGGCGTTGATCCTATAGGTTCTTTGGTCGGCCAACGCGGGACGCGGGTGATGTCGGTTACCAATGAACTGGGTAATGAAAAAATTGACATTATTGAGTGGTCAGAAGACCCGGAAAAATTTATTGCTTCTTCAATGTCGCCGGCAAAAGTCGTTTCAGTTGAGGTTTTACCTCGTAGAGAGGCCAGAGTTTTAGTACCGGAGGACCAGTTGAGTTTAGCCATTGGCAAGGGCGGGCAAAATGTCAGATTAGCCGCTAAATTAACCGGCTGGAAAATTGACGTCAGGTCTTCTTCAAGACCCGAAGTGGTTCAATTTGACACAAAAAAGTTGAACGTTGAGAATGCGGCTCAAGAAGAAAATTTAAAGCAGGAAGAAAATAAAGAAGAAAACAAAAAAGAGAAAAAAGAAGAAAAAGGAAAATAAATAATAATAAAAATTTTCAATTTTTAAAATCGTCGTGTTTGAAAATTGATAATTGAAAATTATAAATTAATAATTATGAATATTTATTATTTAACCATCGTCCCGATTTTTATCGCTATTTTATACAGCGTTTACATTATTTTTTGGCTGAAAAAACAGCCGGCTGGAGATGAAAAAATGAAAGAAATTTCTTCAGCTATTCGACAGGGTGCCAGAGCGTATTTGAACCGCCAATATAAAACAGTGGCAGTCGTAGCAATAATAATATCTATTACGCTTTATTTTGCTTTTGGCTGGCTTTCGGTTTTGGGATTTTTATCAGGTGCTTTTGCTTCGGCCCTAGCAGGTTATATCGGAATGAATGTCGCGGTTCGTTCCAATTCTAAAACCACCGAAGCAGCAAAACACGGATTGTCATCAGCTCTTTCTTTGGCTTTTAAGGCTGGAACAGTGACCGGATTTTTAGTGGTGGCTTTGGCTCTTTTAGCTGTGGCTGGATTTTATTTTTTAACTAAAGACGTCAGAGTTTTAATCAGTTTAAGTTTTGGCGCCAGCTTGATTTCTGTCTTTGCCCGGCTCGGCGGCGGAATTTATACCAAAGCGGCTGATGTGGGCGCTGATTTAGTCGGTAAGGTTGAGTCTGGAATTCCGGAAGATGACCCGAGAAATCCAGGGGTCATCGCTGATTTGGTGGGAGATAATGTCGGCGATTGCGCTGGTATGGCGGCTGATTTATTTGAAACATACGCCGTTACTTTAACTGCGGCGATTTTACTCGGCTCTTTGGGCTCTTTAGCATTAGGGGCAGCTGGAATTTATTTTCCTTTGGCTTTGGCAGGAGCCGCAATTTTTGCTTCGGTTATCGGCGGTCTTTTCGTAAAACTTGGTGGAAAATCAAAAAACCCCGAAGGAAAGCAAGCTTCCTCCGGGGCAGGCATTATGAATGCTTTGTATAAAGGATTATTGGCGGCTTTAATAATTTCCGCGATTTTATTTTATCCAATTACAAAATTTTATTTTCCAGAAAATTATTTACCGCTTTATCTTAGCGCCATAATCGGTTTAATCGTGGTGGTTTTAATGGTTGTAATTACTGACTATTATACGGCTAAAAAATTCAGACCGGTTCAATCAATTGCCAAGGCTTCAACTTCAGGCCATGGCACAAATATTATTATGGGTTTGGCAGTGGGAATGGAGTCAACACTCTTGCCGATTATTTTAATCAGCGCTGGCGTGCTTTTAAGTTTTTGGCTGGCTGGACTTTATGGCATCGCGGTTTCAGCTGTGGCAATGCTTTCAGCCGCAGGAATAATTATTGCGATTGATTCGTTCGGTCCGATAACCGACAATGCCGGCGGCATTGCAGAAATGACGAATCAGCCGGAAGAAGTTAGAAAAATTACTGACGCTTTAGACGCGGTTGGTAATACCACTAAAGCCGTAACCAAGGGCTATGCCATTGCTTCGGCGGGGCTGGCGGCTTTAGTTTTGTTTAGCAGTTATGCTCAGGAGCTGGGAAATTTTATTAAAGACATTCAATTTCAACTTCAAGACCCCTATGTGATTGTTGGCTTGTTTTTAGGAGCGGCTGTGCCTTTTATTTTCGCTTCCATTGCGATGAAAGCGGTTGGCAAAACCGCCGGTTCAGTAGTTGAAGAAGTAAGGCGGCAATTCCGGGAAATCCCTGGGCTTTGGGAAAGTATTCAGAAAGATAAAGAAGGCATTATGTCCCGACGCCCCGACACTCAGTCGGGGGTCGGGATCCCGACCGAAGCGTCGGGAGAGGGAAAAGCAAAACCCGATTATCACACAGCGGTTGATATAGTCACAAAGGCGGCTTTAAAAGAAATGATTTTGCCGGCTTTGATTCCAATTATTTCTGTTTTATTAGTAGGATTAATTTTAGGCGCAAAATCATTGGGAGGATTTTTAATCGGTTCAATTATTTCCGGAATTTTCTTGGCGATTTCAATGACTTCCGGTGGCGCCGCTTGGGATAATGCCAAAAAATATATTGAAGCGGGAAATTTCGGCGGCAAAGGTTCAGAAACGCACAAAGCCGCAGTCACAGGCGATACAGTCGGCGACCCGTATAAAGACACGGCTGGCCCGGCAATTAACCCGTTGATTAAAGTCATTAATATAGTAGCGCTGTTAATTGTAAAATTTTTGAAATAAATTATAATACAAATTATGGAACAAGATTACGACCAATATTTAATTCCCACGGTGATTGAGAAATCCCAATTCGGCGAGCGGGCTTATGATATTTATTCGCGCCTACTTAAAGAGCGGATAATTTTTATCGGCGGTCCAATTTCTGACGGGGTGGCTAACGCGGTTATTGCCCAATTGCTTTTTCTGCAACACGAAGACCCTAAAAAAGATA
>Ga0315273_10007432_pt1 | contig 13732 bp, 13 predicted proteins | sample YL17G02_0_MG_FD_205753 | JGI IMG/M metagenome (GOLD analysis project Ga0315273, IMG submission 205753) | Sediment microbial communities from Yellowstone Lake, YNP, Wyoming, USA - YL17G02_0 | ecosystem: Environmental > Aquatic > Freshwater > Lake > Sediment | place: USA: Wyoming | collected... | reverse complement strand
TATATTGTACCTTTACTAAAATTTAAAAAAAAGATAGAAATAATGGAAATCAAAGGAAAAGTGCTAGTAGTAGGTAACACAGTTGCCGTTAGCGAAAAGTTTAAAAAAAGAGATTTAATCGTTGAGTATTCTGAGAACCCTCAGTACCCTGAGCAAATCAAGTTTGAAGCAGTACAAGACAAAACTTCATTGTTAGATTCAGTAAAAGTAGGAGATGAAATACAAGTGTATTTTAACTTACGTGGTCGTGGATGGACTGATAAGACCGGTAAAACACAATATTCAAATACATTGTCTATTTGGCGATTATCACTTGAAGCAGCTACAGAAGGTGTAGACGCTCAACCTAGTCTTGCTGGTGGCGATGACTTACCTTTCTAGTAATGGCTATTAAGAAAAGTTTAAAGGCTCAACAGAAAAAGAAGAGAGAAGACGCAATCAAAGAGGTAAATGCAGTTATTAGAAATGCTGTAAAAAACTTTGATTTCATAAGCACTCTTTTAGTAGAAGGTGATCCTGAAGCAACTTACCACAAGATTATGGACTTCAGAGAAGCTGTAGAGAAGATGGTAACAGAGATTAATGAGGAGATGCAACAACACAACTCCAAGTAAATAAAAAAGGGGAAGCTTATTGGCAACCCCTTTCTCTTTGCTTCAATTCAATGATTAAGCAGATGCAGCAGCTAAAATTGCTGATACAGCCTCACCAACGAAAATAGTACCATTTTGAACTTGATTAGCTTGTTGATAAACATAATCAATAGCGGTGTTGATTCCGTTAATGTTTAAAGAACCTCCAGATGGAGAAGCTTTAACGCCTTGAATGTTGTCTACGTTGATTAAACGCTGACCTGAAGTTGCTAGAGTACCTTCAATTGGAAGCACATAAGCAGAAACTGAAATAAGTTTAGCCATTTTGGGTTAAATTTAATTGTTAATTAATAAATGAATGATATACGCAAAGATAAGTATAATATGATTAGAGTTTTGACGTTCGCACCAGCTATAGTAGATGGTACTAGTTTTTATCGATTAGGAGGTGTTTTACCTTACCTAGAAAAAGAATATTCAGATATTCATATTAAAGATCTTTCTCATAAAGATAAGTTAGATTGGCATGATTATACATCTTATGATGTAGCTGTATTCCAAAGACCTTTTATTAAGAACCATTTAGCTACAATAAACATGTTAAAGCTAATGGGTATTAAAGTTATTATAGATTATGATGATGATGTGCTCAACGTACCTATGCATAATCCGTATTACATTAACTATGATGCTAATAAAGAAACAATAATAGATATCGCAAAGTTAGCAGATCATATTTGGTTATCTACTAATGGGTTAAAAGAAACATTTAAAGAGCATAACGATAAGATTACAGTAGTACCAAATGCTCATAATGACTATTTATTTCCAGTAAAAGGCAAAAGAAATTTTAATAAAGAAACAAATATAGTTTCTTACAGAGGAGGAAGCACTCACGAGGTCGACGTATACTCACATCTAGATGATTGGACTGGTATTATAAACAACAATCTAGATACAGAGTTTTATTTCTTAGGAGCTCGTTTCCCATACTTGGAAAGTAAGTGCGGAGATAACTATTTAATTATACCCGGGGCGCATATTATAGACTATTTCTATAACTTTAAAAAACTAAATCCTAATATATTTATTTACTCACTAGAAGATAATACATTCAATAGAGGTAAGAGTAATATATCTTGGATAGAAGCTACATACGCAGGAGCCGCTGTAATGGCACCTAAGTTCTTACCAGAGTTTATAAAACCAGGTATAACTAATTTTGATGATTCATTTAAAGATACGTTTGAAAAACTTAAGGGCGATAATAAAACTCTTAAGGTAATGAATGAGCTATCTTGGGATTATATCAAAACAAATTTACTTTTATCACACGTAAACCAAAAAAGATACAATACTATTGTGGAGTTAAAAAACCGTAAGTAAAAAGTATGTACCTTTGCATATACACAAGGAAGAAAAATAATGAGTATAAAAAATAATGTATCCACAATGTATCCTATACGACTGAAGAACGTGCAGAGATACAAAGCAGAAATAGTGGCTAAAGACAAGGGAAGGAAATTGGCTGAACACATACATTGGCTAATTAATCAATCGGTAACAAACTATGAATCTAATTACGGAGAGATTCTAGTACCAAAGGAAGAACAGTAATATGAAAACATTCGGAGAAAACTTCTTTATTAAATACAATAAAGGAGACATCAAAAAGTATGAGTTAGCACCAGGTGTTGTAATTCAAATTGAAGCTGAGTGTAACACTGATGTTAGGGGTTATCACGAGCAGGTAGGTATTGTTGCTTGCGCACCGGAAGGTCATACTTTCTTTAAGGAAGGAGATAAAGTATTGACTCACTACTTATCATCACACGAAGGTAATATTATTGAAATTAACAAGGAAATCTTTCACAAGGTAACACTACCTCAGATCTTTTTAAAAATCAATGAAGACGATAGCTTTACTTTAGCAGAAGATATTTATCTATGCGAGTTTAGTAATGTATCTTCCGTAACTGAATCTGGTATCTTAACAACATTTAACGGAGAGAAAAAAGAAGATTTAAAGTTAATTGTTACGCATCTCCCATCATCCGTAAACAAGAACTGGGCTGATGATCCAATTAATGTAGGTGATATACTTATGCCTCAAGATAACTATAACTATACATTTACTTACAAGAAGAAAGAGTACGTTAAGATTGAGCACAAATTCATAATGGGCGTATATGGCAACAAAGAAACAGCTGCCTAAATCATTAGATGAGATAGAGTTTATTCCATTTGTAGGAAGAGACATAGATTTAAACATAAAAGGAAAACCATCTGTATACTTACGGAATGTAATAATTCCATACTACAGAGGTGTTATACGAGGGCTAGATACAGAGATAAGGGATATCAAGAAGTCAAAGGGAGAGCTGCTTATTAGGAAGGATAAGCAAATAGCTGCTAGAAAGTGGCTTAAGTACAAGAGCAATCAAAAAAGGTACGCAGTACAACAGGGAAAGGTGAATGATCAAGCTTTAGAACTGCTCTCCCAAAAAATTAAAGGTAGGAAGTTTGCTGAGAATGATCTAGGTAATATCTTATATGCTTACTCTACAATAGAAAGAGTACTTGCAGGATATAAACTTACAACAGAGAACATGTCGTATTTAGTGTACACATCTCTGTTTAATTCACTAGGAGTAAAAGACTACCAAATGTATTACGGCGAATCGTTCAATAGAGAAAAGTTAAACAAATTAGTTAAGCTTGGATTTCTATCAGTATTCGTAAACAGAACTAATCATTATACACTATCTATAAAAGGATTGGAGTTAATGAAAAAACTAAAACAAAGTTTAAATAATGAAGAGACCGGAATTAAAGGGGCTTAAGAAAGAGCAATTAGATTATGTTACATACTTGGAAAGCGAATTGGAATCATTTAAGAACGATGGTGCAAAGAGGTTATTGTTTGAGCTATCTGGTATTGCTGGAGATTTTGCCAATGACATTAGTTCTATTAGAGGTGGGGCTATTGCAGGCAAGTATATTAATGACGATAAGTCTGATGCAATGATTGACAAGGTAATGAAGTTAGTTGATAAGATGGATAAGTTTAAAATGCTTGCACAGCTAACAGAAGATAAGGAAGAGGATGATGCACCAAGAAAGAAATCTACAAGAAGACCGGAGGATTTAGCATTTAATGGCACTAAATAAAGAACTAATAGATGAAGCTCTTGATAAGTTCGAGAGAGTTCGTATTTGCGGTGAGGTAAAAGTAGAACTTCCGCAACCTCCCCTATTCAGAACTATAGATAATTGGGACAAGGATAAAGATAAACAAAAGTTCTTTTATACAAATGCTCCAGATGATATCGAGGAGCTAACAGAAGATCAACAAGATGAAATTGTAGCAAAAGAATATGACCGAATAAAGAATGGGTATTGGTTCTTTAATAACGGCAATTTAGAGTATCTCACCGGCTACCATTACGCATTCCTTAACTACATGATCATTGATGGTCAAAAGCCACTATTCACAGACTCACAACGTGATTTCTTTTACGTATGGGATAGTGTAGAGAAGACACCAAGTTGTTTTGGATTATGCCTTACCACTCCACGTCGTTGGGGAAAGGGTGAGGTATCTATTATCATTGCATATCTAAGAACAATTTTAAGTGCATATTCACATTGTGGTATACAATCTAAAACAGCAGATGATGCTAAAGGCTTATATGCTAAATTAGTTCAGAGATGGCAAAGACTACCTCAATTCCTAAAACCAATAGATGAGGGTGAATCGAATCCTAAGTCTGCTCTCCGTTTCTTTGAACCATCCAAAAGAAGTACCAAAACACAAAAGAAAGAATACAACGTAGCCCTTAACTCGTGGATAGATTTTGCGGCAACGGTTAAGACAGCGTATGATGGTCAGAAGCTAAGAACATATATATTTGATGAGGCTGCAAAGGCTGAGGGTGTAGATGTAGAGGAGTGCTGGAACGTAGTAAGATTCTGTTTACTTAATGGATCTAATATTATAGGTAAAGCACTAATCACTACAACAGTAGAAGATGGAGATTCGTTTGAGGCATCAGTTCAATATAAGAACATATGGGATAAATCAAACCCTACAGAAAAACTAGAAAGCGGTAAAACGCAATCTGGACTATGGCGTTATTTTAATCCTGCATTTATGGGTTATTATGGAGAAGATGATGTAACCGGTGTTTCTTTTATAGATGATTATGGTTACTCACGTCAAGAGCTCGCCAAAGAATACATCATGCGTAACAGACAGGGATTAGATGACAGGCAATTAGCTTCAGAAAAAAGAAAGCTACCGTTAACAGTAGAAGAGGCATTTCAAACTGATGCTAGTCAATGTCACTTTAACTCTATCAACTTACATGATCAGCTCACCTATTTAAAAGAGTACGCTCCTAAGGGAGTGGTAAACAAAGTTACATTCTTTAGAGATATAGATGGTAAGGTTACATGGAGATCAGACCCTAAAGGAAAGTTCCAAATGTGTTGGGATTTTAAGACCAAATTAGACTCAAATAAAAACATCGTCGAGAATGGGGTTAAGAAGCCCGCTAACGAATCTTCTTTTGCAATTGGGGTCGATCCATTCGCCAGTACAATTATAACGGGAGAGCAAGGCTCTAACGGCGTAGCGTACGTATATAGGAAGCATGACACAGCAGATCCTGAAGATAGCGGTCTTTGCGTGGTTAGATATGCAGATAGACCCCCACTAAAATCTATATTTCACGATAACATTATTATGCTGTGTGAATACTTTGGATGCAAGGCTAACTACGAGAGTGACGTGGAAGATTACTACGAATATTTTATAAGCAACGGGTTTAAACATTATGTAATGTGGAGACCTAAATCTACCATAGATCCTAACAGAAGAAACAAGAAAGTAAAATACGGTACACCATCTAAAGATCCATTTGCTCTACAGAAGCATTTTGACACGGTCTACAACTACGTTGAGCTCCATTGCAACAAAATATACTTCACAGAACTTATAGACGATCTGATAGCCTATAAACACGTAAAGAGAACTAAGTATGATGATACTGTAGCCTTTGGCATGAGTTTGTTAGCTGGTACTGAAAATGTAAAAGTTGAAAGCAAAGAAGCTAAATTAGTATTTATGAAATATGCTAATCCTGTAAGATTAGGTTAATAAAAAACAAACTGTAAAATTAACTAACTTTGTAACTGAATTTACACTAAGAATAAATGGCTCAAGATACTATCTATGGATTTCCTAGTCCATTAAAAACGGATAAAGATAAAAACTCAGCAGAGTACGGATTAAAAGTTATGAGAACCGCCTATTATCAATGGGTTAACGGGTATGGTGGCTTTAGTCAAAAACAAAGACAAACTAGGTTTGATTACAACAGAGCATATGCTACTGGTAACCAACCAATGCAAGAGTTTTTAGATTACTTAGATATCAATGGTCAACAGCCATATTCAAATCTTGACTTTACTCCCCTACCGATAGCAATTCCTATTATACAACGTATCAAAGATCGTTTCAATCAACGTATTGAAAAAATCAGATGTAGTGCTGTAGATCCTGTTAGTGTTACTAGAAAGGAAAGAGAAAAAGCTGATGCTGAATTTAGAATGAAATATCAAGGAGACATTCAGCAAATACAACAAGAAACAGGAATGCAACTTGAAGATCCAAAATCATTTACTCCTGAAGATAATGATGAGTTAGATGTATACTTTGGATTTACATACAAAGAGCGTGAAGAGGTAATGATGGAACAGGGTATAGACTTAGTTCTATATCAAAACGATTGGAGTGAAAGTAAAGATGCCATACTAGATGATTTAATTACATTTGGTTTTTCTGGTACTAAATCATTCATAGATAATAACGGCAAGATTCGTATTCGTAAAATCAATCCATATAATACATTATTATCTTATAGTGAACGAGCTGACATGAATGACCTCGAATGGACTGGCGAGGTAGTTTATATGCCGATCACAGAAGTAAGACAACAATTCCCGGGCAAAGTATCTGAAGAAGAATTATTCAACCTAGCAAAAAATAACGTAGGTAAATTTAATAATCCAGCTTCATTTACATTTACTTGGAACTTCCAATATGCAAATGCTTTATCAAGACCTTATGATTCATTCAGAGTTCCTGTATTGCAAATGTCATATAGAACTTTATATAACATCAACTACGAAAAGAATCAGGATAGATTTGGTAAAACAATTCTAGATAAAACTGATAAATTAAAAGAAGGTAAGGAGTATGTAAAATCTAAACCATTCTATGTAGTTTACGATGGTGCATGGATATGCGATACTAACCATTTATTACATTGGGCAGTATCTGAGAATATGGCTAGACCCAATGACAATTTACAAGATTGCATGTCACCGTATACCATTTACATGTACAACAATAATAGAATGACCAACAAGCCTCTAATTGAGACTATGATTCCTTCTATTAAACAAATGCAATTAGCTTATCTAAAAATTCAGGGTATTATCGCTAACGCTGCACCAGATGGTTACAGTGTTGATATTGCAGGTATGGCTGATGTTGATTTAGGTAACGGTAAAGGAGCTCTACAGCCGTTAGAATTAATTCGTATCTATAAGCAGACAGGTATTATATTCCACAAAGGTCGTGTAGATGAAATGGAAGGAAGTTCTGGATTACCTATTAATCCGTTGAACGTACCATTCACAGCTAAATTAGAATCATTTATTAACCTTTATAACTTCTACCTAAATAACCTAGAAAGAATGATTGGATCTAACTCGTTAGACCAAGGTATGATTTCTAATCAAGCGGTAGGAGCAAAAGTATTAGAGTCTGCTCGCCAGATTGGAGAGAGCTCTATAAACTATATATACAACTCATACTTAAGCATTCTAGAAAGATCTGCTAAGTTAACACAGATGAGATTATGGGATATCCTAGTATTTGGTAAAAAGGGATACGAAGGATATAAATATGCTTTAGGTACAGATAGAGTTGAGTATATCAAACTAGAGGCTTCAGATGACTTTGAAAAAATGAATTTTGACGTTAAGATAGAAGCTGTAATTGATAACAATGAAAAGATGATGTTGGAGCAAAATATCCAACAAGCATTAGCTCAACAAAGTATTGAACTTGAAGATGCTATCCAAATACGTTTATTAAACAATCCAAAAGCCGCTAACTACTATTTAGTATCTGCTCAAAAGAAACGTCGTAAACTTAGAATGCAAGAAGCTCAACAGAATAGCGAGATGCAAATGCAACAGGCTGTACAAGCGGCTCAAGCTAAATCACAGGGTGAACTTCAATTAGAACAAGCTAAAGCTCAATTCAAGTTACAAGAATTTCAAGAACAATTAGAAAACCAGAAAGAAGCTGAAACTTTAAAGTACTTTAACATCTTGCGTGTTAAGACTCTTGAGAAGCTTCTTGAGCAAGGAGTTTCTCTTGAAGATATGCCTCCATTTATTTTCGATGGCATTGACGGTGTAGTTCAGACACAAAAGCAAATCATAATGGAAGAGTTAAGTGACATGCAAGAACAAGCAATGGCAGAAGAACAAGCCAAGCAACAGGCGATGATGGCTGCTCAACAACAACAAGAGCAACAGCAAGGTGGAGCTCCACAGGAAGAAGGTGCACCACAACAACAAGCTGAAGGTCAAATGCCTGAAGAAGAAGCAATGCAAGGAGAAGTGTAAAAACACTTTAAAATAATAGTTAATTTTGTAAAACACAAAGAAGGAAGAAAATGGAACAAAATGTAAACAAGGCTGCATCTTGGGAGGATGTGCTGACTGATAATTATAATCAGCCAGAGCCAACCCCACAAGAAGAGCAAACAGAACAGGTTGCTGTAACTGAAAATACCGTAGATGCCAATGGCGATACGATAGAACAACAGCAAGAAACTACAGATGCTCCACAAATTGAAGAGCAAGCAGTAGTACAACAAGATGAACCAGTAGTTCAGCAAGAAATTGTACAACAGGAACAACAGGCAAATCTTAATGAATTAGATGAGGATGCTTTATATGAGTATCTGTCTATAAAGAAAACAGACTATAACCAAGTTCCGGATTTAGATATTCTAGCTGGAAAGATCAAATCCGAAAACCCTAATTGGGATGATGAAGATATTGAGTTAGAGTTAGAGTCTAAATATGGTGCTGCCCTTTTTTCTGAAAAAATTGATTTAGATGCTATTGACCAGGACCTCGATCCTGAGACATATAAAGAAGCTGCCAAAATTAATAAAGAAATTGAAAGAGCAGAAAAGTTACTTCGTAGAGATGCTAAAGAAACAAGATCTCAACTCGAAGAAATAAAAAATAATCTTAGTTTACCAACTAATAACGGAGGTAAACCCGAGCATAGTGTAGAGGCTAGTGAAAAGCAGGAAACTCAACAAGATGGTTTAAGCCCAGAGCAAATTCAATATTTGCAAAAACAATGGCTTGATGCTGTCGAAAAAGAAGTTCCATCTATCAATGAGTTCAAGTTCAATTTAGGAGACGAGGAAGTGTCCTATAAAGTAACAGAGGACGAACAAGCACAGATGGTACAGAAAATGAAAGAGTTTAATGCTGAGAACTATTTGGTAGAACGCGGATGGATAAAACCTGACGGAACCCCAGATGTTAAGAAGATTACCGAGGATGTGTATATTCTTGAAAATTCTGAGAAGATGTTTAAATCCGGTTGGACCCAAGCCAGAGAGAAAGCAAAGATGGATATTATTGGTAAAGATATCAAGAATATTAATCTAGATACTTCTCAAGCTACATTTGATGCGAAGGCTTCAAACCCTTATGATTTTGGTGATTATGTATTAAGTTTATAAAATATATTATTCACAAATTTAAAATTTAAAAAAAATGGCTACTACTCCAAGTACATACACCACCCCCACCGTCGACCGGTCGGGAACCCTCATCTCTGAACTTAATATCGTTGTACCTCGCGCTTATCGTGATTTCATCGATAAGTTCCAATTCGTTCCTTATGTAATGATGAACGAACTTGCTGGTAACACTATGGCTACCGATAACAAATTATTCTACTGGTACGAATCTAAAGGTCGTCAGATGTCATTTGTTACTGCTGCTGCTACTGTTGCTGGTAGTGTAAACGCTTCTGTTACTTTCACCTTATCTGCTGGTGATATCTACGGTGGTACTCAATACAGATCTTTACCAGCTGTTGGTATGATTTTGTATAACGCACGTACAGGCGTTGAATCTCGTGTTACTGCTATTACTGGTCAAGGTCCAGGTGGTAGCAACACTCAAACTGTTGACATCGTTCCTGTAGTTTTAGGTACCAACGCTGGCGTTGTTGCTGGTGATGAATTACAAGGTCGTGGTTTCAAATATGTTGGTGAAGCTTCTGATTACACTGCAACTCAGGTTCAGACTATTGACAAGTTCACTAACTATGCTACTCAAATTCGTATCGATTCTAAATTCACAGATTTATCTATGGCTGAAGCAATCGATTTTGAATATGATGGTCAGCGTTACTACAAGTACAAGCAATTAGCTGATGATAACAAGAAATTCTTGTTGCAGAAAGAATTGGCGTTAATGGATTCATTCCTTACTACCAATACTACTTCTGGTGCAACTGCTGATGGTACTTCTTCAGGTGGTTCTGCTGGTGTTATCCAACAGACTCAAGCTAACGGTTTGCAAATTGGTTACGGTACTTTCAGTGCTCAAACTACTTTTGCTAACATCGAGCGTCAATTAGACTCTCAAGGTGCTCCTCAAGAATACGATTGGTTATGTGATGTTAAACAACACATTGCTATCCAAAACTCTTTAGGAAATGATTTTAACAACGGTGCTGTTATCTACGCGCAGAATCAAGATTCAGCTGCTTTAGATTTAGGATTCGGTTTCAAATCATTCGCTCCTTACCAACGTAAATTCAACTTTACTCGTTACTTACCATTCTCTGAAGCAGCCTTCTACGGTTCTTCTGCAAATGGAACTACTCGTTCTGACTTCGGTTTATTGATTCCTAAAGGAACTTCAACTGATGCAGTAACTCGTAACGTAGTACCTCGTTTCAACATTCGCTACCAAGATATCTTAGGAAATGGTCAGAAAGTTCAAATCGCCGAAACTGGTGGTTTAGCTAAAAATCCAACCTCTCCTAAAATGGAGCTTGTTGTTTCTCAAGTTGCTTACTACGGTGTGCAAGTTATGGGTGCAAACCAATACGCTATCGTTAAAGGTAGCTAATAATATTGGGGGAGGGTTCGCTCTCCCCCTTTATATTTCAATTACAAGGAAAAAATAATTTAAATCAAGAAGGAAATGGAACAAACATTAGAAAAGAAAAAAGGTAATCCAAATTTTGGCAAGAAAGCCGATACAGGATTTAATGAAATTGAAGACATTAATAAAGTATACCAATTTATTTTATGTCAGAGCTATGAAAGATATAAGCCTGTAGATAAAGACAGCGGATATATATCAACATCGCCATATCCACCTAAGTATCAATTACCGTCAGAAGGTGTTACGCTAGATGATGAAACTAAAAGAATGCGTAGATGGAGATGCTTAAGAGGTATCGATACTATCTGGGTTGATGAGCAAGATGGCATGGAGCCACAAGGTTTTGAAGATTACGAAATGGTTGAGTTTACATATGGTAAATTAAACGTACGTGCATTTGATAAAAACAAACTTGCTGTATTAAGAAACTTCGATGGTTTTGAAGGAAAGAAAAACAGGAGAAACGATGTATCTCCAATTTATAGATTAATTGATGAGCAAAAAGATTTAAACAATCAACTTGATCATCTTGATTTAGAATACGAAGCTTTAAAAACAGCTAACGAGTGTACTGATGAGGAAATGATTCCATTTGCATGGTCATTGGGAATTAGTATAAATCAATCTGCTAAAGCGATTAGAAGAGACTTTATTGGTAAAGCTAAATCTAATCCATCGTACTTTGTTAAATACTTTGTAGACCCCAAAAACAAAATTTCGTTTACGGTTTATGAAGCTATACAAAAAGGTATTATAACCGATTCAGGCGTAGAAGGTAAACTTATATGGTCTGAATCAAAAAAGGTAATTATGGATGCTCCTAAGGGTTCTGACATTGCTAAAGACATTGCAACATTAGTCATGAAAGGCGATGTGACTGCAACTGATCTTGTAGAGCAATTGAAGAAGATGTAAGAGCTTCCTTGATTCCTTTCTCTTGTGTTTAGCCACTGGTCTTTAATTAGACTGGTGGCTTTATGCTTTAAAAACAAATCCAAATATTGATTATCTTTGTATCACTATGACAATAGACCAGGTACATAAATTCGTTGATTTTTTAATCAGACAAAGTAATTCGGGGGTTTATGTATCTCCGACTGAAGTTGATTTGGTTCTTAATAGAGCGCAAGTACAATACTTCAATAAGCTCTACGGAAATCAAAACGATTATCGTTATGACAGACCAGTTCCAAAAATTTCATACGCAGTAACAGAAAAGATTAGTGATAGTTTGTCACCATTCTTGTCAAACAAAACAGTTGTTAGCATTCCATCTACAGGCAGGGTAAGTAACTCAGCTATAGATAGATTCTTTCACATGGTTGCTGTTAGCAATACTGTTATTGATGCTCCAGGTAAAATTGGATATATTGCTGTTGATAATCCAGGAAGTGGGTACAGTGCAGTTCCGACTGTAACTATACCGGCTCCTATCAATACAGGTACTACTGCTGTAGGAACAGCTGTTCTAAGTAATACTACCAATGGTTATGTGGCTTCAATTACTGTATCTAACCAAGGTACCAACTATACCAATTTGCCAGTTATTTCGTTATCTGCACCAACCGCTGTTACATTTAGTGGCACATCGAGTGCTGTTAATATATCTACAGATACTATTACATTTGCATCTGCTCACCCATTTAATACTGGAGATAAAGTTTTATACTCAAATGGTGGTGGAACATCAATCACCGCTGCTGGACTTATTAGCGGATCTTATATATATCTAATTAAAACAGGTGCTCAAACCGTTCAGTTAAGTGGTTCATACGATTCAGCCATTTCAGGAGCTGCTATTAACATAACAGTTGTTGGAACAGGGACTCAATCATTTACTGGTGAGACTGCTACAGCAACTGCGATTGGTTTAAGTCAAGAAGAATATGAAATTACTCGTGTTGAGCAAGATAGATTAGCTACTAACCTAGCTAGCTACTACGACTACCCCGACGCGCAAAACTCTATTTATACTACATTTAGAAATTATATTCAGTTTAATCCAATAAGTATATACTCTGCGAATATTATCTATTTAAAGAAACCAGAGGATATGTTCTGGGGATATACTATAGTAAACGGTAGACCTGTATATTCAGAAGCACTCAGTACGCAACCTGAATGGAATGATACAGATATAAATGAAATTATTTACTTAGCATTAAGCTACATCGGTCTTAACATTAAAGACGGAGATGTTGCTCAATTTGCTAATCAGAAAACACAAACAGGATTATAATGGCAGCTACTACCTACGGATATATTTCTGAGCAGATACTAACTACATACTACAAAGGTATTAGAAGTGACGACAGCTCATACTCTTTGAGACACATCGCATCGATGGTTGCTCAAGAGGTAGCTTTCATGGCTCGTAAGAATGCGTTTGAAAATAGCAATGCTGGTGATGTTACATACATGAATGATATGTTTATCACTACATACAATAGTGTGCCAGTGTTATACGATTCAGTTGCTTTACAAAAATACTGTGTACTACCAGCCACACCGGCTGCTCTCCCTAATAACCAGGAGATTGTATCAGTATCTTTAAATACTAAAACGAATAAGACATTCATCCCTATGAGAAACAAGGATAGATTTGCTCAAGCATTCCTATGCCCGATCAAAGGTATGGTATTCTACTATATAGAAAGTGGCAAGTTATACTTTGATAACCCAGAGAACTTTCAGTTTACCGCATTGACCATTAAGATGGCAGGTGCAATATCTGATAGCGATAATATCTTAGATGCATACTTAAATGTGCCTAAAAACTACGAGACTGAGATTATTGATAAAGTACTTGCTCGTTTATTATCTGTAGCTAGATTGGGACAAGATTT
>Ga0315273_10007431_pt1 | contig 13733 bp, 7 predicted proteins | sample YL17G02_0_MG_FD_205753 | JGI IMG/M metagenome (GOLD analysis project Ga0315273, IMG submission 205753) | Sediment microbial communities from Yellowstone Lake, YNP, Wyoming, USA - YL17G02_0 | ecosystem: Environmental > Aquatic > Freshwater > Lake > Sediment | place: USA: Wyoming | collected... | reverse complement strand
AGCGAGGTGGTGTCGGTGGGGATGATCGTCTTGAAGCCATAGTCGGTCTTGGCCTGGGAAGCCACCGCGGCCACCAGGTCACTCGCCATCCGCTTCCAGACGACCTTGTAGCGAGCGACGGTGTAGGGCCCGATGCCGAACATCGCGTAGAACTCGGTCCGCTCCGCAAACTGCCGCACCGTCTTCGACCCCCGCGACAGGAGGATGTCCTTGAACTGAGTCAGGTAGCCGTACGTGTGTGGCCAACGCTCCCGCATCATGGCGCCCGGGTAAGGGCTGGAGGTCTGGGGGTCCTGAGGCATCAACACGTGGATCACCGGCTTGCACCCCCACCGCTCGATGTCTGAGCCCCTGATGGCGGGGAACAGCAGATCCTTCTCTATGGTGTTCATCATTGGAGGGATATCACGCTTGCCAAGCTCAGGCATGTTGTGAACGAGCACGCGACCATCGGACAAAACCTCGCGTACATCAAGCCAGAAAACCCCATAGGGCTCCACCCTCGCACCCAGGCGCGCCTGATAGGCGTTTTCGCCCTTGATGGGTGCCAGTCGCCGTTGGTCTGGGCGGATGGTCTGCCAGGAGCCGGTGGTGCCGCCCATGGGTTGTGCGAGGAGGCGGGTTTTCTTCAGGCGGGACATTGCCTCCTCCAAGGAGGCGTCGGTGGGGATCCGGCCGACCCGCGGCTTGCGCGTCCAGACGGTGTACGGGACGGGGTAGCTCGTGGGCTCGCCCTTTCGGGCGACGAGGATAGCGGTCTTATTGGCGGCGCCCTCGAAGGGCTGGACGGCGACGAGGTCGTGCGCTCTCAGGATGCGGAAGGGGGAGCGGTCGCCGAGGCGGAAGCGGCGGAAGCCCTCGCCCGCGCCCTTGGACTTGAAGACTTCCTGGGTGATCAGGAAGGCGAGCTTGCCCTTGTCGGCGACGTAGAAGTCGAGGGCAGCGTACGTGAAGAGCATGGAGAAGTCCTTCTCGCCGCCGCCGAGGCGCCCGGCCATGCCTCCGAGCGAGAAGAGCCCGTAGTCTTTCCAGAGATCGAGGGTCGCGTCCCGATAGCCCTGCGCGAGATAGCCCCAACGAATCCAAGGCGGGTTGCCCACGACGTAGTCGAAGCGGCCGGCGACCATGGGGGCGAAGGCATTCTTGAGGAACCGCGCCCAGATGCCATTCTGGCGGCGTTGCTCCAGTTCCAGGATTTCCCCATAGAAGAACTCGACGGCCTTCTCGCAGGTCGGGGGCGCGAGTCCCTTGCGCCGGAGCCGCTTGAGGGCCTCCGCAGGCGGGTACTTATCTCTTGCCATCGACTCAACCAAGGGAGCCGCCTGCCGCATCAGGGAGCCGTTGTCCTTCACCCAAACGGCGGGGACGTGGAAGTCCTTCACGGCGGTGGGCACGAGCACGTAGTCTTCCGCAGGGAGGGTTCCCGCGCGTTGCGGCCAGAGGACCGAGTCGGCGAGGTAGACTGGGATCTCCGGGTTCTCGACCTCGGTGAGCAGGTCGCCGAGGGCGAAAAGGTAGTTGGTGCGCGCGGCGATGACAGCCAGGGGGTTGAGGTCGAAGCCCCAGATGTTGGCGAGGATGCGCTTGGCCGTCTCGCGCGGCGGCTCTCCGTGCTCGAGCCCGTACTTCCTTGCCCTCTGGATAGCGAGGGCGAGGAACGTGCCGGAGCCACAGGCGGGGTCGAGGAAGCGCTTCAGCGTGTTCCCGTCATAGCCGGCTTCATTGAGGGTCAGCTCGGCCAGCCAATCGGGGGTGTAGTATTCGCCGAGGTCATGGCGCACCTCCGCCGGAACCAGGTACTGGTAGAGCTTCTTGAGGAGGTCGCGCTGGGCCTCGGGGGCGATCGAGGGGGTGCCGGGTTCAAAGTCGGCAAGCGCCAGGGCGAGGTCCTGGATCGCTTCGACGAGCCCTTTCGAGAGGGCGTCGACATACCAGCCGAAGAAGTCGCCTTCGAGGAAGTTGGTGACGCCGCGCTTCGCGTAGACGCCGCCGCTCTCGATGGCCTGGATCTTGGTCTTGAGCGCTCGCGCATCGCTTTGGGCCAGGTCGTGGCAGAACGAGGACATGAAGGAGGTTTCGGAGATCGAGATGAGTTCCGCGGCGATGAGCTTCATGAGCAGGGCGAAATAGGTGTGGATGGAGAAGAGGAGCACGTGGACGTCGGCGGCCCGGGGCGAGCTGTAGGCGCGGAAGAGGACGCTGGAGTCGCGGGTGTGGCGGGTCGTGAACTGTTCGCCATAGACGATGCCGAAGAGACGGCGCCATTCGTCGTAGAAGGCATGGACCCTTGGCGCCTGGCCCCAGTTCATCAGGGCATCGGCGAAGGCACTGACCACCTTCTGGGCCAGTTGCCCCCGCGGCCCAAAGACTCGTGCGAGTTCCTCCGCCGTGAGCAACCGCCGGGAGAGAGCGCGCATGCGAGTCAGCAGAGTTCTGGCGCTCTGAGCGTCGAAGTCGTACGGTCCCAACATCTCGAAGTCGCTGGAGGCAAGCTCCCGCTTCGGCTTCGCCTTGTCGCCGCGGTACTGGACGAAGAAGATTTGCTCCCCGTCCAAACCAACGCCCACGAACTTGGGGTCGAAGATGAACAGGGCGTCCTTTTCGGTGCCGGCCGCCCCGCTGATGTTCTGGACGAGCTGGCCGAAGGCGTGTTGAACGGCGCTCTTGGAGCGGAAAGCTCGCGGGGCCTCATATTTAAGGACGACCTGGCCGTGAACGGCATCGGCGCGACCGCTGCCAGCGGAGTGGTAGACGATCATCTCGTAGCGCGGGTCGCGGAGAATCCCGAGGTGGTCCAAAATACGGTCCAGCCCCTTCTCAACGCCGATGCGCAGGTCCTCTTCCGTCTTTGCCGTTCGCATCAGACCGGCCACATGGGCTACCAGTCTGTCGGCGACGGTGACGATGGAATCACTGGGATCGGTGAGAACCCAGAAGTTGTTCTGCTTCGATGCCACGGTTGCGCTCGCACAATCCGCGTTGGATGGGCATTCAATTGCCAGGCGCCCGAATGATACTCGTGGACAGCCACCAGTGCAAGCAAACATTCGAGGCCACACCGCAAGTGCTCGAATGCGGTGCGTACCGCAAGCGAAGAGAAGACCGCCTGAAGGCGGGACTACGAACGAAGAGAAGACCCCCTGAAGGGGGGACTCCAAACGAAGAACCGCCGGTCAGAAGGTCCGTCCGAAGTCGCGCTCCTGGGGGATGGGGACGGCGCCGGGCATGTCCATGCGGGGCTTGGCGAGGAGGGCGGCTTTGCCTTCTTCGATGGCCTTGAGGATGGCACGGTAGCGGGGGTCGTCGGTGGTCTTGAAGACGGCTTTGGCGTCGTCGGCCAAGCCGCCAGCGGACTTGGCGAGGTTGCGGGTAAGGACGCGGCTCCACTCGGGGTGGGTGAGGTTGATGTCGGCGTGGCCCACCTTCTGTGCCACGGCTGGCTTGTCCAGCCGTGCCGGGCTTCCGGGAAATGTTTGTAGTGCGGGCTTTAGCCCGTCTCCCCCCACCCGGATACGGCCTGAAGGCCGCACTACAAACGCCCGACTACGGCGTGGATTTCGCCGAGGTCGGCCGCTTCAAGGGCAACGAGGCGGTTGCCCCAGGTCTCCACATGCCCAAGGGGCTGTCGCAGACGCTCGGCGATCCCTTCTACGCCCGCACCGTCGGCGACCCGCAGCCCGCCCACGAGTTGGAGGTGGACCACGAGGCGCCCGACCTCGCCATCCGCTTCTTCCCCAGGGGCCGCGACGGCCTGGCGACCCGTTACCTCGGCATCTCGACCCGCGAGGTCCACTACCTCGGCCCGCGAGCGACGGTCAACATGATCCTCGCCCGCCACACCTATCGCTGCCGGATCAACAGCCCCCGGATCCGGGCGATGTGGGACGTCAGCCTCAACGTCCCCGTCGGCTTCCAGCGCGACGGGCAGGGCGTGAGTTTCGACGTCTCGCTCCCCAGCGGCCACATCCTGATGCTCGCGTTCAGCGAAACGCCAAAGGTGGAGCTATTCGCCCCCGCGCCCTTCCCCGGCAGGGACAAAGACGAGGTGGCTGAGGCGTGCCGGGGGTTGGCCGGCGGGTCAACGCCGCCCGTCGTCGCCATTCTGACGCCCGCGGCCGATCTTCGCGCCTGGCTGGCCGAGCTGGCCACGCCGATCCCGTCGCCCGACGGCAAAGGTCCCGGGCGCAAGGAAGCCATCCTCATCAGCTACGGCCAGGAGGCGAATAGGCCCGCCGCGGAGAAACTCGCCGCCTTCATGCGAGAGAAGTTCGGGATCGACGCGACGGTGACAGAACAGGCCGTGAAGCGGCCCGACAAGCCCGACGCCCAGGTCGGCAAGGAATACGAGAAACCCGTCGTCCTCATCGGCGACGAGTGGACGAACAACGACCTGGCGATGCACGGCGCCTACTGGGGCATCGCCTACGGCGCGCACATGCCCTTCACGGCCACCTACGCCTGGCCCGGCCCCGGCCGCGCCGTGGTCTCGCTCTCGCGGCGCTACGCGCTGATCAACGAGAGCGGCGGACAGCCCTTCGCGTGGAACGACTCCTATCGCCTGCGCCCGGTCGAGCGCCGCTTCCCGCTCGTCCGCCGCAAGCTCCACATCGCCGCCAATGGCGCCGACGCGTCCCGCGCGGTCGAAGTTCTGCTGCGCGCTCTTGACGGGGAGAATTGATCGACAATACGTGAACGGCTGTCGATCAGCGGCCCCTCTTGATCATCCGTTCGTATTCGTCGTGCGACCCGATCCATACCCAGATGTAGTCGTCGCCATCCTCGGTCGCCAGCGCGCGATGAGCAAGCCCGACTCGGGCTGACCAGAAGGGACCCACCTTCTTGAACTGAAGCGACGGGTGACTCGGGTCGGCGAGGAGAAGCTCGAAGCTCTTATCCGCCTGATCGCGGACCTCCTTGGGCAGCCGCCCGTACTTCCGCCAGAAGCGCCCGGTCGCCCGGTTCATCAGAGATCCCTCAGCCGATTCCGTTGCTTCGCCTCGGCGGCTTCACGAAGGAGGAAGTCCAGCTTGCCCGCCTTGGTGTCCTCCTCGATCTCCCGGTCCCACCGCTCCCAGTCACGCTTCAGGAACCAGTTGCGGAACCGGCCGTATTCACCATCCTCCAGCGAGGCGACCGCCTCTTCGATCTCTTCGAGTCGGATCATCTTCGTCACTCCTGTGGGCCGCCTCATGAGGGTTCCGAAGACCCCTTTCGAGAGAGACCACGCCGCATCTTCATCGCATGCCAGTGTGCCACAGCGGAGCCGGGCTGTCAAGCTCGTCGAGCTTTGCCCAACCCAACCGGCTTTGAAACCGGAGAATGGGTGAGCTGCCGAACCCGACCATACTCGTGCCACTCCGCAGTCTGGTCGGATCGGTCTGCGCTTGACTGTACTCGCGTGTAACCGTAGTATGGTCGGCATGAAGAATCGTTACCTGGCCAACGCCATCGAAACGTTGTGCTTCGCCGGGCGCCACAAGATCGCCATGGTGTCGGGCCCCCGCCAGTGCGGCAAGACCACGCTGGCCAAGATGCTGCTTCGGAAACGCCATGTCGGGCGCTACTACAACTGGGACGAGTTCGAGTTCCGCCATGCCTGGGCCAAGACGCCATCGGCGGTCATCCCTTCCCCGGAAAGGGACGCCGTTCCCCTGGTCGTCCTGGACGAGATTCACAAGGACCGGCTCTGGAAGCGGAACCTCAAGGGCATATTCGACACGCTGGAGCATCCCGCCGATATCCTCGTGACGGGCAGCTCGCGCCTCAACGTCTACCGTCGCGGAAGCGACAGCCTGCTGGGGCGCTACTTCCACTTCCGCATGCATCCGTTCAGCCTGCGCGAGATGGAGCGGGACGATGTCCTGGCACCCGATGAGGCGCTGGAGTCGCTCTTCAGCCGAGCCACTGGACAGCGTCGGCGGACCGAGGAGAACCTGACCTCGCTCATGACCTACGGCCCGTTTCCTGAGCCGCTCTTCGGGCAGGACGTGCGGATGGCCAACCTCTGGAGGCGAACGCACGAGCAGATCATTATCCGGGAGGACCTCCGTGACATCAGCCGGCTCCCTGACCTGGGCCGCCTGGAGCTGATGGCGGCCCTGCTCCCGGAGCGGGTGGGGTCGCTCCTGAGCGTCGCGAGTCTGCGGGAAGACCTGGAAGTCAGCTTCGACACGGTCCGCCGCTGGGTGACGTACCTGAAGGAGCTTTACTACCTCTTCGAGCTGAAGCCCTGGAGCAAGAAGGTTCCCCGCTCACTCCGCCGCGAAGGCAAGATCTACCTGTGGGACTGGCCGGCCGTACAGGGCGAGGCGGCTCGCTTCGAGAACCTGGTGGCCAGCCACCTCCTCAAGGCCTGCCATTACTGGACAGACACCGGCGAAGGCGAGTTTGAGCTGTTCTACCTGCGCGACAAGGAAAAAGGGGAGATCGATTTCCTGATCGTGCGCGACGGCGTGCCCTGGCTTCCGGTGGAGGCGAAGCTCAGCGAGACAGAACCTTCGCCGAACTGGCGGAGATTCGCCGGATTGCTCCCCTGCCCGCGGGGCCTTCAGATCGTTCGCCAGCCGACGTGGCGAGTGCACGAGTTCGGCGCCACGAAGCTCCTGGTGGCAGGCGCAGCGGATGCCCTCGCCTGCTTCGCATGACCTCCTTCGGAGAAGGGAGACGTGATGCGGTGCCCGCTCCCGTGGGTCCTGTTCCTCCTCTCGACAGTTCTCTTCGGCTGCCTGCCCCAGGGAAAGGAGCACACCGTGTCCGCAAAACGGCTGGAACCGCCTCCGCTTCCCATCCTCTCGCCCACGGCACTCACGGCCGATCCGGGCGACGGGCGGGCCTACCTCCGCTGGAACCTCCAGCTCGAAGACCCTCGCGTCGTCGGATGGCGTGTCCTCCAGCTCGAGCCGGAGCCGGCGGAACTGACGAAGGACACACTGACGGACCCGCACCTCGTCGTGCGCGGCCTCCAGAACGGCACGCGGTACACCTTCGCCGTCGTCGCCATCCTGAAGGACGGGCAGAGAACGCCTCAGAGCAACACTGCGTCGGTCACGCCGCGGAACGTGGGCACGGCGAAGATCGCTTCGAACGAGAAGCTCACAGTGGGCGAGTTCAAGGACATCCCGCCGGGCCAGTTCGCGGCCAGAATCGTCTTCCCCGACGGCCAGGAGCTGGTCTACGATCAGTTCCGGCCCGTGGACTGGAAGACGCGCGACGGCGAGCACCTCATCTACCCCAATCCGTTCGGCAACGGCTTCGACATCGGGCAGTTCGACGTCCGCGGCCTGCCGAAGGTCATCCCGCCCGGCGGCCTCAAGGAACCCGGCCCGCTCGGACCCATTCCCGGCTACACCCTCGGCGCGGGCGCCGAGTACCGTGACGTCCAGTTCGGCCGGCCCCATCCCTATATCACCGACCCGATGACCCTCCCGCTCGGCGAGCGCCACCACGACGCCCCGCCCCACTGGCGCCCACCGCAGATCGACGGCGACCGCGTGACGTTCCACTACGCGCTGCCGCTCGTGGCCATGGGCTACCGCGCGTGGACGTACGTGCTGGTGTGGGAGACCTGGTGGCCCATCGAGCGCGACCGCCACGGGTGCCGATACCGCGGCCTCGCCCGCCAGATCGAGGTCGAGATGCCCAGCGCGCTCAACCTCGGCTACCAGGTGATGCTCAACAACGGCTTCGGCCCCGGCGGCTCACGCCGGGGCGTCGTCTACTACGGCACGGGCTTCCGCGAGCCGGGGCGCGAGATCGTGGACTTCTCCGGCGACAAGAACCAGCAGGTGATCTTCCAGTCGCCCAAGCCGCCGCGGCGCGGTTCCGGCTACCATCCCGACCACGATTGCCTCCAGGCCAGCCCGCTCATCTTCTACGACTGGGGCCGCGGCAGCCTGACGATCTCCGCCCGCAGCCTCTACTACCGCTGCGCGAACAGCTCTTCGAGCTACGTCGAGCAGGGCGTGGACGGCGTCTGGCCCAATCTCGCCTGGGACATGGCGCTCGCCGGGCAGCGGACCGCCGTGGACACCGTCGAGTATCTCTACACGTCCGACGTGGCCCAGCCGCTCCCGCAGCGATATCTCAACGCCCGCTTCGAGGCCTACGGCGACGTCTCGCGCCGCATGGGCCTCCAGGACAGCGTCGGCGCCGTCGCCATGGACACGCCGCACAGCCAGATCAAGGGCGACGGCGGCCCGCTCCCCTTCGCCGAGAAGTACATCAAGAAGCTCGAAGGCTCGGGCATCGACGTGGTCGCCATGTACCACGACATCTGGCACTCCTACCCCATCGAGGTGGACGACGCCTATCGCTTCGACGAGACCCACGACTGCAATCCCGCGCTCAAGGCGATGTGCGATCGGCTCCACGCGGCCGGCCTCCAGCCCGGCTTCTGGTTCCGCCCCGAGTTCACGCGGACGAGCCTCGCCAACGCCCTCAGCAGCCGCATCCCCGAGCCCGGGACCTACTACGGCTACAGCATGGCGCACTATCCCGAGGCCGTCCCGCTGCTGAAGGCGCGCGGGATTCCGCTCTTCCGCGAGCACACCGCCTGGGTGCGCCGCAGCCGCGACGGTTCCTGGCCATACAACACGCCCTACCAGTGGGTGCCGATGAGCCTCGCCACGGAGTGGTGGGACCGGATCATCTGGCCGTCGCTCGCGATGAGCGCGAAGCTGGGCTTCACGCGGGTGCTGGTGGATGGCGGCTTCGGCGGTTTCCAGGGCGTGGACTACGCGCCGATGCTCGATGGCAAGGCCGACGGAGCGGTCGCCTGCCAGCCCTACTGGTGGCGCTTCTGGCGCTCGATGAACCACGTCGGGATCAAGCTGTACGGCGAGTGTACCGTCGGCTGGAAGGGTGGCGCCGTCGTCGCCGGCGGGGCGGGCGACGAGTATTACCACTGGCTCTTCTCCGTAGGCTGGTACATCGGCAGCGGGAGAGCCCTCCAGACACCCGAGCTAGCCCACCGCACCTTCCAGCTCTACAACAGCAACCGCGGCGACGCCGGCTCCGCCCCCGTCCGCCGCTACGCCCGCCGCTTCTACGAGAAGAACCCGCCGCCCGACTGGGTCGAGCTGAAGGACCTCCGCCAGGGCGAGCCCGTCGAAATCACGGCGAAGGTCGGCGAATCCCCCGTCGCAGGCGTCGGCACCCGCACGACGATTGACGAGTCGGTGAAGATCCAGGTTCGGCCCTGGACGTGGACCGATGCAGTCTGGCACTACGACGACGGCAGGTCGGTTGTCTACCCAGCCTATGACAAGGTCGACTGGGGCAAGGAATAGGCACGTCGGAGGCGCCCGCCCTACTTCTGACCGAAGGAATCCACCAGGTTGACCTCCAGGCGGTTCGAGGGCTTGCTCTGCTGCTTGTCCGCGTTGGCGTAGGTCACCCAGAGGTGGAGGGGAATCGCTGGACGAAGGCCCTCGACCAGCCCTCCGCTCTTCGCAATACGTCCGATGGGCTGCGCCCCACTGCCGTCCGGATGCGCTGCCACCCAGACCTGGTATTCGACGGCGCCGGCGACCTCGTCGAAGTCGACGTGGCATCGCGTGCCGTCGTAGCCCCAATCGGGGTCGCGGACGGCCTTGAGCCGGGTCGCCGGGAGCGCGTTCTCGGCGGCCATCTTGGCGATGGGGTTGGTCTGTAGTGCGGCCTTCAGGCCGTATCCGGGCTGAGAACGGGCTGAAGCCCGCACTACCAACGGCAGCGGCATGCGGAGGCGGCTCTGGGCCACCGCCTGCTCGGTCGCGTCGGCCTCGGTGTCGTACTCGGCGACGAGGTCGCCGAGGAGCGCGTCGGCGGGGTCGGTGGGCTGGATGTCGTTGACGTAGAGGATGTGGGTCCGCCGCTCGACGATGATCTTCTCGAGCGTGAGCGGCAGGTCGACGATGCCATCGCCGCCGGCGTGGCGCCACCAGGTGGTGCCGAACTCGCGGAAGGTATCCCAGGGGGCGTGGGCGGGCATCTCGAAGCGGAGATAGCGCCAGCCGTCGAAGCAGAAGGACGACCAGCTATGCGGGTCGTCGCAGTTCCAGTCGTCCTTGGCGCCGACGCTCAGCCAGCGTTCGCCCTTGGCGTCGCGGAGGGCGTAGACGACGCGGCCCCAGTCGGAGCGGGCTTTCACCCAGAGGCCGAGCGCCGCGCTCTTGCCGGGGATCGCGATGGGGCGGATCGGCTTGAGGACGCTGTACCAGGGCATGAGCTTTCGCTCCGCCTCTTGCCTTTCGAGATGGATGGCCATGGCGGGGCCGGGGCGGTCTGAATCGGTGACGATGCTCCCGCTCATCCGGCCGAGGTAACGCCGGGTGTCGTAGTTGTTCGTCTCGTAGACCTCGTCGCGCTCGCGGTGGAGCGTCCAGGTGCCGTCCCCGAGCGAAGCGATGGGCATGGTTCTGGCGATGGGTGCGGAGCGCTCGACGGGGCCTGAGAGCCATGTCTGCTGGTTTCGGTTTCGCGTCCACTCGATTGCGTCCGAGTGGTCGGGCGAGCCGACGGCCACGGAGACGATCTCGTCGGCTCCAGTCACGTAGATGGGCGATCCACTCGTCATGACGGTCACGGCCTTGCCCTTCGAGGGAGCGGCCGTCGCGTTGTCCATGCTGTCGGTGATACTGACGGACCCGTCCTTGGGCAACGTGAGGGTGGCAGGGCGCTTGCCGCGCAGGGTCCAGAGCGCGTAGGCGGGGCCGCCTTTCTCGCGGTCGAACCGCAGGCAGTAGGTGGCCAGAGAGCCGGTCGGCAGCCACCTGGCAAAGCGGGCGCCGGCGAGCATGCGCGTCATCGTCGCGTAGTGAGCGTAGGCAGGCTTTGGATCGCAGTAGGGGAAGCGGCGCTGGATCCCGCAGCCGCCGTAGTGCTCCGCTCCGTAGTAGTTCCCGCAGTCGAAGGCGAACCAGCCGGACCAGAACTCCGTGATGCCGTAGGCCAGGCTCAGGAGCGTCCAGCGGTGGTAGTAATTCGCCTGCTCCTCGACGGTGCAGGCGCCCGGCTCGGTGGGGACGAAGATGCCCTCGACATACGGCAGGATGGGATTCTCGATGCCGGCCTTGCGGAATTCCTCGCGGAGCATGTAGAGGCGGTGGGTGCTCATCTGGTGGAGTTGCTGCTCGGGCAGGCGCTCGAAGCCGATCATGTCGAGGCCGCTGCCGTCGATGAGGTTCTTCGGGAAGCCCTCGCGCAACAGGGGCACAATGAAGAGTGGGTCGCCCCACGGAATGAGGATCTTGGTGTTCGGCCAGGCCTCGCGGACGCCTTCGGCGGCGGCCTTGGAGGTGTTGAAAAACACGCGGATCGCCTTCTTCTCCTGCTCGGTGTACCGATACGGCGGCTCCCCCCAGTACTCGGGCAGGTTGCCGCAGGTGAGGTCGCGCGAGATATGCGGCTCGGGGTAGAAGGTGACGAAGGGCGGATTGTCGCCCTGGACTTTGCGGATGGCCTCGACGGCCTTCCTCTTGTAGGCGTTGTACTTCTCGATGTCCAGTTTTTCCTCGCCGGCCCACTCCCACTGCGGGGTGACGGGCCAGGCGTTGGCCGGATGATTCGGCGCGCGGGCGCCCGCGAGGCGCATCAGGCGGATAGTCTCCTCCTTCGAAGGCGTGTGGTGGCCGCCGAGATAGCTCCAGTAGCCGAAGCGCGGCCCCTTGCCGTCCCACTCGGCCGGGCGCGTGTCGGGCGCCAGGTGGGCAAAGTTCCGCTGCTCCGTCCATGCCCTCTCTCCGTCCTCCACGTTTGTAGTGCGGGCTTCAGCCCGTTCCGAACCGATACGGCCTGAAGGCCGCACTACGAACAAGGTCATGCGGAGGGAGTGGATGCCGAACTTCTTCACGGCGATAGCCACGCGCTGCGACGCCGACTTCCCGGCGGGGATGGTGACCTGTTTCTCCTGCTTCGTCTTCTCCGTGCCGTCATAGCTCTGCGTTTCGATCGTGAGCGACACCGCCCGCGGCTTGTCCGCGCGGTTCGCCAGGCCGATCTCGTAGGACGGCGTCTGGCCGGCGGTCCACACGTGGCCGAAGACCGTCGGCTCGAGCGTCATCTCCACCTCAGGGCGGTGAAGCGTGACAGCGTAGACGTGAACTCCGCTCGGGAGGCCGGCCTGGTGCCAGCCGTAGAGGAAGGGATCGGGGTAGCTCCGATACTGGCAGACCTTCTTGGTCAGCTCCACTTCCAGGACATCTATGTCCGAGAAGCTGGCGAGGGCTTCGGGCTTCAGTGGGATCTTCACGAGCCAGAGATTGGCACCCCGCCCGTTCTCCAGCCGCACAGGGAACCGCGTCCCTCCCGAAGGTTTCACACCTTCGGGAGGGTATGCCGCGGTCTCTGAGGCCGGAAGAGCGCCCGGAATACCCTCCCGAAGGTGTGAAACCTTCGGGAGGGAATGGGGGGCAGCGCGGTACGAAGGGACTTGCGCTTCAGAAACCTGAGCGAAGCCGGCATCGGGCCGGTAGAACGAGGCCGAGAGCAGCGGGATGTGGTCGCGTTCCTCATCGAAGGCGGCGACGACGTACATCGCGTCATAGCGGCCATTGGGAATGCGCAGTTGGATGCGGGCCGGGTCAAGGCACGAGGCGCCGGCGAAGCGCGGCGAACTCGAGGGATGGTAGCCCTCCATGTTCCCTTCGCGGAGCAGGCTGCGCCCGATGTCCAGGTGGTCCGCGCCGCCCGTCAGCGCCCGGTCCGCGAATCGGAACGGGATCCCATCCACCAGCACGGTCTCGCCAAAGGGCAGCGCAGCCACCGCGGTGCCCGGCTTCCCCAGAAGCTCCCGGTCGCGGACATAGCCGTCCAGGGCAATCGGCTCGAACAGGGCCGGCGGGGCCGGGATCGGCCGCACGGTGATCTGCGCGAGGCGCACGCCCGGGGAAAGCGACGCCTGGAGGTGCCCGGAGGTCCTCAAGACGGGCTCTTGGAGCTTCGCCTCCTTGAAGGCTTTGAGCTTCTCCTCCTTCGCCTTCGGGTCGGTGAGCGCTGAGAGGACCGCGAGGTCCTTCTTGCGCCGTTCGTCGCGGGCGGCCCTCGCCTGAGCCTCGGTCACGTCCAGGAGGAGCCGGCCGTCCACCCACACGCGCGCCCAGTCGGCCCCCGTCTGGCAGCGAATGAGGACCCACTTGTCCTGGACCGCCGGCGCCGCGGCCATCGCCTCCTCCAGCGGCGCGCGGATGTGCTCGGGCAGGAGCGGACTGACCACGGGATACGGCTTGAGGTTGAACCGCAACGACGCCGAGCGATAAGGGACTTCCGCCGAGGCAGAGAGATCGTACCGATTGTGTTGGCCGCTGAGCGTGATGCGGATGCCTTGGTCGCGGGGGTCGCTGATGTCCTTCGCCACGTTGAGGGCGAACGAAAGGCTGTTCCGCTTCTCGGTCGCCGCCAGCCGCACGAGGCACGTGACCTCGACGCCTGGGGAGTAGACCGTTCGGCCCTTCAGCAGCAGGGTCTGCGTGCCTTCTGCGGCAAGCGCATCGCGACCGAGTTGCTCCTCGCGCTGGACGCCCCACCGAGCCTCCTTGGAGGCCGGCGGCAGCTCCCAGTGCGATTCCGGGGACGGACCGAGAATTGCGTCGAGGGAGACGGGGGGCCGCGTCGCCTCCGCATCCGTCCACCAGGCGCCCTTGGGCGGGCCCGCCTGCTGCGGGCCGCATCCGAGGCCTATTAGTAGGAAAAGCATCAGCGGCGCCACACGGTTCGCAAGACTTCGCATCTGGGCCTCCTCATTGCTAAATAGGTAT